>Ga0074046_10000471_pt1 | contig 37116 bp, 31 predicted proteins | sample BogForMeECP23OM3_FD_94441 | JGI IMG/M metagenome (GOLD analysis project Ga0074046, IMG submission 94441) | Bog forest soil microbial communities from Calvert Island, British Columbia, Canada - Bog Forest MetaG ECP23OM3 | ecosystem: Environmental > Terrestrial > Soil > Wetlands ... | reverse complement strand
TCCTTGTTCGGGCATCCCGACGTGCGGCTGATGGACGGCGGCCGGGCGAAGTGGATCGCCGAGGGCCGCCCGGTCAGCACCGAGGCGCCGAAGCGCCCGGAGGCCGACTACCCGGTCGTCGACCGCGACGACCAGCAGATCCGCGCGTTCCAGGACCAGGTCCTGGACCATCTCGGCCAGCCGATGATCGACGTCAGGTCGCCCGGCGAGTACACCGGCGAGTTGCTGCACATGCCCGACTACCCGCAGGAGGGCGCCCTGCGCGGCGGCCACATCCCCGGCGCGCGGAACATCCCGTGGGCCCGGGCCGCGGCCGAAGACGCAACCTTCCGGCCCCGGGCCGAACTCGAGGCGATCTACGCCGGCGAGGCCGGGTTGAGTCCCGACGACGACGTGGTGGTCTACTGCCGCATCGGCGAGCGGTCCAGCCATACCTGGTTCGTGCTGCAGCACCTGCTCGGCTACCCGTACGTCCGCAACTATGACGGGTCATGGACCGAGTGGGGGAACAGCGTCCGGGTTCCCATCACCCGCGGGGACAGCCCGTGACGGCCGCCGCGCTCAATCCCCGGCTGCAGGAGATCGTCGAGGACTTCGCCGCCGTTCCGGACAAGGACCGGCTGCAGTTGCTGCTGGAGTACTCCCAGGACTTGCCGGCCCTGCCCGAGCGCTACGCCGAGCACCGTGACCTGCTCGAGCCCGTGCCCGAATGCCAGACGCCGCTTTTCCTGGCCGTCGAGATGGGACCGGACTCGGCCGTGCACGTGTTCTTCGAGGCCCCGGCCGAGGCGCCGACCACCCGCGGCTTCGCCGCCATCCTGCACACCGGGCTGGACGGGCTCGACGCGGACGAGGTGCTGGCCGTGCCCGCGGAGTTCTCCACCAAGCTCGGGCTGCAACACCTGGTGAGTCCGCTGCGGCTGCGCGGTATGGCCGCGATGCTGGCCCGGATCAAGCGCCAGGTCCGCGACCAGCGCGGCTGACCGCCCCGGGGGCCGTCGGCGGTCAGGTCAGGACGTGCTGATAGCTATCTTCTTGGGCGTTTCAGGTTGCGGCTCCGGAACGCGGATCTCCAGGACCCCGTTCTTGTAGTTCGCGGTAACATCGTCTACGGTCACGCCTTCGGGGAGCGGCAGCGACCGGGATAGCGACCCGTAGCGCACCTCCTGGCGCACGTAGCCCTGCTCCTCCGCCCTGTCCTCCTCGTGGCGTTCGGCTTCAATGCGCAGCATCCCGTTCAAGACGGTCACCTCGACATCGGAGTCCGGATCGATGCCGGGCAGATCGGCGCGGATCACCAGCGTCCCGTCTTCCCGGTATTCCTCGACCCGGATCATGTCCTCGACGTCCCGCCAGCGTGGGATCGGCATGACCCGGAACGGTACCATCCGCGCCCATTCTTCGAACATCCGGTCAAATCTGCCGAAGACGTCGCCCGTTTCCCCGCGGGGCTCGCGTCTCATCAGACCTGACATGGTCCCCACCTCCTGGCTGCGAGGCAACGGCGCACCCCGTTCTCTTGCTAGAGACTTTAGTCCCCATTCCCCGTGGGCGCGGCCGATGGCTGGGAACCGGAACAGGACTTCACCCGCCTAGGGTGACGGCCGGTCCGGCGCACATGTGATCCTCTGTCGGGGGGAGGCGCGCCAGGTGGGAGGACGGCCATGGTTCTTAACCTTCTTCTGATCGGCCTGGTGATCGCGCTCGATCCGCTGCCGCTGACGGCATTCGTCGTCGTGCTGCCCTCCAAGCGCGGCGTGCGAAAGGGCGCGGCCTACCTGTTTGGCTGGCTCGCTTCGCTGGCCCTCGTGGTCACGATCACGGTGCTCGCGACCGGCGATAACCCGCCCAAGCCGAACACGGCCCCCTCGCTGGCGTCGCTGGCGGTGAAGATCGCCATCGGAACCTTCCTGGTCGGGCTCGCGATCCGGCAGCGCCGCCGGATGAGGGGGCCGAAGAAGCCGAAGAAGCCGCCGAAGTGGCAGGAGCACGTGGACAACATGTCGCCGTGGTTCGCCATGGGCCTGGCCCCGACGCTTCAGCCCTGGGCCCTGATCGGCGCGGGCGCCGCCACTGTGGTGGAGGCCAAGGTGTCCAATTGGGAGAGCGCGCTCGCGCTGTTCGGGTTCTGCCTCCTGGCCTCGTCGTCCTACATCGCCATGGAGATCTACGCCGGTTTCAGGCCCGACCAGAGCCAGGCGTTCCTGGCCAGGTTCAGGACCTGGATGGAGACCCACACCGATCAGGTGATCATCATCGGGTGCCTGCTCGCCGGCTTCTGGCTCATCGCCAACAGCATCTACCTGATCGTCACCTGAGGGGCGAGACCAGCAAGCCCGCGCCCAACAGCGTCCGGAAAGGGAGAGGCGGCAATGGCAGAAGAGGGGGTCGGCGGAATCCGGCTCAACATGACCAAGAAACAGATACAGGACTTGCCGCCAGCTCACTGAGCGGTTCGCTCCTGACCGGGAGGACTTGGCGTCCGTGGTCATCGTGTTCGCTCTGCTGGCGGCTCTGTCCAACGCGGTCAACGTCACCACTCAGCACATTGCCAGCACCGCTGATACGCGCGGGTCCTCGGGCTGGCGGCTGGTCCTTTACCTGTTCCGCAGTCCGTTGTGGCTGTTCGGCTGGGTGGCGCTAGCGGCAGCGTTCGTGTTCCAGGCCCTTGCCCTGCACGCGGGCCAGATTTCGATCGTGCAGCCGCTCCTGGCCACGGAACTGATTTTCGCGCTCGTGTTGCGCCAGTTCTGGATTCACCAGTCGATCCTGAAGATTACGTGGGGCGGCGCCGCGTTGACCTGCGTGGGCCTAGGCGTGTTCATCGTCGCCGGGGAGCCGCGCGGCGGCCGTCCCACCCCGACGAGTCATCACTGGATCGCGGCCACGGTGGCCTGCGGCGCCGCGGCCGCCGTCCTGGCCGCCTTGGCGCAGCGGGGATCCCCGATCTGGCGCGCTGCTCTGTACGCTTCGGCGGCGGCGACCATGTGGGCGCTCGTGGCGACGTTCATCAAGACCACGACGGAAGTGCTGACCGAGTTCGGCGTGGCCGGAATGTTCACCCACTGGCCGCTATACGCCCTGGCCGTGGGCGCCGTGGCCGGCACCTTGCTGCAACAGGCGGCCCTGCACGTCGGACCGTTGAAGGTCTCTCAGCCTTTTCTGGTGATCATCGATCCGATCGTCAGCATCGCGCTGAGCGTGTGGTTGTTCGCCGAGTACTTCACGTCCAACGCAGCGGTCCTGGCCATAGCGGCGGCCGCCTTCGCCGTGATGTGCGCCGGGGTGGTCATTCTGACCCAGACCGCACCGGCGACGATGAACGCCGATCCCCGCGACTAGGTGCCCAGCCGGTCGGCGAGCTGCCGGGCGTTGACGTGGGCGTAGTCGCTGTAGCAGTTGTTGAACACCACGTGCGTGGTGTCAGCCTCGGCCGCGAGGCCGCGGATCTTCGGCGCCCATTCGGCGAGTTCGTCTTCGCTGTAGCGATAGCCGAACCGTTCGGCTATCTCCTTGCTCGTCCATTTGTCCGAATGGCCGTGCATGCGGACCACGGCCAGGTCACTGGTGGCGGCCAGGACTGGAGGGATGGAGCTGGGATAACCCTGCGGCATGTCCACGCACACGTAGGGGAGCTGGTGGTCAGCCAGGAAACGCAGGGTTTCCTCCCGGTTCTCGTCCGTCATCCAGGTGTAGTTGCGGAACTCCACGCACACCCGGCGCGGCGCGGCGCGCTGCGCGCAGGCCAGGATGTAGTCCTTGTTCGCGCGGGAGATCGGGAACCAGGGCGGGAACTGCAGCAAGATCGCGCCGAGCTTCCCGGCCCCGGGCTGGCCAGCAGCGCGCAGCGGCTCGAGCGCGGCCAGGAACCGGTCCCATGCCTGTTCGGTCAGCGCCGGGTCGACGTCCTTGAGGTACACCCGCTCCTTCCCGGCCTGGCCCGCGGCCTCGCGCAGGTCGGCGGGCAGCGCCCTGACCGGCGTGGGGTGCTGGGTGAACAGGCTGAACGCCTTGATGTTGAAGGTGAACCCGGCCGGGGTCCGCTCCGCCCAGGCCCTGGCGGTCTGCTCCGCGGGCAGCGCGTAGTAGGTCGCGTCCACCTCCACCAGCGGGAACTGGCGAGCGTAATACCGCAGCCGCTTCTCCGGGTTGTTCGCCTCGGCCGGGTACCAGCCCGAGGCGATCAGCGACCGGTCGGTCCATCCCGCCGTGCCCACCCGGATCTCTCCCATGCTCCCAGCGTAGGAGAAGGGCTCACCTGCCCAGCGCCGCCAGCAACAGTTCGGCGGTGGCTCACGGCGCGGTGGGTGCGCTGGGCTGGCGGCTTTGGCCGCTGGGAGGCGGCGGGGCTGTGGTGATGTCGTGCTGGCGCAGGGTTTCGGCGATCCGCCGGGCGTCCGGGGCGCCGATGCGCTGAGACCACGGCCAACCTCACCACCCTCGGTGCCACCCGCTTCGACCTCAAATACGGCATGGGCGGCCTCTCCCATGAGGCGCTGATGACCAACATCGAGCTCTACGGCAGCCAAGTCATCCCGCGTGTCCGTGAGCTCCTGGCCACACCCGTTCGGCCCTAAAGACCTTTATTTTCCCGAACGGGCGGGGTGTTACGCCTCGCCCAGGCTGGACTCTTAGGCCGCCGCGGTGGGGGCCGGTCGCGACTCGGTCGCTGGCTGGCCGCTTCGACGGGGGATCGTACTGGCGGCGTCGGCGTCGCGGATGGACAGCGAGAACGGCAGGGCGCACAGGCAGATCGCGGCGGCCACCAAGAAGGCCGCGCGGTAGGCGGTGAGGTTGGCCACCTCGTGCCCGGCCACGAGGTGAACCGGGCCGACGGACACGATGACGGTCGTCAGCACCGCCACGCCGATGGCGCCGCCGAGCTGCCGGATCGCGTTGAACATCGTGGAGGCCCGGCCGGTCGCCGCGGGCGTGATCGTGGCGAAGGACGCCGCCTGGACCGGGACGAACACCTGGGCCATGGACACACCCAGGGCGAACATGAGCAGCCGCGCCCACCACAGGCTGGTCTGCGGTCCCATCAGGGCGAGCAGGCCGATCGAGGCCGCGGTTCCGGTCAGCCCGATGCTGATGTGCCGGCGCGGGCCGAGCCGCGGGTACAGCACCCGGCTGGCCAGCTGCGCGCCGCCCATGACCCCGAGCGCCTCGGGGAACGTGCTCAGCCCGGAGCCGAGCGCGCTCAGGCCGCGGCCGTCCTGGTAGTACAGCGAGACGGCGTACAAGGTGCCCAGGAAGGCGATCGAGGCCAGGACCATGATCCCGTTGCCGGACCGGAACAGGCGGTTCCCCAGCAGCCGCAGGTCCACCATGGGCGCGGCCGACCGCAGCTCGACGACCACCATGGCCACTAGCAGTACGGCCCCGGCGGCGATGGGCGCGAGCACCTGGGGCTGACGCCAGCCCAGGTTAGGCCCCTCCGAGACGCCGTACATCAGCAGCCCGAGGCCGATCCCGGAGAGCAGGAAGCCGGCCAGGTCGAAGCGGCCCGGCTGGGCCTGAGCCGACTGGTGCAAGAAGATCGCGCCGAAGGCGAACGCCGCCACGCCGATCGGCACGTTGACGTAGAACACCCATCGCCAGGACAGTTCGGTGACCAGCAGGCCGCCCAGGACCGGGCCGAGCGCGGGAGCGAACGTCGTGGGTATGGTAAGGATCGCCGAGGCCCTGATGCGCTCCTCCGGCGGGAACGCACGGAACAGCATCGCCATCCCGACCGGAGCGAGCATGCCGCCGCCGGCGCCCTGCAGGATCCTGAACGCGACCAGCTCACCGAGGCTGGAGGCCAGCCCGCACAGCGCCGAGGCGGCGGTGAACACCACGATGGCGGTCAGCAGCACCCGCTTGCCGCCGAAACGGTCACCGAGCCAGCCGGACGCCGGGATGAACACCGCCAGGCTGACCAGGAAGGCGATCGAGATGCTGTCGACCGCGGTGGCGCTCACCCCGAAGTCACGGCCGATGGTCGGCAGGGCCACGTTGACGATCGTCACGTCCATGATGCTCATGAACATCGCGGCGACGAAGACGACGCCGACGGCGACCTTCTGGCTCATGCGGACCGCCACAGCTTTCCTCTCCCGCGGCTCAGCCTGCGCCGCGGCTCATCGCCCGTCCCTGTCCGGCTACAAGCTCATGCGGGCGCCGGACATTCCGTCCGCAGGGACGGGCCCGAGTTCCCCCGGGCCGGGGATGGTGAGATTAAGCAGCAGGGTCAAGCCGGGGATCGGAGCTGAGGCTGATGGAGGACGGGCTATACGGGAAGTTCAGGATCCCGCGTCCGGGCTGCTCTTGAGCGCTTCCTGCAGCTCGCTGGCCACTTCGTCGGTCGTGGCGTCCACGGAGCGCTTCACGACCTTCGCGGCACCGGTAATCGCGTTGTCCAGTGCTTTCTCGATCGTTGGCTCGCCGACCACGATCAGCCCTGCCTCGTTAGCAGTCAGCTCGGCGGCCGCGTCCTTGAGCTCCTTGCGAGGCAGTTTCCCGCCCCCAAACGCCTCGGGGATGGCGCGGATGCGCGGGCGGTCCATCCGCTTGGCAATGTGGGCTTTGCCGTTCTCCTTGTCGATCACGGCCGCGTCGTACGAGCCGATCACCTCGTCCTTATGGAGCTGCTCGACGGCGTTGAGATCCGTCAGCGCGGCCGAGACGTTGTCGTACTCCGCGGTGTACAGAAGCAGGTTGTCGTTCTGGGCCATGATTCCTCCTTGGCCTCGGCGTTACCCGACGGCCTGTCGGTGCTTACCCGGGTGCTTCCCGGCACGCCGGCCAACGGGCGGCCCGGCGATGATGGCCAGGCTCCCCATCGGCCTATCGATGCGGTTCCTGGTCGCCGTTTCCGACGATACGGTGGGGGCGTCTCAGCTCGAATCCTGGATCTGCGTAGTCCGCGGTCAGCCGCGCCCCGCGCCGCGTGCTCGGCAGCTCGCTGGGGTCAAGCTGTAGTTCCGCCCGCGCCCGGATGGTGTTCGGGGTCGGCGTCTGTTTCTCGATGATCCGCGGGCCGGGGCGTCGGCTTGCCGTAGCGGTGGCGGAACAGCAGGTAGGCGGGCGGCCCGGCGAGCAGGGGGAGCCAGTAGGAGGCGATCCGGTAGGCCAGGGTGGCCAGGAAGGCGTCGCCGGCGTGGACGCCGGCCAGGATCAGCAGGCCGCTCAGGCTGGCCTCGACGATGCCGAGTCCGCCCGGGGTGAGGGGGAACAGCCCGATGATGCCGGCGGCGGAGTAGGCCAGCAGCACCAGGGACGGCCGCGGGCTGGCCCCGGTGGCGCGCAAGGCGGCCAGCAGGCAGCCGTAGTCGAAGCCGAGCCGGCCGGCGGTCAGCAGGGCCGCCTGCCACCATTTCTCCCCCAGCACGGTCCTGATCGTGTCGCGTTCGGTCAGCAGCCGGGTGTCCAGGCCGGTCATCGGGGGCCGGCGGCCGCGGGTGAACCAGTTTCGCACGGCCTGCGCGGCGCGGCCGATTACGGTCAGCGGCCGGTCGGTGTACAGCAGGACCGCGCCGAAGATGGCGAACAGGACGAACCCGGCGATGCCGAGCAGGGCGGTGTGGGTGAGCCCGGGGCTGACCGGCACGCCGGCCAGGATGGTGGGCAGGGCGACGATGGGCAGCGCCAGCAGGCCGCCGACGCCGAGCAGGGAGAACGTGGTCAGGGCGCCGACGGCGGTGTCGGTGTCGAACCCGGCGGTGGTGAGCATGCCGAACTGGACGGCGGCGCCGGCCGCGTCGCCGCCGGGCAGGCTGTCGGTGACCGCGTTGCCGGCCAGCCCGGCGGTGACCACGGGGAACCAGTCCTTGGTCTGCAGCGCCAGCCGCTGCAGGGCGAAGTTGCAGGTGAAGGAGGCTAGTTCGGCGGCGATCGCGACGCTGAACCAGATCGGGCTCAGCGTGGACAGCCGCGGCCATGAACCCAGCACCGCCGCGAGCTTCGGCAGGACGAGGTAGATCGCCACGCCGGCCACCGCCACGACCAGGGCCCGCTTGATGACGGTCTTCGGGGTCAGCGGGCGCTGCTGCGCGGCGTTGATGGCCGCGGCCTTCGCCGCGACCGGAGCGGACCTCCCGCCGCGGGCCGGTCCTCCGCCAGCGCCCTGAGAATGCTTATCAGCCGTCACGTCGTGTTTCATTCTGGCTAGCCGGGCTGTACCTGCCATCTTCGCCGTCGCCGGGCTCATATTGCACCCGTGGGGCGATCCCCTTCGCCGCCATGCCGATTGCCGGAGACTATTGGGCGAGGTCCTTCGCCGCGCGGTCGGGCGTTTCCGTGTCGGTACCCGGAGAACCTTCCTTACCCGCTGGAGGCAGGCTCGGGGCCACCAGGCTTGAGCCAGCTCTTCTTGCGCCGCCAGATCACATAAGTGATGGCCCCGACGGGGATCGGCAGCAGGTACGTGAGCGTGCGGAAGACCAGGTCGCCCGCGACGGCCGCGCTGGACGGGGCGCCGCCGGCCACCATCACGGCGATGTACACGGCGTCGGCGGTACCCAGGCCACCGGGCGTGACGGGAACGCTTCCCACGAGCATCCCGAAGGTGAAAGCGGCGAACACCACCGCCAGGCTGCCCTTCGAAGCGGGAATGCCGACGAACCGCATCGACAAGAGAAATACCAGGAACGCGGCCAGCTGGCTCGAGATGGACGTCACGCTCAGCCAGAACCACCGGGTGCGGGCCACATCAATCGTCTGCCGGCGGATGGCTACCATCGCTGGCTCCAGGGAGGTGACCGGACCTTTGCGGAAGGGCCGCAGGAACGCCGACGCCACCCTGTCCGCGATGCGGCCGAGCGCGCTGGCCACCTGCTCCTTCCACAGCACCAGGCCGATGACCACGCCGGCCACCACGCAGATGCCCAGCCCGGCAGCCGCCGCCACCACCAACTGCCGGGACTTGACCCCGGTCGCGAGCAGCAGCAGCACGCTGACCGTGGGCATGGTGAGCTTGACCCCGAAGTTCCAGATGCCCGACACGCCGATCAACTCGGTGATCGAGGCGTTGGAGAACCCCCACGAACCCAGCATCTCGTAGGTGATGCCCACCGCGAAGGCGCCGCCGGCGGGCAGCACGCTGGCCATGGCGCTGTTGGTCTGGATCAGCACGGCCGACGGCCAGAAGCCGAGCCCGGGCAGGGCCGCCATGTACACCGACCAGTAGGCGGCGCGGCTGAGGAACTGGGCCAGCAGCAGCCAGATGATCTGGGCCGCGGTCAGGCCCTTGAGAATCGGCCACACCTGGCTGTAGCTCGCGAACTTCGGGATGGCGAACACGAAGATAGCCACGACGACCGCGACCGAGATGAACGCCCGGCCGGCCTTCCGCCACGGGAAGCCCCGCTTGGCGTCTATTTCGCCGGCCGCTTCGGTCACGGCTGAACAATAGCCGCCGGACCGGCGGCCACGGGACTCCCGCGATAGCGCCGTCCTATGACACCACAGCCGTCATCGCCTTGCCTCGCGCGCGCCGGCGGAGTGGACTTGTGCTATGAGGAGGCGACCGCGTTATGCAGGAACCGGGGCGCGCACGCAGCAGACGGGCACGGTCATGGCCCTCGCCCTCATGCCGACCACGTTCCAGCGCACGCTCATGCCCCGGAGCACCCTGGACCAGGCGCTGACCACCGGGATCTGCGGCGCGCTCGATTATGGGTTCGCGGCGCTGATCCAGGACACGATCGAGGCCGTCGCGCTGCGCGTATCCGGGGCCACGTCACCGGAGCAAGTCGACCCGCACACCTGGCGGCGCGCGCACCGGCGGTCGCGCACGCATCCCTGAACGGAGCCGCCTACCTCGCCGCCAGGTCCGCCCGTCGCCGCGGCGTCTGATTCGCCTGCACGGCGGTGGCCATGATCAGCTGCCATGAACTCCAGCACGGAACCAGGTGGTCAGCCCGTAACTTCCAGCTCGTCGATGACGGCCGTAACGCCGTTGGCCATCCAGGTGGCGCTCACCACGGCGTCGCGTTCTGCCCAGGTCCGGACGTGGCCGGTGAGCCTGACCGTGCTCCCGAAGGTGTCCGCCGCCACGTCGCTGTCGTCGGGAATCAGCGCGTGGCGGGCCAGGGCGTTCTGAACCTGCTGGCTTATGCCGGCCGGATCGGTGTCGTAGGCGACCTCGATCTTGTTGTCGAGGTGGCGGACACCGGTCAGCCCGGCCACAGCCGATTCGGCGGCGGCGCGCTGGTAGCCGTAGTTCACCGTGCCGGTCAGCTTGAGGTTGCCGTTCCTGGCGATCGCCTCGACACCGTCCGGCGTGGTGCCGTTCGCGGCGAGCGCGTTGTTCGCGGCCGTGGTCAGCATCGCGTCGTCACGGTAATTCTCCGGCGGCAGCACCACCTCCAGGTGATTGTGCACGCTGGCCACGCCGGCGATGCGCCGGGCGGCTTTGGCCGCCTCCAGGTACTGCGGGTAGCTCGGCACCGTGCCGTTGAGCGCTACTTCCCCGTTCAGGTTCTGGACGACGATGTTTGACGCATCGACGCGGGGATCGTATTCGAGTTCGGATGCCACGGCCTCGCGGACATCTTTGTTCTTTCCCACCTGCGCACATCCTTTACACAGCCGATGAGACGGCGGATTGCCGGGTCATGAGAAAGTTCACCAAACCCATCCGGCGGCGGTAAAAGCGGCGCTGCCTGTGCCGCTATTGACCCGCCCTATGAGCTCAGGCTCCAGCCTCCGCCAGGTCGGCGAGCGCCCCGATGAGCTGGGTTCGCGAGGTGACGCCGAGTTTGCGGAACACCTTGCGCAGGTGGTAGTCGATGGTGCTCGGGGACACGAACAGTTGCGCGGCAGCCTCTGAGTTGGAGGCCCCCTCCGCGACCAGCCGGGCGATCCTCTCCTCCTGCGCGGTCAGGCTCTCCCGCGGTCGTTCGGCGGCCGTATCCTGACCGCGCACGCCGACCCGCTCGCCCAGGGCGCCGAGTTCGGTGCGGGCCCGGTCGGCGAACGCGTCAAGTCCCATCGCGCCGAACATGTCCAGTGCGGTGCGCACCTGCGCGCGGGCCTCGGCCCGGTGCCGCTGGCGGCGCAGCCACTCCCCGTAGAGCAGGTGAGCGCGGGCCAGATCCGGCCGGGGCAGGCCGGGCAGATACAGGTCGGTCAGCCCGTCCAGTGGCAGCCGCCTCCCGGGCGGCTCCCGCACCGCGAACAGCAACGCGATGCGGTCCGCGTAGACCCGGCGCGCCACGAAAGCCAGGACATCGGCCGAGACATCGTCCAGCCATTGTGTATCGTCCACGATGACGAGCAGCGGCTGCGCCGCTGCCGCCGCCGACAGCAGCGTGAGGGCGGCCAGGCCGACCAGGAACCGGTCCGGCGCGGCCGCGTCGGCCGCGATCAGGCCAAACGCGGAACCGAGGGCGTCCCGCTGCGGCGCCGGCAACTCCTCGATCCGGGTCAGGAACGGAACCAGCAGCTGATGCAGCGCGGCGAAGCCGAGTTCCATCTCGGACTCGATCGCCAGCACCCGCGCCACCTGCATGCCGCTGGCCCGGTCGGCGGCGTAGTCCAGCAGCGCGCTCTTGCCGATTCCCGGCTCGCCGCGCAGCACGAACGAGCCGCTCAGGCCCGCTCTCGCGGCGTCCAGCAGCTGATCGAGGGCTTGCCGCTCGTGGTCGCGATTGATCAGCGCTGTGTTCTGCACCAGGCCCACCGAGGTTGACGTCGCGCATGGGTTACGACAACCCAGGCCACGGTACTAAATCACGTCAAGCTACGACGAGCAAGCTCCGGTATCTGGAGTTATGGACCACTGTCTCTGATCGTCACATCCATGGGCTGATGGCCTCGGATTCAAGTGGCCGCGGGGTGCCTGCCGCGATGATCCTGAGCTGGGGACCACGCGCGGTCCAGGTGCCCGCCCGGCAAGTGGACAGGCCCCACATCTGCGGGTCGATCGTCATGGCGAGCCGGACTTGCCGGCGTATCCGCCGCGCTGTGACTCCTACCCGCGCGCTGTCGATGATCCCGGCCGCGCCGAACACGCCTGAGGCCGTGAAGGCACGTCCTTCGCCGTCGTCGTCGCCGCTGTCGCGGAACCACAGGATCGGTGTCTCTTCGGAGTTCAGCCCGGTCGCGCCCCGGTAGAGATCGCCGGGCGGCAGGCCGCCTGACCAGCGGACGGTGCGGGCATCGAGGAGCCAGACGAACCGGGCCTGGCACGCTGCGGACCGCTGGAGCCGGATGATAGCGATCCAGCGACGCAGCTTAGCCGCGTGGCGCCGCCCGTCGGTGGACTCGAACACCAGCCGTGCCGCGCCATCGGTTCCGTCCAGCATCTGAAGGGCCGCCCATCGGTTGGCGTTCCCCGCACTGCCCGGCGTGCCAACTATGGCGGGCAAGCCTGTGACTGCGCTGCTCATGCGATCCTCCGGCTCGTCAAGACGCTGTCCGACCAGTGCAGCCGAAGCCGGTGTAATTGGCCAACAGCCGAGACCAATAAGCCCATTGGTCGGAAGGCCCCGCCGGAACTGCGCGGGACGGGTCAGCGCGGCCGAGACGCCGGCCATCAGCTCGGCCACCGCGGGACGATCCATGTCCACGTGCGGATTCTCGCACATTCCGCCGATCTTGCCGATGGACGAGCAGCGGTCCGGGCTCCGTTTATAGCCCAGGCCAATAGCACGACAGGCATCGTTGCTTTTCCAATCGCGACCCAGCCATGTGGACTAGTCAATAAGGAAAGAAATCCGCTGCCAGCCGAGTCATGAAAGGGCACCTGATATGGGCAAAACCAAGGACATACGCCAGGCGGTCGAATCAGAGCTCAACTACGACCCGCTCGTCGACGCCACCAACATCACGGTCAAGAACATCAGTGGAGAGGTGGCGCTGAACGGGACCGTGCCGAGCTATCCGCAGTACCTGGAGGCGGCCGCGGCGGCCCAGCGCGTCTCCGGCGTCAAGAACGTGCACAACCACCTCGAAGTGGCGCTGCCGCCGGGCGACCACCGGGACGATGCCACGCTGACCACCACGGCGAACAACGCGCTCGAGTTCAACGTCACCGTGCCGGACAGCGTCGAGGCGACTGCGAAGAACGGAAACATCACCCTGACGGGCACCGTGGACTACGGCACCGAGCGAGCGGCGGCCGAGCTCACCGTGGCCGGGCTGACCGGTGTCCGCAACCTCAAGGACGACATCCAGATCAGCAACGACGCGGACCCGGTCGACGTCACCCTGCTGGTCCAGGACGCGCTGGACCGCTATGCGCTGATCCCCGATAACAGCGACGTGGTGGTGGACACCAACGGGAACACGGTGACGCTTTCCGGCCACGTCCGCACCTGGGCCGAGCACGACGCGGTGGTGGACGCCGCCTGGATGGCCACCGGCGTCTACGACGTCCGCGACGACCTCTACATCACCGCCTGAGGCCACTCAGGAAGCCGGTCCAGGGAACGAGCACGTCCCCTGGACCGGCTGCTTTATGGAACCCCGAGGGCCGCGAGGGTGTCAGGGGCGGTCGGCGGCCATCATGTGGGCGAGCTGGGTGCGGGAGGTCACGCCGGTCTTGCGGTACACCTTGCGCAGGTGGTAGTCGACGGTGGAGGGGCTGAGGAACAGCTGCGCGGCGATGTCCCGGTTGCTCTCGCCCTGGCTGACGAGCCGGGCGATCTGCGCCTCCTGCGGGGTGAGCTCACCGGCGGTCTGGGCGCTCCGCGGGCGGGCGCGTTCGCCGGTGGCCAGCAGCTCGACGCGGGTCCGTTCGGCGAAGGCCTCAGCGCCCATCGCGGTGAACATGTCGTGCGCGGTGCGCAGCTGCTCGCGGGCGTCGCGGCGGCGGCGCTGGCGGCGCAGCCATTCGCCGTACACCAGGTGGGCGCGGGCGAGCTGGGGTACCGACCGGCATTGCTCCAGGTGCTTGACGGCCTCCTCATGGAGGGCCTCGGCGTCGGCGTCGGCGGCGAGCAGCGCCTGGGACCGGGCGAGCAGCCCGAGCGCCAGCGGCGTCCCCGCCGCGGGCGCCCGTTCGGCGAGCCGCCCGAGCGCGGCATCGGCCAGCCCGGTCTCGTCGCATCGTGCGGCGGCCTCGACCATGTCGGGCAGCACATAGGCGCCGAAGAACGGAGCATCGTCTTCGTAGACGCCGAGCGCGCACTGCAGCGCCGCCTGGTAATTGCCCAGGCCGAGTTCGAGCACGGTCAGGCAGTACTGGGCGAATATGTTCTGTCCGCCGCGGCCGGCGTCGGTCGCCTCGCGGACGACCGCCGCCGCGACCCGGCGCGCATCCGTCTCGCGACCGCGCCAGGCCAGCTCGTACGCCTCCGCGACCCCAGCCGTACCCATGATGCCCGGATTCCCGGTGGCCGCCGAGATCTCGGATGCCTCAGTGAAACAGGCTCTGGCCGCGTCGAACCGGCCCGCCGCCACCTCGGCCCACGTGCTCTGGTGGTCGAGCGCTACCGGCAGCACGGTCAGCGCGCTACGGTCGCGGGCGAGCTGCACGCACCGGATGGCCAGCGCGTGCTGGGCCTGGTCATCGAATAGGTCCGCCGCGGCCACGCAGCCGAGCAACAGTCCGCGCAGGCCCTGCTGCGGGCTGAGGTCGTCGGCGCGGAGCAGGGCGATGGCGCGGAGCAACCGCGCCGCGCTCGCCAGGTAACCGGCGGTCGCCCGGGCGGCGAAGCCGTCAAGCAGCAGGTCGGCCGCCGATGCTTGCGGCCCGCTGGCGGCCGGCATCGCGCGCAACGCGTGGGCTATCTCGGCCAAGACCGCCTGGCTGGCGGACCAGCCGCTGTACAGTACTGCTTCCAGCGCCTCGAGCAGTGTCTTGCGGGCCATCCGCACATCCAGTGGCGCGAGCGCCCGCGCCGCCTCCAGCAGGATCGCTGGCGCCTCGCCCGCTTGCCCGAGGGCTAGGCGGATCATGCCCTGCAGCCGCCTGGCCTGGGCCCGGGCCAGCGCGCCGCCCAGTCGTGGCGTCGCCTCCTCCAGCAGCGCGCCGGCCCGGAAGGGCTGGCCCGCGATCCGCGCCGCCTCCGACGCGGCGAGCAGCCGCCTGGCGCGCGCGCCCTCGTCGGCCGATAGCTCCGCCGCGCGGCACAAGAACGTCACCGTGGCGGCGTACCCGCCGCGCTCGCGGGCCCGCTCGGCCGCCTGCTCCAGCCGGGCCGCCACCGCCTCATCAGGCCCGCGTGCCGCCATCCCCAGGTGCCACGCCACCCGGTCCGGCCGCTCACTGGCGTTGCCCGCGGCCGCCAGTGCCTGATGAATCCGGCGCCGCTGCGACAGCGGCGTGGCGTGGTAGACGGCCGAACGGATCAGCGGATGCCGAAACTCCACCTGCGAGCCGATCGCGGCCAGGTCGCCCAGATCGGCCGAAGCGGCCCCTTCGGGATCGATACCAAGCTGGGCGGCCGCACGCCACAACAGGGCTTGAGAGGCCGTCGGCTCGGCCGCGGCCACGGCCAGCAGCAGCCGTGCCTCGGGTGGCAGCCGGCTCACCCGGCGGCCGAACGCCTGCTCCAGCGACCCGCCGATATGCAGCGGCTCGGGCAGCAGCTCCGCCCCCGCGAGCTGGGCCGGTGACAGCTCCCGGGCCACCTCGACCAGCGCCAGCGGATTCCCGCCGGTCTCGGCGACGATCCGGGCGCCGACCGCCGGGCTCAGCCGCCCTGGCGTCAGCGACGACAGCAATTCCAGCGCGGTCTGGTCATCGAGCCCGCCGATCATCAGCTCCGGCAGCCCCGCCAGCGCCGGCAGCTGGCCGTCCGGCTCGCGGACGGCGAACAGCAGCACCACCCGCTCGGCGTACAGGCGGCGCGCCACAAAGCCCAGCACCATGGCCGATTCGGGATCCAGCCACTGGGCATCGTCGACCACGCACACCAGCGGCACCTCCGACGCCTCCTCGGCGAGCAGCGTCAGCACGCCGAGCGCGACCAGGAACCGGTCCGCCGGCGGCCCGGCCACCAGCCCGAACGTGCTGCGCAAGGCGTCCCGCTGCGGAGCAGGCAGCCGCTCCAGGTGACCGGCGAACGGGAGCAGGAACCGGTGCAGGCCGGCGTAGCCCAGCTGCGTTTCGGGCTCCACCCCGGTCAGCCGGGAGGTCTGCAGGCCACGCGCCGCCGCGGCGGCGAGCGTTTCGTTCAGCAGCGCGGTCTTGCCGACCCCGGCCTCGCCGCGCAGCACTAGGACGCCGCTGTAGCCCTCGGCGGCCCTGGCTAGCAGGCCGCCGAGCACCTCGCGTTCTGCCGACCGGCCGACGAGGACCTCGTCCACGTGCCCGAGGAAACACCGGATGCTGCGGCATTGCTAGGGGACATCGGGTCGGCAACTGCGGGACCTTCGCCCCTACCGACGCCGCCTGCGGCCGTGCGAGGGCGCGAAACTAGGGCACGACCACGATGGGTACCGGTGAGTGGCGGGCCAGGCTGACGGCGACGGAGCCGACCACGCGGTGCATGGCGTGCGACGAGCTCCCGACCACGATCGCCACATTGTCACCGGGGTGAGCATCGCGGATGGCCGTGGCCGCCGCGATCAGCTCGTCCGCGATCAGGCCCTGGCGCCGCTCGAACTTCCAGCGCTCCTCGCGGCCGCGCAACTGCTCGCCTGCTTCAGCGTGCAGGTCCCGCGCGATCTCGTCGAAGCTGACTTCCATTTCGGCCACGGCGCCTGCCGACAGCATGTCGATGCTGGGCAGGTGTGCGACGTAGACCACCTCGATGCGGCCGGTCCTTCCGAGCAGCAGGCGGGCCGCGGCGTCGAGCGCCCGGCTGGCGGGAGGCGAGCCGTCATACCCGACGACGAGGTACAGATCCCCGGTTTCGCTGTCGCTGGGCGACTGTGTCATGGCGTCCTTTCCGTTTCTGACGATAGGGCTGGACCGCCTCGGGTCGAATCCCCGATCAGCGTAGTCCGCGATCAGCCGCGCGGCGGGCGGCGGTCAGTAGTCCCCGGCCCGGATTCCAGTAGGGACTACTGCGGACTGATCGCCTTCGTCGTGGTCAGCTGTATCCATTCGCCTGCGGAGACCGGGGGCGTGCACCAACGCCCGTTCGGAGTAATTAAGGGGTTCTCATGACTGAGACGGAAATGGGGCCGTTGACCGGCAGTGAGCTTGACGCGCTGGACGCATGGTGGCGGGCGGCGAATTACCTGTCGGTGGGGCAGATCTACCTGATGGCCAACCCGCTGCTGACCGAGCCGCTGCTCGCGGAGCAAATCAAGCCCCGGCTGCTCGGCCACTGGGGCACCACGCCCGGGCAGAACATGCTCTACGCGCACCTCAACCGGATCATCAGGAACAACGACCTGAACATGATCTACATCTCCGGGCCGGGGCACGGCGGGCCAGGGGTGGTGGCCAACACCTACCTCGAGGGCACCTACAGCGAGATCTACCCGCACGTCACGCAGGACACCGCGGGCATGGCCCGGCTGTTCAAGCAGTTCTCCTTCCCCGGCGGCATCCCCTCGCACGTGGCGCCGGAGACGCCCGGGTCGATCCACGAGGGCGGCGAGCTCGGCTACTCGCTCAACCACGCCTACGGGGCGGCGTTCGACAACCCGGACCTGATCGTGGCCTGCGTGATCGGGGACGGCGAGTCCGAGACCGGGCCGCTGGCGGGCAGCTGGCATTCGAACAAGTTCCTCAACCCGGCCCAGGACGGGGCGGTGCTGCCGATCCTGCACCTGAACGGGTACAAGATCGCCAACCCGACGGTGCCGGCCCGGATCCCGCATGAGGAGCTGGAGTCGCTGCTGCGCGGCTACGGGTACACCGTGCACACCGTGGAGAGCCATGATCCGAAACTTGTACACCAGCAGCTGGCCGCCACCATGGATACGGTGATCGGCGAGATCCGCGCCATCCAGCGCCGGGCCCGGGAGGAGGGCGACCTGTCCCGGCCGGCCTGGCCGGTCATCGTCTTCAAGACGCCCAAGGGCTGGACCGGGCCCAAGGTCGTGGACGGGGCGCAGGTCGAGGGGACGTGGCGGGCGCACCAGGTGCCGCTCGACGCGGCCCGCACCAACCCCGGGCACCTGGCGCAGCTCGAGGAGTGGATGCGCTCCTACCACGCGGAGGAACTCTTCGATGCCAACGGGACGCTCCGGCCTGAGATCGCGCAGCTGGCACCCCATGGCGAGCGGCGGATGAGCGCGAACCCGCACGCCAACGGGGGCCTGCTACTGCGCGAGCTGCAGCTGCCCGACTTCAGGGACTACGCCGTGGCGGTCGCCAAGCCGGGTACCGAGAAGTCGGAAGCCACCCGGGTGCTCGGCACCTGGCTGCGGGACGTGATCAAGGACAACCCGTCGAACTTCCGGCTGCTCGGGCCGGACGAGACCGCCTCCAACCGGCTGGACAACGTCTTCGAGGTGACCGGCAAGGTGTTCGAGGGCGAGATCATCCCGGGGGACAATCACCTGTCCCGGGACGGCCGGGTGATGGAGGTACTGTCGGAGCACATGTGCCAGGGGTGGCTGGAGGGGTACCTCCTCACCGGGCGGCACGGGCTGTTCAACTGCTACGAGGCGTTCATCCACATCATCGACTCGATGTTCAACCAGCATGCCAAGTGGCTGAAGGTCACCCGCGGCCTACCGTGGCGGCGCCCGGTGGCGTCGCTGAACTACCTGCTGTCCTCCCTGGTGTGGCGGCAGGACCACAACGGGTTCTCGCACCAGGACCCCGGCTTCATCGACCACGTGGTCAACAAGAAGGCCGAGGTCATCCGGGTGTACCTGCCGCCGGACACGAACACGCTGCTATCCGTGGCCGACCATTGCCTGCGCTCGCGCAACTACGTCAACGTCATCGTGGCCGAAAAGCAGCCCGAGCTCACCTGGCTGTCCATGGACGACGCGGTCATCCACTGCACCCGCGGGCTTGGGATCTGGGAGTGGGCGTCCAACGACACGTCCGGCGAGCCGGACGTGGTGATGGCGTGCTGCGGCCAGGCCCCCACCCTGGAAACGCTCGCCGCGGTCTCGCTGCTGCGCGAGCACCTGCCCGAGCTGAAGGTGCGCGTGGTGAACGTGGTGGACCTGATGCGGCTGGAGCCGCAATCCGAGCATCCGCATGGCATGTCGGATGCGGAGTTCGACGCCATGTTCCCCGTGAACAAGCCGGTGATCTTCGCCTACCACGGCTACCCGTGGCTCATCCACCGGCTGACCTACCGCAGGCACGGGCATGACAACCTGCACGTCTGCGGGTACAAGGAGGAAGGCAGCACTACCACGCCGTTCGACATGGTCATGCGCAATGACCTGGACCGGTTCCACCTGGTCATGGACGTGATCGACCGGGTGCCCGGGCTGGCGGCCTCGGCCGGGCGCGTCCGGCAGGAGATGGCGGACAAGCGCATCACGTCCTACAACTACACGACGGAATACGGCGACGACACGCCCGAGATCCGCGACTGGAAATGGACCTACTGAGGCGTCGCGGGCATCCAGGCAGGTGCCGCCGGACCTGACGGAAAGGACCCGGCCGCCCCGGACACCTTGTACGTGCACGGGCTGGCCGCCCCGTTCACCGTCAACACCATGCCCGACGACACCCTGGAAGCCTTCTACCAGCACGGCCAGGTCGGCGAGACAGCACGTGCGGCTTCGCCGGTCAGGACACCACGCGCCGGAAATCGGTCCGGTCGACCGAGGTGCCCCGGCCCACCAGGACCGTCGCCACCATCTCCGGGGGGAACAGGCCGTGCTCGACGACGCCGGGCGTGGAGGACAGCCAGGCCGCCAACGCCACCGGATCGTCGGTAGGCCCGTGGTAGTCCGCGATCACGCCGCCGTCCGGGCTCGGCGGGACGTCGCGCAGCGAGACCGGCCCGATCCGCCGCATCGTGGCGCGCAGCCCGAAGGACAGCAGCTCTAGCGGGACCGGGGGGTGCAGAGCCTGCACCGGCTTGGTGGAGTCGGCGATGACGATGAAGCGGTCGGCCGCCCCCGCGACGATCTTCTCCCGGGTGTGCGCCGCGCCGCCGCCCTTGACCAGCCAGCCGTCGGGGGCGATCTGGTCCGCGCCGTCGATGGTCACATCAAACCGGTCGATGCTCGCGACAGGCTCCAGCCGCAGCCCCAGCTCGCGCGCGGCATGCTCGGTCCGCGGCGAGGTCGCAGCACACATGATGTCGAGCGACCGCTGCGCCAGGGCCGGGAGCAGGTATGCCACCGTGGAGCCGGTGCCCAGCCCGACGGTCATGCCGTCTTCGACTAGCTCTGCCGCCGCGTCCGCGGCGGCCTGCTTCTCCTGCTCCACGCTCATGCCCAAGACTCCAAAGCTCGGTCGCACGTCGGCAAGGACGCCGATGGCCCCAGGTTACAGCGGATCCGTATCGGGAGACCGGCACTCATGCCGAGCGGCGGTTTGCTGAGGGCTGGCCAGGTTGCGCCGCAGGATGTCGGCGGCGGTGTCCAGGGCGTCGGTGTACTCGTCGGTGGTGCTGATCAGGACTATGCCAGGGCCGGCCAGCCCGTCCGCGCCCTGGGTTCTCCGGCCGGTTCCTGGGTCGTGGCCGGAGCCGTTCAGCTGGTGGTAAAGGGCGGTCTGCATTTCCCGCAGCGGGGGCAGCCCGCCGGGGGGCCGGAGGGTGCGCAGTGATGCGGCGATGGCTGCGGCTGTGGTTTCTATGTTGTCGGCGAACCGGTCGGCCGTGGCGCGGGTGTCCTGGCGGGCTGTGGCCTGGCCGTCCGCGGTGGCGCGGTCGGCCGGTGGCTGACCGTCGGCGGCGGCCGGGGCGCTGACCGCCGCGTCGAGGGTGAGCGACGCGTGTGCTATCCGGCGGGCGGTGTCGGTCAGGGCGTACGCCAGCCGAGCTGTCATTGGCGGGCGGGGTGGCTCGTCGGCGAGGCGGTCTGCCGACGCCTCGGCGTCTGAACGGGCGCGCCGGGCAGTGATCTGCGCCGATCGCACCGCGGCGGGGTCGGCGCGCCGGGGCCGAGTGTAGGCCCGCAGCACCAGGGAGGCGTAGCGTGCCTGGGTCTCGTAGAGCCGGGCGATCTTGGCCTGGGCGGACTCGCCTTCCCAGAAGGGCCAGGCCAGGTAGCCGATGATGGCCAGGGCCGCGCCGATGCCGGTGCTGATCAGGCGCGCGGCTGCGGTCTGCTCGGCCGTCTGGCCGAGCAGCGCGAGCAGGATCACCACGAAGTCGGTGAGGAAGATGGCGTACAGCAGGTAGCTGACGGCGAAGACGGCGTAGGCGATGGTCATCGTGACGCCCGCGGCGGCGACCAGGGCGGCCGTCCCGGTGTGCAGCAGGAGCACGGTGGCGGCGCCGAGCCCGACGCCGACGACGGTGCCGCCGGCCCGCTGCACGCCGCGGTAGATCGTCGAGGCGTAGTCGGGGCGCAGCACGATCACGATGGTCAGGGCGATCCAGTAGCCATGCGGCAGGCCGGATGCCTGGGCGATGATCTCGCCGATCGCCGCCACGACCGCCAGCCGCAGCGCGTGCCGTCCGGCCTCGGTGGAGATGCCCGCGTTGGCGCGAAGGGCGAGCATCGCCGCGGCTAGGTCCGCCCGCCGGGCCGCCCGCCGGGCCGTCCGTCGCCGGCCCGCGTCGGCGCGGGCCACGGCGGGCTCGCCGTCGCTGTCGCCGAGACTTGCGAGCAGCCGGACGGCGGCGCGCATCTGGCCGAGCAGGGCCGCGGCGGCCCACCGCCACGCAGTGTCCTGTGGCAGCTCTATCGCCGCCAGCGTCTGCTCCAGGGCGGCGGCCCGATGGTGGTGCCCGCGCCAGGTCCCCAGCGCGTCAGCCAGGCCGTCGAGCACCCGCGCGGTGGGCTCCAGCACACTGCGCTGCGGACCGAAGCTGGCCACCGCGGCCAGGCTGACCCTGATCCGCCCGGCTTCCTCCAGCAACAGCATCAGCCTGGCTCGGTCCGGGGCCCGCAGCAACGGGTTGGGGTCCTTCAGCACGTCGGTCCCGAAGGTGGCCGACGGCGGCGCGACGTCGGCGTCGGCCGGCTGGCTGCCGTGTTCTGCGGCATAGGCGCCGAGCTCCCGGTAGACGGCGGCCAGCGAGGAGCGTTCACGGCCGCCGGGCAGGAAGGCCCACGAGGCCACCACCAGGGTGGCCTGCCACAGCCCGCCCGCCAGGACCAGGACGGCGCGGAGGGCGGCATCACCAGGGCGCAGCGGGATGCCGCTAGCGATCAGCAGCGCGATGGGCAGTTGCAGGCCCGCCACCGCGAGCCGCTGTCCCAGCGTCACCATCAGGCCGGCCAGGTAGCTGAACACCATGACCGCCGGCACCAGCCACCACCCGTTCCCGTCCGCCGCCATGCTGCCCACGAACGTGGCCGCGGCCATACCGAAAGCCGCCAGGACGACGGCCGTCACCCGGGTCCGGGAAAATCCTTGGAACGTCACCAACCCGGCCGGCATCGCACCGAGCGCGGCAAAGGCGCCGTACTCCAGGTGGCCGGTGACCAGGCCGACTGCCAGCGGGGTGACCATCCCGGCGCCGGCCCGCAGCGCGCCGGCCACACGGAGGTCGGCCCACCGGAACGGGCCGAAGTTCAGCCACCCGCCGTGTGACAGCCCGGCGGCCAGCGCCCGCCGGCTGGCACGGAACCAGGCGGCCAGCGGCGCCCAGCGCAGTCTGCGCACCCTACTCATGACCGTGCCGCCGGATAAAGCTGCGCGGGGGTTAGTGGCGGTCGTCCAGGGCCAGGCGTGCGGCGCTGACGTCCTGCCGCCCGTGACCGGCATCCACGGCCGCGTGCCATTGCCGGGACAGGGCGGCCAGCAGCGGCAGCGTGCTGCCGTCCGCGGCCTCGATCGCCAGGTCCACGTCCTTGAGCGCCCACTGCAGCGGGAACTCCGGCGCGTAGTCGCCCCGCTCGATCTTGTGCAGCTTGGCGTCCGCGATGGGCGCGTCCAGCGGGCCGCCCTGGATCGCTTCGGCCAGCCGGTCGGTGTCGATGCCCAGCCGGCCAGCCAGCTCCACCGCCTCCGCGACGCCTTCGATGAGGATGGACATGTAGGCGTTGACGACCAGCTTCAGGCGGCTGCCCTGGCCGGCCTGGCCCAGCCATACCGTGTTGCGGCCGATCACGGAGAACGCCCGGCTCAGCGGCTGGCGGGCCTCGGCCGGGCCGGAGGCCAGGATGAGCAGCTGGCCGGTTTCGGCCGGGCCCTTGCTGCCCGACACGGGCGCGTCTATGTACATCACATCGGGCCGGACCTTGGCGAGGTGCCCGGCGATCCTGGTCGTCTCGCCAATGCCGATGGTGCCCATCTGCGCCCACGCCGCGTGTGGGGCGAACGCCTCGGCCACACCCTCGCCGAAGATCACCGACTCGACGACGTCGGCGGTCGGCAGCATCGTGATCACTACGGGCACGTTCCGGACCGCATCGGCCGGCGATGCGGCCACGAGGGCGCCCGCCGCGGAAAGCGGGGCCGTGGCCGCGGGTGACCGGTCCCAAACCGTGGTGCGCAGGCCAGCCTTGAGCAGGTTACGGGCCATCGCCGAGCCCATGATGCCGGTGCCGAGTACCGCCACCTGGTCCTCACCCTGGCTATGCGTGTCAGTCATCAGAGCTTCCTCACGTATATCGGTGCGGTCGCTGCCGCCTGATGAATCCATCCCAGGCCCACTGGGGCGCCAGCGCAAGAGCGCTAGCCGGGCGGCGTGGCAGGAATCTCGCGCCTGGCCGGGTGGGCGGCTCAGATGTGCGGGATGTTACCAGCCGGGCTCATGAGCGGGGCGGCGGTATCGCGGTCGGCGCGGCCCATGAGCGGCACAGTTGTCTGTCGATCAGCGGGGCCCATCAGCGGCACGGTAGCGGCGCGGTCGGCCGGACCCATCAAAGGGATAACTGTGCCGGGGTCGGCCGGGCCCATGAGGGGGATGACCGTGCTGGGGTCGGCGGGACCCATGAGCGGGACCGCGGTCGCGGAACCCGGGCTGGTGTGCGAGGTGACGGGACGAGCCTGGTCGCTGACGGCGGGGGGGAGCGGGGGGCTCCTGGAGGGCGATCATCGCCTGCGCCTTTCTTATGGTTAGCTTCGCAACCCCACCCGGGTGGACTGGGAAGCGGGCGGTGCGTTCGTCACCCCGCCCGGCATGTGGCACGCCCACTACAACGACTCCGGCGCCCCCGCCCACCTCATCCCCGTCCAGGACGCCGGCCTGCAGACCTACCTCCGCAGCCTCGACATCCGCTTCACCGCCCGCCGCTGACCACCAGGTATGGGCCACTGCGCTGGCCGGGACGCAGCCGGGCCCGGCGTAAATGGCCAGCATCGGGCAGGAGAACAGCGCGAGCCTTCCCCGTCCGCTATTCCTTGATGACGTAGGTGAACAGGCGCACGCGACCGTCCTCGCCTTGTTCCGGGAATACGCCCTGGATCTCGTTCGTGAATCCGGGGAAGTGGGCGTAGCTCTCCTCGAACAGCTTGAGGTAGGCGATCGCGGGCGCGGCGCGCTCGTCCCAGCGCTCGCCCGGCACCACGACGCCGATGCCGGGCGGGTACACCAGCGCCATCGTGGCCGCCACGCGGCCGCTCACCTCGTCGATCGGCACGTAGTCGATCTGGTTGGCGGTAAACAGCCGAGTGGCCTCCTGCGGCGACAGCGCCATCTCGGGGAAGTGCCCGGCCAGGAACTGCTGGCGCTGCAACTCCGACGTGCGTCCCTTCCGGTAGAAATCATGCATGCGCAGGCACAGGTCACGCAGCCGCTCGTCCCCGTAGACCTGCGGCCGGGCCGCGACGAACTCGGGTAGCACCTCGCGGAGCGGGAGGTTGCCATCGAAGAAGCGCTTGAAGTCCAGAAGCGTCGTGATGAGCGTCCCGGCCTTGCTCACCTCGATGCCGGGGGTGACGAGGAAGAGGATGGTGTTGAGGTCGTTCTTCTCCGGGATGATGCCGCGCTCGCGCAGGAACTCGGCGAGCACCGGGGCCGGCACGCCCCAGTCGAGGTATCCGCCGGTCTCGCGGTCGAAGCCGGGCGTGACCAGCGTGAGCTTGTTCGGGTCGGTCATCGCGTAGCCGTCGGTTACGCGCGTGAATCCATGCCAGCGCGCGCCGGGCTGTAGCTGCCAGCACTGCTGTTCGGCCAGCAGGACCTGGGTAGGCACCTCCTCCCAGGGCACGTCGTGCAGATCGGCCGTGTGCGGGGAGCCGGTCACTGTCACCACGTCCGGGACGAACGGGTCGAAGAACCAGGATGGCGGTGAGCCGTCACCTGCCTTGGCCTCGAATGCGCGCAGCAACCTGCGGATGGTCTTGCGCATCTCCACCGCCACGCGGGTGGCCTCATTCCACAGGTGGAAGCCATTACGCCCCTTCATCATCTGGGCGCCTACATCCAGCGATGAGAAGAGCGGGTAGAAGGGCGATGTCGAGGCATGAAGCATGTAGGCCTCATTGAAGCGCAGCTCGCTCACGTGCCGTGGCTGGCCCTGGATGTGCCGGTTTTTCAGGTGGATCTGGGAAGCCTGCGAGAAACCGGCCAGCTGCTTGTGCGTGGACTGGGTGGCGATGATGCCGGGGTCGTCCGGGCCGAGGCTGTCCAGGCCCATGGCGTAGTGGCCGGAGAACAGGGGATGGAACTTCATGAAGCCCGCCCATGCCTCATCGAACAGGATGTAATCGCAGAGGTGGCCGATGCGGTCAAGGATCATCTGGACGTTGTAGATGGTCCCGTCGTAGCTGCACTGCTCGATGATGGCGAGCCGGAACGGACGCTCGGCCTGCCAGCGGTCCGGGTCTGTGACCAGCGGGTTGGCGCGGATAGCCGCGCGGATGCATTCCTCGTCGAGCGCCTCGGGGTCTATCGGCCCGATCAGGCCCTGCGGATTACGGTCGGTCGGCAGGTAGACGGGGATGCCGCCACCCAGTACCAGGGCGCCGTGATGATTGGACTTGTGGTTGTTGCGGTCAAAGAGCACAAGGTCGCCGCGAGAGACCAGCGCTCCGGTGACGACCTTGTTGGAGGTGGACGTGCCGTTGAGCACGAAGTACGTCCGGTCAGCGCCGAAGATTTCCGCGGCGGCGACTTCGGCTTTTCGCGCGGGGCCCTCGTGCACCAGCAAGTCGCCGAGTTCCACCACGGAGTTGTCGAGGTCGGTGCGGAATACCGTCTCGCCGAGGTATTCGTAGAAGACACGCCCGATGGGACTACGGCGATAGAACATCCCGCCGTTGTGGCCAGGGCACGTCCACATCTCGTTGCTGGCTTCGTTGAACTCGATGATGCGCCCGAAGAACGGCGTCTTGAGCTGTTCGATATACGCCTCGAAGTGCCGGTTGACGTACTTGGCCACGAAGTCCGGCGCGTCTTCCTCGGGGTAGATCAAGCCGCGCACGGCATCCACCAGCAGTCCGTGCTGCTCGCGCCCTAGGTCGTCGCCTGGCGCCAGCAGGAACACCGGGATCTCAAGGCCGGTATCTTCCAGCGCCTCCACGACCCGCTGCCCGTCGATGCCGCCGCTCTTCCCGCTCCACTCCAGCAGCAGGCAGGCCACTGAGGCATCGTTGCGCAGGTGGATAACGGCGTCCCGGGTGGTGCCGAGGACGTCGGTGCGCAGGTGATGGTCATCGCGAAGGTGCCCCAGGATGCGCTCGAGCGCGTCGCGGAGGGACTGGGAGCGTTCGATGCGCGAGTCGACGACGAGGACCGTGAACATGTCTTTGTACGCCATGAGTTTGCCCTGCCTGTCACGGACGCGTCGGTCTCGACTAGTTAACCCAGCCACTCTGGCGCAGGCCAAGAGCCCGCGCCTATCACTCCATCAACCGGTACAATTCTCTCTCCGGAGCCGGGCTCGCGCAGGCTCCCTCCATCTGGGACGGGCTTGCGGGCCTGGTCCTTACGCCGCCTCGTCGGGACCTGGCCGGGAAGGGATCCGGGCCGACGGCAGCCGGTCCGCCAGGCCGGCCACGGCCTGCCCGGTGCTCGCGCCGATCAGAGCGCCGGCCACGACGTCGCTTGGGTAATGCACTCCGGTGTGCACCCGGGAGTACGCAACGGCCGCGGCTAGGACCCGCAGCGCGAGGCCGAGCCAGGGCTGGTCCCGGCCGATGGCCGAGGCGAAGGCAAACCCCGACGCCGCGTGACCGGACGGGAACGAGGTAGAGGCCGGCATCCGCACGTCCCGCTGCTCCGGAACTCCGACGCCGGCCCGGTCCGGCCGCCGCCGCGCCCAGAGGGCCTTGACATCGAGGTTCACCAGCGCGGAGGTAACGCCGATGGCCAGTGTTCCCCGCACCGCGGAACGCCGGCCGGCCCTGCCTCCCGTCACGGCCAGCCCGGCCGCGATGGCGAGCCAGAGCCGGGAGTTATTGGCGGCGTTGGAGAGCCGGCGCAGCGGTTCGTCGAGGGACGGGGTGGGGGTGGCGGCTATCGCGGAGTAGATCGCCTGGTCCAAGGCACCCAGCTCACGGAGCCCTTCGGCAATCCGCAGGCGTACTGGTCCGCCTAGTTGCGCGAGCCTGTCAGCCAGCCGCTGGGCGGACGCCTCGGCGGCGTCGGCGGGCGGTTCGCGGGCTGTGTCCCTTGGTGCCATCGGCGTATGCTAACACCCGCACCGGACGGGAACGCGGAGACGGTCGGCCGGTCAGGGAGGATCGGGTGCCAGGGCAGGACGCGGCGGGGCCGGAGCCGGGGCGGCCCAGCGCGGCGATGCGGCTGGCGGCCGTGGTCGCCATGGCGGCGCTGGTGGCAGCGGCCGTCCTCCTGCTCATCGGCATCGCCCTGCATCTGGCCGCCGTGGTTCTGGCCTTCATCTCCCTGCTGGTCGGCGTCACGGGTGCCTGGTACGCGGTGTCACGGCGCGGCGTGGTGCGGGTGATCGCGGTGATCGTGGTGGTGGCGTCCGTCGCGGCGCTCGGCACCGGCCTGTTCTTCGCCGACATCAGCATCTGGCGGGTGATCCTCATCGCGGCCCTGGGCGGCGTGTCCGTGCTGGCCGCGCGCTACGCGCTGAAGCGGACTCGCAGGCAACTGCGCGCCGAAACGGCGCACCTGGTTCGGGTCGGACGCGCGGCCCATCCCGTGCTGATCATGAATCCGAAGTCCGGGGGCGGCAAGGTGGAGCGGTTTCACCTGGACCAGGAATGCCAGCAGCGGGGCATCGAGCCGATCGTCCTGCGGCCCGGCGACGACCTGCTCCAGTTGGCCGAGGACGCCATCGCGCGGGGCGCCGATGTGGTCGGCATGGCTGGCGGCGACGGTTCCCAGGCGCTGGTCGCCTCGGTCGCCGCGCGGCACGATATCCCGCACGTGTGCGTGCCAGCGGGCACCCGGAACCATTTCGCCCTCGACCTCGGGCTGGACCGCAGCGACGTGGTGGGCGCGCTTGACGCGTTCACGGACGGGGTGGAGCGCCGGATCGACCTGGCCACCGTTAACGGGCGGACGTTCGTCAACAATGCCTCGCTCGGACTCTACGCGGAGATCGTCCAGTCGCCCGATTACCGGGACGCGAAGGTAAAGACCGCTGCCTCGATCCTGCCTGACCTGCTCGGCCCGAACGCGGCCCCGCTCGACCTGCGCTACACCGGGCCGGACGGCCAGGCGCACCCCACGGCACAACTGATCCTCGTGTCGAACGACCCGTATGAGCTCGACTATCCGGGCGGCCAGGGAACCCGCGCGCGGATCGACCAGGGCGTGCTCGGGATCGTGGCGGTCATGATCGCCGACGCCGATGACGCCAGGAAGTTCGCGGCGCTCGAGGCGGCGGGTCAGGTCCGTCGGTTCCCCGGGTGGGCCGAGTGGAGCGCACCGCGTTTCGAGGTCGGCTCTGGCGCCCCGGTGCAGATCGGCCTCGACGGTGAGGCACTGACGATGGATCCGCCCCTGGTCTTCGTGTCCCGGCCCGGTGCGGTACGGGTACGGCTGCCCCGGCACGCCCGGCAGCTCTCGCCGGCGGCGAGGACGGTGCACGTGCTTTCTGGCTCGACCATCGCGGAACTCGGCCGGGTCGCCGCCGGCCAGCCCGACACAGGCTAAGCGCAGGTCGATATCACCACAGCCAGCATCGCATTGCCCCGGCTGGGCTTGCGGGGGTGGAATACCAAACGAGCCGCGAAGGAAGGAGCCGGGGATGGCAGGTGACAGCGCAGTGCACGTCGCGGATGCGTCCGCGCTGCAGGACGCGATCGGGCGCGGCGTGCCGCACATCGTGGCCGAGGGGGAGATCTCGGGCATGCCGATGATCACGCTGGCGGAAGGGCAGCGGTTGTCGGGGGGCACGTTGCGGTTTGGCGCATCCGGGGTGCGGCTGACGCGCGACAACGTGCTGGAGGGCGTCACGATTATCGTCCCGGAGCACGAGCGCGCCGTGCTCAACGACACCGGCGTTCCGGATTGGGGACGGCTGGAGCTGCGGGATGTGCGGACCGAGGGCCAGGTGCTGCTGCTGGCCGACGGCGCGGCCCGCGCCGGCCACGTGGTGGTGGACGGCCTGCACGTGGCCGCGGCCGATGTCCGCGGCCGGGAGCTGCGCCCGCACGGTTTCGGCGTGGACGTGCTGCAGGGGGCGTTCACGCTGTGGAACCGGCAGGACGGGGGCGAGGTGACGGCCGAGCTGGCGCGGATCAGCGCGGGCGCGGCGGGCCGCCCGGTGCGGGGCAGCGGGGTGTTCGCCGACGCGGTCGCCGGCTAGGTGCAAGCCGACGACCGGGCCATCCGGTGAGGCGACGAGCTTGATGGCGCCCCGGGTCTTTAGGATCTGGCTCTTGCCGTTGCCGCCGAGATCGTAGGTGAAGGTCGACACGCCTGGGCCGTACTTCTCTGTGGCAGCGGCCTCGGTGAGGCCGACCGACGCGATCTCCGGATGCGAGTAGGTCACGCGCGGGATACCGGCCTCGTCGATGGCGCGCGGGTGGAGCCCGGCGATCTGGTCGGCGACGAGGATGCCGTGGGCGACCCGCGGTGCGCCAGCTGCAGGCCTGGCACGATGTCTCCTACCGCGTAGACGTTCGGCAGGCTGGTACGCAGCCGGTCATCGGTGCGAACGTAGCCGCGCTCCATCGCGACGCCGGCCCAGCAAACCTACCGCGCCGAGGAGGTGGCGCGGGCCCGCGAGTCCCTGGACTGCCTCAAGCGGTTCCGCGAGCATGTCACCGCGGCCGGCTTCCTCGAGCCGTCCGCGCTGGACGCGATCAACATAGAGGTGGCCGACCTCATCCAGGCCGCGGTGGCCGACGCGAAGCAGGCGCCGGTACCGACCGCAGCCGACCTCTCCACCGACGTCTACGTCAGCTACTGAAGATTTGAGGAGCCCAGTCATGGCACGCACGATCAGCTATCGCGAGGCGATCAATGAAGCGCTCGCCCAGGAGATGGAACGCGACCCGTCGGTGGTCGTGATGGGTGAGGACAACGCGGGCGGCGCGGGCAGCCCCGGCGATGACGACGCCTGGGGCGGCGTCCTCGGCGTCACCAAGGGGCTGTACCACAAGTTCCCCGGGCGGGTGCTGGACACGCCGATCTCCGGGTCGGCGTTCATCGGTGCCGCCGTCGGCGCCGCCACGGCCGGCCTGCGGCCGGTGGCCGAGCTGATGTTCATCGACTTCATGGGCGTGTGCTTCGACCAGATCTACAACCAGGCGGCCAAGTTCCGGTACATGTTCGGCGGAAAGGCGGTCACCCCGGTGGTGATACGGACGATGTACGGCGCGGGCCTCAACGCCGCCGCCCAGCACTCGCAGTGCCTGTACCCGATCTTCACCCACATTCCGGGCCTGAAGGTTGTCCTGCCGTCCAGCCCGTACGAGGCCAAGGGACTGCTCATCCAGTCCATCCGCGACGACGACCCGGTCATCTTCTGCGAGCACAAGGCCCTCTACGACACCACGGGCGAGGTGCCCGAGGACAGCTACACCATCCCGTTCGGGGAGGCCAACGTAGTCCGCGACGGCGACGACGTCACCATCGTGGCCCTCGGGCGCATGGTGTCGGTGGCCGAGCAGGCGGCGGCCGGGCTGGCGCGGCAGGGCGTCGAGGCGGAGATCATCGACCCGCGCACCACCAGCCCGCTGGATGCGGACACGATCCTCGAGAGCGTCGAGAACACCGGCCGGCTCGTCGTGGTCGACCAGGCCACCCCGCGCTGCGGCATGGCCTGCGACATCTCCGCGCTGGTGGCCCAGGAGGCCTTCGGCGCGCTGCGGGCGCCCATCGAGATGGTCACCGCCCCGCACACCCCGGTGCCGTTCGCGCAGTCACTCGAGGCGCTGTACATCCCGGACGCGCAGAAGGTGGCCAACGCAGTCAAGAAGACCATGGACTGGAAGAAGTGACGGATCCCATGAGTACCGAAGACCCCATCACCAAGGTCACCATGCCCAAGTGGAGCCTGTCGATGACCAGCGGCAAGGTCACGGACTGGATCGTGGCCGAGGGCGACGAGGTGGCCGAGGGCGACGAGCTCGCCGACGTCGATACCGACAAGATCGCCGGCGCGCTCGAGGCGCCGGGGCCGGGCGTCGTGCGGCGGATCATCGCCGGGGTGAACGAGGACATCCCGGTCGGTGGCACCATCGCGCTGATCGCGCCCGCCGACGTGCCGGAGGAGCTGATCGACGAGGCCGCCCGCGCGGCCCGCGAGCAGCTGGATACTGGGGCGGTCGAGGAGGTGCCCGGCCCGGTCACTGGGGTGGTGCGGGTGGACGGCCGCGCCATCTCGTTCGCCACCCTCGGTGAAGGTGAACAGACCGTGCTGCTCGTGCACGGCTACGGCGGTGACAAGAACTCCTGGCTGTTCGTGCAGGAGCCGCTGTCGGCCCAGGCCACGGTGCACGCGATCGACCTGCCCGGCCACGGCGAGTCGGCCAAGGACGTGGGCGACGGCTCCCTCGACACGCTCGCCGGGGCGGTCCTCGGTTTTCTCCAGCAGCAGGGCATCGGGCAGGTCCACCTGGTCGGGCAGTCGCTCGGCGGCGCCGTGGTCACTGCGGTGGCCGCCCGGGAGCCCGGCAAGGTCGCATCGCTGACGCTCGTCGCGCCCGCCGGGTTCGGCGACGCCATCGACGCCGGGTACCTGCGTGGGTTCGCCTCGGCCACGTCCCGGCGGGAGCTCAAGCCGGTCCTGACCAAGCTGTTCGCCGACCCCGCGCAGGTCACCCGCCAGCTGACCGACGATCTGATGAAGTACAAGCGGCTCGACGGCGTGCAGCAGGCGCTCGACACGCTTCTCGGGACGCTGCTCGACGGGGATCGTCCCGGTACCGACGCCTCCGACCTGCTCGACCAGGTCCGCGCGCCGGTGCAGGTGGTGTGGGGCCGCGCCGACCAGGTGCTGCCGGTCGGCAACGCCGACGCGCTGCCGAACAGCGCCCGGGTCAGCTACGTCGACGACGCCGGGCACATGGTGCACATGGAGAAGCCGTCCGCCGTCGTCGACGCCGTCGCCAAGAAACTGGAGGAATGAGCATGGCGTTGCCGCTTCCGACCGGTGCCGCCGGCACTTCGCCGGGATCCTCGGCCAACGGCCGTACCGCTTCGCCGACGGCGTGGCCGTTGACCTGCGCACACCGGAACAGCTGGAGCTCGTTCTGCCCTACTCTCTCGCCCCGGGCATTCGCGGCTCCGGGCAATATCACATCGCCGCGCCATGAGGTGCTCGGCGGCGTGGCCGGGGCCACCAGCATGCACCTGGTGCCGTGGAGCGAGAAACGTTCTCATGCCCAGGCGGTGGGCGGGCCAGTTGAGGTCAGCGCGCCGGGTGCGTCGCTGCTGCCCACGGTGGGGAACCTGCGTGCCTTGCCGGCGACCACGGCGGTGGCCGGGGCCACAGCCTCCGATGGTGTTGCGACCAAGAAAGCTTGATAACCCGGTCCAGTCGGTGCAGGATGCGATGTGGTAGTCGGCCTACCCGGACGGAGCCGCGTGATGGCGACAACACGAGACAACCCCCAAGCCGGGGCCGACCGGGACGCTCCGGAGATCCTTGACCTGCCGGACGGGCTGACGGACAGCGGGGTCCAGCAGCATACCTACTCGATGGACGCCATCGAGGTCCCGGCCGACCGGTACTTGGGCGCGCAGACGCAGCGGTCGCTGATCAACTTCTCGATTGGCGACGACCGGATGCCCAGGGCTGTCTGCCACGCCTACGTGAAGAAGGCCGCCGCGATCATCAACGGAGACCATGGGCCTGACGGCCGAGGCGTTCGAGGGCACCATCACCGACCTGTACCTGCCGAAGAAGAAATAGTGGTCTCACCGCCACAGGAGGTTGCTCATGCCTGGTTCAGTCATCACCGGCGGCGCCCGCACGCCGATCGGCAAGCTCTCCGGAGCCCTGAAGACCTTTAAAGCCGTCGAGCTGGGCGGCATCGCCATCGCGGCCGCGCTGGAAAAAGCCGGGATCACCGGCGACCAGGTCGACTACGTGATCATGGGCCACGTGCTGCAGGCCGGCGCCGGCCAGATCACCGCGCGGCAGGCGGCGGTCCGCGGCGGCATCCCGCTGACCATCCCGGCGGTCACGGTGAACAAGGTCTGCCTGTCCGGCCTGGACGCCATCGCGCTGGCCGACCAGCTCATCGGGTACGGCGAGTTCGACGTAGTTGTCGCGGGCGGGATGGAGTCGATGACCAACGCGCCGCACCTGCTTTCCGGGGCGCGGGCCGGGTACCGGCTCGGCAACGGCGAGCTGGTCGACTCCACCCTGCAAGACGGGCTGTATTGCACCTTCGACGAGCTGGGGATGGGCGCGGCCACCGAGACCTACACCAAGCTCAAGAACATCTCCCGCGAGGAGCAGGACGCCTTCTCGGCGCAGTCGCACGGCCGGGCGGCCGCGGCGATGAAGAACGGGGTCTTCGACACCGAAATCGTGCCCGTCCCGGTGCCGCAGCGCAAGGGCGACCCGATCATGGTCACCGAGGACGAAGGGGTACGCCCGGAGACCACCGCCGAGACGCTGGCCAGGCTGCGTCCGGCGTTCGCCGCGGACGGCACGGTCACTGCCGGGTCGTCCTCGCAGATCTCCGATGGTGCCTGCGCGGTCGTCGTCATGTCCCGGGCCAAGGCCGAGCAGCTTGGTGCGCCGGTGCTGGCCGAGATCGGCGCGCACGGCGTAGTTGCGGGACCCGATCCTTCCCTGCTGTCCCAGCCGTCGAACGCGATCAGGAAGGCGCTGAGCCGCGAGGGCCTTACCACCGAGCAGGTCGACCTGTTCGAGATCAACGAGGCGTTCGCGTCGGTGGCCGTCCAGTCTATGCGCGAGCTGGACATCACCAGCGAGAACGTCAACGTCGACGGCGGCGCGATCGCGATGGGCCACCCGATCGGCGCCTCCGGGGCCCGCATCGTCTTGCACCTGGCCAGCGAATTGCGCCGCCGTGGCGGCGGGACCGGCGTGGCAGGCCTGTGCGGCGGCGGCGGCCAGGGGGAAGCCCTCATCATCCGAGTGCCCGCCTGATCACAGGGAGGTAATGCCATGGCACGTCAACCTGTCCGGCGCGTTCTACCTGTCCCGGGCGATAGCCGGCCACGACGCTACCTGGTCCAGCGGGTTCACCAGCGCTCTCCCTTCGCCGCGGCCGCCGGCTCCTGACCCGACTGTTCCTTTTCCTTGCCTGACATATCACGTAAGAGGATGCTGGTACAGGAATGGGTACCTTCCGTCATGCCGCACCCTGGCGGCGTATGCCGACTCAAGCCAGCGTCGCGACCTGACTGATCTCCCAAAACTCCTGCGGAGGAGACGCTGATGCTGGAAGATCTTGATCCGGCCGAGACCCGCGAGTGGCTTGAGGCGCTGGATTCGGTGCTGGCGTATGAGGGTGCGGACCGTGCGTTCTTCTTGCTGGATGAGGTGGTCGCCGAGGCTCGCCGGAAGGGCGCGGCGGTCCCGTACAGCGCGACGACGCCGTACCTGAACACGATCCCGGCGGAGAAGGAAGACCGGCTGAGCCCGCGCGAGCTGGCGATGGATCACCGGATCCGGTCGCTGATCCGGTGGAACGCGCTGGCGATCGTGCTGCGGGCGAACGCGGAGTCCTCCGAGCTGGGCGGCCATATCGCCAGCTTCCAGTCCGCGGCGACGCTGTATGAGGTGGGCTTCCAGCATTTCTTCCGGGCCGCGTCCGGTGCCCACGGCGGTGATCTGCTGTTCATCCAGGGGCATTCCTCGCCGGGCATTTACGCCCGCTCGTTCGTGGAGGGCCGGCTCACCGAGGAGCAGCTGACCAAGTTCCGGATGGAGACTGGCGGCGGCGGGCTGTCGTCCTACCCGCATCCGTGGCTGATGCCGGAGTACTGGCAGATGCCCACGGTGTCGATGGGCCTGGGCCCGATCATGGCGATCTACCAGGCGCGGTTCCTGAAGTACCTGGCCTGCCGCGGGCTGGCGGAGACCGCGGACCGGAAGGTCTGGGCGTTCCTGGGCGACGGGGAGACTGATGAGCCGGAGTCGCTGGGTGCCATCGCGCTGGCCAGCCGGGAGAAGCTCGACAACCTGATCTTCGTCATCAACTGCAACCTGCAGCGGCTGGACGGCCCGGTCCGCGGCAACGGCAAGATCATCCAGGAGCTCGAGGGCATCTTCCGCGGCGCGGGCTGGAACGTGATCAAGGTGATCTGGGGCGGCGGCTGGGACCCGCTGCTCGCCCGGGATTCCGCCGGCTTGCTGCTGCAGCGGATGGAGGAGTGCGTCGACGGGGAGTACCAGGACTTCAAGTCCAAGGACGGCGGGTACGTGCGGGAGAAGTTCTTCGGCAAGTACCCGGAGCTGGCCGAGATGGTCGCGGGCATGACCGATGAGGAGATCTGGGCGCTGAACCGCGGCGGCCACGATCCGCAGAAGGTCTACGCCGCCTACTCGGCCGCGGTCCGTCACATCGGCCAGCCGACCGTGATCCTGGCCAAGACCATCAAGGGCTACGGGATGGGGGAATCGGGCGAGGGCCAGAACATCACCCACCAGCAAAAACACATGGCCGACGCGGCCCTGGCCAGGTTCCGGGACCGGTTCGCCCTGCCGCTGTCCGATGCACAGCTGGCTGAGCTGCCGTTCCTGCGGTTCGAGGAGGACAGCGAGGAGATGGTCTACCTGCGCCAGCGGCGGGCGGCCCTGGGCGGGTACCTGCCGGCCCGGCGACGGCGGTCGACGCAGATGCTTTCGGTTCCCGGTCTGAGCGCGTTCGGCGGCCAGCTGGGCGGGACGCCGGGCCGGGAGATCTCCACCACGATGGCGTTCGTGCGGATCCTGAACACGCTGCTGCGGGATAAGTCCATCGGCCCGCGGGTGGTGCCGATCGTGGCGGATGAGTCGCGGACGTTCGGGATGGAGGGCATGTTCCGCCAGTTCGGCATCTTCAGCCAGGCCGGCCAGCTGTACCGGCCCGAGGACGCCAGCCAGCTGATGTACTACCGGGAGGCGCCGGACGGCCAGATGCTGCAGGAGGGCATCACCGAGGCCGGCGCGACGGCGTCCTGGATCGCCGCGGCGACCGCCTACAGCACCAGCGACCTGCCGATGATCCCGTTCTACATCTTCTACTCGATGTTCGGCTTCCAGCGGGTGATGGACCTGATCTGGGCGGCCGGGGACTGCCGGGCCCGCGGCTTCCTGCTCGGCGGGACGGCCGGCCGCACCACGCTCAACGGCGAGGGGCTGCAGCACGAGGACGGGCACAGCCACGTGCTCGCCTCGGTGGTGCCCAGCTGCGTGTCCTACGACCCGGCGTACTCTTACGAGGTCGCGGTCATCATCGCCGACGGGCTGCGGCGGATGATCGCCGAGCAGGAGGACGTGTTCTTCTACATCACGCTGATGAACGAGAACTACGAGCATCCCGCGCTGCCCGACGGCGCCGAGGGCGGGATCTTGCGGGGCCTGTACCTGCTCCGCCCCGGCCCCGGCCCGGACGGGGGTCCTGTGGTGCAGTTGCTCGGCAGCGGCACGATCTTGCGGGAGGTGCTGGCCGGGGCTGACCTGCTGGCCGCGGACTACGGCGTGGCCGCCGACGTGTGGAGCGCGCCGAGCTTCACCGAGCTGCGGCGGGACGGGCTCGCCGCCGAGCGGTGGAACATGCTGCACCCGGCCGAGCCGCCCCGGCGCAGCTACGTGGCGGACTGCCTGGCCGGGCGGCCTGGCCCGGTGATCGCGGCGACCGACTACGCCCGGTCCTTCGCCGACCAGATCCGCGCCTTCGTGCCGCGGCGGTAC
>Ga0074046_10000469_pt1 | contig 37255 bp, 30 predicted proteins | sample BogForMeECP23OM3_FD_94441 | JGI IMG/M metagenome (GOLD analysis project Ga0074046, IMG submission 94441) | Bog forest soil microbial communities from Calvert Island, British Columbia, Canada - Bog Forest MetaG ECP23OM3 | ecosystem: Environmental > Terrestrial > Soil > Wetlands ... | reverse complement strand
TTCAAAGCCGGCGTTGTGCGCGATCTGGCGAGTGGGCTCTTCGAGAGCGCGCTTCACGATGCCGACGCCGACGAGCTCATCGCCATCGGCCTTGATCTTGTCAATGGCGGTGATGGCGCGGAGTAGGGCAGAGCCGCCGCCGGGAACGATGCCTTCCTCAACGGCTGCGCGGGTGGCGTGCATGGCGTCCTCGACGCGGGCTTTCTTTTCCTTGAGTTCGGTTTCGGTCGCAGCGCCAACCTTGATCACAGCCACGCCGCCGACGAGCTTGGCGAGGCGCTCCTGGAGCTTCTCGCGGTCGTAATCGGAGGTGGTGTTCTCTATCTGCTGGCGGATCTGCTTCACGCGGCCTTCGATTTCGCCGGGCTTGCCGGCGCCTTCGACGAGGGTGGTGTTGTCCTTGTCAATGGTGATCTTCTTGGCCTTGCCGAGGTCCTCGATCTTGACGTTCTCCAGCTTGATGCCGAGGTCTTCGGTGATGGCCTTGCCGCCGGTCAGGGTGGCGATGTCCTCGAGCATGGCCTTGCGGCGATCGCCAAAGCCGGGGGCCTTGACGGCGCTGCACTGCAGGGTGCCACGCAGTTTGTTCACCACGAGGGTGGCGAGGGCTTCGCCTTCGACGTCCTCAGCGATGATGAGCAGGGGCTTGCCGAGCTTGGCGATCTGCTCGAGCAGGGGCAGAAGGTCCTTCATGGAGCTGATCTTCTTCTCGTTGATGAGAATGACAGCGTTCTCCAGGACGCACTCCATGCGGTCCGGATCGGTGATGAAGTAGGGGGAGAGGTAGCCGCGGTCAAACTGCATGCCTTCGACGACTTCCAGCGTGGTCTCCATGGTCTTGGACTCTTCCACGGTGATGACGCCGTCCTTGCCGACCTTCTTCATGGCTTCGGCGATGATGCCGCCGATCTGCTTGTCGTTGTTGGCGGAAATGGTGCCAACCTGAGCGATCATTTCGCCCTTGACGTCCTTGTGAAGCTTCTTGATTTCCTCGACGGCGACTTCGACGGCTCGGTCGATACCGCGCTTGAGGGTGGTGGGGCTGGCGCCGGCCGCAACCGTCTTCACGCCTTCGCGGAAGATGGCCTGGGCCAGAACGGTGGCGGTGGTGGTACCGTCGCCGGCGACGTCACTGGTCTTGCTGGCGACCTCGCGAACCATCTGCGCGCCCATGTTCTCGAGCGGATCACGCAGTTCGATTTCCTTGGCCACCGTGACGCCGTCCTTGGTGATGACAGGGGCGCCAAACTTCTTTTCAATCACCGCATTGCGGCCCTTGGGGCCGAGGGTGATTTTTACTGCGTCCGCGAGGGCGTTCACGCCACGTAGAATCGCCTGGCGGGAATTCTCTCCGGTAACAATCTGCTTCGCCATTGCTTCATTCCTCCTAGGATTCTGTCACTACATTTCTAATTCTTCAGAAAACCCTCAGGCCTGAAGGCCTGAGCTACAATTCCGGCCGAAAGCCGGAGTTACTTCCCGAACGTGCTTCGTGATGACTGACCGCTGGTTACTTCTTTGCTGCTTTCGCAGCGCCGCCCAGCTTGGCAAGGATTTCGTCCTCGCGGAGAATCAGGTATTCCTCGCCCTCGATCTTGATTTCGCTGCCACTGTACTTGCCGAAGAGCACGCGATCGCCAACTTTGACGTCGAGAGGAATGCGCTCACCCTTCTCGCGCTTGCCGGCGCCGACGGCGATGATCTCGCCCTCTTGCGGCTTTTCCTTCGCGGAGTCAGGGATGATGATGCCGCCCTTGACGGTTTCCTTCTCTTCAATACGCTTCAAGATAACGCGATCGTGAAGCGGTGTAAGATTGACTGCCATCGTCGAGAAACCTCCATAAGATGAACTAGCGGTAAAACTGAAGACTTACCATGGGTGGAGAGCGCCGAAAGGGAAATTAGCACTCCTCCCATCCGAGTGCTAATATAACAGGTATTCCTCCCAAGTCAAACCATTTCCTTGCGATGTGAGTGTTCGGCACGCAGATTTCCTTGTCGGAATGGATTGTTAAGCGCATTATTTACAGTATATTAGAAGCGCCAGAATTTTCTTGCACTTGGCAATTGCCCTGCTTCCCCTTCTAGCGATAGACTTTCGTCAAAACGCCAATGCGCTGGCTCCTCTATTTGCGGCTTGTGCTCCTGACCGCAGGCACGTTGTTACCCTTCTTTTGGATGGTGGTGATCCTGGGCCATCGCCGCCAGCGCAACTTCGAGCGTGTTTTCTTCTTCGTCTGTTTGGCGCTGACCTGTTTCTTCGGAGGCAGCCTCCTCGCTCTCAACGCGGGACTGTACTATGCCACCCCGCCGCAAGGTCTCCTGCATTTTGCCTGGGCGATTGTGTGTCTCGGGTTGTGGTTCGTGCCTCCTCTCCTGGTGCACTTACATTCCGAGTACGCCACGCTCCGGGAATTGCTCACGACGCGACAGCGAAGGCTAATGTGGCTTGTAGCCGCGTACCTGCCGGCAGCGATGCTCATGCCGAAATTGTTCGCGGCCCTGCGGCTCCGGGAGGGGTTCGATTTTGCGCGACCAACGTACACGCTGGGCTTCGCATTTCAACTGTGGATGGTCGCCGCGTTGGCGTTGGCGGCGTACTGGCAGAAGCGCTTTTATCAAGTGGCCCCGGATCGAGAGCAGAAGTCGTTTCACAGAATCACTCTCGGCTTCGTTCTCGTGCTTGCGGTATTGCTGCTGGGAATGGTTTTAGAGCAACGTGTGCTTGGGCCGGAAGCAGGGAGGACGCTGTCCACCCTGCTGCTGATTCTGGTACTCGTTCCTCTCGTGCTGCTCATTGGAAACGTCCAGCGGTTCAACTTTTTACAGATTGGTCGGCAACGAAACCTGATTTACGCCGTGTTTATGGTATTCCTGGCGCTGCTATACCTGAGCTTTGTGCGAAGAGCGAGTCTGTGGTGGGAACATTACCTGCCCCCTGAAGCGACGGCGGCGCTACTGCTGTTTTTGCCTGTGGTGTTCTTTGAGCCACTACAACGGGTGATGGGAAGGCTCCTGCGACAAACGGCGCAGACCGAGGTGGACCGGGCACAGAAGTTGATGGGACCGATCAATGAGGTAGCGCGGCTTGGGAACCAGGCCAAGCTAAAGGAATTCAGCGAGCGGTGGATTGGGGAGCAGTTGCAACTCGCCGAAACGCATCTAGCCCTTGACGCCGAAGGAAAGACACCGAATCTTCTGGAACATTCGCAGAAAGCTTCGGAAGAAGCTTTTGAAGTCGGGCAAGGAGGACGCCATCTGGGTTCGTTGCGGGTGCGCGCCCACGGCGCCATGATCTCCGGAGAGACTTACGCGGCGCTGGAATTTTTGAGTGAGCAGCTTCCCGCGGCATTTGACCTTTGCCGGCTGATCGAAGAGAAGCTGCAGTTGGAGCGCGAACTGGCTGAAAGGCAACGGCTGGCGCTGGTGGGACAAATGGCGGCGAGCATTTCGCATAACTTGAAGAACCCGCTGGGGTCGATCAAGACGATCCTGCAGGTGCAGATGGAAAGCGCCGAGCTGCCCGCTTCGCTGCGGCAGGAAACGCAAATGGTGCTGGACGAGATCAACCGGCTGTCCGCGAAGCTGAATCAATTGCTGCAATTCAGCCGGCCGGGAGTCCGGGCTGGGAGCAGCAGGGAGCGCTGCAGCTTGGCGCAGGCAACGGAAAACGTTGTAAACGTGCTGCGCCACGAGGCGGAGAACCGCGGGGTCGCGCTCGAACTACGGTCTGCGGAGGCAGAAATGTGGGTGGCGGCAAGCGCGGAGGTGGCCAACGACATCCTCTCGAACCTCGTGCTGAACGCGATCGAAGCCACCCCGCCGGGCGGGCATGTGCGCATCGGCATGCAAGTGGCGGGAAGCAACTGCCAGGTGACCGTGGAAGACGATGGACCGGGCATTCCCCCCGCGTTGCGAGAAAAGGTCCTGCAGCCCTTCTTCACTACCAAACCGCGCGGCACAGGGTTGGGCCTGGCGATCGTGCAGCGGCGGCTGGAGGAACTCGGTGGCACTCTCGAATGGTGGAGCCCTAAGGAAAATGGGGTTGGGACGGAATTCAAGATCAAACTGCCGGTGGCAAAGGATCACGGCGCATGAAAACCATACTCATTGTCGATGACGAACCCGCGGCGCGGTACGCCTTGCGGCGGGCCCTGGAGAGCCGCTACCGGATGGTGGAAGCGGTCTCCGCGGCGGCGGCGCGCGGCCTTCTGACAACGGATAAGCCCGACCTGCTCTTGCTGGACGTGGTGCTGCCTGGCGAGGACGGGCTGACTTTTCTGAAGTGGTTGCGGCAGGAGGGGCACGAATTGCCCGTGCTGATGGTCTCGGCACTGGATACGGCGAAGAGCGCGGTGGAAGCGCTGCAACTAGGCGCCGCGGATTACCTGGTGAAGGGGTACGAGCTGGAGGAACTCCGGCAACGGGTGGCGAACCTGCTGAAACTCTCCACGCTGGAAAAGGAAAACGAGAATTTGCGGCGGCGGTTGGCAACCGAAGGGCAATTCGGGCAGATGATCGGGCGCACCGCCGCGATGCGCCGCGCATTTGAGATGGCAGACCGCGTGGCGGCGACGGATTCGACAGTGCTTATCCTGGGGGAGAGCGGTACGGGAAAAGATTTGTTGGCGCAGGAGATTCACGCGCGGTCGCAGCGCAACGGTAGGGCGTATGTAGCAGTGAATTGCGCGGCGCTGCCGGAAACACTGATTGAATCCGAGCTGTTCGGTTTTGAACGCGGGGCCTTCACCGGGGCGGCGCAACAGAAGAAAGGGAAGTTTGAGCTGGCTTCGGGGGGAACACTGTTTCTGGATGAGATTGGGGATATGAACCCGGTCACGCAGTCGAAGGTGCTGCGCGCACTGGAGAATCGCACCATCGAGCGGCTGGGCGGGACGCAGTCCATTGCCGTCGACGTGCGCATCATCAGCGCTACACACCGCTATCTGGCCGCGGCCATTCGCGACGGCAAGTTCCGCGAGGATTTGTACTACCGGTTGCGGGTGGTGACCATTGAACTGCCGCCGCTGCGGGCGCACAAGGAAGATATCTCCATTCTTGCGGAGGCCTTTTTGCAGATTCACGGCGCGCGTTTGGGGCGCACTGCGCTTTTGACCAAGGAGGCGCTGGCGGCGCTGGAGCGGTACGACTGGCCGGGCAACGTGCGTGAATTAAAAAACGCGCTGGAGCGCAGCCTGGTGCTTTGCCGGAATGCGGAGATTGGCGTGGCAGATCTGGCGGAAGAGATCGTGCGAGGTTCACCCACTCTTCCGAGAAGCGGTGAGGAAGCAGGGGATTATGGCCTGCAGGAGAAGGACCTGCGCGAGGCGAAACGTAAATTCGAGATTGCATTTCTGCTGAAACAGTTGAGCGCGCATCACTGGAATATTTCGCGGACGGCCGCGACGATTGGCCTGCACCGGCAGAGCCTGCAGGAAAAAATGCGGGAACTGGGAATTCGGCGGCCGGGACGGGGCCCCATTGAGGATGAGGAATGACACCGCCGGTGCGTGTAAGGTAAGGGAGGTGATGAAACGGCTGTCCAGGGAAACGCTTGACGAGCCCGCCGGGAAACGGTTTGATAAGAAGAGCCTTCTCTTTTGGAGTAGAGACAACCTGGCTGACTACACAGAGGGCTGCTTCACGCGCATGTCACGCGAACCATGATCGAAACTCCACAAAACGACAAACGCATTCTCGCGGCAAGCCAGGAAGGCTCTGCGGAAAACTATTTTGAGTTTCGCGGCGTCTGCAAGGCGTTTGACGAGCACGTCGTGCTGAACGATGTAAGCTTTCAGGTGAAGCGCGGGCAGACGTGCGTCATCATGGGGCGCAGCGGCGTAGGCAAATCCGTTACTCTCAAACTTATCTTGGGATTTCTGAAGCCGGATTCCGGGCGCATCTTTATTGCTGGCCAGGACGTCACGGATTTTACGGAGCAGCAATTCAGCGAGACCCGCCACAAGGTGACGATGGTGTTCCAGTCCGGCGCGCTGTTCGATTCGCTGACGGTGGCGGAAAACATCGCGTTTCCGATGGAAGGCCAGCCAGGACTGACGGACGAAGACATCGACGAGTACGTGATGAAGCTCGCGAAGATGCTGGAAGTGGAAGAGGTGCTCGATAAACTGCCGAGCGAGCTTTCGACGGGTATGAAGCGCGCAGTGGCGATTGCGCGGGCGCTGGCGCAAAATCCCGAGGCCATTTTGTACGACGAGCCGACGACGATGGTGGACCCAATCATGGCCGGGCACATGGGCGACTTGATCGCGCGATTGAAGGTGATGTTCCGGAAGACCTCGATCGTGGTGACGCATGACACGCACCTGGCCAAACGGCTGGCTGACACGGTGGTTTTTCTGCAGGATGGCAAGTCGGAAGTATTCGAGTCGTGGACGGAATTTGAAAACTCCAAGGATCCCTTTCTACACAATTTCCGAATGCAGGATGAACTGATTCCCGAGCTGGACGTGACCCTGTGACGACGACCACTGCCGCTGTCAGCGCCGGTCCCAAATCACAATTATGCAAGACGATGGGTTTCTGGGACGTGTTGCTGTTCAACATCGCCACGGTGCTGGGCCCGCGCTGGATCTCGGCCGCGGGGCACAACGGCACATCGTCTCTCATGTTTTGGCCCGTCGCCAAACTTGGAACGCCTTTCGGCAAATCCGCCGTGGAGGGGAACTACCGCGGACACCTCTGGTTAAGTGGGTACCTCAATTGTTAAGCTTTTTGGCAAGGGAGTTCCAAGCCGTAGCCCATCTTCCTGTCCTCCATCTTCAGCAGGAGTGCGAATACCACAGCCAGCACCCCCAGCCCCGTGAAGACAGCCATTGGTAAGGTGTAGTTGTAGGCGGGGCTGCTCAACCCATCCGCCACCCTCGTGCCCGTGATGCAAAAGCGGTCCAGGATCCAACCAATGAGGTAGGGAACGCCCCAGAGCGCCACCAGGTTCTGCATCCAGAAGATGACCGCGTAGGCCGTGCCCAGTTGGTGTTGGGGAATGAACTTGGGCAGCGACGGCCACATCGCCGAAGGAACGAGGGAGAAGGCGAATCCCAGGACGATGGTGGCAACCAGCGCCACCAGCCAGCTGTTTAGGAATGGGACTGTGAAAATGAAATGGACCAACACCAGGAGCAGGGAGCCTAAGACCATCAGTGAAGCGCCCTTTCCCTTGCGATCGTAGTAGCGGCCGAAGACGACCGTCAGAGGGATGGTGGCAAAGGGCAGAATGGAAGGAATGGCGCCGCCAAGGCTTTCCTTGATTTGGAATTTCTGGACCATGAGGTCCGGAGCGTACTTCAGAAAGGGGAAGACAGCGGAGTAGAACATGGCGCAGAGCATGGTGATGTACCAGAAGCCTCGGATCCTCAGGATCTTCCCGATGTCGGAGATGTGAAAGGCCTCCTCATCGGAAGCGGCGGTATCCACTTCCGAAGCGTCAAGCTTCCTGTCCATGGCGCAGTAGATAATGAACGCCACCAGGCCCACGCACAGCAGGATCAATCCGGCCAGCACGGGCGCGGCCACAGACTTGAAATATGCGGCGATGGGCGCCCCCATGCCCAGGGCCAGTGCCGTCCCAACCCTGGCGGTGCCTACCTGGAGCCCCATGGCCAGGGCGATCTCATAGCCCTGAAACCATCGCGCGATGAGCTTCGTGGCCACGACATTGGCGATTTCGATTCCCATGCCGAAAAGGGCGAACCCCACGGAGGCCAGCATGACTTGGGACTTAAAATCCCAGAAGAAGACGTGGACGGTTGAATGATCGAGGGTGTGAGTCTGTACCGCCCACCACTTGATTCCGCAACCCACGACCATCAGAATGCCAGCCGATATTCCTGTAAAGCGGGCTCCCATCTTGTCCAGGACCATCCCCCCGAAGATGAGCATGCCCAGGAAAACGTTGAACCATGCATAGGACCCGGTGAAGAACCCGTATTCGGAACTGGTCCAGCCCAATTGCTGCTCGATCATGGGCTTGAGGGGGGACATGACGTCCGCCACGTAGTACCCGCAAAGCATGGTGAACGCCACGATCAGCAATGCTGTCCAACGGGCCGTCTTGGAATCGCGCAAGGACTTGCGGATGGCTTCCACCATGTCTCACCTCGGGAATCAGATTTACGGCAACCCTATAGGCTACAGGACACGGGGCTCCTTGTCTCCGGCAGATGTCGCAACACCCTCACCCCTGGAGGGGTGAGCTGCCGTCGTCCCGCTAGAAACCCTGCTGGATGAGTTGCTCGATGGTGAGATTGCTCGCCGGCTTGGCCGCGCTGCGAGCTTCGAGATAGCGCTCCACGTACTTCCCCAAAACATCGCCCTCGAGATTGACGGCATCGCCGAGTTTGAGGTCGCGCACATTAGTGTGCTCATAGGTGAAGGGGATGATGGCGATTTCGGCGATGCGATCGTGCCAGCGCGCCACGGTGAGGCTGATGCCGTCGATGGCGATGGAGCCTTGGGGAACGATGTAGCGCGCGAACGATTCTGGCACTTCCACGCCGTACCACCAGTTCTCGCCTTCGGGTTCCAGGCGAGTGACGCGGCCAATCGTGTCCACGTGGCCCAGAACAAAGTGGCCGCCAAACTCCTTGCCAGCGGTCATGGGTTGTTCGAGATTAACGCGCATGCCCGGCCGCAGTTCGCCGAAGGAGGTCTTGCGGATGGTCTCGCCAGATAGATCGGCGGAGAAGCGTTCGTTTCCCATGGCGACAACCGTGAGGCAGCAACCGTTCACAGCGATGCTGTTGGCGACGGCAAGATGCGGAGTAACCGTGGGCGCGTGAATGGTGAGCCGTCCGCCGTCCACGTGGAGTTGCAGAGAATCGATGGTGCCGAGATGCTCGATGATGCCTGTGAACATGAAGACCTCGCATGATACTCGGCACGTTGCCCGGGAAGCGGCCGAATGTTGGAGCGAAATAACAGGATACCGCGAAGCGTGACGTAAATCCTTGACGAAGAAAAGACCCGGGGGCAAGATGGCCTCAGGCCACGCTCCTGGTCGAAGGTGGCTTATGTTCGACCCAAAACTTACCGATCCACATCCGGAATCCGCGAAAACTTATCCCCAGAAAGTATTTTGCTCGCAGCGGCAATGTGAGGCGCGCGTCATCGTGGCGAATTGGCCGCACAGTGAAGAGGGCTGGAGCGACTGGCGAGTAATCGATTGTTCGTTGTTGCCGCCCGGGGCCGTGCACTGCGGAATGGATTGCTTGTCCCAGGCGCGCGTGGACAAGCCGTAGCCGGCGGGCTTCCCCCTCCGAGGCGCAGAGGCTGGCGCGCAAATCAGATTTCTTGACAGTGCGCTTCTGGAAGTGCACCATATTGAAAATCAGGTCATCCCCGGCCTTTGCGACGGAGGTAAGGCATGTCCGATCCCGAAGTTCTGGACCGCATTCTGGAGACGTGTAGCTACCGGTTCCGCAGCGTCGTTTGCCCGAATCAAGACAAGGTGGCGGAGATTACGGCGGCGAAACTTCATATTGAGGATCAGGATTGGTCGGTGCTGGAATGCTCGTTGCAGCCGGACGGGGAAGTAAATTGCGCGATGAGTTGCCTGCTGCGCGATTTTGACAAGAGCAACTAACGGAATTCTGGGACGCTTTTTGTGAGGAGGCCGCTTTCGGGCGGCCTTTTTTATTTGTGTGCACAGGGCGATTGCCTTCTTCCCCCGACCCCCACGAGGTGATCCCTATGCGGTGGCGTGAGCGGGCTGCGAGACTTCCTGCAAAGCCTGGGCGAAGATGCCGATGGCCCGATCGATTTGCTGCCTGGTGATGACCAGCGGCGGCTGGAAGCGGACAACGTTTCCGGCAATTCCGCCAACTCCGATGAGCATGCCGTGGCGGAAGCAGGCATCGCGAATCGCTTCGGCCTCGGCGGAGGCCGGGGTCTTCTGGGCATCCTTCACGAGTTCCACGCCGATCATCAAGCCAAGGCCGCGGACTTCGCCGATCAGCGCATGGCTCTTCTGGAGTTCGCGCAGCTTGCCAATGGTGTAGTTGCCGGTGTCCACGGTATGGGCGAGCAGGTTTTCCTTCTCGAAGAATTCAATGTTGGCGAGCGCAGCGGCGCAGGAGACGGGGTTGCCGCCGAACGTGGAGAGGTGGTCGCCAGGCTTGTAAGCATCGGCGATTTCCGGGCGCGCGGTGTAGGAGCTCAGCGGGAAACCGTCCGCGATGCCCTTGGCCGCGACAAGAATGTCCGGCTCGACGCCGTAATATTCGATGGCGAACATTTTTCCGGTACGGCCGAAACCAGACTGCACTTCATCGGCGATGAAGAGAATGCCGTAATGATCGAGGACCTTCTTCACTTCCTTGAAGTAATTGGCCGGAGGCACGATGATGCCGCCTTCGCCCATGACCGGCTCCGCGATGAAGGCCGCGACATCGTTGGAAGTGGCGAACTTCACCACGTCATCGATGGCCCGGGCACACTGCCGCGCGCACTCCTCCGGATCATTCGGCCAATTGGAGCGGTACACGTAGGGCGCAGGCGCAAAGGAAACGCCCGTGGCGTAGGGACCACCCCTCTTCTTTCGCGCGGAATTGCCGGTAATGCTCAGCGCGCCGAAGCTGCGGCCGTGAAAGCTGGATTGCAAGGAGATGAATTCGTGCTTGCCGGTATAGAGGCGGGCGAGCTTGAGCGCGCCTTCGATGGCCTCCGCGCCGCCATTGCCGAAAAAGGTTTTCGTGAGTCCCTGGGGGGTGATTTGCGCGAGCTTTTCCGCGAGGTCGGCGACGGGCTGCGCGTGATAAATGTACGAGCCGCAGTGGACCAGTTTGTCCATCTGCTTTTTCGCGGCGGCAAGCACATGGGGATTACAGTGGCCGGCGTTGACGACGCTGATGCCGGCGAAGCAGTCGAGATACTCGCGGCCGGTTATGTCGGTGATCACGGCGCCGGAAGCGTGGTCGATGACGATGGGCACAACGGACTTCACGAAACCCGTCATGACGTAGTCTTTGTATTTCTGGATGGTGTCTGCCATGGGGATGCTTTCAGGCCAAAGGCCCGGTCAGATTTTGGTCCGCGCGCCAAAGCGGAGAAGGCGCGAATGTCGCAAAGATTATAACCGGGAGATGGTTGTGGCGTGAATGCGCCGCGCCGCGGAACTTTTGCCTTGAAAGGCGCAGGTGCATGGTTGCATGCAAACTTTTGATTGTGCGGACATGGGGTCCAGCCCTTCGCAACTCAGGGTAAACAGTGCTGGACCCCTACTGGGCAGGCTTGCTGAATATGGCCTCGATGGCAAGGTCGGGGCCATATTGCTGGAAGGAGCGGAGGCGTAAAGTGTGGATCGATGACGTTAAGCCGCTGACGAAGGGGACGTCTGTGTGGCTCGCGAGTTTGGGTGCGTAGAAGAGGACTAATTTATGGACGAGGCCGGCCGAGAGCGCAGCGCCGTTCAGATGCGGACCGGCTTCGAGGAGAACACTGAGAATTTCGCGGCGGCCCAGTTCCTTCAATACAGCAATGAGATCGATCTTGCCGGCGCGCATTCTTGAGCGCACCAGTTCAACGCCGGCATTTTGCAATTTGCGGGCTTTTGGGGATTTGAGGGAAGCGGCGGTGAAGACGAGAAGGTCGTCGTCGGCGGTTTGCACGATGCGCGACTTGAGCGGGAGGCGCAGCTTCGTGTCGAGGATAACGCGCAGGAGACGGCGGCGGCGCTCCAGGCCGCTGCGATCTGTGAGCAGCGGATTGTCCGCGAAGATAGTGCCGATGCCGGTGAGAAGCGCATCCGAAGCGTGGCGCATGCGCTGCACTTCGGCGCGGGATTCCTCGCTGGTGATCCACACGCGCTTCCTGCCCTTGCGTGCTCCGGGAAGGACGAGTTGGCCATCGAGGGTCAGCGCGGATTTCAGCGTAACGAAGGGCTTTTTCGTGGTGATCCAGCAGGCGAAGGCTTCATTGAGTTTTTCGGCTTCGGATTCGAGGAGGCCCGTATCCACTTCGATGCCCGCGGCACGCAAACGAGCGAAGCCGCCGCCGCGCGTCTTGGGATTGGGGTCCTGCGTCGCGGCAACGACGCGGCAGATTCCGGCGGCGATGATGGCTTCCGTACAGGGGCCGGTACGACCAGTGTGGTTGCAGGGCTCGAGTGTGACGTAGAGCGTGGCGCCGCGCGCGTGGTCTCCGGCCTGCTTCAACGCTACGATTTCCGCGTGGTCGCGCCAGTGGTATTGGTGGAAGCCCTCGCCGAGGATCGCGCCATCCTTCACGATGACGCAGCCGACAGTGGGATTGGGGCTGGCGAGGCCGACGCCCTTGCGCGCGAGGTCCAACGCGTGTTGCATAAAGTGAAGATCGTGAGCGTTAGGCATAGGCGACAAAAAGAGTGGTGCTGTAGCGAGGATTGGAGGAGAGATCCCTCCACTCCGAGCCAGCATACAGCGCTGGCTCTCCGGTCGGGATGACAAATCTTGTAAGTACGCACATGGCTAGTTGAACAGCGAGTCGGCGTAGGTTTGCGCGTCGAAGGGGACGAGGTCGTTGAGTTGCTCGCCGGTGCCGACGAAACGAATGGGCAGGCCGAGTTCGCGGGAGATGGCGACGACGATGCCGCCTTTGGCCGTGCCATCGAGCTTGGTGAGGATGATGCCAGTGACCCCGACGCTGTTGGTGAACTCGCGCGCCTGGGCGAGGCCATTCTGGCCGGTGGTGGCGTCCAGCACCAGCAGAATGTCATGGGGCGCGCCCGGAATCACTTTGGCGGCGGTGCGCTTCATTTTTTCGAGTTCCTGCATGAGATTCGATTTGGTGTGCAAGCGGCCCGCTGTGTCCACAATCACCGCGTCGGCGTTGCGCGCTTTGGCGGCGGCCATCGCGTCATAAACCACGGCGGCGGGATCGGCGCCAGGTTTCTGCTTGATGACTTCCACGCCGTTGCGCTGCGCCCAGATTTCGAGTTGCTCGACCGCGGCGGCGCGGAAGGTATCCGCCGCGCAGAGGACCACGCTGCGGCCTTCCTGGCGCAGGCGATTGGCGAGCTTGCCGATGCTGGTGGTTTTGCCGGCGCCGTTCACGCCGACGACAAAAATGACGCGCGGGTCCGAGCCGTTGGCGGCGTCGGCAAGTTTGGGTGAAGCGCCGAACACGTTCAGCGCGCGAAAAACGTGCGCCTTGATTTCGCGTTTGAGCTGTTCGCCGTTATTCAAGGCGTTGCGAGACATCTGTTCGCGCACGGAATCGAGGATTTCGCGGGTGGTCTTGACGCCCAAGTCAGCGGAAAGAAGAGCGGTCTCGACCTCCTTGAGGACGGAGGGATCGATCTGGCGGCCACCCTGCGTGATGGTATCCAGCGTGTCGGCGAGGGCGTCCTTGGTCTTGCCAACGGATTCCTTCAAGCGCTCGAGGAGGGTGGGTTCGGGTTTACCGAAGAGGGTAATCATACCGTCGCGCGCAACTCAGCAAGCGCGCATGAAAATTGTAGCAGATGGAAGTGCACCGGCCTAAAGGCAAGCGTTAGAGCAGCCGGCGGGGTTGGAGAATCAGATGGGTTGAGGTTCTTCGCTTCGCTCAGAATGACGTGTACCGCAAGTGTCGGCGCTAGGAAAAAGGCTAGACGTGGACTTCGACGGCAGAGAGGCGGATCTTGCCGGATTTCACGGCGGCTTCGAGGGCGTTGACGATGGCCTGGTCGAACTTGGAACCGGCGAGGGCCTTGATGCGGCCCAGGGCGTAGTCGAGGTCCATCGCGCTTTGATAAGGGCGATTGGTGGTCATGGCGTCGAGAGTATCGGCGACCGCGATGATGCGCGCCATGACGGGAATCTGTGGCCCAGAGAGTCCGTAAGGATAGCCGCGGCCGTCCATATGCTCGTGGTGGAGCTCGATGCCGGGAAGCATGTCCTTGAGCTGCGACACCGGGCGCATGATGTTAGCGCCCTTGGTGGTGTGCGTTTTCATGATGTCGAACTCTTCGGGAGTGAGCGAGCCGGGTTTCTTCAGGACGCGGTCGTCCACCCCAATCTTGCCGACGTCATGAAGCAGGGCGGAGATGCGCAGCTTGTCCAGATCCTCGGGGGTAAGCTTCAGCTCCTGCGCAATCATCGTGGAATACTTGGCCACACGGCCGGAGTGGCCTCGGGTGTAGGGATCCTTTTCGTCGATGGCGGCCGCGAGCATGCGGATGGAGCCGATGAAAAGCTCGCGGTTTTCCTCCGCGGCTTCCTTGAGGCGCTCGATGTACTCCTCGATGTCGCTGGCCATGAGGTTGAAGGTTTCGGCCAGTTCGCTGATTTCGGCGGCGCCGCGTACGGGCGTGCGCTGGTGGAATTCGCCGCGGCTGATGGCCCGGGTGGAAGCAGCGAGTCCGCGAATGGGTTCGCTGATGCCGACAGCAAAGAAATAGCCAAAGAGAACAGCGAGCAAGACGACGATGGAAACGAAGGCCAGCGCCTGGCGGTTCAGCTCGGTAACACCGGCATCGGCGCGCGCATCATTGACGCTGCGCTGCGCGATGATGGCCCAATTGACTTCCGGGAAGGTGCTGTAGGTGCCGACCATTTCCACGGCGTGGTTCTTTTCCTTTTCGGAAAAGCGCACGGTCTCGGTGTTGCGAAGCTCCTTGGGCAGGGCCTTGATTTGCGCGACGAGATGCGATTTTTCGCTGAGGTCTTCGCCGGGCACAAAGGTCTTTGTCAGCGGGTGCGCCACGATGTGGCCGTAGTGATCCACGATGAAAACGCTGCGGCCGCGCACGCTGGCGTCCTGCAAGCGGCGCAGAATCGTGTCCAGGGAAACCACCGCCGCGAGCATGCCGGTGAAGTTGTCGTTGGAATCCTTCAGCGGCACGGCGATGACGAACGCGGGGCGATTGTCCGGCGCGAGCGCCAGGGGATCGCTGCGGAATTTCACGGACTGCACACAACTGACAAAGGCGCGCTGCAGCGCCTTGTCCACGAAGGGATCCTGGTCCGCGCGGAAATTGCCCTGCGAGGCTTTGGTGCCCTTGCCGGAACGGCCCACGGCAGTCAGGTAGATGAACGTGTTGCGATTCGAATCCACGAAATTTTCGAGCAAGCGCGTGACTTTGGGCTCGGCGGCAGGGTCTTCGACGTTTTCGATGAGACCGGTGAGCGCGAGAATCTGGCGCTGGCTGATGAGCTGTTGCGTGAGGTTGGACTCGAAGAATTGCACTTCCTGCGCGAGCGAGCGGGTGAGTTCAGTTTGCTGCACGCGCTCGGTATCAACGAGTTTTTCCTGGCTGAGCTCCAGCACCTGGCGATGATACAGACCAATGGGGAGTGCGCTCACAAGGAGAAGCGCGCCGAGCACGAGCCACAGGATGCGCACGCGGCCGGCTCGCAGGCGCGTCACCAGGGATGGGAGAGAGACCGCCATCGCAACATACTGATGTTAGTGGAGTAAAGCGAAAAAGAAGGCTGGCCGGAAGGACAGGGGACGCGCAAATGCCACTGGGCCGGTAGTACTAGCGAGAGTTTTGAGTTTTAGGTTGTCAGTTTTAAGTAAGAAACAGGAAGATCCAGGTCGTAAGTTCATCGTTTTTAGTGAGTAACGGGAAGCGCTCATTCCCTCTTCAGCGGGCGCTCCATGATGTCGCGAATGGCGTCGCGCGGAGACTTGCCATGGCGCAGGATGGCGTCCACCTGCTTGGTGATGGGCAGGTCAATCTGATGTTCGCTGGCAAGAGAGAGAAGCGCGGCGGTAGTGCCGACACCCTCGGCGACCATGGTCATGCCAGAAAGGATCTCTTCGAGCGAGCGGCCCTGGCCGAGTTGCACGCCGACGCTGCGATTGCGGCTGAGCGCGCCAGTGCAGGTGAGCACCAAGTCGCCGAGCCCGGCGAGGCCGCTCAGGGTTTCTGGCCGCGCGCCCAGAGCGATGCCCAGGCGCGACATTTCCGCGAGGCCGCGGGTGATCAGCGCAGCGAGAGGATTCGAACCCAGACCCAGCCCCTGGCAGGCACCGGCGGCAATGGCGATCACATTTTTCATCGCACCGGCGAGCTCCACGCCAAGGACGTCATCATTCGTGTAGAGGCGGAATGTTGGGCCGGCGAACTCTTCCTGGAGAAAAGCCGCGAGCGCGCGATCGTGCGAGGCCAGCACAACCGCGGTGGGCTCGCCCCGGGCGGCTTCAAGGGCAAAGGATGGGCCAGAGAGAACGGCGACGCGCGGCCGAAATCGCATCGAAAAAACCTGCTCGATGAGCTCGCTCATGCGCAGGTGCGTGGCGGGTTCCAAGCCTTTGGTGGCGCTGACGATGGCGGCCTCCGGCCGAACGAAAGGCAAGGCCTGCGTGAAGACCGAACGGGCGTGCGCCGAGGGCACTACGCCGAGAAGGATGTCGGCGCCGTTGAGTATCTCGCGGAGATCGGTGGATGCCGAAACGCTTTCGGGAAGGGGAACGCCGGGGAGATAAATCTTGTTCTCGTGATCGCGCTGAATGCACTCGACAACGGCTGCTTCCCGGGCCCACAACCGGATTTCATGAGGCCGGCGGCTCTGCGACAGAACTACGGCGAGGCCGGTGCCCCAGCCGCCTCCTCCCAGAATCGCGATCCTGATCATGCAGAGTCACCCTTGGATTTGCGCAAGGTGAAGCGCGGCTCCGTGCCTTCGACGAGCCGCTGCAGATTTGCGTCGTGCTTGTAGATGATCAAAGCGGACGCGAACAAGGTGCCAAAGCTAACCACCAGCGGCGGCGCATGATGCGGCGCCCAAAGAAAATAGACGAGCAGGGGCATGGCGGCAGCGGCGGATATCGAGGCCAGGGAAACGAAGCGCCAATACACAAAGACGAGCACGAAGAGAAGCGTCGCAGCGAGGGCAGCCAGAGGACACAGGGCCGCGAAAACACCGAGGCCGGTGGCCACGCCCTTGCCTCCCTTAAAGCGCAGCCATACGGGGAAACAGTGCCCGAGGAGAACGGCCAGGCCGCCAAGCATCATGGCCGTGGCACTGTTTGCGGTGAAATGCGCCGCCAGCCAGACGGCAAGGGCGCCTTTGGCCGCGTCGAACACCAGCGTGAGAATGCCGGGAAGCGGGCCGGCCACCCGGGCGACATTGGTTGCACCGATATTACCGCTGCCGGTATGCCGGACGTCGCCACCGCCAAAGAGCCGCGCAAAAAGCAGTCCAAAGGGAATCGAGCCGAGTAAATAGCAGACCAGGAGAAGCAGCACAATGGTTGACGAACTTCTGGCCATCGAGACTCAAACCTCCGCGACAAACGGGAAAGATTGCAAAGTAGTGTACTCCGCCCCAGCGGGTTTGAGTTTGCTTTCGATGAGATGAAATTCGCGGGCCATGAGCGAACCGAACTCGCGCGAGGGAGATTCCTGCACAGCGGCGGCTAGCTTTGGGGGAAGGCCGGGAGGCTGAAGGCGCGCCAGCGTGAGGTGCGCTGTGAAAGGGCGGTCTTCCAGTGGGAAGCCAAATTTGTGCATGGCCTGGTCGATCTCCGCCGCGAGCGACGGCAGATTTGGCGAAGCTTCCATGCCGGCCCAGAAGACCTTGGCGCGTTTTGCGTTGGGGAAGAAGCCGAGGCCGCGGAAATGGAGGGTAACGGCTTGGCTGGAACGAATCGCGGACAATGCAGGTTGTATGGCCGTAAGTTTCGAGCTGTCGGTTTCTCCAAGAAATTTCAGCGTGAGGTGCATATTCTCCGCGCGAACCCATTTCACTTGCGGGGTCATGGCGCGCAATTCTCCGAGCAAGACCGCGAGAGCAGCGCGCACATCCTGGGAAATCTCGATGGCAACGAAGAGGCGCATAGAACTGACTGGAATGATAACGCGAGACCTAGTAGGGGCTCAGTCTTAAGTAATCAGTTTTCAGTTGTAAGTAAAGAAGGAAGAATCCTGTCACGACCAGTTGGGTTTGCTCAGTCTGGCATGTCCAGACCCCTTCACGCGTGCTTGGCCGTCCCAACTTGTTCCAACAAATCCCTTCGGGAATACTCTCTCCGTGTTCGCGTCAGATGCTCGGACCGTCATTTGGCCCAAATAGTTGGAACGGCACTAGACGGACGCCCGGGGTTTCGCGTTGAACAGAAAATGCATGCGCACCATGTCCAGAGCGACCTGCGTGGCGAAGAAGCGGATCATCTCGCGATCGCCGGGAAGATGAACGACACGCTCCTTCACTCCTTCCGGCAAAGCGAGGGCGATGTGCACGGTGCCGACGGGTTTTTCCTCGCTGCCGCCGCTGGGACCTGCAATGCCAGTGATGCCGACGCCCAGTGTGCTGCCAACGCGGCGGCGGATGCCTTCGGCAAGAGCGATGGCCACCTCGCTGCTGACCGCGCCCTTGGTCTGGATCAATTCGGCAGGCACATCGGCCCACGCCGTCTTCAGTTCATTGCTGTAGCAAACAGCCCCGCCGAGAAAATAATTGGAGCTGCCGGGAATGCGCGTAAGGCGTTCGGCGAGCAATCCGCCGGTGCAACTTTCGGCCGCCGCAATGGTGGCGCGATTCGTGGTGAGAATTTCGGAGATGACCTCCTCGAGAGAAATAGCGGAATGGGCGAAGATGCGGTCGCCGAGCGCGAACTCGAAACTGCGGACCATTTCATCGAGCATGATGTTCGTCTGCGCCGCATTGTCAGACCAGACACGCAGATGGATTTGCACCTCGCCGGGAGCCGCAAGGATCGTGGTGTTCACCTCAGAATAGCGGGTGTAAATGGGGCGGACACGCTCTTCGACATGCGATTCACCGAGGCCGGTGACGCGGAGTTGGCGGTGAAACATGCGCGCGCCGGAGACGCGCCCTTGCAGCCGGGGAAATACCTGCTCCAGAAAGAGCGGCTTCAGTTCGCGCGGCGGGCCGGGGAGGAGAGCAATCATCCGGCCGCTGTCTTCGAGCCAGAGCCCCGGAGCGGTGCCGCGTGGATTCTGGAGAACTTCCGCACCTTCGGGCACCATGGCTTGGCGGAGATTCACGGCGGGCATGTCGCGTTTAAAGCTGCGGAAGCGCGCTTCAATGGCGCGGACGACTTCATCATTGCGGCGCAGCTTGCGGCCGAGGAGTTCTGCTACGGTTTCGCGCGTCAGGTCGTCTTCCGTGGGGCCGAGTCCGCCGCTGGCGATCACCACCGGCACGCGATTCAATGCGTCGCGAAAGGCCTCGGCAAGCAATTCGCGGTTGTCGCCGACGATGGTTTTGCGAAGAACCTCGATGCCCAGCTTATTCAGCTCTTCGGTAAGGAAAAGGGAATTCGTGTCCAGACGATCTGGGGTGAGGAGTTCCGAGCCAACGGCGATGATTTCAGCCTTCATGCGCAGTATTGTAGCTCACCCCTGTTGAATGCAAACCGCGACCTCTCCATATCCGTTTGCAGGATCGCTCACGCAAATGTCTGCGCGGATGCTGTCTACCTCCGCTTTGTGGTGTCCGCCGTGGACGTCAAAAGCGCCCACCTCAGAAGACGGCCGCTACAAACCCCATTAGGAGACGGGCGCGTCAGCCCAGCAGGGGCAGGCCGCGAACGTTCCAGTCGAGGGTGAAGAGGGCGCTATTGGAGGCGAGAATGGCGCGGCCGGTGGGCAGCAAGGAGAGTCCCACGAGGGCGGAGCCGCTGAGCACATGCTCCGCGTGGCCTTGTGGCGTGATTTTCACGATGCCGCGGCGCCCGCCCAAAGACGCAACCACATACAAATTCGATTCGCGGTCGAAGGCAATGCCCTGGGGCCGGCCAAGGCCGCGATAGAACACAACTACCTCGCCACCCTGCGTGATGCGGTAAACGCGATCGTAACTGGAGGTGGTGGGGCCGGTGACGTAGAGCTCCCCACTTGGATGAAACGCCAGATGGTAGGCAGCGACCGAGGGCTCCAGCGTTGCGAAAACGAAGACCTCCCGGGAGGGACTGATCTTGAAAATGGTGCCGCTACGATCTCCGACGAACAGATTGCCCATGCGGTCAAAAGCCAGGCCCGTGGCGATGCCCATGCCTTCCATCCACTGCTCCGATTGGCCGTCGGGAGTGACGCGATGAATCGTGCCGTCGTGGCGGCAGGAGACGAAGAGATTGCCCTTTCCGTCAACTGCCAGGCCCGAAGGATTGATGAGGGAAGTGACGTAGGGTTTCACGCTATAGTGGGCGGTGATTTTGTAAAGCGAGACGGGTACGCGCTGCCCGCGCGGGCCGCTGAAGGTGACGTAGATGTTGCCCTGGGCATCCACCGCGGGATTCGCCACTGGATGTAAATTGTCGGCGATCTGGAAACCGATCGAAACGGGGAACGGCTGGCTCTCACTTTGCGCGTTCGCAATCTGAATCGTGCCGCCGCTGGCGTTCTCTGGGACACGCGCGATCAGGCGATTGCTGCCGGCGAGGGAGAGCGGCGCTTCCGCCTCTCCAAAACGGACAACCGGGCGGGCGCCCGGCCGCGAGGTGAAGCCGGTGCCATACACAGTAATCTCGCCACCCGGAATGGCAGCGGATGGGGCGATGCGCTCAATCCGCGGAACGCCGTTCTTTTCTGCCGAGGAGCTGAAGCCTAGTTTCATAACAGGAGCCCGATTTTACAGCAGGTGCCGGGATTTCGCAGCCGGTACCCGCTCTTTCACCATTGGATGGCCGCGTAACCGACTATAGCAGGTGAAAGTGTAACGCGAGACGCAGGCAAATGGCAGCGTAGATCCCCGCCATCCAGTCATCAGCCATGATGCCCCAACCGCCGGGAAGGTTTTCGAGACGGCGGCAGGGGAAGGGCTTGGCGATGTCGAACAGGCGGAAGAGAACGAAGCAGGCGAGGAGGTATCGCCAATTGAGAAGGCTCATGCCCGTGTAAAGAGCAAAGGCCGCGGCGTCGGAGGAGTGGAAGAAAGTTGCGGGAGTGCTGAATGGAGCGAGGCCGAGCATGAGCGCGAGATGGACTCCAGAGACTTCGTCGATGACAACGTATTGTGGGTCTTTTGCTCCGGCAAATTGGGCGACCTCGGCGCTGCTTCGCACTCCCAGATACGCCAGGAGGAGCCACACCGCCACCGAAGGCACAAGAAGGATGAGAGCGCCAAGCGAACCGGAGAGTAGGGGCGCGTTTTCATGCAGGCTTTTGTTCAGGCCGTAGCCCACAAAGACGAACCAGGTGAAGGGATGCGACAACACGGCAATCAGCAACCCTACGAGCGAGCCCCAGGTGCCGGGGGCAGGCTTCAGATAGCCGGTGCCTAGGACCGTCGCTATCGCGAAGGCGAGGCGGGGTTTCTGTGCCGTAGAATCCCCTGTGGCTGCTGGTGCGTTATTGGATGGCTTCATCGGGTTCACGCTGGCCTTTTTGTTGTGCGGGGCGATCGGCTTCGAGAATTTCTTCTTCGTCGAAGATGGGTTCTGAAACAACATATTTCTCGGAAGCCCACGCGCCGAGATCGAGCAGGCGGCAGCGCTCCGAACAGAAGGGGAAATCCGCGTGCTCGGCGGAGTCCGTTGGCTTCTTGCAGATGGGGCAGCGGTGTTTCATATCAAAGGAAGAGTTTTACCACAGACGGCACGCGTGAGCACAGCGGATCGGAAAGTCTCAGCCAAGCACCCGCAGAGGCGCGCCGGTGGCGATGCGGGTGAATGCTTGCGGTGGTGGCGGCGCGGCGACCTTCGGCAACGTGCGCAGGGCAGGCCGCGGAAGAATCTCGACCACGCGGGCAATCAGGTCGTAGGCGTCGGTCTTGGTGATCTCGACACGGGCAACATCGCCGGGCTGGGCAGAAATCGCGGGAGAGGACGGCGTCGCACCGGGGACCTCAATGTCGGTTAAGTAGAGCTTGCCGTCAATGTCCGGAGCCATGCCTTCCAGGCGCGCCTCCCAGACGAGCGGATTGTCCGCGGATGGGCCTTCAATCAAAGCGGTTTCGACGCGGCCCTTGAAGGCGCGCAACTTCTGGCGCGAAATCTTCTTTTGCAGCGCCATCAGCCGATTGCGGCGATCGTTGATCGTGGCGGAGTCGACTTTGCCCTCCAGCGGAAAGCTGGCGGCGTTATCCACATCCGAGTATTCGAAGACGCCCATCCAATCGAGTTCGGCCGCGGCGACAAATTGATACAGTTCCTTGAAATCGGCTTCCGTTTCGCCGGGGAAGCCCACGATAAAACTGGTGCGCAGGGCCACGCCGGGAATGGTGGCGCGCATGCGCTCGAGCAACTTCAGGAAGGCATCACCGTTGGAGCCGCGTTTCATGCGGGCAAGAACATTGCGGCTGGCGTGTTGCAGCGGCATGTCAATGTACTTGGCCAGGCGCGGATGTGCCGCCAGCGTGTCGAGGAGTTTTTGGGTGACGCGGTTGGGATAGGCGTATAGAAAACGGACCCAGGTGAGATCCTCGACCTGCGCGAGTTTCTCAAGAAGAAGGGCGAGGCCATCGCGGAGGCCGAGATCCTCGCCGTAGGAAGTGGTGTCCTGGCCGATGAGGGTGATTTCCCGCGCGCCGGAGGCGGCAAGATTTTCGGCTTCGCGAATCACGGATTCAAAGCGGCGGCTGCGGAACGCGCCGCGTAACTGGGGAATAATGCAAAACGTGCAGGGATGATCGCAACCCTCGGCGATCTTGATGTAGGCCTGATGCTTTGGCGTGGTGACGACGCGCGGTGTAAGGTCGTGATACAGGAACGAAGGAGGCTCGGCGGGCAAGACTTTCAGGTCGCCCTCGACTGCTTCCAGGATGCGCTCGATTTCGCCAGTGCCCACCACGGCGTCCACCTCGGGCACTTGCTCCAGAATTTGATTGCGGAAGCGCTCCACCAGGCAGCCAGCCACGATGAGTTTACGGGCCGCGCCGAATTTCTTGTGCTCGGCCATTTCCAGTATGGCCTCGACGGATTCTTTTTGTGCCGGCTCGATGAAGCTGCAGGTGTTGACCACGTGGATTTCGGCTTCGTCGGCGCTCGGCGTAAGTTCGTAGCCTTCGCGCGCCAGAATGCCCATCATCACCTCGCTATCAACGAGGTTTTTGGGGCAACCCAGAGAGATGAATCCGACCTTGGCCATGGAGCGAAAATGCGCGTGGGCGCAACCTTTTTACTTTAGCATAGGCGGCTGAGCGGTGTTGGAGTGCCGGCGGAATGACCGCAGCTCAGTTTCCGGTGGGGCGACTACACAGGCAAGTGGACCGCCAGGTCGCAATTCCTCAGGACGGGCATTTGGGGAGTCCGCGAGTATTCGGTTGTTCAGTGAGCGATTGTCACCAAGCAAGCGCGCGCAATTCAGCTATTAAATGGGGCCTCTTCAAGAGTAGTCACAAGCTCTTGAAGCGAGTCCTGTTCTAGGGCCGTTCATTGGCTTGCTTCCAAAACATTGACCATTTCCTGTGATTCGAGTCCGGAAATGGGCGTTGAGTCTCCGCAATGTTCTGTGAGCGTAGTCCAAGGCGAATAAGCTTTGCCTTTGGGGTTGGCGTGATGATTCCAACAGTGGAGGGAGAGCGCCGTCAGCCGGCCTTTAAGAAGGCTTATCAGTGATGCAGAGCGGTTCAGATGTCCCAATCTGAGACTAATGCCAGGCGTGCGATTGCCGATAGGACAGTAGAAGCTGCAGCAGAAAAGGGTTGTGTCGTGGTTTCTTCAGCGGCGGCAGATCAAACGAAGGGAGAAAAGTCTCATGGAAGGTTCTTGGAAGAGAGTTTCCGGGGTAGCAGTGATTGCAGTGCTTGCCTGCGGAATGATGGGAACGGGCTTGCAAGCAGGTCCGGCAGCCGGGGGCAAGTTCAAGCTGCCGTTCGACGCGCAAGCGGGGAGAATGGCGCTTCCGACAGGCGAATATACGTTTAAGATCGAACGCCCGTCATTGGACGGAACGGTCTCCATCTATCGAGAGAACCGGGCGGTGGGGATGTTACGCCCGCAGATGTTTAACAACCACGAAAATCAGGGCAAGCGCCCAGTATTAGTTTGCATTCGCCACAATGGAAACGTCACGGTCCGGGCGTTGCAGTTGCCCGGTGTCGGCACGTTCTATTTTGCCCTGCCGCAGGAGTTAAAGATGCTCGTGGCGCAGCAGCCGCAACTGATCGAAACCGTTTCGGTGGAAGTGAGCGGCGACTAGCGCCGACTCACGCGATGCGCGGCTAAGGCGGTCAAGCACCTCATGGCCGGACACGGACAGACACCCGCAAAGGGAGTCCACCCGAAAGTCCGGCCTTTCTTTTCCGTTCCATTCGACCTAGCGGCCAGCGGTATGTAGGATGAGAAACGAAAGGGGCCAGTGAATCAGTTTGCGTTCACCAGGGCCAGTCATGACGGTATCCATTTAACTATGTTCGCGCGCACGATCCGAGCGGCCTTTGGCGCGGCGTTCGGTTTTCTCGTCTGGGTATCGCCGACGGTGCCGCGGCAACAACCGACCAGTGGGCTTACGGGCAAATCCATTAAAGCCACGTCGGTGGCGGTAAATGTATATGTGATCGCTGAAGGACATCACGGCCGGCTGATTCGAAACCTGACAAAGGAAGACTTCGAACTCAGCGAAGATGCGACTCCACAGAAAATCGAGTACTTCTCGCGGGAGACGGACGCGGCGTTGAGTTTGGGAGTGGCCATTGACACCAGCGCCAGTCAGGCCCGCCTGCTGGGCACGGAGCAGGAGGCGGCGAAAAAATTTCTGCGGTCCGTTCTACAGAGCGGCGACCAGGCGCTCGTGATGAATTTCGACGTAGATGTGAAATTGCTAAGGGATTTTACAGACGCGGCCAACGACCTGGCGCGGGCTATTGATTCTGCGGAAATCAACGAAACGGGGAAAAGCATCCTGCAGGAAGATGCGGCCAGCTCCACAGGCGGCACACACCTTTATGATGCCGTCTATCTGGCTTCCAATGAATTGATGAAGGCACGCTTTGGACGCAAGGTGCTGGTGCTGGTAACCGACGGGGAAGACCAGGGCAGCAAGACCAACTTGCAAGAATCAATCGAAGCGGCAGAGAAGGCTGACGTCATCATTTACTCGATTGTCCTAAGCGATCCCGAGTTTTACTCGTTGATGGGCGGCACGTACCACGGAGACGCGCGGGTCCGCAAACTCGCCCGCGAAACGGGAGGCCGCGCCATTCGGGTGCGAACCATCGAACAGATTGGACAAGCATTCGAGCAGATCGCGCGCGAGCTTCGCGCGCAATATCTGCTCGGCTATTCACCGTTAAATGTTCGCCATGATGGTTCGTTTCGGCGGATTCATGTAAAAGTCCGCGGGCACAATTACATGATCCGGACTCGGACTGGATACTATGACCGCAGCGACGAGCGAACGGAAACCAAGCATCTCAGTCAATAAAGCCGCAATGCAACTTCAGCCGAAATCATAGTGTGCTCGACACGACACGGCGTTCCTGGAGCTTCCTGGCAGCGCTACTCCCGACCTGGAAAGCGTGCGCTTTTTCGACGGAACTGAGCAGGAAGAAGCGCGCGTCGAGTTTCATTTCCCCAAGCAAGTGGGTGGCCGAGCGACGCTCGACCCGGAGACCGAGCGTGTCGTCTTCCACTGCAAAGCCTCAGCCATGACGCCTCTTCCTTGGCACGACAACACGCTTTCTATTCGCGCTGAATTCAGGCCGCGAGCCATGCGTGTTCGCGGTGTGCCCGACCTTTGAAACTGAATATCCGGCTTGCTTCTGCGCTGAGTGCCCCACCCTGACGCCTTGGAGGGGCCGCGCGCCCTACTCGGGGAGCTTCGTCTGGCCAGTGATGCTGAAAACTGATTCCACAACGGGAGCGGCTGTACCGGGCTGTCCGCCGCCGATCGAGAGGCTGTAGGAGCCCGGAGCGATGACGCGGTCGCCGGCCTCGTTGACGTAGCTGAGGTCGCGCGGGGCGATTGCCAGGCGGACGTGCGCGGTTTTGCCAGCGGGTATGTGCACACGCGTGAAGCCACGAAGCGCGCGGATGGGCGCGCCGGGAAGTTTGGGGAAAGTCAGGTACAGCTCGACAACCTCATCGCCGTCGCGCTGGCTGGTGTTCTTCACGTCGGCATCAACGGTGAGCGCGTTGCCCGCCTTCAAGTTTTTCGTGGACAGTTTGACCTTGCTGTAGGCGAACTTCGAGTAGCTGAGGCCGTAACCAAAGGGATAGAGCGGCGTGCCGGTGAAGTAGCGGTAGGTCCGGTTCGCCATCGAGTAGTCCTCAAAAGGCGGAAGCTGGTCAACGCCCGTGTAAAACGTAACCGGGAGACGACCGGAGGGGTTATTGACGCCGGCAAGGGTCTGCGCGATGGCCGCGCCGCCTTCCTCGCCGGAGTACCACGCTTCGAGTATGGCGTTCGCGTGCTCCTTCACCCAGTTCACGCTGAGGGCGCTGCCGTTCATCACCACCACCACCAAGGGCTTGCCCGTCGAGGCCACCCCTTCGAGCAAATCCTGCTCGGGCTTCGGGAGATCGAGGCTGGTGCGATCGCCGCCTTTGAAACCATCCTCGCTCACCAGCATCTCCTCCCCCTCGAGTTCGCTGGTGATGCCCACCACGGCTAGCACGACATCCGCGTCCTTCGCCGCGGCAATGGCTTCCGGCGCAGGACCGGGTTCGCGCTTGGCCCACACGAGGCGAGGCGGCTCGCTGGCATGTGGATTCAATCCGTATTCGACTTTTAGTGCGTAAATCTTGCCTGCCTCGAAGTGTACGCGGCCCAGCTTGCTCTCCGCACCGTTCGTGTTAAAGGCCATAGTTACGGGCGCGCCATTGAGCGAGACTCGGAAGAAGCCGTCACCGCGAAGACCGAAGTTGTAGTCGCCCGTTGCTTGCGGTATGAGGGCTGCTTCCCAGACGACCACCACCAGGTTCTTCCCGGCAATCTCCGGAGGCAACGCACCTGTTGACAGTCCGATGCCCGGTTCGGTTCGAATGGCCAGCGGAGCTGGCGGGGCGGCCCTGCCCAAGAGGGCGAACATATCATTTAGGGCGTAGTAGCTGGCACGGACGCCCGGGTTGCCGTCAGTGTTGAGCAATTCCGGAGGCACGGGCGATGCCTCCTTACTCAGGAACTGTGTGCCGGGTACAAAGCGAAACTGCGCGCCGGGAAACTCCGCGCGCAGTCCTTCCAACACAGAGACGGTATGCGTCGGAATCCCGTTGTAGTTGCCCAACAACACCCTGGTTTGGTCAGCCAGGGGGCCAACCACGGCAATTTTCACGCCTGAGGTCTTCAATGGGAGAATGCCGTCATTCTTCAACAGCACCATCGATTCATTGGCCAGTTTGCGAGCCAAAGCGCGATGCTCGGGGCCGTCCAGCAGCTTCTCGTCGATCTTCGAGTACGGCACCATCTCCGGCGGGTCGAACATGCCCAGCTTCATGCGCGCGGTGAAGAGCCGCTTCAGGGCCACGTCGATTTCGCTCTCTTTCAGGAAGCCTTGCTTCACGGCCACGATATAGGGCGCGTAGTCGTGGTCGTCAGTCACTTTGGCGGTAAAGTCGATGCACTCGTTGTCCATGCCGCGTTGCAGACTGATGGCCGATGCCTCGGCCTGCGACGGCTTGTAGTGGTGACCGTTGAAGATGTTGCGCACCGCCTCGCAATCGGACACCACGTAGCCGTTAAAGCCCCACTTGCCCCGCAACTGGTCCACTAGCAGGAATTCGTTGACGCAGGCTGGCTGGCCGTTGATGGAGTTGTAGGCGCACATGACCGAGTCCGCCTTGCCCTCGGTCACCGTGGCGCGAAACGCCGGTAGGTATGTGTCCAGCATGTCGTGCTTGCTGACGGTCACATCCGCCACGTGGCGCGTAGTCTCCGGCCCGCTGTGCACGGCAAAGTGCTTGGGAGTTGAAATCGTGCGGTAGTAGCGCGGATCGTCGCCCTGCATGCCGGTGACAAAGGCCACGCCCATGCGCGCGGTGAGGATGGGGTCTTCGCCGTATGTCTCCTGGCCGCGGCCCCAACGCGGATCGCGGAAGATGTTGATGTTCGGCGCCCAGAAGTCCAGGCCCTCAAAAATGTTGCTGTGGCCCGCGCGGACCGCTTGTACGTGCTTGATGCGACCCTCGGTGCTGATGGCCACAGCCATCGTGTGGATCGCTGGTGCATCGAAGGTGGCGGCCAGGCCAATCGGCTCGGGAAACTCGGTCGTGCCATTCAGCAGCACGCCGTGCAGCGACTCGCTCCACCAGTCATAGGCCGGAACTTGGAGGCGCGGGATGGCGCGAGCCTGATTCACGAGCTGCGACGCCTTTTCTTCCAGGGTCATGCGGGAGATCAGATCATCCACGCGCTGCTCGATGGGCAGGGCAGGATTGAGATAGGGTGCGTTGGACGGGGGCGTGACAGCCTGGGCAGAAAGACGTGAAGGAACAAGGGCTAATCCTGCCAGTATGACGGCGACAACCGCGAAATATTTCTTGAATGGAATCGATTGCATCACTCTCTCCTGTGCTACAAGAAACTTTTCAGATGGAAAACATTTAGTATGGCCGCGCTGGCGACCATGTGGCTTGACCAAACTGCGTTTTCTTGCCGGAATCGCCGAGCGAGAAAACATCACATTGACCAGATCGGCTTTTTTGCAACTAGTCGAGGGCAAGTTGCCGGCCGATTGTAGTCCAATTCGCTCGCGACTACTGGTCCCTGTGCACGCCATGTCGCCACTTGTCATTCCGAGCGGAGCGAGGAATCTGCTTTTCCCTTGTGTGGGCAGGACATTACTTGTGCAGGTGTCAATAGCCGCGATCTCATCGGCGAATTCGTTTGGCGTTCTCTTGCCGAGAGACTTGGAGGCCAGCTCTCGGTAGATTCACCTCGCCAAGTCTCCATGATTTGCTGCACGTCCGTCAACGGGTAAAAGACCGCCCACGTGGACCCTAGTCCTGATTGACGCATCAACCGAAGGAGTGGCTCTCACTCCCCGGTCCAAAGAAACTTGACATGAGGCTTGCTTGGTGTGCCCGGGGGAGCTAAAGGTGCTGGCACAAAGGTACCAGTGCATACGCACTTTTTTCGGTACTGGCCCTCTATTCACAAGGCAGCGTGCAAAATCTAAGATGAACGAAGACGTAGGATTGCTCAGAAGTGGTCGCGCCGATTCTATCGCTGCGCTGCTTGGCAATGGAATACGTGCGCGATATGAATTGGAAGTCGACGGACGCCACAGAGGTTTAGAGGACCAGGCCAAATCATCCGACTCAAGGACTACGAATAATCATGGCATTAGTGCATTTCCGCAGGATCGAACGCCGTCGTACCGCACGAGTAGCATTGTCCGTGGACCTAATCGTACACGGGGAGACAGCCACCAACGGCGCCTTTAAGGCCGAAGCACGCACCCTTTCCGTGAGCAAGCATGGAGGGCTGATGGTGCTGGAGCCAGAGGTAACGATTGGGCAAAAGCTGCTGTTGATTAACGCGAACGCCGGACTGAAATCGGAGTGCATTGTGGTGTCGGCGAAGGCGATGCGTGATGGCAAGAAAAATGTCGCATTTGAGTTTACGTCGGCCGAGGTCAATTTTTGGAAGATGTGGTTCCCGGCGGCAGGGGCGAAGCCCATGCGCCGGGCCGCGCAACCAGCGTTTCACCCGCTTCCTGCGACAAATGTGGGCCGATAAGCCGGCATCCCCTACGGATGAACCGGTTCGTTAGTCAAGGCGCAACGTGGAAAATGACACACTGTCACGGCCTTGGCGCAATTGACAAAGTGTTTACGCCTTGGCGAGATGGGGTCGAGCAGTGCTCGACCCCTACGAGACCTGACGCATAAGGCGGCTGGTAGATCTCCAAAGACAATTAGTGGCGCGGAACAGCGCGAACTCGCTCCAGCAGGGCGCGCAGGCGGAAAGAATCGCAAGGCTTGGCGCCGAAACGGGCCTCTGCGTACAAGTCCGTGAATTCACGAACCGGGCCGGCGAGTTCGGGCCGCAAGCCGGAAGAAGTGGCGAATTCCAGGGGCGTTTGCGTGATGGGCCGGGCCAGGCCGCGCTTTTCGAGAAGCCGCAAAAGTTCGGCGTAAAGGCGCGAGGCAAGTTGCGGATTGTTGCGTTCTGCCGGCGCACGGCTAATTTGCCAGGAAAGCGCCAGCCAGCGCAGCACAGCGCGAATCCAATCGAAGCGCAGGACAACCAGGGCAAACACAAGCACAATGGGAAACACGATGCTGAGCCGGGGATGAACTGCTTGCCAGGCCGTCAGACCGTTCATGCCGTGACGCTTCATGCGCTCGAATTTCCGGCGCGCTAAACCGGCCCAATCCGTGGAATTTTGCCGGACGTTTCTCGCCAGTTGGATCTGATGCGAGAAATCGTAGTTGATGACCCACTCGTTCCAGTTGAGCTGAAACCAATCAACATACAAGGCCAGCCGGGAAAACAAGCCGGTGGCGTTTCCCGCGCCCGGCGGCGTGGGGTCGAAGGTCACCCAGCCGGAACCCGGAAAGTACGCTTCCACCCAACTGTGCGCGTCGCTGGCGCGGACGATGTAATCGCCGGCGAGGTCGTTGTATTCGCCCGGGAGGAAGCCATTCACTTCGCGGGAGGGAATGCCGAGTGTGCGCAGCATGATGGCCATCGCGGAAGCGAAGTACTCGCAGTGGCCCGCGCGGGTCTCAAAGAGGAAATGAGCCAGGGGATCGTCTCCGGGCTTGCCCTTCAAGTTCAGCGTGTAAGTGAAATTGTCGCGCAGGTAGCTTTCCATGGCCACGGCCTTGTCGAATGGATTGCCCGCGGGTGCGGTAATCTTCCTGGCAAGTTTCGGAATGCGCTGATCGAGGGCAGGGGGAAGCTGGAGGTAAGTGTCGAGAATCTCCAGGGGATAGATGGAACCGGCAGTGCGGGCCTTGACGGGGCGCCACTTGGGAAGAACGGAAACGCCGTCGTAGCGGATCTGCCCGAAACTATGCGAGGCATTGAATATGGACCCCGCGGAATCCAGGGCCAACGAACTGCTGCGAACGGAAGCGTAGTAGGTGTTCGCCCCGGCGAAAAAATTGCCTCGCAGCCTGACCACCTGAGCGGGCGCGAACAGCGCATCACTGGCGATGGGCTGCAGCAGGACGGTGAATTCGAGTGTCACGGCCGGCGGCGCTTCGAAGTCTTTATGGCTGGAGAGATTGATCCAACCATCAGGCATGGGCGATTGGATTTGCCGGTTCGATTCATCGTTGCTCCACCGCTTGCCGTCAAAATTACTCAAGGCGATGCCGCGCCAGCGCAGCATCGGATACTTGACCGGCGAACCGGTGCGCACGCGCATGACCAGCGAAGTGCTCTGCTTGATCTCACCGATCTGGCCGAGCTCGACGTCGTCCGTGAAGCCGCTCATCAGCGAGGGCTGAAAGCCGCTTCGCGCCAGGTAGCCCGCGCTGAAACGCGGAAAGAAGAAGAACAAGAGGGAGCCGAACGCGACGCCGCCAATCGCCACGCTGAGCACGGCCAGCGCCAAGGCACGATGGAAGCGGCGTTCGTTTTCCGAACGTGCCTGCAGCGGAGGGAAAACTGCCCCCACGGCGCCGCGTCGAATTTCCAGTCCGACAAAGGTAGCCACTCCAAAAAGCAAGAAAGCCAGGAAGAAGGCCAGGAAGTACGTATCAATGGTGAAGACGGCGGCGGCCAGAAGCGCGGCAAAAGCGAGCATGGCCAGGAAAATGGCGTCGCGATCCGTCACCGCGCTGTAGAGCCGCAAGATGGTGACGAACAGCAGAAAATGGACGGCCGCGAGCAGCGCGGCGTAGATAGTGGGATTGCCCGTACCCTCGGCAAGCGAGCGGGAATAAAACAGCATGTCCAAAGGAACAACGAGGATGTAGGCGAGAACGAATCGCGTGGCCGTGCTCTGCCGCAATTCCGCAGGGTGGCCGCGCCACCAGCGCACGCCCTTGTAGAGAACCGCTAGTGGTGCGGCGATGCTGCTGATGGCATCGAGCTTGCCGGTGGCGGAAAGCGCCAGAACACCTGAGAGCACAAGGAAGAAGAGGGCCGTGCGATAGAAACGATCGGCCGGGAGCAGACTGCCGGGAGATGCGACGGAAGAAGCCATGGCACAACCCTCAGAATAGCATCGGGCAGGCGGTCGCCGGGTGACGGAAAACGAAAGGGTTATCGTGAACGGCAAAGGGATAGCAGTGATCAGATATCAGAGATCAGTTATCAGGAAGCAAGCCCCGGCCTGGGCCCAGCGGTAGCTGCGTTACGACTTTAATGCGGCTCGGGCGATTTTGCGCGTTAAGTTGGAAATAGGAACAGAGGAGAGATCGGAAAGCGGCAGGACTTTTGCCCCGGAGAGCTGCGGAAGCTTCTTCAGCTTCATGCGGAAAGGCAGGAGCGTGATCGAGCGGTACGTCACGGTGTGGCGGATTTTGGGCAATCGTTCGAGCGGCGCGGAGAATTTATGGCCGCGCAGCAGCGATTCTTCAAGGTATGCGCGCAAATCGAGAGCGGCATCGCGGTGAACTCCAATGGTGGGGAAGTGCCACAGGCGCGATACAAGCGCACCCACATCGGCCTTGTGTGCCGGGCCGGTTTTCGGCTTTGGCGGAGGCAGGAGCAGCGTGTGGCCCTGGGAATCTAGCAGGACGGCGGCCACGAGTTGGAGCTCCACCGTGGCGTGCTTCTTGCGCTTTTCCGGGATGGCGTCGGCAAGACCCAGCTTGCGAGCCGCGCAAAATTCGCCGACCGGGCAGAGGAGGCACTGCGGCGACTTTGGTGTGCAGAGGATGGCGCCTAGCTCCATGATGGCTTGATTCCAATCGCCAGGCGCCCTTGGCGCAAGCAGCGCCTCGGCGCTTTTCTGGAGTTCCTGCCAGCGTTTGCCGGCACGGAGATTCCCGCGGATCGCCTGTAAGCGGGCGAGAACACGAGCAACGTTGCCGTCGAGTACGGCGAGTTTTTGGCCGTAAGCCATGCTGAGAATTGCCGCGGCGGTGTACTTGCCGACGCCGGGAAGAGCCAGGGCCTCCGCTTTCGTGGCTGGAAAAACGCCATTGTGGAGAGCTACGATTTGTTGCGCGGCCTTTTGCAGATTGCGCGCGCGCGAATAGTAGCCGAGGCCGGACCAGTGGCGAACAACTTCTTCCTCTGAGGCTTTGGCGAGGGCACGCACGTCGGGGAAACGCTCGAGGAAGCGTTCGTAATAGGGAATGGCGGCGGCTACACGCGTCTGCTGCAGCATGATTTCCGAGAGCCAGATGCGATACGGGTCTTTCGAGCGGCGCCAGGGAAGATCGCGCTGGAATTGCAAAAACCACGCCCGAAGATTTTTGCGGAAGCGGGCGAGTGCGGGTGCGGTGAGCATCGGCGCGATTAGTTTCGCATAAAACCGCGTGGCGCGAGCCGGCGGAGCGGTCTTAGGAGAACTGGGGGCAAGGACTCGCGGAGCCTCAAGAGGAAGGATCTTCGGCGAACACGAGGTACGAGGAATTCCAGATTTCGGAGGGAATGGAGCCGCGGGGCTGCGAGGTGACAACAATTTTGCAGGAATCGGGATTAGCCGCCAATTGCGAGATCAGATCGTGACCTGGCGCGGGCGCGATAGGTTGTATGAGCGCCAGGTGGCGCAAGACGGCAAAAATATTTTCAGTGGCGGGAGCCAGGGGCACCTCCGCGCGGACACTGCGGAATTCCAGTTGCGCGTTGCGTTCGTGAAAACTCCAGGCAATGGCGGCACACAAGCTCACGGCGCGCTCGAAGCGCTCCCTCTCGTTCGCGGATGAATTGTGTTGTGCCGCCGGACTATAAGGATCGAAAACCAGCAGGATGCGGTAGTCGTCCTCGCGGGCGAATTCGCGGACCATGAGCACGCCGGTGCGCGCGGAAGCCTTCCAATGGACATGGCGCGCGCTGTCATTGGGCAGGTAGTCGCGCAGGGCGTAAAGATCCTGGCCCCGGCCTTTGACCAGGCTCTCCATGGCTCCTTGAATGCCGGGTAAAACCTCCAGGAACTCCGGCGTGGCTTCCACCGAGGGATAGACCAGTGCCTCTGTGGCGAGATCGATGCGCCGGGCCTTCTGCAGAAAACCAAAGGGAAAACGCGTGACAATGCGAAATGCTTCCTGGCGATAGACGCCGCGCTGGGAGAAGAGCATTGGCACGCTCTGCCGCGCCGAGGCCTTCCGCGGCAGATACGGAAAGTAGACGGGAGTTTCGAGCAGTGCGGCCGCGGGCGCGCCCTTTTTCTTCACACCTTCCACGCGAAGAGAAAAGGAGGGAAGCGTGAGCTTTTCATTCTGAAGTTCGACGGCGGTGCGCACCATCTGGCCCGCGAAGATGTGCTCCGGCAGCTTCAGGCGCATGTCCACGCCAATAAGCGTGATGGAGGAAAGAATGCCGGACATGAGGATGCTGGCGATCAGGCAGGAGAGAACGAGGAAGAGAAGGTTGTTGCCGGTATTGATGGCCGCAAGGGCAACAAGCACGATCACCACGATGTAGATCCAGCCCTCCCGCGTAACGCGGTACTCCATGCGGTAACCGATCCAGCGCAGCGGCGTGCGCTTGGCCAGGACGGGAACCAGCGTGACGGACACCCAAGCGGCCACCACGAGCGCGGTGATCGCGGAAGCGCTGGCCAGAAAGAGGTTGCCAAGTTGCGCGGCTGCGCCGGAATAGAGAGCGAGAATCAGCGCCACGCTGAGGGCCGCCAGGGAGAGAAAGAAGGCGCGGACCGCGGGGCGATCCGATTTGGCGATGAGGTCTGCGAATGTGGAGAATAGAGAAGGCATGTGGGTGATGTCAAAACTCGGTGAACGACAATCGCGGATCGGCAACCATAATTCAAGAGTTCGAGCGCTTCACGACACTAATGGGTCTCCGAAAAACCCAAGTAAATGTCATTCCGAGACCCGTTCACATTTTGAACGGGGCGAGGAATCTGCTTTTTTCTTTGCCGTCGTGAAAAGCAGATCCCTCGCTCCGCTCGGGATGACAACGCAGCGCTGTTTTTCAGCAAACTCCTAGAGCGGCACGCGCACCGATTCGACGATTTCCCGCAAAACATTTTCCGTCGTCTCCGATTTTTTCTGCAACGACGCGTGCCGCGCGCTGGCAACCACGCGATGCGCGAAAACGGGAACGGCCAGTTGCTTGAAGTCGTCGGGAATACAGAAATCGCGGCCGGCGAGAAACGCCCGCGCCTGTGCCGCGCGTTGCAGCATCAGCGTGCCGCGAGGGCTGACCCCCAGGGCGAGCTGGTCCGATTTGCGCGTGCGGTTGACAATTTCCAGGGCGTAATCGTGGAGGCTGGAGTCCACGCGCACGCGGGTCACGGTCTCCTGCATGGAGAGCACGTCGGTGACATCAGCCACCGGCTCCATGGAAATGACGGGATCGTCGCTCGTGCGGCTGCGCAGGATCTCGCGCTCGGTTTCGTGCGAGGGGTAGCCCATCTTTACGCGCATCAGGAAACGGTCAAGCTGGGATTCGGGAAGCGGGTAAGTGCCGTGATGCTCAACGGGATTTTGCGTGGCGATTACCAGAAACGGCCGTGGCAGTGGCATCGTGCGTCCATCGATGGTGACCTGAGCCTCGTTCATCGCCTCCAGCAGAGCGGATTGCGTGCGCGGCGTGGTGCGGTTGATTTCATCGGCCAGAACGATGTTGGCAAAAACCGGGCCGCGGCGGAATTCGAACTCGCGCGATTCGGGATTATAGACGCTGACGCCGAGGACGTCGCTGGGAAGAAGGTCGCTGGTGAACTGGACGCGCTGGAAAGTGCAATGAAAGGATTTGGCGAGCGCCTGCGCGAGCGTGGTTTTGCCCACGCCGGGAACGTCTTCGATCAGCAGGTGGCCGCGCGCCAGCAGGGTAACCAGAGCCAGCTGGATCACATCTTCCTTGCCGAAGATGGCGCGCGCAATGGAGCGCTGCAGTTGCGTGACGATCTGAGAGGTGGCCGTCGGCATTGGTTGAAAACCCGTACTCTTCCTGCTACAAATAGATGAAGGGACGCGCGGGCGGTTGGCGCGCACGCAACACCCTCTACAATTTGACGGGCGGCCCGTTTCCGGGTTGCCCGTTACATGATATCCCGTTCCGGAACGGGCGATTAGCTCAGCGGTTAGAGCGCTCGCCTCACACGCGAGAGGTCAAAGGTTCAAATCCTTTATCGCCCACCACCCTTCCAGTTTCTCATCATTTCCTCGTTTCTCGGAAAAATCGAGACGAGATGTGTGCTTAAACAATGGGCAGGACCCAATTCTCCAAATCCTTGCCATTTGCGAACCCGAGGCGCAGAAGTCGTGGCCCAGCGCCTTTGTTACCTATCCGTTAGGATTGCTGGCAGGTCCCGCGCCGCATGGAGTACGGCGACGATTTGCACCTCCGGTTTTTCCTCGTTTCTTTGGTAAACGATAAGGTAGGAACCTACCGGCCAGAAGAGCACATTTCGTGGAGTCAGGTCGGTTCGAATGTGACCGCTGCGCGGCCATTGCGCCAAATGTTCGAAGGCGCTGAAGAATTGTTCGATAACTTGCTCGGCGGCATCAGGATCATCCAGGGCAATGTATTCCTGAATTTGGAGAAGGTCCTCCAACGCCAGTGGGGAGAGCTCCAAGGAGGGCATGACAGTTTACTTGCCGCGTGCGCGGCGCAACCTGGCTCTCGCCTCTTCCGGCCGGATGCCTTTACCCTCTTCCAGTTGCTGAAGGCCAAGATTAATCTTCGTCCGGATTTCGGCCAAGTGTCGCTGCTTGAGGGCTTCCTGCTCCTCAAGCAGACGAAGCGCCTCGCGGATGACTTCGGAAGCGGAAGTATAGCGGCCGCTCTCAACCCTTTCGGCGACCCAGCGTTCCAATTCGGGAGTAAGCGAAACGTTCATGGGAACTCCATTGAAGTGACAACAAAGTATAGCATACTCTGTTATTCGCGGACGGAGCTCTTCGCCGGCGTTCAGGGCCAGGGCATCTATAATGTTTGACGAGGTGAGCGAGCCAGAAATGTCTACTTTTCTTCGCACGATTGAGTTTCTGGCGTTAGGCCTGTGGCTGGGGGCGGACGCGTTCCTGAGTTTTGTGGTTGCGCCGGGGGCGTTTGCGATTCTGGGCAATCGCGATGCCGCCGGAATGATGGTGGGATTTTCGCTCGCGCGGCTGCACTTTGCCGGAATTTTTCTGGGAATGATTTTCCTGGTGGCGCGGCTGGTGAGAACCCAGAGCTTCGCCAGCCTCACGGCGCCGGCGGCGCTTTGCATTGTGCTGATGGTACTGCTGACGGCGGCGTCGCAATTCACGGTCAGCAATCGCATGGAAAACCCTGTCGAGCCATTTAAGAATGTAACCCTGGCTGGGGTTGTCGAGACATTGGAAATGTAACCGAAAGTTTGTTGTTGCGGCTGTGGGAAAGTGGGAATCCCGCGGGGGGTGCGGGATTCCC
>Ga0074046_10000467_pt1 | contig 37366 bp, 34 predicted proteins | sample BogForMeECP23OM3_FD_94441 | JGI IMG/M metagenome (GOLD analysis project Ga0074046, IMG submission 94441) | Bog forest soil microbial communities from Calvert Island, British Columbia, Canada - Bog Forest MetaG ECP23OM3 | ecosystem: Environmental > Terrestrial > Soil > Wetlands ... | reverse complement strand
GAGCACCAGGTACCTGGTCGAGGCGTCCGCGCGCAGCACGGTCAGCGGATGGCCGAACTCGTTGTTGTACGAGCCGGCCGGGGCGATCGTCGGCCCGAGGCGCTCGGTCAGCTGGGCGGCCAGGTCCTTGGTCGAGGTCTTCCCCGACGACCCGGTGATGCCCGCGATCCGTGCCGCGGGCAGCGCGTCCACCACGAACCTGGCCAGCGCGGCCAGCGCGACCGGGACGTCCGCGACCAGCACCGAGGGCACCGGGACCGGCCGGGTGGCCAGCACCGCGGTCGCGCCCGCGGCCACCGCGGCGGCGGCGAAGTCGTGCCCGTCGGACCGCTCCCCCGCGACCGCGGCGAACAGCCCGCCGGGGCCGGCCCGCCGGGAGTCGATCACGACCTCGCCGCTGACCACGGCGTCCCCCCACAAAGGCGGCCGAGTGCCGTGCAACTCACCGCCGGTGACCTGCGCGATACGCGCCAGCGACAGGGGAATCACCGGTTCACCTTGGCTAGCTGCTCGAGAGCATCCGCGGTGACCTCGCGGTCATCAAACGGCAGCACCGAGCCGGCCACGTACTGGCCGGTCTCGTGGCCCTTGCCCGCCACCACCAGCACATCACCGGGCGCGGCCAGCGCCACGGCCTGCGCGATGGCCGCGGCACGGTCCGGTTCGATGATCACCCGGGCGCGCTCGGCCTGCGGCACGAGCAGCACGCCGTCCAGCATCGCCGCGAGGATCGCCAGCGGGTCCTCCGAACGCGGATTGTCGCTGGTGAAGATGGCCACGTCGGCCAGCGAGGCGGCGGCCGAGCCCATCATCGGGCGCTTGGCCCGGTCCCGGTCGCCGCCGCAGCCGAGCACGATGATCAGGTTCCCCTGGGTGACCGGCCGCAGCGAGCGCAGCACCGCCTCCACCGCGCCCGGTTTGTGCGAGTAGTCGACGAACGCGGTCACCCCGAGGCCATGAGCCGGCACCCGCTCGAGCCGGCCGGGCACGCCCGGGCAGGCGGCCACGCCCGTCACCGCGTCCTCCAGCCGGACGCCCGCCTCGACCAGCGCGACCAGGGCGCCGACCGCGTTGGCCACGTTAAACACCCCGGCCAGCCCGACCGACACGTCCGTCTCGACCCCGCCCGGCCCCACCAGCCGGAACGTGCTGCCGTCCGCGCCCGACCTGACGTCAACCGCCCGCCAGTCCGCCTCGTCCGCACCCGAAGCCGAGAAGGTGGTCACCGGCACGAGCGCCGAGGAGGCCAGCGTGCGCCCGTACTCGTCGTCGATGTTCACCACCCCGGTAACCGGTGGCATGAACAGCGACGCCTTGGCCCGGAAGTAGTCCTCCAGGTCCGCGTGGAAGTCGAGGTGATCCTGCGACAGGTTGGTGAAGACGGCCACGTCGAAGCCGGTCCCGGCCACCCGGCCCAGGGTGAGCGAGTGGCTGGATACCTCCATCGCGGCGGCCGTCACCCCCCGCTCCACCATGACCGCGAACAGCGCCTGCAGGTCGGGCGCCTCCGGGGTGGTCAGCGAGCTGGCCAGCCGCTCCCGCCCGATCCGGAGTTCGACCCCGCCGACCAGGCCGGTCAGGTGCCCGGCCGCGCGCAGCCCGGACTCGATCAGGTAGGTGGTCGTGGTCTTGCCGCTGGTCCCGGTGACGCCGATGAGCCGCAGCCGGCTCGACGGGTTCCCGTACACCCAGCAGGCGATCTCGCCCAGCCGGGCCCGCGGGTCCGCCAGCACGAACACCGGCACGCCGCAGGCGGTGGCCCGGGCCCGGCCGTCCGGGTCGGTCAGCACCGCGACGGCGCCGGCCGCCACCGCGTCCGCGCAGAACGCCGCCCCGTGCACGCGCGCCCCGGGGAGCGCGACATACAGGTCACCGGGTTTCACCGACCGGGAGTCGAGGGTGAGCCCGGACAGGAAACCCAGCTCGTTCGGGGAACGAGACTTTCCTGCGGCGGCTAGCCGGACGCCGAGCAGCGTGCTGAGCGCGGACAGCGGCCGCTGCTGAGGGTACGCGGGACGGATCGCCACGGGGTGAGGGTACCTCCAATCATGGCGCCGTCAGGCGTACCTTCGCAGGTATAGCCCCATCCGGCGGAATCTGCAGCGTGGCGAGCGCGTCCTTGGCGACCTGGTAGAAGACCGGTCCGGCGACGACGGCGCCGAAATAGGCGCCCTTGCGCGGGTTCTGCACGTTCACCGCGACGACGAGCTGCGGGTTGTCGCCCGGGGCGATGCCGATCCAGCTCGATCCGTAGACGCACAGCGCGCATTTTCCGTTGGACTCCTGCGAGGTTCCGGTCTTGGCGGCGACCGCGTAGCCGGGGATGACCCCCCAGGGCTGGGCGCCCGCCGCGTCGATGGCCGGCACCTGCTGCAGGATCTGCAGCAGCTCGCGGGCCGTGGTGGCCTGGATGATCCGGTGCGACGGCGACGGCGCGGCCGGGATGTAGGTGCCGGCCGCGTTGGTGGTGCCCTCGATCAGGGTCGGCTGGACCCGGACGCCGCCGTTGGCGATCGTGGCGTACACCTCGGCCATCTGCAGCGCGGTCACGGCCACGCCCTGCCCGAACGACAGCGTGTACCTGGTGTCCGCCGCCCACTGGGACACCGGCGGCAGCAGGCCCTGGCTCTCCCCGGGCAGCCCGATGCCGGTCGGCTCGCCGAGGCCGAACGCCCTCAGGTAGTCGTACTGGGTCTGCGGGCTGACGTGCTTGGCGACCTGCGACATGCCGATGTTGGAGGAATGCGCGATGATGCCCGCGATCGTGTACCGCTCGCCGGGCGCCCATTCCGCGTCGTGGATGACCTGGCCGCCCTCGGTGATCTGGTACGGGATGTTGTAGGCGCTCATCGGCGTCTGGCCGCCGCGCTCGAAGGCGGCCGACGCGGTGATCACCTTGGCGGTGGAGCCCGGCTGGAACACGTTCTGCACCGGGATGTCGGTCGCCTGGGCCGCGTCCGTGATGGTCGCCGGGTTGAACATCGGCCACTGCGCCATGGCCAGCACCTCTCCGGTGCGCGGCTGGATGATCACCACCGTGCAGTTGCTCGCCTTGGTCACCTTGACCTGGTTGCGGCACGCCTGCTCGGCCGCGTACTGCAGCGCCGGGACGATGGTGAGCCGCAGGCTGCTGCCGTTCACCACCGGCTTGTCGCTGCTGCCCGCGAGCGGGATCTGCTGGCCGTCGGTGCCGATCTGCACCTGCTCGCTGCCCGGCTGGCCGGCCAGCAGCGAGTTGAACTGCTCCTCCAGGCCGGCCCCGCCCTTGATGACGCCGTTGCTGTTCCCGGTGAAGCCGATGATGTTGGCCGCGACGCTGCCCTCGGGGTAGGACCTCGCGTAGCTGGCGGTCTGAGCGATGCCGGGCAGATTCATCGCCGTGATCTGGCTGCTGGCCTGCGCGGACACGCCCTTAGCCAGCACCACGTACTGCGCTGAGGTGGGGTGCTGCAGGAGGCCGAGGATCGCGTCCGGCGTCATGCCGAGCGGGCCGGCCAGCGAGGTGGCGACGTGCTGCAGCTGGGCCGCCGGGATCAGCGGCGGGTCGGCGGTCACCATGTAGGTGGCCACGGTCATCGCCAGCACCTGCCCGTTGGCGCCGGTGATGCTGCCGCGCAGCGCGGGCAGCGGGATGGTCCGCTCCCGCTCCTGGGACGCCAGCTTGCGGTAAGTACCTGACTCCATGCCCTGCAGCTGGACGAGGCGGCCGGCGAACAGCGACAGCACGAAGATGATCGCGAGCAAGGTGATGCCCAGCCGGCGGGCCGGGTCGCCGCGAGCGGCCTGGCGGCGGGCGCGCGGGGGCCTGCGGGACCTTGGGGGCGGCCTGAGCCCGCTGATGTCGGCGGGCCCGGCCGGGGGCCGTTCGGAGGTCATGATGGCCGAACGGGCCGGGCCAGGAGCCCCGGTCTGGCTCACCTGGGGCCCCGGCCGGCGCCGCGGGTCCGGCCGGGAGGGATTGCGGCGTGACGGTGGCCCCGGAGGCCGCCGGTCGTCACGGCGGTTGGTCTGCGGCCTGCGGGTAGGGTCCTGCGGCGTCACGGAGCGTACCCGGGAACGTTGATCGCGGCCTCGGCGCTGGACGGCTTGCCGACGACGATCTTCCCGGTTTTCAGGTCGATGAAGCCCAGGCGGGGGTTCGGCCGCATGCCGAGCCGCCTGGCCTCCTGCGCGATCACGGCCGGGTTCCCGGCCTGCGCGACCTCGTTCGTGAGGATCTGCTGCTGGCGGGCCAGGTTGGCGTTCTGCTCCTGCAGGTTCGTGATCCGGAAGGCCCCCTGGGCAAGCGTGGTGCTGATCACCAGCAAACAGACCAGGGCGCCGCCGAGCAGCCCGACGAGAAGCAGGATGAACGGCATCCGCGGCGAGCGGGTCCGCGGTCTCCCCGTGGGGCCCGTGATCGGCCGGGTGTGGCGCGGGGCCGTAACCGGCCGCGCCCGTGTTAGCCCGGGGGGGCGACCCCCTGGAACCCCCCGGGTCCGGGGGGAGCCTGCGGTCCGCGGCATCGTGTCAGTGGCCATGTCTGTGCCCCCTCGGGGTCATGCTGCTAGCCTGATGCGTTCCGCGGCCCGCAGCCGGGCGGAGGCGGCGCGCGGATTGGCGGTGACTTCTTCGCTGTCGGGGCGTTCGGCGCCCCTGGTGAGCAGGCGGAACTGCGGCGTGGCCGCGGCCGCGGGCACGGGCAGGCCGGGCGGCGTCTGGTCGGTGGACAGCCGCACGAGCTGCCGCTTGACGATGCGGTCCTCGAGCGAGTGGTAGGCGAGCACGACGACGCGGCCGCCGACGGCCAGTAGGTCCAGCGCGGCGGGCAGCGCGCGGCGCAGCGTGCCCAGCTCGTCGTTTACCTCGATCCGCAGGGCCTGGAAGGTGCGCTTGGCCGGGTTGCCGCCGGTGCGCCGGGTAGCCGCCGGGATCGCGTCCTTGACGATCGCGCTCAGCCGCTGCGTCGAGGTGATCGGGGCGAGGGCCCGCTCGCGGGCCACCGCCTCGGCGATCCGCCGGGCGAACCGCTCTTCGCCGTAATCGCGCAGGACCCGGGCGAGTTCGGCGGCCGGGTATTCGTTGACCACGTCGGCGGCGGTCCGGTCCTGGCTGCGGTCCATCCGCATGTCGAGGGGGGCGTCCTGGGCGTAGGCGAAACCGCGCTCGGGGTCGTCGAGCTGCGGCGAGGACACGCCCAGGTCGAACAGCAGACCCATGACGCTGTCCGGCCCGATGGTTCCGGCTCTGGTGGCAGCGGTCACGATGGCCGGGATCTCGTCGTACCTGGCGTGCACCAGCGTGACCCGGGCGGCGTAGGGGGCGAGCAGCTCGCCGGCCGCCTCGATCGCGGCCAGATCGGCGTCGACGCCGATCAGCAGCAGGCCCGGGCAGGCCTCGAGCAGGGCGCGGGCGTGGCCGACCCGGCCCAGCGTGGCGTCCACGAGCACGACGCCCGCACCGGCCAGGGCGGGCGCGAGCAGGGCGCTGACACGGTCGGCGAGCACCGGTACGTGCTGGTCCCGGTCCACGCGTCCCCCTCCCTGGCTGGTGGTGGCGGTCATTTGCTATCCCTCGCCGGCCCCATCCGCTCGCGCTGCCGGCTGGCACCGGGGAAGTGATGCCAGCAGGAAGCGGCGGATGGGGGCCGGCGCGTGGGGGACTACAGGATTCCTGGGAGCACCTCCTCGGCGGCCTCGGCGAACGAGTCCTCCTGGGCGGTGAGATAGGTGTCCCACGATTGCGCGTCCCAGATCTCCAGCCGGGTGTCCGCGCCGATCACGACGCAGTCCCGCTCCAGTCCGGCATACGCGCGCAGGGCGGACGGCACGATGATCCTGCCCTGCCGGTCGGGCAGCTCATCCGAAGCGCTGGCGAAGAAGACCCGGCTGTGACCCCTGGGCGTCTGTGACGCGGCGCGCATGCCCTCGCTGACGCGGGTGAACTCCTGCCGCGAGAAGACGTACAGGCAGCGCTCCTGACCCTTGGTGATCACCACTCCCCCAGCAAGCTCTTCTCGGTACTTCGCGGGCAGGATCAGCCGGCCCTTCTCGTCGAGCCGCAGGGGATGAGTGCCGAGGAACACACGCACCCACCTCCCACCGCCTATCCTCCACTGCGCTCCACTGTACTCCACATTTCCCCACCGTCAACGCTTCAAACGCCGTAATTGAGCCCTCTCCCCCACTGAAGCGGCAGGTAAGAGAGGTGGAGCGGAGTGGAGGAAGTGGTGGAGCGAAGTGGGGCCCGCGGGCGGACCGTGGCCAGGCCCGGTGGTTTGCTGTGGTGCGCTTCTGGGCGAAGGTGGTTCACCGGCGTCGCGCGCCTGGCGAAGAAAGACGTACTGTAGCGGTACGGCAGCTAGGCCGGTAGCGACCCGAGACGGGATGCCCGGCGGTATGGTGGTGCGCGCCAGCGCCTTCGAGGAGGCCACGTGGTACTAGACACCGGACGGCAGACGGGGAGCCCGATCGATGATCTAGTCCCGGCAGCCCGCCGGATCGGCACGGCGATCGAGTCCGTGATCGAGGGCAAGCGGGACGCCATCCAGCTCACGCTGGCCGTGCTGCTCGCCGAGGGGCACCTGCTCATCGAGGACGTACCCGGCGTTGGCAAGACGATGCTGGCCAAGGCCCTGGCCCGGGCTATCGACGGCAGCGTGCGGCGGGTGCAGTTCACGCCGGACCTGCTGCCGAGCGACATCACCGGCGTGAGCGCCTACAACCAGGAGCGGCGCGAGTTCGAATTCAAGCCCGGACCGGTGTTCGCGAACATCGTGCTCGGCGACGAGATCAACCGGGCCTCGCCGAAGACCCAGTCGGCGCTGCTCGAGTGCATGGAAGAACGCCAGGTCACGGTCGACGGCACCACCTACTCGCTGCAAGGGCCGTTCATGGTGATCGCCACCCAGAACCCGGTGGAGATGGAGGGTACGTACCCGCTGCCCGAGGCGCAGCGGGACCGGTTCACCGCGCGCATCTCCCTCGGCTACCCGCCGCCCGCCGCCGAACGGGAAATGCTCGACACGCACGGCTCCACCTCACCCCTGGACCAGCTCAAGCCGGTCGCCCGGGCCAGCGACGTGCATGACCTGGTGATCGCGGTCCGCCAGGTCCTCGTGTCCGACCAGGTCAAGGACTACATCATCAACCTGGCCAACGCCACCAGGACATCGCCCGAGCTGCGCCTCGGCGCGTCGCCGCGGGCTACCCTGCACCTGCTGCGGGCCAGCCGGGCCTGGGCCGCGCTGGACGGGCGGGACTACGTGATTCCCGACGACGTGCAGCGGCTGGCCAGGCCGGTGCTCGCGCACCGGCTGCTGCCCACGGCGGAGGCCATCGTGGAGCGGCACCTGCCCGAGCAGGTGGTAGACCGGATCGTCGCCCAGCTGCCCCTGCCGAGGCGGTGAGCCGGGACGGCGAGCTGAGAGGAGGGCCATGCGGGGGCTTTTCAGCTCGCTGACCACGCGCGGCCGGTCGTTCATGGCCGCGGGCGGCGCGGCCATCGTCTGCGGCCTGGCGATACCGGAGCCTGACCTGGTCCGCGTCGGCGCCCTGCTCGTCATCTTGCCGGTCGTGTCCGCGCTGACCGCCCGCCGGTCCCGGTACCGGCTGGCCTGCATCCGCAGGATCGACCCGCCGCGGGTCCCGGCCGGCCAGCCCACCACGGTGACCGCGCGGGTGGAGAACGTGTCGCGGCTGCGCACCGGCGTGCTCCTGGCCGAGGACATCACCCCGTATACGCTGGGCAGCAGGCCGCGGTTCGTGCTCGACGAGATCGAGCCCGGCGGCCACCGGGAGCTCAGCTACCAGATCCATTCGGAAACCCGGGGCAAGTTCACCGTCGGCCCGCTTCGGGTCCGGGTCGCGGACGCGTTCGGGCTGGTGGAGATCAGCCGGTCGTTCAGCACCACCAGCACGCTCGTGGTCACGCCGAAGATCTTCCCGCTGCCGCGGGCCGCCGCGCAGAGCAGCTGGCTCGGCGAGGGCGACGGCGGGATGCGGACGATCTCGGCCATCGGCGAGGACGACGCCGCCCCGCGGGTGTACCAGGACGGGGACAGCCTGCACCGGGTGCACTGGAAATCGACGGCGAGATACGGCGAGCTGATGGTGCGCCGCGAGGAACACCAGTGGCGCAACAGCGCGTCGGTGTTCCTGGACACCCGGCGCTCGGCGCATGCGGGCAGCGGGCCCGCCTCGACGTTCGAGTTCGCGGTCAGCGCGGCCGCCTCGATCGGCGCGCACCTGTCCGGTGAGGGCTTCCGGGCCAGGCTCATCACCGAGGCCGGCGAGATCGCCCCGCGCGGCACCTTCCAGGACACTCTGCTCGACATGCTCGCGGTCATCACCCCGTCGCGCACGGCCGGATTCCGGACGGGCACGTCGGCGCTGGCCAGCGCGGGCGGCCAGCTGATCGCGGTGGTCGGGCGGCTGTCCGCGGACGACGCCAGAGCGCTGGCCGCGAGCAGGCGCGGGAACGCGCCCGCGATGGCGCTGCTGCTCGCCGTCTCCGCCTGGGCGTCCGACGGGATCTCCGAGGACACCGCGCGGACGGCGGAGATCTTGTCGGCCGCGGGCTGGCGGGTCGCGGTGGCCAGCGCCAGCACGCCGCTCGCGGCCGCCTGGCAGCAGTTGCACCGGCCCGCGGACCGGCCGCTGTCCGTGGGCGGCTTCGGCGGTCCCCTGGGGACCGGAGGTGGCGGAGGGTGACGCTGAACAGCCGGATGACGGTGACGACGGCGGTGGCCTGCATGCTGGCTGCCACCGCACTGCTGCCGCTATTCAGCACGGCCCTGTGGTTCGCCATCGCGGCCGGCGCGGTGATCGTCGTCGCCGCGGTCGGGGCGCTGACCCGGCTGCGCACCCTGCCGCCTCCGGCCTGCCTGGCCGGCAGCGCCGCGGGCCTGCTGCTGTACCTGAACCTGGTCTTCGAGGCCCGGCACTCGCTGCTGTTTGTGATCCCCACCCCCGGCTCGCTTGCCCGCCTGTGGGGCCTGGCGGGCACCGGCATGAACGAGGCGAGCAGGTACGCCCCGCCGGTGCCGAACCTGGCCGGCCTGCTGCTGCTGGCGGCGGGAGGGGTGGGCATCACCGCGGTGGCGGCCGACCTGATCGCGGTGCGGCTGCGGTCCACCGCGCTGGCCGGGCTGCCGCTGCTCGTCCTGTTCACCGTGCCGGTCATGATGAACGCCTCGCACGATGAGTTCGTCACCGGCCTGGTGTTCTGCCTGGGCGGGGCGGGATACCTGGCCATGCTCAGCGCCGACGGCCGGGAACGCATCCGGGTCTGGGGCCGCCTGGTCTCGCTGTGGCGCTCGGCACCGCGGTACGGCGGGGCCTATGACGGGGACGACAGGCCGCGGCGGGTCCGCGGGCGGAGGCCGGGCCCGGACACCCGGGCGCTGGCCGCCGCGGGCCGCCGGGTCGGGCTCGCTTCCATCGTGCTCGCGCTGTGCGCGCCGCTGCTCCTGCCCGGCCTGCACCCGAGCAAGCTGTTCTCCTCGGGCCCGGGCATCGGCGGCAACGGCGACGGCGGCGACGGCGGATCCCTGTCACTGCCGGGTGCCCTGGCCGATACCGTCACGCAACTGCGCGAGCCCCGCCCCAGCACGGTGTTCACGTACACCACCGACGCCTCGTCGGCCCAGCAGGCCGACGACGCGGAGTACTTCAGGCAGTACGTGTTCGATACCTTGGCCGATGGGGGCTGGCAGGTCGACGACTATTCGGCCCACACGGTGCAGGTCGACTCGATCCCCGACCCGCAGGGCCTGACCGCGTCGGCTCAGATCCTGACGACGACGGTCAACACGAGCCGGGACTTCTCCAGCCCGAGTTCCCAGCCGACGTTCCTGCCGCTGCCCTATCCGGCCATTCACGTCAACGCGCCGGGAAAGTGGCTGGCCGACCCCGACCTCATGGTGTACTCCACCACCGACTCCATCGTCGGCCGGTCTTACTCGGTGGCGAGCGTCCGGGTGGATCCGAGCCAGGCCCAGCTGCAGTCCGTGCCCGGCCTGGTGAAGACGGCGATCCTGGCACCGGATCTGCAGCTTCCCCCGTCATACCTGACGCCTGCGCTGACGAGCCTCGCGGACACCTACACGGCCGGCCAGACCACCGAATTCGGCAAGGTGGACGCGCTGGCGAACTGGCTCTCGGGCACGCAGTTCACCTACAGCCTCACCGTGGCGCCACTGAACAGCGCGGCGAGCCTGACGAACTTCCTGACCAAGACGAAGAGCGGCTTCTGCGTGCAGTACGCCTACGCGATGACCGTGCTGACCCGCCTGCTCGGCATCCCGGCCCGGTTCGTGGTCGGCTACACGGCGGGTACACGGCTCAAGGACGGCAGCTACGAGGTCAGGAACACCGACGCCCACGCGTGGACCGAGGTGTACTTCCCGACCTTCGGCTGGATCCGCTTCGAGCCCACCCCGGCTGGCCAGGGCACCGCGAACCCGCCGAACTACATGACCAGCGGGGCGGGGCGCGGCCAGTCCGGCACCAGCCCGGTCTTCGGGGCGACCGCCGGACCGAGCGCCAAGAACACGAACCCGTACGGCAGCGGGATCAACAAGCTCCGCCCGGTGCCCGGTGCCGGCGCGTCAGTAGCGGGTCCGGCGGGCGGCCGGGCCGGGACGCCGTGGACCGCGGTGGCACTCGCCGTGACCGCGGCGCTCGTGCTGGCCTTCGGCCTGATCACGATCATCGCCCCGCCCGCCCGGCGGACCCTGTCCGCCCACCCGCCGACCCGCCTCCGCAGGCCCCCCACCGCCACCGCGGTGGCCGCCACCGCCGTCACCGCACTGGTCGCCCTGGCCCTGTACCGGCTGATGGCCCGCACCGCAGGCCTGAACCTGGGCGTCGGCTGGGCCACCGTCGGCACCGCGTTCGGCGCCACCGCCGCCATCGCCCTGATCATTCCCGCCGTGTCCCGACTCTGCGTACGCCGCTGGCGCTGGATCCGAGCCCGCGACGACACCAGCCGCGCCCACGCCGCCTGGCGCGACTTCCACGACGACCTCGCCGACTTCGGCGTCACTCCCCGCCCCAGCGAACCGCCCCGCACCCTGGCCGCCCGCGTCACCACCACGCTGCCCGCACCCGCCGCCGCCGCCGTCACCCGGCTCGCCCTAGCCGAAGAACGCGCCAGCTACGCCGCCCGCCCCGCCGCATCACAGCACCTGCGCCGCGACGCCACCACCGCCCGCCGCGGGCTCGCCGCCACCGCCCGCCGCTCCACCCGCTGGCGCGCCACCATCTTCCCCGCCTCCATGATCACCGCCCTCACCCAAGCCGCCGCCCGCATCCCCGACCAGGCCACCGCACTCAAGCCCCGCCACCACAGCCAGCACAAACCCGCCGGATAGCCCAGGGGGCAGCCGGGAATCTCCGCCCGTCGGGGCAGCGGGGAAGTCACATCCTGCGGTCGCCCTCTTGCCGGCGACGCCACCGCTCTTCCATCCGCTCCATCATCCGGGCGCGCCTGGACTGTCGCGGACGGCCGGGACCGGGCGGGGCCTGCCCCTTCACCTTCGCCTTGGCGCGCGGGGGCTTGGCGGGGCGGACCCTGGCCGCGTGCCGCCGCCAGCTGACCACCGCCCACACCAGGGACAGTAGCAGGACTGCGGCCCCGGCTGCATCAAGGTACACACGGTGGGTGACCACTCCGGCCGCGAGCAGGCCGGCACCGACGATGACGCCGACAAGGGCCTGTACCAGCTTGCGCTTATAGTGCACCCGAGGGTCACTGGAGCGCACGAGACGCCCGAACTTCGGATCCTCCCTGTAGAGCGCCTGCTCGATCTGCTCTAGCTGGCGCTGCTCGTGTTCAGAGAGCGGCACGACGCCTCCCATAAAAAACCTTGCGCCCGGCAGGTGCGCGGTGACCTTTCACCGCACATACCCGGTTCAGTTTCCAGAATACGAGCGTTGACACGCCGCTTGGAAGGGTGGACCCCCCTGCAGGTCAGAAACCACCCTCAGCGGGCCGGTTTGTGTCCTGTACCAGGGCGGCTGGCCGGACCGCGCCAGTGCCGAATCGGCTGGCGATCGCATCGACCGCCCGCTCCGCCTCCCGCCAGCCGAGGGGCCGGTCATCGAGCGTCAGCTGGGTATTCGCGGAGGCCGCCGTGACCAGGCCCGATACCCGGACGCCGACCAGTCGCAGCCGCGCGCCGTCGTCGAGACCGGCCGACTCATACAGCGCGCAGGCTGTGGCGTAAATCTCACGAGCCACGTCAGTCGGGTAGGTGAGCGTGCGAGACCGCGTCATCGTCTTGAAGCTCGCCAGCCGGAGCTTGACCGAAACCGTCCGGGCCGCGAAGCCGCCCGCCCGCAGGCTGTGCGCCGTCCGCCCGGACAGCTTCAGCAGCTCCCGCATGATGCGTTCCGGGTCGTCGATGTCGGCCGCGAAGGTCTCCTCGGCCCCGATGCTCTTCTCCGGCACGTGCGGCGTCACCCGGCGCTCGTCCCGGCCCCAGGCCAGAGCGGCCAGGTGCGAGGCCTGGGCGACCCCGAGCTCGTGCTGCAGCGTGGCTAGCGGGGTGTGCGCGATGTCCGCCACCGTGCGCAGGCCCAGCCGGGCCAGGGCCTCCCCGGTCCGCTCTCCGACGCCCCACAGCGCCGAGGCCGGCAGCGCGTGCAGGAAGTCGAGCACGCCCGCGCACGGCACCACGAGCAGCCCGTCCGGCTTGCAGCGAGCGGAGGCGATCTTGGCCACGAACTTGGTCGGCGCGACCCCGACCGAGCAGGTGATGCCCTGCTGCCGCGCGACCTCAGCCCGGATATGCCTGGCGATCGCGGCGGGCGGCCCGAGCCGCCGCAGCGCGCCGGAGACGTCGAGGAAGGCCTCGTCGAGCGCAAGCGGCTCCACGTCCGGGGTGACCGTGCCGAAGATCGCCATGACCTCCTTGGAGGTGGCGGCGTAGATCCGGTGCCTGGGCGCGATGAACACCGCCCGTGGGCACATCCGCTGCGCCCGGGCCACCGGCATCGCCGAGCGCACCCCGAACGCCCGGGCCTGGTACGAGGCGGACAGCACCACGCCCCGGCCGCCGGTCCCGCCCACGATGACCGGCTGGCCCGCCAGTTCCGGCCGGTCCCTGACCTCCACGCTCGCGTAGAACGCGTCCATGTCCACGTGCAGGATGTGGCAGCCGGAGTCGTCGGGAACCGTGTCTGTCGGACGTCCTGAGGCTGCGGCGGCGGCCATGACGGTCAGCGGTGGCCGAGCACGTGCAACTGCGCGGCGATGTCGCGCAGCGGCGGGATGGCCGCGGCCGCCGCCTCCAGCGCGCGCAGCGCCTCGGTCCCGCCGGCTCCGCCCGCGTCCCCGTCGAGCAGCGCCCCGGGCACCAGCCCGCTGAAGATCCGCAGGCCGTGCGCCTCCCCCGCGTGCAAGCCGGCTCCCTCGATCAGCGCGGTGAGGGCCGGCAGGGTGAACCGTCGCGGTGGACCGGCCGCCTCTTCGCTCCCGAGCAGCTGGCGGGCCTCGGTGAACCGGCCGGCCAGCGCCCGGTGCAGCACCGCGGCCACCGCGTTGGACGCGAGCACGCTCACCGTGGCGGACGGCCGGAGCACGGCGGCGATCGCGGTCATCGCGTCGGTGGGCGACTCGACGTACTCGAGCACGTTGTGGCAGATGACGAGGTCCGCCGCCTTCGTACCCGCCACGCTGTCCAGGCTGGCCGCCTCGCCCTGCACCGCGGTCAGCCGCGCGCCCGCCTCAGCGGCCCGCCGCTGCGCCGCCGCCAGCGCATCCGGGCTCGGGTCCACCACGGTGACGTTGTGTCCCAGGGCGGCGAACGGCACAGCCAGGCCGCCGGTCCCCCCGCCCACGTCGACGATATCCAGCGCCTGCCTGCCGGTCTCCGCCACCCGGGCCGAGACGACGTCCTGCAGGACATCCCAGACCAGCGAGAAGCGGACGCCGCCGCGCCTGAAGTCTGCCGCCACGCCAGCCTCCTTCCAGGAGTCCAATGTAGTACTGTGCTGCCTCCCGGGGGCGACCCCCCGGGATCCCCCGGTACGGGGGGCTGCCCGCCCCCCTGCCCCTGGCCTGATGGCTTCGGGGCGGTTACTTTCCGTTCCGGAACGGTGAACTTCCGTGACCAGCCCTACGTTATACAGCCGTGCGGAACTCTCAGACTCTTCTTTACGCCACCTGCCGGCAATTCCAGCGCAGCCAGAGCCGTCCACCGTATGCTCTTCGCCATGGCTGAGCACCTAGAGTTGCCCCGCCCCTGGCGGCTGATCCTGACCGCGGGATGGAACCTGGCCGAATCCCTCGGTCTGCCCGTCGCCGGGTACTTTTTCGGCGCGAAGCTAGGGGGCCGGGACGCGGGCATGCTGGTCGCGACCGCCGTGGTCTGGCTGACCGTGGTGGGCCGCAAGGTCCTTACCCGCAGCGTCCCCGGGCTGCTCACGATCTCGGCCCTGGTGCTCACCCTGCAAACGGCCGTGGTGATCGTCACCGGCAGCATGTTGTTTTTCCTGCTCCAGTTCCCGCTGGCCAACCTGGGCCTGTGCGTGCTGTTCGCGCGGACCGCGCCGACCCGCAAGCCACTGGTCGCCCAGCTGGCGGCCGAGGTCGTGGCGCTGCGCCAGCCGTCGTCCCACCACCCGGGACTGCACCGGTTCTTCCAGGGCGCGACCTGGCTGTGGGCCGGGATCTTCTTCGTGTCCACCGTGGGCCTGGCCGTGCTGATGGCCTTCGAAACCGTCAAGGTGTTCCTGCTGCTCACCACGGCCGTCACCGTCGGCGGCGTGGTCGGGGGCACCTTCTTGTCGGCGTTGTGGTTCATCCGGGTCCTGCGCCGCTTCGGCCTGCGCGTCCGCTTCGCCCAGCAACCCTGACCCGCCTTTGCGGTGAGCGGGTCAGACTTGCAACGATGGCTTGAGTTCGGCGATGCGGGCCAGGAGGCCGTTGACGAAGGAGGGCGAGGCGTCGGTGGACAGGTCGCGGGCGAGCAGGACGGCCTCGCTGATCGCGACGCCGTCGGGCACGTCCTGCGCCCAGAGCAGCTCGTAGACGCCGATCCGCAGCACGTTACGGTCCACGGCGGGCATCCGGTCCAGGGTCCAGCCCTCGGCATACTCCGCGATCAGCCCGTCGATCCGCGCGGAATGCACGGCCACGCCGCGGACCAGGTCCGCGGCGTAGTCGGGCACCGGCGGGCTGCCCAGCGTGATGCGCTCGGCGAGCAACTCCAGGACCGGCAGGCCGCGCTGCTCGGCCTCGAAGAGGATGTCCAGGGCTCGCTTGCGCGCCTTGCTACGGGCGGGCATAGCGCGAGCAGATAGCAGAGTTCATCAGGCGCGGCCGAGGTACTGGCCGGTCCGCGTGTCGACCTTGATCTTCTCGCCAGTCGAGATGAACAGCGGCACCTGGATGGTCGCCCCGGTCTCCAGGGTGGCCGGCTTGGTGCCGCCGGTGGAGCGGTCGCCCTGCACGCCGGGGTCGGTCTGGCTGATGGTGAGCTCGACCGCGGCCGGCAGGTCGACGTACAGCGGAGTGCCGTCGTTGAAGGCCACGGTGACCGTCTGCTCCTCGAGCAGGTAGTTCGCCGCGTCCCCGACCACGGCCGCGGGTACCCGCGGCTGGTCGTAGTCCTGCGTGTCCATGAACACGAAGTCGGCGCCCTCGCGGTACAGGTACTGCATCTCGCGCCGGTCCACGTTGGCCACGTCGACCTTGACACCGGCGTTGAAGGTCCGGTCGACGACCTTGCCCGACATGATGTTCTTCAGCTTGGTGCGCACGAAGGCGCCGCCCTTGCCCGGCTTGACGTGCTGGAACTCGACAACGGTCCAGAGCTGGCCGTCGAGGTTCAGGGCCATGCCGTTCTTCAGGTCGTTCGTGGTGGCCACGTTCCGTCTCCAGGTTAAAGAACGAGAAGTTCTCTCGTTGTAGTCGTGAGGAGGCCCGTCCCGTCGGCCCCCACGACAAGGACGTCCTCGATCCTGACACCGCCCCTGCCGGGCAGGTAGACACCAGGCTCGACGGTGACTGGGACCCGGCTAGCGAGTTTACCCGTTCTGGAGTACCCGATCGTCGGCGCCTCGTGCACCTCGAGTCCGACGCCGTGCCCCAGCCCGTGCTGAAAATGCTCGCCGTGCCCGGCGTCGCGGATCAGGTCGCGCGCGGCCGCGTCCACGTCGCCGACGTCGGCATCCGGCCGGGCGGCGTCCAGGCCGGACCGCTGCGCGGCCGCGACCAGCTCGTAGATCTCCCGCTGCCAGCCCGCGGGCTCGCCGAGCGCCACGGTGCGGGTCATGTCCGCGTGGTAGCCGCCGTACAGCGCGCCGAAGTCCATCGTGATCAGGTCACCGCGGCGCATCGGCCGGTCGGTCGGCGCGTGGTGCGGGATCGCGCCGTTCGGCCCGCTGGCCACGATGGTGTCGAAGGCCGGCCGCTCGGCGCCCAGGTCGGCCATCCGCGCATCGAGCGCCGCCGCCAGCGCGCGTTCGGTCAGGCCGGGCCTGATCAGCGAGAACACATCGGCAATGGCCTGGCAGGTGATCCGGCAGGCGGTCGCGAGCAGCTCGAGCTCGGACGGATCCTTGACCGTCCGCAGCTCCTCGATTTTTCGGCCGAACGGAACCAGGTTGACGCCTTCCGTCCTAGCCGCGAGCTCCTGGTGGCGTTCGACCGACATCTCGTGCGCCTCGAACGCCGCGGTGCGCCAGCCTCGGCTGCTCATCTCCGCGGCCAGTCTCGGCTCGATGAAGCGCTCGGTGATCAGCTCGAGGTCCGGGCAGGCCCGCTGGGCGGCCAGCGTGTAGCGCGAGTCCGTCGCCAGCACCGCCGTGCCGTCGGCGGGCAGCAGCAGCGCCCCGTTCGAGCTGGCCAGGCCGGTGAGGTACCGGACGTTCGGGCCGGAGGTGATCAGTGCCGCCTCGGCACCGACCTCGGCGATCTTCTCCTGCGCCCGCCGCCGGCGGGCCGCGTGAACCTCTGCCATGGCTGAACTCTACGCGCGGCCACAGTTTCGGCTAGTCCGCCATGGCGCGGACCTGCTCGATGAGGCGGACGCGGGCCTCGTGGGTGGGCGCGAGCGGGGTGAGGTTGAGCGTGGTCACGCCGGCGTCGCGGTACGCGGCCAGGCGTTCCCGCACGTAGGATTCCGGGCCGATCAGCGAGGTGCGCTCGACCAGGTCGGCCGGCACCAGGGCCTCGGCCTCCTCCTTGCGACCGTCCAGGTAGGCGTCCTGGATCGCCTTGGCCTCGGCCTCGTAGCCGAACCGGCGGGCCAGGTCGTTGTAGAAGTTGCGGCCCCGCGCGCCCATCCCGCCGATGTACAGGGCCAGCTCCGGCCGGCTATGGTCGCGCAGTCCGGTCACGTCGTCACCGATCGCCAGCCGCGCGGCGGCGATGACGTCGAGCGGGCCCAGCGATGGATCGCGCTTCGCAGCGCCCTCGGCCACCGCGCCGCCCCACACCTGGCTGGCCTTCTCCGGCAGGTAGAAGATCGGCATCCAGGACTCAGCCAGCTCCGCGGCCAGCTCGACGTTCTTCGGGCCGATGGCGGCCAGGGCGATCGGGATCCGCTCCCGGACCGGGTGGTTGATCAGCTTCAGCGGCTTGCCCAGCCCGGTGCCGCCCTCCAGCGGCAGGTGATAATACCGGCCGTGATACTCCAGCCGCTCGCGGCGCCAGACCATCCGGCAGATCTCGATGATCTCGCGGGCCCGGCCGATCGGCGCGTCGTATGGCACGCCGTGCCAGCCTTCGATCACCTGCGGACCGGACGCACCCAGACCCAGCATGAACCGGCCGCCGGACACATAATCGAGCCCGGCCGCGGTCATCGCGGTCAGCGCGGGCGTGCGCGAGTACAGCGGGAGAATCCCGGACGCGATCTGCATCCGCTCGGTCTTGGCTGCCAGGAAACCGAGCTGGCTCACCGCGTCGAAGCTGTACACCTCGGGCACGAACACGATGTCAAGACCGGCCTTCTCGTAGTCGGCCAGCTCTGTCACGGTCTCGGCGAAGCCGCCCGCATAACTGAGAAACATCCCTATCCGCATACAGGGAGCGTAGCGGCTCCGCCGATCAGGCCTCCGGCCGGGCCGGGGCGCGCACCGCGGCCCGTTCGGTCCAATAAAGCCGGGCCAGGATGTCCTCGCTGACGGTCTCGGGGCGGCGGTCATCCGTGGCGACGCTCAGCGTCGCGACCTCGGCGTAGGACGCCAGCCGGCGCTTGTACAGGGCGGGCAGGTCGGGCCGGGCCAGCATCGGGCGGCCGCCGTCACCGCCGACGCGCTGCAGCGCCAGGGCGTAGCCGACCTGGAGGTAGACGACCTGGGCACGCGGGTGCGAGGCGAGCGCGCCGCGGGTCCGGGGATGCTCGGCCGCGCCGCCACCCAGAGCCAGGACCAGGTCGGGGCCGTCGAGGAGTCCGGCGATGACCTGGTGCTCGAGGGCGCGGAAGGCGGCCTCGCCGTGGTCGGCGAAGATCTCCCTGATCAGGCGGCCCGCGCGCTGCTCGATCAGCTGGTCGCTGTCGGCGAACGGCAGCCCGAGTTCGGCGGCGAGCAGGTGGCCGACCGTGGTCTTGCCCGCCCCCATGAACCCGACGAGGACGATCACGGCGCGGCGGAGCTTTCCGGGCCGGGCTCCGCGGCGCGTTCGGCGGCTAGCTCGGCGATCGCCTGCAGCGCCAGCTGGTAGGAGACCAGCCCGAAGCCGGCCACCGTGCCGTCCGCCACCGCCGCCACCACCGAGGTGTGCCGGAACGACTCGCGCTTGGCCGGGTTGGAGATGTGCACCTCCACCAGCGGGGCGGTGCGCATGGCCAGCGCGTCGCGGAGCGCGTAGGAGTAGTGGGTGAACGCGGCCGGGTTGAGCACCACCGGCAGCCGGGCGTCGGCAGCCTCGTGCACCCAGCTGATCAGCTCGCTCTCGTCGTCGGTCTGCCGGACGTCGACGCTCAGGCCGAGCTTGCGGCCGGTCGAGCGGCACAGCTCGGCCAGTTCCTCGAACGAGGCCGAGCCGTACACCTCGGGCTCCCGGACGCCGAGCCGACCGAGGTTGGGGCCGTTGAGCACGAGTACCTGTGTGATCACTTGGACACCTCCTGGTATGCCTGCCACAGGAGTTCCTCGGGCGGGTCATCAAGAATCGAGGGACGGGCCAAGCCGTCGAGCACCACCAACCGCAGCCGCGCGCCGCGGGCCTTCTTGTCCACGCCCATGGCCTCGCGCAGCGACGGCCACACCCCGGCCGGGTAGGCGGTGGGCAGGCCGACGCTGATCAGCAGCTCCCGATGCAGCGCGGTTACCTGCGGGTCGAGCCGGCCGGCCAGCCGGGCCAGCTCGGCGACGTACACCATGCCGATGGCGACCGCATCCCCGTGCCTGAACCGGTAGCCCTCCACCCGCTCGATGGCGTGGCCGAGCGTATGCCCGTAGTTCAGGACCTCCCGCAGGCCTTTCTCGGTCAGGTCCTTGGAGACCACCTCGGCCTTGACGGCGATGGCGCGCTCGATCAGCTCGCGTGCGTGCGCGCCGTGCGGGACCGTGGCCCCTTCCGGGTCTGCTCTTACCAGGTCGAGAATGACCGGGTCGGCGATAAGCCCCGCCTTGATCACCTCGGCCAGCCCGCTGACGTAGTCCACGCGTGGCAGCGTCTCCAGCGCGACCAGGTCGGCAAGCACGCCGGCCGGCGAGTGGAACGCACCGACGAGGTTCTTGCCCTCCGGGATGTCGATCGCGGTCTTCCCGCCCACCGCAGCGTCGGCCATGCCGAGCAGCGTGGTCGGGACCAGGACGACCTCGATGCCGCGAAGCCAGGTCGCGGCGACGAAGCCGGCCAGGTCGGTGGCCGCTCCCCCGCCGATGCCGATCACGCAGTCCGACCTGGTCACGCCGTATTTGGCCAGCCGGGACCAGAGCCCGGCCGCGACGTCGACGGTCTTGGCCGCCTCGCCGTCGGGCACCGGTTCTGCGTGCACGGTCAGGCCGGCGGCGTGCAGCGCGGCACACGCGGGGCGAGCGATCTCGCCGAGGCTCTCGCCGTGGATGACCACCACGGTGCGGGCGTGCTTCGGCACCAGGCCGGGCAGTTCGCTGAGCACGCCGACGCCGACGACCACCTGGTACGGCTGGCCGCCGGCCGACGGCGTGACGTCGATCCTGGTCGCGGTCATTTCGTCGTGATCCTGGCCGCGAGCTCGGCGGCGAGCTCGTCCGGATCCAGGTCGTCGGTGGGCACCGTGACCGCGGCGAGCCGCTGGTAGATCGCGACGCGCTCGTCCAGCATGGCCCGCAGGCGGCCGCGCGGGTTGCCGGGGATCACGACCCGGGGCCGGTCTAGCCCGACCCGCCGGGCGACGGTGCCGAACTCCGCGGACAGGTAGACCACGGGCAGGCCGTCGAGCAGGTGCTGGATCTCGGGGTCGAGGACCGCGCCGCTGCCGAGCGCCAGCACCCCGCCGCGCTGGCGGAGCGTATCGAGCGCGTTGGCGGCCGCGGCGCGTTCGAGCTCGCGGAAGGTCTCCTCGCCGTTCTCGATGAAGATGTCGCTGACGGGCTTGCCCGCGGCCGCGCCGACGTCGGCGTCGGTGTCGCGGAACTCCACCCCGAGCCGGTCCGCGAGCAGCGGGCCCACCGCCGACTTGCCCGCGCCGGGTGGGCCAATCAAGACCACGAGCGGCCTTTGGGTCTCCTGGGTCTCCTGGGTCTCCTGGGTCATGAGATCACCAGGGCCTTGAGGTAGCTCTCCGCGTTGCGGCGCATCTCCTCCGCCGAGTCCCCGCCGAACTTCTCCACCGCGGCCTCGGCGAGCACCAGGGCCACCATCGCCTCGGCCACCACGCCCGCCGCGGGCACCGCGGTCGCGTCGCTGCGCTGGTTGATCGCCTTGGCCGGCTCGCCGGTGCTGGTGTCGATGGTGTCCAGCGCGCGCGGCACCGTCGAGATGGGCTTCATCGCGACGCGCAGCCGGATCACCTCGCCGGTACTCATCCCGCCCTCGATGCCGCCCGCCCGGTTGGTGCGCCTGGCTACGCCCTGGGACGTGGCCTCGATCTCGTCGTGGGCCACCGACCCGCGGCGGGTCGCGGTGGTGAAGCCGTCGCCGACCTCGACGCCCTTGATCGCCTGGATGGACATCAGCGCGCCGGCCAGCCGGGCGTCGAGCCGCCGGTCCCAGTGGGTGAAGCTGCCGAGCCCCGGCGGCAGCCCGAAGGCGAGCACCTCGACCACGCCGCCCAGCGTGTCGCCCGAGCTCTTGGCCGCGTCGATCTCGGTCACCATGGCCGTGCTCGTTTCCGCGTCGAAGCACCGCACCGGATCGGCGTCGATCGCGGCGGCGGCGTTCGGGCCGGGCATGACCTCGTCGGGGATCCTCACCTGGCCGATCGCGACCACGTGGCTGAGGATCTCGATGCCGAGGACCTGGCTGAGCAGGCGCCTGGCCACCTCGCCGAGCGCCACGCGCGCGGCCGTCTCCCGCGCGCTGGCTCGCTCGAGGATGGGGCGGGCGTCCTTATGGCCGAATTTCTGCATGCCGGCCAGGTCGGCGTGGCCGGGCCGCGGCCTGGTCAGCGGCGCGTTCCTGGCCTGGCCGTCCAGCGTCCCCGCCGCCACTGGGTCGGGCGACATGACCGTCTCCCACTTGGGCCACTCGGTGTTCGCGATCCTGATCGCGACCGGGCCCCCGAGCGTGCGGCCGTGCCTGACACCCCCGGTCAGTTCCACCTCGTCCCGCTCGAACGTCATCCGCGCGCCGCGGCCGTAGCCGGCCCGCCTGCGGGCCAGGGCGGCGGCGACGTCCTCGGTGCTGACCCGCACTCCGGCGGGCACGCCCTCGCAGATCGCGACGAGCGCGCGCCCGTGCGATTCGCCTGCGGTCAGCCAGCGGAACATGCTCATGATCCTACGGGGTCGCGTGTGACGGTGAGCTCGACGCCGCGGCGCAGCCGGCCCGCCAGCCGGGCCGCGATGTTGTTGGCGACCCGGTTCACCACGGCCTGCCAGTCATCGGGCGGCCGGTCGCCTTCGGCCAGGCGCAGCCGGACCGCGACATCCGCCGCACGGCTGGGGGCCAGGGTGAACCCGCTGATCGCGGGCTCGCCGGCCACGGCCGCCTCGATTTCGGCCCGCAGGTCCGGGTCCTCGTACGCGGGCGGAACCGGCTGCCCGGCCGCGAGGGCTTCGAGCCGGGCGCCCTCCACCGCGAGCGGCACCGGGCCGGCCACGTCGATGACCACCGCGCAGCCGTCGGCGACGGCCGCGCGGCACACCCGGTCGGCTTCGGCGGGCACGGGGCGGGCGTTCGCACGCCAGCGGGCGAGCGCGTCGAGGCTGGTGAACGCGAGCACGGCCGGTCTTCCGTCCCGTCCGATCAGGGTGGGCAGCACCATCTCGCTGTTCTTGTCCCTGTTGGCGGCGGAGGGGTCGGCGGCGGAAGGGTCGGCGGCGGAAGGGTCGGCGGCGGGGCCGTCGGCCAGCACCGCGACTACCGGGACGAGCAGCCGCGCGGCGGCCAGCGCGGTCAGCGCCGCCTGCTCGCTCCCCCGCCCGACCTGATACGCGGCCAGGGCCGCGGCCACGCGAGGGTCAGCGGCGCCGTTGTCATCGCGGAACTGCTGTCCGCCAGGGTTCAGATGCCCGGACACCTCACCGACCCTATGCCACCGGCCGCCCCGGGCCGGTCAACCATCCGGCTGCGGTTACGTCATATGGTGACTAGATTAATGCAGAGAGTAATGGATTCTCTGAATGAGTCACTTTTCAGGTAATCACCGTCATTAACTCGGCACAATCGGTTGAGCGGGGATGTTCATGCGCGCGCACATGGAAAGGGAGTGTGGGTGACCCAGCCCGAGCGACTGGCCGCGATCGCGCCGGGCACGCCGATGTGGAAGGCCGTGCCGCCGCGCCTGGTCGGCCCGTACCTGACCGGACAGCGCACCGTGCTGGCCGGTTACGTGTACCGCGCCCAGGATGTCCGCTTCCACAACCCCGCCGAGGCCTACCTCGCGCTCAGCCTCGGCTTCCAGGATTCGGAATTCACGCCGGACATGAGCGAGATCTACCTGGTGGCCTGGCTGGCCAGGGCGATCGACCGGTACGTGTCCGCTACCGGCCACGGTATCCCCGAGTTCTACATCGAGCCGATCGCGATACCCGTGGGGGCGGGCATGTGCCGTCTTGGCCCGGACGGAGATCAGCTCGTGGCCCGCTATGACGGGCTGGCCTGGCAGAAGACGGAGCCGTAAGTCATGCGATACCGGCTCATGGCCACCTACCTCGGTGTCCCCTACCACGCGGGCCTCGGCCCCGACGGGAACGAGGCGACACTATTCTCCCCGGGCCCGCCGCCGGACGAACTCGGCTTCACGGCTGCGGGAGGGCACTGGCGTAAGCAGGTCGGCGTCACCGACCTGGACGCGCTGTGGCGCTCCCGCCTGGTCGGTGAGTACCGTGGCGAACCCTGCCTGGTCCTCGACGACCTCGGCGACCGGCTGCACATCGCCTACCTGGGCCGGGATTCGGTCCGGGCCCGGCAGCTCGGCTACTGGGAAATCGACCGGGAGGTCTTCGAGGTCGTGGTGGCCCGGCCGGAAGTCACCGGGCTGGCCGAGGAGCGGGTGGAGTACCCGCTGGCTTCGGCCATGTTCCCGCCGTCAAACCGGGACCCGGTCCCTCCAATCGCCCAGCCACGGCCGGACGCGCCGGGTCGTGGGGCGGCGACCCCGCAGCCTCCTGGCGGGCCGCCTCCCTCGGTTATCGAGCGGACCAGCCCGCTGCGGGTCGTGCCGCGGCCCGTTCCTCAGCCTTCCGCGGAGCCGGCCGGATACGCCGAGGCGGACGGATACGCCGAGGCGGACGGATACGCCGAGGCGGATCGCGCGTCGAGCACGCCGGACCGGGTCGCGGCCTGGCACGGATCGCCCGAGACCGAGCCCTGGTCAGAGCCCCAGCCGGACCCCCGGCCCGACCCCAGGACCGAGCCCAGGCCCGAGCCACGGCCGGGTCTTCGCTTTGAGCGCTGGGCCGGGCCTGGGCCGTGGGCTGAGCCTGAGCCGCAGGCCGCCCCGCTGTCCGGGCGGCATGCCGGGCGGCGGGACCGGGTGCCCGAGTCCGTCTTTGCCGAACTGCTCAGCCTGGCTGCCATCCCGCACACGGCATACGCAGTCGATGAGGAGGTACCGGGCGCCATGTGCCTGGTCAAGGCGGACGGCGGCTTCGAGGTGTTCAGCCGTACCGACGACGCCCGGCTGGATGTGCACTTCTTCGAAGACGAGGAAGCGGCCTACTTCTACCTGTTCGGGGTCCTGGCGGCGGAAGCGGTACGCAGCGGGCGGCTGCGCCCCCGCTCGCCCAACGGACGCGTCAACGGATCGCGCGGGCGTGGGGTGCCCTCGGCCGCCCCGGAAAACGTTTCGAAGTACTTACGGCGCAAGAAGTTACCCAAATCCGCATCTCATCCAGTTATCGTTAATTAGCCGGCGGGGCTGACGGTCCCCCGCTCCCCAAGCAGCCCCGTCGGCCTCCTCTAGCTGGTCCGCAATTGGGTTTAGGTACCGCAGATAAATCTCATTGCATTACTAGCCAAACGTCATTGATTTTCACCTCAGGCCCTATAGTCACAGTCGACCGACCTGCATCCCCACCTCAGCGCCTCGATCGGCGGATCGCGCCCCGGTACTGTGGCGTACGTGGCTGTTCCCACGCCTGACGCGGCCGGTGGTGTGACGGCCCAAGCAGGCGCGGCCAGCACGGACGCCGCCAGCACGGACGCCGCCGGCACGGACGGGGCCGGCACGGACGGGGCCGGCACGGACGGGGCCGGCACGGACGGGGCCGGCACGGACGGGGCCGGCACGGACGGGGCCGGCACGGACGGGGTCGGCACGGACGCCGCCGGCGCGGGGGTTGATGCGGGCGCCGAGCTCGCGGTGACCGTGGGGGTGGCCAGCCTCGCCGTCCGGGACTTGCTGCGCGGGACCCGCCGTCACGGCAAGGTCCTGGCTGTCCTGCCGGACGCCATCTACCTGGAATTCGCCGACGCCGTGCCCGAACCGCGGGTGATCGCAGTCTCGCCGCCGGATGCCATCAGGCTGCCGAACGCGATCATTACCGGCCTGTGGGAGGCCCGTCCGCCCGTCCGCCCGGCGAGCGCGGCGGAGTGCTGGGCGGGCGGGAGCCGGGTGATGGCCTGCGGCCTCGACATCAGGATCGTCCGCTGGTGGGATCCCTCGCCGGTGTTCGGGCCGCTGTCCCGGGCTAGGCTCGATCACGGCTCGGGTGTGCTCGCCAGGCTCTACACGGCGGCCGAGCACGCGCCCGGCCTGGCGGGCCACGACGGGCCGGGCCAGCTGGCGGCGTGCTGCGCGAGCGGTGACCTGGCTGGCGCGGTCGAGGCGGCCGAGCGCCTGGTCGGCCTCGGCCCCGGCCTGGTGCCGAGCGGCGACAGCGTGGTCAGCGGCGTGCTGCTGGCGCTCCGGCTGCTGGGCGGGGCCATCTCAGGCGGAACCCGGGCGGTATGGCTGGCGAACTGGCTCAGTGCCTCGGTGACCTGCGACGCGGCACAGCGGACCACCACGCTCGCGGCCTCGCTGCTGCACTGCGCGGCCAAAGGCCAGGCCGCGGCCGAGGTGTCCGCCGTGCTTCTGGGGATGGCCGGGCAGGAGCCGCTCGAGCGGGCGGCGTCCCGGCTGCTCGCGTCGGCCCAGGGCGTCGATCTCGCCTGGGGTCTGGTGGCGGGCTGCCGCGCGGCGCTGCTATTGTCCGTATCCTGACTCTGTGATCGTTCCGCTTACCGGACTGCAGTACGAGATTGAGGTCGGCCATTACCGCGCCACGGTGACCGAACTTGGTGCGGGGCTGCGTGAGCTGGCCTTCCGCGGCCAGCCGGTGATCGCGACCTACGGACCGGACGAGCTGCCGCCGGCCGCCGCGGGCGAGCTGCTCGCACCCTGGCCGAACCGGATCGACGGCGGGCGGTACGTCTTCGGCGGCGCCGAATACCAGCTGGCCCTCACCGAGCCCGCCCAGGCGAACGCCATCCACGGCCTGACCCGCTGGAAGGCGTGGGCCGCCGTCAGGCACGAAGCCAGCGCGGTGCTGCTCCGCAGCGCCCCGCACGGTCAGGAGGGGTATCCGTTCTGCCTGGAAATCGAGGCCGAATACCGGCTGGATCCCGGCACCGGGCTGCACGTGGCCATCACCGCGCGCAACCGCGGCAGCCGCGCCGCGCCCTACGGCACCGGCTCGCATCCGTACTTGACCGTCCGGACGCCCTTGGTCGATGACTGGGACCTGACGCTGCCCGCGGAGTTCTGGCTGCCCAAGGACGATCGCGGCATTCCGTCCGGGCCGCCTGCGCCGGTCGAGGGCACCGAGTGCGATTTCCGCAAGCCGCGCGCCATCGGTACCACCCAGCTCGATCATGCGCTGACCGGGCTGAGTCGCGACGGCGACGGCCGCGCCTGGGCGCACCTCGCCGCCGACGGCGGGTCCGGGCCGCGGGTTAGCCTGTGGGCTGGCCAGGGCTACCGGTGGCTGCAGGTGTTCACCAGCGACCCGCTGGGACCGGACCGCCGCCGGAAGGCGGTGGCCATCGAGCCCATGACCTGCCCGCCGAACGCCTTCGTGACCGGCCACGACCTGATTGTCCTCGAACCCGGTGACACGGTCACCCACACCTGGGGCATTCAGGCCTTCTGACGTTATCGTGGGCCGCTGCTGCCCTGATGGGGACTCGATTAGGGCCTGGAGGGCTGCTCGAGTTCGAGGATGAAGGAGTCCTGGCCGGTCTCGATCTGCCGGATCCGGGTGCGCAGGGCGGCTGCCCGGACGTCGCGGTCGGTCCTGATCCCCTACCCGGAGGTAGGACCCCGGCCGCATCCGCCGGGTGATCATCGGACGGCTTCCGTTCATGGGCAAGCCACGCAGCTACGTAATCCTACGGATACGGCACTCAACACAGTCTCACAAGCTCGGCCAGTTTCGGTAGCCGCGCCGGATTCCCCCAAGCGTTGCCATCCGTAGCTTGGTTCGCGTAACCGGACGTGCATGCCCGCCGTCGGCAGGTTCGCCATAGCAGGCTGGCATGCCGCTCATCAGACCCGAACAATCCCGTTCAAATCCCAGAAAGGAACCCATCCATGTTCCATGCCCGACGCAGACGGCCGAGGTTCTCCCGGCACCGCCTGCTCGCATCGACCCTGGTCGCTGCCGCGTTGATCGGCGTGACCGCCACCAGCGCGGCCGCGGCCAGCGTCGCCAGTCCGGCGCGAGGCGACCGCCACCACGCCGTGACCTGCCAGTCCGGCTTCCGCATCCCGGTCGCGCTAGCGCCCGGACAGCCCGCCAGCAGCACCATCAGCGGTGAGCTGTGCTCGACCTGGGCCGAACGCTTCCCCGGCACCACCGTGCAGCTGCTCATCCCCGGCGCCACCTACACCCGCGACTACTGGGACTTCGGCACCGTCGGCGGGATCAGGTACTCCTACGCCCGCGACGTGGCCGCCCGGGGCTTCGCCACCTTCGTAATCGACCCGCTGGGCAGCGGGGACAGCTCCCACCCGGCCAGCACCCAGATCACGGCCCAGGCGGACGCCTACGTCGACCACCAGGTGGTGCAGGCGCTGCGCGCCGGATGGATCGCCGGCGTCCGGTTCGGCAAGGTCATTGAGGTCGGCCACTCGCTGAACTCCCTGATCGTGTGGGACGAGGCCATCGCCTACCACGACGTGGACGGCGTCATCGTGACCGGCGCGGCCCACTCGCTCACCGCCGGCTTTGCCTCCTCCGGCGCTTTCTATCCCGCCATCAAGGACCCCAAGTTCGCCGGCAGCGGCCTCGACTCCGGGTACCTGACCACCATCCCCGGCACCCGCAGCAAGCTCTTCTACCACCTGCCCGACGCCGACCCGGCCGTCATCGCGCTGGACGAGGCACGGAAGGACGTGGTTTCCGGGACCGAACTCACCTCTGCTCTGCCGGTGCTGGCCACCACCGCCACGCAGGCGATCGACGTCCCCGTTCTGGACATCCTGGGCGGTAACGACTTCACCACGTGCGGGCTGAGCACCACGGGCAGCACCTTCGACTGCTCCTCCGGCGCGAGGGTCGTCGCGCAGGAGGCGTCGTTCTACTCCCCGCAGGCCCAGCTGCACGCGTGCGTGATCCCCGGCTCCGGCCACGACGTCTCCCTGGCGCTCAACCACGGCCTGCAGGTCGCCGACACGGTCGCCTGGTCGGACGCCTTCGTCGGGCAACGCTGGCCTGCTCAGCCCGACGGCCACGGTGGCGGCGAGCGGCTGCCCGGCAACTGCGCCTGAGATCGGAGGATACCCATCCCAGCACCGAGAGGAACCACCGGAAGTCATGGCCCCGAAGCCCGAACCGGGCTCGGGGCCGTTCCGATGGAGCCATAAGCCTGGCTGGTGAGCCTCGGAATAAAGAAGTCACGGCTTCATGCGTGCGGGCAATCGACTGGTGTGCCGGTCTGTGATGGGATGTGTGTGTGCATGCCGCTGGCGGCGATATTGTCCGCGCTGCCGAGTGGCGGCGGATCCGCGAATTCGCCGCCGGTGTCCCGGCTCGGGAACAGCCCGCCGCGCTGGCCGTCGAAGGGGAGGCGGGCGCGGGTAAGTCCACGTTGTGGCGCGCCGGAGTGGAGGCGGCCGCGGCCGCGGGCTGTCGCATACTGCGCAGCGAGCCGTCGGCCAGCGAGGCTGGCTTGTCTTTCGCCGGGCTGTCTGACCTGCTGGCCGGGGTGCTACCGGTGGTTGCCGCCGAGATTCCCACGCTGCAGCGCGAGGCGCTGGAGGTCGCGCTGCTGTTGCGGCCAGCCGGGGACGAGCCGCCGACCGCGCGCGCTGTCAGCCTGGCGGTGCTGGCGACACTGCGGTCCTGCCTGCACGCCGGGCCGGTGCTGGCCGCGATCGAAGACGTGCAGTGGCTGGATGCGGCGAGCCTGGAGGCGCTGGCGTTCGCGCTGCGGCGGGTGACCGCTGGGCCGCTGTGCTTGCTGCTGGCCGCGCGCACCGAGGCGCCGGCCGATCCGCTGACGGTCGGCGCAGCGCCGGTGCCGCACGGCTGGCGGGACCTGCTGGCCGCGGTGCCCGCGGCGCAGGAGATCGAGCTGGCCCCGCTGGACATGTGGCAGGTGCAGAACCTGCTGCCCAGGACGGTGACCGCCGCGCAGGTCCGGCTGGTGGCCAGGCAGTCGCGCGGGAACCCGTTCTGGGCCAGGGAAATAGCGGCCACCTTGGATTCGGCCGAGGCTGCCCTGCCGCCGCTGGCCCGCACGCTGACCGACCGGCTCTCCCGCTCGCTGACTCCGCCCGCCGCCGAGGCGCTGGCCGTCGTGGCGGCAGCCGGGCGGATCGCGGTACCCGACGTGCTGGCCGTCCTGGGATACCTGACCGATCCCGCCGCCGCGCTCGACGCGGCGGTAATGGCTGGCGTCATTGTCGAGACCGAGGGCAGGCTCGCGGCCGCGCATCCGCTGATCGGCGCGGCGGCGGTGGAGTCGCTGCCGCCGGGCCGCCGGGCGCGGCTGTACCAGCGGCTGGCCGAGGCCGCGTCGGCCAACCCGGAGCGGTACGCGCATTTCGCCGCGCTGGCCGCCGGGCCGGGGGCCGATGCCGCGGTGGCGGAGGCGCTGGATACGGCCGCGGCGGCCGCGCACGCCCGGGCAGCGAACGCCGCGGCCGGGCAGTTCGCCGCGCAGGCGGTGGCGTTCACCCCCGGATCGGCCGCCGCCGCGGTGGTGCGGCGCCGGATCCGGGCAGGCGAGCTGTTGTTCCTGGCCGGCGAGGTGGAACAGTCACTGGAGCACCTGGAGGCGCTCGACACCGAGCGGCTCGCGACGGAAGATCTGGAGCGGGCGCTGCCGCTGCTGACCGACATGACAGAGCTGCTGCACGGTCAGGCGGCCGCCGCGGCCATCGTTTCCCGTGCGGTTGACGCCGCCGGAACAGATCCCCGTCGGCGCGCGCTGGTGCTGGCCCTGGCCTCCGACGTCGGGTACGGCATCCGTGGCAGGCGGCGTGCCGCCGCGACCGAGGCGATCAGCTGCGCCGAGGCGGCTGGTCCCGACGCTTCCCCGGCGCTGCACCGTGCCCTGCTCAACCTGGTAGTGGCGAAGGTCACCGCGGCCGAAGGGCTGGACACAGAGCTGCTCGAGCGGGCGGGACGCCTGGAACCGGGTCTGCTAGTCAGCCCGCTGCACAACACCGCCGACCTGAATCGCGGGCTGTGGTCGCGTTGCACCGACGACCTGGACACCGCGCGTGCGGTGCTACGGCGGTCCATCGCCCGCGCCCGGGACGCCGACGAAGACTACGCGCTGGTGACATGCTTGTCCTACCTGGCGACGACGGAAGAACTGGCCGGCGATTTCGCGTCGGCCGCGGCCGCCCTAGCCGAGGCCGACCAAGCCGCCGCCTGGCACGACTGGCCGACGGTCCCGTGGCATCTCGAGCCGCGCTGCGAGTTGCTGATCGGGGCGGGAAACCTGGACGAAGCGCTCAGACTCGCCGACGAGCGCCTTCCCGACGACGAAGCCCAGCCCATTGTCGGGCGCTTCGTCGGTGCCTGCGTGCGCGGCAAGGTGAGCATGTGGCGCGGCGATGCCGCTACCGCGGTGCGGCATTTCGAGCGGGCCGCGTGGTGCGCGGACCAGCGCGACTGGGCCGACCCCGGGGTTCGCGCCCGGATGGATCACCTGCTGGCCCAGATGTATGCCGCCGTCGGGCGGCTGGACGAGGCGAAGCGGATCTCGGCCTGGCTGCGCCAGATCGGCTTGAGGCTGGACCGTCCGGCCCTGATCGGCGACGCCGCCCGGATTGACGCCCTCGCCGCCGCGGTGACCGGCGACCTTGACGCCGCGGCGGAATCCGCGCAGGCGGCCGTCGCAGCGCACGGCATGTCGGCGCTGATGCCGGAGCTTGCGTGCAGCCTGCTGGTGCTGGGCCGGATCGAGCGGCGGCGCAAGGCCCGCAAGCAGTCCCGCGCCACCCTGCAGCGGGCATTTCGTCTTGCCGCCCAGATGGGCCACCGGCCGCTGCAGGCCGAGATCGAGCGTGAGCTGCCGAGCGTCGCCACCGCGCGGTCCGGCACCGAGCTGACCGCCGCCGAGCGGCGGGTCGCCGACCAGATGGCGGACGGCGCGACCAACCGCGAGGCCGCGGCGGCGCTGTTCGTCAGCGTGCGGACGGTCGAGACCCACGTCGCGTCCATCTACCGCAAGCTGGGCGTTCGCACCCGCTCAGAGCTCATCCGCGCGCTTTCCGGCCGGCCCGGCAGATAACGGCCCGGTGCGCTGCCTAAGGCCACTTGCCGTGCCAGATCCAGCGGCGGGCGGTCCGTGCGGTCGGGGTCGCCGGCCGACGGAAAGGGCGTGCTTTTCCTGGAATGGCTCCCTTGTCGTCGCCTCCGGTTCGCTAGCCTTGGCCGCGGTCGACATCTATCCCTGGCGCGTGGTCAGAGCGCGAACGTGGCCTCGATCGTGAGTCGGCGCTGGGCTGACTGGACGGTTGGGGATTTGGCCCAACCCGCTGTAAGGGATGTTCCTGCCCACGATGATGGCCGGCGATGCGGTCAAGGTCGGCGGCCGTGTCGATATCGTCAGGGCGCCCGGTGTCGCCGCATTCGACGAGCGTGACCAGGTCCGGTCGGGCGCGCAGGAACGCCCGGGCGCCCTGGTCGCCGGTGGCCGTCGCGATGACGTCGGGCCAGTGCTCGCGGGCCAGCAGCACCGGGTTGCGGGGCTTGCCCGCGTAGGCGGCGACCGCCACGGTGGCACCGGACCGGAACGCGGCGATCAGGCGCGCGACCGCCGCCGCGCCTACCAGCGGCTGGTCGGCCAGCGCGACCACCACGGCGTCCACATCCGGGGGAAGGGCCCGCAGGGCGGCACGGAGCGAGGAGCCCATGCCGGTGCGCCATTGCTGATTGAATACTGTACGTATTCCGTCCAGTTCCACCGGGGCGGCGCCGGTGACCACGAAGATCGGGTCAGCACCGCCGGCCAGGAGAGTTTTGACGCCGCGCTCAGCTAGGGTCTGCCCGTCCAGTTCGACCAGAGCCTTCGGCTGGCCGAACCGCGAGCCCTCTCCCGCGGCCAGCAAAACCCCGGCAACTGAAGTGCGCACGGTCCCCAAGCGTATGCGCCCGCCCTGGTAGCATCCATCCCGGATCGGGGGGTGACTACGCAAAATGACCACGCAGAGCCCGCCTCCGGACGGGATTGATACCACCCGGCCGAATGTCGCCAGGATTTACGATTACCTGCTTGGCGGTAAAGACAATTTCGCTGCGGACCGCGAGGCGGCCAAGCGGCTCATCGAGGCGATTCCCGACGTCGCGGCGATAGCGCGTGACAATAGGTCGTTTCTCGGCCGGGTAGTGCGTTACCTGGCCATCGAGGGCGGTATCCGGCAGTTCCTCGACCTCGGCAGCGGCCTGCCCACCCAGGCTAACGTGCACGAACTGGCCCAGGGAGTGGCACCGGACGCGCGCGTGCTGTATGTCGACAACGATCTCGTGGTCGCTTCGCATGGCCGGGCGCTGCTCGCGTCCGGTGACCAGGTCGGCATGGTGTTCGGCGACCTGCGTGACCCGGCCAGCATCTTGCAGCACCCGGACGTCCTCGGCCTGCTCGACCTGGCCCAGCCGGTAGCGGTGCTGTGCACGAGCACCCTGCACTTCATCGCCGACGAGGCGGGACCGCACGAGATCATCGCGGAGTACCGCGACCACCTGGCGCCGGGCAGCTACCTGGCCATCACCCACGGGACCCTGGAGGACGACCCCGCCGCAGAGGGAGAGGCGGCCGAGGGTGTCTACCGCCGGGCATCGTCCCAGCTGCACGTCCGGCCGCTGCCTGACGTGCTGCGCTTCTTCGACGGCTTCGAGCTCGTCGAGCCGGGATTCACCTGGATCACCGAATGGCGGCCCGAACCGGGAACCGAGCCGATCGGGCGGCAGCATTCCATGCGCGGCGGCGTCGGCCGCAAGCCCTAGCCGACGAACTCGTGGTGGATGCGCCCTTCGGTGGCGGTCAGCGGGTGGCCGGTGCCGCCCCAGCGGAGCTGGATCAGCTCGGCGGCGATCGATACCGCGGTCTCCTCCGGCGTCCTGGCCCCGAGGTCCAGCCCGATCGGCGACCGCAGCCGGGCCAGCTCGGCTTCGGTCAGGCCGACCTCGCGCAGCCGGGCCAGCCGGTCGTCGTGGGTGCGACGGCTTCCCATCGCGCCGATGTATCCGGCCGGGGTGCGCAGCGCCACCTCGAGCAGCGGCACGTCGAACTTCGGGTCATGGGTGAGCACGCAGATGACGGTCCTGGCATCCACCTCGGTCGCGGCCAGGAAGCGGTGCGGCCAGTCGACCACTACCTCGTCGGCATCAGGGAACCGCGACGCGGTGGCGAACACCTTCCGGGCGTCGCACACGGTGACGTGATACCCGAGGAACTTGCCGACCCGCGCGACGGCGGCGGCGAAGTCGATAGCCCCGAAAACCAGCATCCGAGGCGCCGGCGCGAACGAGTTCACGAACACGCTCAGGTCGTCCCCGCGCCGTTCCCCTTGCGCGCCGTACCGGCGGATGCCGGTCAGCCCCTGGGCCAGCATGCCGCGCACGTCATCGTCGACCGCCGCATCCAGCCGCGCCGACCCTAGGGTGCCCGACGCACCGAAATGCCAGCCGTCGCCGTCGGCCCGGTCCCCGTCCGCCTGGCCGCCGTCTGATTGGGCGCTGTCCCGGGCCCAGATCACCCGCCGCGCGCCGATCTGGCCGGGTCCGGCGATCACCGTCGCGACCGCGACCGGCTCGCCACGCTCCACCGCGGTGGCGATCTGGCCCAGCTCGGGGAAACTGGCCTGATCGACCCGCTCGACGAAGATGTCGATGATCCCGCCGCAGGTCAGCCCGACCGCGAACGCGTCGTCGTCGCTCACGCCGTAGGTCTGCAGGACGGGCTCCCCGGTCTGGCAGACGTCCAGCGACAGCTCGTAGACGGCGCCCTCGACACATCCGCCGGACACGCTGCCGACGACCTCGTGGTCGGCTGACGACGACACCGCCAGCGCCGCACCGGGATCACGGGGGGCGCTGCGATACGTACGCACCACCGTGGCCAGGCCGAAGATTTCCCCGGCCTCCCACCACTTCGTGATCCTGCTCAGGATGTCACGCACTTGCGTCACCTCGGCTGTTAATGTCCTCGCGCGTTTCCCACGTTACGCGGGCAACCCTGTCCGCGAAACCTGTGGCACCACCGAGCCTATTCCCGCTGGCTGGGCCAGCTCGGCGGCTATCGGTGGCGGACGCTGGCCGCCGCGGCGCGGATCAGGTCGGGAATGTCGGGATGCGCGGGCGGATCGTCGGGGCCTAGGTCGCCTGCCGCGAGCCAGCCGTAATTGTCGGTGGTGGCCCGCTCCCACTGGTCCAGGCCATCGAGGCTCACCTCGGCCGAGGTGACCAGGACCGCGTAGAAGGTCTGGTCCTGAACGATGCGGTGACCGCCCCAGGAGAACTGGATCGTGTTCTGCGCGATGGGCTCACCGAGCTGCGCGGGGTCGACCGAGATGCGGGTCTCCTCGTACAGCTCGCGAGCGGCCGCGTCGCGCAGGGACTCACCGCCCTCGGCCGCGCCGCCGATGGTGAACCAGAAGGGGTGATCGGGATGGTGCGGATCCCAGCCGTGCAGGAGCAGCACGCGCCCCTCCGGGTCGACTGGAAGCACCCGGGCGGTCTGGCGGCGCAAGGGGGGTCTGGGGGGATGGGTCCCCCCAGGATCGGGGGGGTCTGGGGGGGTCGTCCCCCCGGGATGGTACTGCACTGCTATTCCACGATCTTGGAGATCGGGATCTCCAGGATGTCCTGCGCGCCGGCCGCCTTCAGGGCCGGTATCAGCGTGTTGACGCCGCGTTTGGGCACTACGGTCTCGACCGCGTTCATGTTGCCCCGGGCCAGCGTGGTGATCGTCGGCGAGGACAGGGCGGGCAGCATGTCGGTCACCGCGGCCAGCCGGTCCGCGGGCACGTTGAGCTTCAGCAGGACGTTGCCGCGGGCCTGGATCGCGCCCTGCAGCAGCAAGGCGATGTCCTCCATAGCCGTCCGCTTCTCGGCGTCCGCGAAGGCGGGAGCGGCCGCGATCAGCTCGGTGTAGCTGGTCAGCAGCGTCTCGAGGATGCGCAGGCCGTTCTTGCGCAGCGACGAGCCGGTTTCGGTCAGGTCCACGATCGCGTCCACGATGTCGGGCACCTTGGCCTCGGTCGCGCCGTGGGACGGGATCACCATCGCCTTGACCCCGCGCGCGTCAAGGAACCGCCTGGTCAGCGACGGGAACTCGGTGGAGATCCGGACGCCTTCCGGCATGTCGGCCGCCGATTGCCAGGACGCCGAGTCCGGCACCGCGAGCACCACCCGCACCGGCTGCGAGGTGGCCTTGGAGTACTGCAGCTCGCCGAGGGAGACGACGTCGGCATTGGTCTCCGCGATCCAGTCGCGTCCGGTGATGCCGAGATCGAACAGCCCGCGCTCGATGTAGGACGGGATCTCCTGCGGGCGCAGGAACCGGACCTTGTCGATCCGCGGGTCGTCGATCGACGCGTGGTAGTCCCGGTCCGAGGACCGCCGCACGGTCAGGTCGGCCGCGTCGAAAAGCTCGAGGGTGGCCCGCTCAAGCGAGCCCTTGGGCAGTACCAGTGAAAGCATTAGTGATCCCTGTTCTCCGAGTGGTTGCGCGTGCGAGTGTGGCGGCCAGCTAACGGGGCCAACGGGAGTCGGTGGGCCCCTGCGTACCTTCTTGGGTACCCGGGGGCCCACCGACGGCATACGGCATGACGCAGCTAATGTCGGTGCGCGACTTGGTGGGAGAGGGTGGCGGCACTGGGGACGCGAGGGGCGTCTGCGGAGGGAGGGGCGTCTGCGGAGGGAGGGGCGTCTCGGTGGGTACGGCGGATGGAGCGCAGCACGAGCGCGGTGTCGAGCGCCGCCACCACCGCCTCCCATCCCTTGTCCTCGTGGCTACCGGGCAGTCCGCACCGGTCCCGGGCCGACTCTACTGTGTCACAGGTCAGCACGCCGTTCCCGATCGGGGTGCGGGCGTCGAGCGCGACCCGGGTGAGGCCGGCGGTCACCGAGTCGCAGACGTACTCGAAGTGCGGGGTGCCGCCGCGGATGACCACGCCCAGGCAAGTCACCGCGTCGTGGTGCCTGGCCAGTTCGGCGGCCACCACGGGCAGTTCGATCGCGCCCGGCACCCGGAGCACGACCGGGTCGGGCACGCCGCACGCGACGGCCGCCGCGGTCGCGCGCGCCACCAGGGAGTCGGTGATCTCCCGGTGCCAGCGGGTGGCCACGATCGCCAGGCTCAGCCCCGACGCGTCCACCGCGGCGGCGCCGGGGCTGCCTGCGCCGCTCATGCCGACTCCGCCGTGCGGGTGATGCTGGCGGCGTCATTGGTGTTCTTGATGCGGGTGAGGTCGGTGGTGCCCGCGGGGTGCGCCGTCGCCGGGTGGCCGTTGAGGCGGTCCGAGGGCGTGAGCCCAGCCCGTTCGGCCTCATAAAGATCTTGAATTTGATGCCCCAGCCGGTCGCGCTTCGTGACGAGATACCGCAGGTTGTACGGGGTGACGGCGGACGCGAGCGGGACCCGCGCGGTGATATCGACACCGCCGTCGGCCAGGCCGCTGACCTTGGCGGGATTGTTGGTGAGCAGGCGGACCGAGCGCACGCCCAGGTCGGCTAGCATCTGCGCGCCGGCCGAGTACTCGCGCGCGTCCACCGGCAGGCCGAGCTCGGTGTTGGCGTCCACCGTGTCGGCGCCGACGTCCTGCAGCTCATAGGCCTGCAGCTTGCTCAGCAGACCGACGCCGCGGCCCTCGTGCCCGCGCAGGTAGAGCACCACCCCGCGGCCCTCGGCCGAGATCGCCGCCATGGCCGCCTGGAGCTGCGCGCCGCAGTCGCAGCGCAGCGAGCCGAACACGTCACCGGTCAGGCACTCCGAGTGCAGCCGGGTCAGCACGTCCGGGCCCGCCACGTCGCCGAGCACGAGCGCGACGTATTCGGTGCCGTCGATCTCGTGCCGGTAGCCGAACGCCTGCCACTGGCCGTAGGCGTTCGGGATCCTGGTCTGGGCCTGCCGGCTCAGCTGGCGCTCGTTGCGGCGGCGGTACTCGATGAGCTGCTCGATGGAGATCAGGGCCAGGTCGTGCCTGTTCGCGAACTCGCGCAGCTCGGGCAGCCGGGCCATGGTGCCGTCATCGTTCACCACCTCGGCCAGCACCCCCGCCTCCGGCAGCCCGGCCAGCCGGGCCAGGTCCACTGCGGCCTCGGTGTGCCCGGCGCGGCGCAGCACGCCGCCCTCGGCGTAGCGGAGCGGGAACACGTGACCGGGGCGGGCCAGG
>Ga0074046_10000464_pt1 | contig 37460 bp, 35 predicted proteins | sample BogForMeECP23OM3_FD_94441 | JGI IMG/M metagenome (GOLD analysis project Ga0074046, IMG submission 94441) | Bog forest soil microbial communities from Calvert Island, British Columbia, Canada - Bog Forest MetaG ECP23OM3 | ecosystem: Environmental > Terrestrial > Soil > Wetlands ... | reverse complement strand
TTGCAGGCGGAATTGGAAGCGTTTGTAGAAGCGGCTAGGAGACGAATCGCGCCAAAAACAGATGGTGCCGCGGGAAGAGCCGCATTGGAACTGGCAGGCCGGGTGATGGCAAGCATCCGTGAGCATGATGAGCGCGTCCAACCAGTAGCAAGCGCACAACACGAAAAAACTACATGATGATCCCAAGAATTTTGGTGCCGCCCGGTGCCCGTCTATCGGAAGAGCATGTGATCGCGAGCAACCGGCGACGTCCGTCGACACTCGATGAACGCACTTTGGTGCCAGCCGGACAGGAAAACGCCCCGCTACAAACGAAGACAACCATTCCCGCCAATTTGCCGCTGGAGTCGATAGCCACGCGGATGGTTGTGCCGCGGGATATTAACGTCGAAAAGGTACAAACGCCGGACACATCGAATTTCCCCCTGCAGCCGACCGAGATGGACGAGCGAGTCACCATTCCGCAGGGCGCCTCGCTGCCGGAAGAAATGCCCGCACATTTCGAGGTGCCGGAGGACTTGGTTGCGCCAGACATCATGTCGACGGGCGAGGTCAGCTTGTTGCCGCCCGAGCGCCCGGTTGGCAAATCACGCGAAGACAAAATCAAAACAGCGTTCGGGTTGCTCGTGTACCTGGCGGTATTGGCGCTGCTGGTATTTGAACCACAACTTTTCGGGCCGCACATAAGGACCAAGGAGGAAGACGAAATTGCGCGGCGGCAGATGACGGTTTTGCTGCCACCGGGCGCGTTGGATGCCTTAAAACCGATGGCCCCGCCCGCCCCACATGCAGTTGTCAAAGTGGATCCCAAGGTATTGAAAAAGGTGGCGCCGACGATCGAGCCGCCAGTGCCGCAACCGCTCGCGCCCGTGGAGCAACCGAAAAAGGAATTGCCGAGCGCGCCAACTCCCCAGATAAACACGCCGCAGCCGCAAGTGGCAATGAGCGTGCCTGCGCCAAAAACGGATGCGCCTCTCAAACTGCAAGTGCCTGATGCGCCGACTCCCACAAAGGGACTGATTCTGCCGAAGCAGTCCACCGCGCCGGGGGATGTGATTCGCGATGCGGAACGCGCGGGAAGAATGAATGCGCCAGCGCCGATCGGCGGTGGCGGGCAGATTCCCGGAGGAGTGAGCGGAGGCGGCGGAAGTGGTCGCGGCACGGCGAACGCGGGAATCGAGATGCTCACGGACACCGAGGGCATCGACTTCAATGATTATTTGCGGCGCGTTTATCTGGCGGTGAGAGGCAACTGGTACGCAGTCATGCCGGCTTCGGTGCAGCTCGGAGACCAGGGAGTTGTGTCCCTGCAATTCAAGATTATGAGGAATGGCTCGGTGCCAGATGGCGACCCGGCACAAGTGTTCAGCTCTGGAAAAGAGCCGCTAGATCGCGCGGCATTTTCGTCGATCCGCGCCTCGAATCCGTTTCCGCCGTTGCCTGCGGGATTTAAGGCGGATCACATCGAATTGCGGTTCACGTACTATTATAATTTGAAGCCGCCGAACAATTGAGCAGCAAGGCGGGGCACGTAGAGATGGTGTTGCGGTATTCCCCTGTAAATGAACAAAGAAAAAATCTCGCCACTGGTGGCAATCGTGGGACCGACGGCTGCCGGTAAATCTGCGCTTGGAATTTGGCTCGCCCAGAAATTAGGAGGAGAGGTTGTTGCTTGCGATTCGACGCAAATGTATCGCGGATTTGATATTGGAACCGCGAAGCCAACCCTAGAAGAGCGGCAGGGTGTGCCGCATCACTTGCTCGATGTGCTGGAACCGACCGATGAGGCGACTGCCGGCGGATATCGCGAGAGCGCGATTGAAGTGCTAAATGGATTGCGCGAACGCGGGCGGTTGCCGATCTTTACGGTCGGAACGGGGTTGTATCTGCGGGTGCTGCTCGAAGGACTGGCGGAAGTGCCGCTGCGTTCGGAACCGCTGCGAGATCGCTTGCGCAAGCGGGCAGGCGGGAAAACCCCAGGACATTTGCATCGCCTACTGAAAAAGCTTGATCCGGCTACGGCCAAGAAAATTGCTCCTGCGGATCAACAGAAAGTATTGCGCGCAGTGGAAGTTTGTTTGCTGACGAAAAAGCCGCTATCAGAATTGTACCAAGAAGGACGAAAGCCCCTGGAGGGCTGGCGGGCAATCAAGATTGGGCTGGCGCCAGTGCGAAAGATGCTCTACGAGCAAGTGCACGCACGAACCGATCGGATGCTGGAGCGCGGCTGGATGGGAGAAGTGCGCGAGCTGCTGCAGAGTGGCATGCCGGCGAATGCAAAGCCATTTGAATTTATCGGGTACAAGGAATTGCGGGCAGTGCTGGAGGCGGAGATGGACCTGGGAGAAGCGCGCTCGGCAATTCAGCAGGCAACCAGAAGATATGCGAAGCGGCAAACAACCTGGTTCCGTCAAGAGCCAGGCGTGCACTGGCTGACAGGGTTTGGTGGAGATGCCAAAGTGCAGGAACAAGCGCTGGAGTGGGCGCGCAGCCAGATGTAAGGTGTCTAATTGCCGAAGGCGGCCAACGAGTCTTCTATGCCGTGCGCGCGATCAGGCCCGGAACGAGGGGCCTGCGCCCAAAGGGCGAGGAGGGTTCGGGCATCGGCGATCAGCACGACCGGAATCCGACCTAGCCTGCCCCTGATAGCAATGGCTCTCGGCAAAAATGAAGATTTGCAGAATGGATCTGAGAATCGCCGAATCCAAAGCCAAATTTTCCACGACCCAGTGAACGGTTTCCGGGGACGGGAGAAGGTCGTATAATTAGCGCGATGGCGCGAGATTTCCTCACTGATGATTCTGTTCCTACGAAGAAATCGAACCATAACTGCGGATGAAGCATAGACATACTCACGACACATCGTTTGCGGAACGTGTCCTGCTTGTAGGAGTGGGGTGGAAGAGGACTCCACGTTTTCCGGGAGCCCCAACCGGCGAAGCGGGACGCGAATCGCTGGCAGAATTGGAAGAGCTGGCGGCAAGTGCCGGCGGGAATATCGTGGGCACCATGTTCCAGATACGAGACGCGGCCGATCCGGCGACGCTGGTGGGAAAAGGGAAACTTGACGAGATTCGGGCAGAAGCGAATGCGCGGAATGCTCCGCTCATTATTTTTGATAGCGAGCTAACGCCGATGCAGCAGAGAAATATTGAAAAGACCACCGAGCGGCGAGTAGTGGACCGGACGCAACTTATCCTGGACATTTTTGCGAAGCATGCGCGGAGTCGGGAAGGGCAGTTGCAAGTGGAGTTGGCGCAACTGAACTATCTGCTACCGCGACTCACAGGAAAAGGTACGGAGATGTCTCGGTTGGGCGGCAAGAGCGGCGGTGGAGGCTCGGGCGGCGCAGGTGGCGGGGCGGGACGCATCGGCGTACGCGGTCCGGGGGAAAAGAAATTGGAGACGGACCGCCGACGGATTCGCGACCGCGTGAGCAGGATCAAGGAAAGCATTGAGGAAGTGCGGCAACAGAGAGCGCTGCGGCGAGAGGCACGCAACGCGGTGCCTTTGGGGACCGTAGCGCTGGTCGGCTACACGAACGCCGGGAAGTCGACACTGTTCAATGCGCTAAGCCGCGCCGAGGTGCTGGTGTCCTCACGGATGTTCGCTACACTCGATCCTACGGTGAGAGCGCTGCGGCTGCCATCGAACCGGCGCATTCTGGTTTCTGACACCGTAGGATTTATCCGAGCGCTGCCGAAGGGATTGATCACGGCATTTCGCGCCACTCTGGAAGAAGTGCAGGAAGCGGCACTACTTTTGCAGGTTAGCGATATTTCCAGCGTTCATCATGATGAACTCGATCGCGAAGTCGAAAAAATTCTGGAGGATTTGGGGGTGATCGGACGGCCACGATTGCGGGTGTTCAACAAAGTGGATCAACTCTCGGCCGAACAGCGAGAACAGTTTCTAGCAGCGTGGACCCGCGGAGCAGGGAAAGAAGAGCCACCAGTATTTGTTTCTGCTCTGACTGGCGAAGGAATTGATGAATTGCTGAAAAGGATGGACAAGGCAATTCCCATTGATCCGATCGTGAAATTGTCGCTGCATATGCCGCTGAGCGAAGGCCGCACGTTAGCCCTGATTCATGCCTTGGGAAAAGTTAGGCATTCGGAAGTGAACGAAACGCACATCGACATGGAAGCGGAAGTTCCGGAAAATGTTGTGAGGCGACTGAAACTGAACGACTTTACGGTAAAGGAAACATCGAAGCGCTCCCCCTCGTATAGATAAGTAAAGGAGAACGGATATGGCTGCCTTTCTGTTGTGGTGTTTGCTGCTCGTCGTTTGCTGGCCGCTGGCGCTGCTGGCACTGATTTTATACCCATTTGTCTGGCTGATTCTTCTGCCATTCCGCTTGTTAGGAATCGCTGTCGGCGGAGTCTTTGAGCTTCTGCGGGCGATCTTGCTGCTGCCGGTGCGGGTGTTGCGGGGACCGCACGCGATCTGAAATTCAGGAAACTATCGCCCCGTATCTTTCGAGTAATACCGGCAAATCCGCTGAGATATGAATGAATTATGAAGAAATAGAGACCCCCCGGGGCGTGCCAGCGAGGCGCAAAATACTGTGGAAAACGCTGTGGAAACCCATCGGTCGACTGACAAGTCGCCCTAGGAAAGCAGCGACCATAGAATTCCTCTCCCGCCGGGCGCAGTCTGTAAAATATTGAAAAATAAGTACATGTATTGGAGTCCGGCCGCGGCTGTGACCCGGGACAGGCAGGACCGTTGGATTGTTACAGTTTGCGTTTTGCACAGGTTTGCAGCACTACTGTTACGAACTAGTATCCCTTTCCTTGTCCCCGAGCAACAATCGAGAGTAACGGTAGAGTACCGAGGAGCTTCAGAAATCAGACCGTTGCTCCCACGTTGACGGGTAGGGGAGCGGAGACTATAGTGAGCCGAGAGATAGAAAAATCGCTGAGGAGCAGGCGCGGGCTGCTGCCGAATGAATCTTCCGAACTCATTGACCCTGTTACGGATTTTCTTTGTACCAGTGCTGATCGTGGTGCTGCTGACGAGAAGTCCCAACATTGATTTGTGGGGATTTCCGATGCACTTCGAATTCTGGGGAGTGCTAATCTTGCTGTTTGCGGCGGCGACCGATTGGGCGGATGGGTATGTGGCCCGGCGAAATTCTCAGGTGACCACACTGGGAATTCTGCTGGACCCGATTGCCGACAAGTTGCTCATTTCGGCGGCGTTCATCTCACTTGTCGGGATGCACGATAAAAGCGGCCACTCCCTGGTAGCGCCATGGATGGTGGTGATCATCATCGGACGTGAGTTCACGATATTGGGGTTGCGAAATATTGCATCCGCGGAAGGATTCACCATCGCAGCATCGGCGTTGGGAAAAACGAAGATGGTTCTGCAAGTTTGCGCGGTCGCCGTGCTGATTGCCGGCGTGAGGCATCCGTCACTGAAACCAATCGGATTGGCGCTGTTGTGGCTGGTGGTCATCAGCGCCCTCGTTTCCGCGGGACAGTATTTCCATCGCTTCTGGAGTCAGTTGGACGACCGGATCAAGCAGCGCCGGAAGTTGGGGATGCTCGAAACCCACAAAAAGCCACAGGATGTCCCTCTCTAAACAAGAGCGAACGGAGATTTTGCAGCTCGCGCGCGAGAGCTTGCGAGAAGCGATCTGCCACAAACGCCAAATCCTGACCGTGCCCGACACTGGAATTTTCGGTCTACGGCGCGGTGCCTTTGTGTCTTTGCATTTAGACGGAAAACTTAGAGGCTGCATTGGAATCGTTGAGCCTGCGGAGACGTTGGGAAGGACGATCGCAGAGTGCGCGGTAAGTGCAGCGAGGGAAGATCCGCGGTTTGCCCCGTTGCGGCCAGAAGAAACGGAGAATGTGCAGATCGAGGTTTCCGTGTTGACTCCCCCGGCGCCGATCGCCGCAGAAGATGTCTCGATTGGTGAGCACGGGTTGCTCATTGAGCAGGGGGCCAGGCGGGGATTGCTGCTGCCTCAGGTCGCCGTAGAACACGGGCTAGACCGGGAAAGATTTTTGCAGGAGACCTGCCGGAAAGCGGGGCTTCCCCTGGATGCCTGGAAGAGCAAAGAGACGCGAATTTTTGGCTTTAGGTGCGAGATTATTGGGCCGCTGCCGTAACTGCACTCCCCCCAAGCAAAAGCCCGCGCCTGGTTGAGACGCGGGCCGGGAACAGCACGGTTTACGGAGGTTACTCGATTTCGGCGTAATCTCCTGCGTAGGATTCCATGCGGCTGTAGGTCACGAAAATGGTACAGGCATTCTTACTGGTGTTGATGACGATGCCTTCGCCAAGAATTTCGCGTGGCAGATCATTCCATTCGTACTTTACCGGGGTGCTGCCAAATCCAAGAAGCTTGTACTGGGTGTCCTTGATGTTGACGAGGGTTTGGTTGCTCGATCCCTGATAACGGAAGATGCGAAGGTAATCGCCAACCTTTACGCCCTGGGCGTTGCCAAGGTTCACGTAAACCAGAGAGTCTTTACCATACATCTGTGAATATTGCTGTCCAACGACAAGCATGCCGACGGGCTTTCCACTAACTGGTGCGAAATAGTCGAACTTGTCGGTTGGCTTGTAGGGGGGCGCAGGACGTTCCTGAAAGGCGCGGATAATATCGCCGCGCTGGATGTAGTCACAGGAAAAGGAGATCTGCGCAATCGAGACATTGGGCTGAACGGTGGTGACCACGATTTGTCCGGCATCTTTGTAAACCGTACCCATGGCTTTCAAGAGCTTATCCTGCCACTTGAACCACTGCACTTTGACGGGATCGTGTTCGGGACGAAACACGGAATAGCGGTCGCCGACTTTGACGCCTTGCACGGAGCCTTTGTTGATGTAGACGAAGTTTCCGCGAGAGAACACCACGGTGGAACTGGATTCCTCGCCCGAGATCACATAGCTATCGGTAGCCGGCGGTTCGTCGGAGACGATGCTCGAGCAATAGACGGCGCTGTAATCGGGAGAGGTAGCTTCGGCAGCGCGTTGCGTGGAGGACACGGTCTGTGTGGGCACGGTTGTGATTTGTGCCCAAGCGCTGGAGGCCGGCAGCAAAATTCCTAAAGACAAGGCAGCTACAAATGCGCGCATAATCGTACTCCTTAAGATCACGCCCGTAAGGGCCGTGCGGGGACTTGCATCATCGAAGCTAACAAGCGCGTAGGGCGGCGTCAACAACCGGGGCAAGAGCCCTTTACACATTTGCAAATGCGTGCTACAAGGCTTGTTTTCAATAAGTTAGAAGCACTATTGGAGGGATTTGGTGTTTGGCGATGGAGCGAAGCGTATCTGTGGGGTGGTGGCAGCGGAAACGGCGTCGCAATTGATGAAGTTGCTGCGCCTCGGCGAAAGAGAAACGGGCACTGTCGAACTGCGCTTGGATTGGCTGCGAAATGATGAGGAACGAAAGAAATTTTTGATTCTGTTGCGAGCAAGAAAGCGGAGTTCTGGTACTACCTTCATCGCGACCTGCCGTAGGAGAGTCGGCGGAGGCGAGTTTCAAGGAGTGGTTGAGGCGGAATTGCATTGGTTGAGGAAAGCGCGAGAAGCGGGATGCCAGTGGTGCGACCTTGAACTGGAATCGTTGCTGGAATTGCCAGAAAAATCGCTGCGCGGATATGCGCTGCCGGGGAAAGTTTTGTTGTCGCTGCACGATTTTAAGAGGACGCCAAAATTGCCGAAAAAGATGAGTGTGCCCGCTGCAGAATTCGACGCTATTAAGATCGCGGCGGTGGCGAACTCAATTGCCGATAGCGTGCGATTGCTGAAACTTGCCGGACGATCGGGCCGCGTAGTGCCGGTGCCGATGGGAGAAATTGGATTGCCGGCGCGGATACTGGCGCTGCGAGCGGGAAGCCCGTTGGCCTACGCGCCGGTGGCGGTGGCCACTGCGCCCGGACAAGTGAGTCTACGGGAATTGAAATATCTGTACCGGGCACATGAACTTGGAAAAAACTCCCGAGTGTATGGGGTGATCGGAAACCCGATTGGGCACTCGCTTTCGCCGTTGATGCATAACACGGGATATATCGTGGCAAAGAAAGATGCCGTGTTCTTGCCGTTTCTGGTGGAACGGCTGGGAGATTTCCTGAAGGCGATTCCCAACTTTGGCGTGCGGGGATTCGCCGTGACCCTGCCGCACAAAGAGACGGTATTTCGAAAATTGGATGCGTGCGAACCGTTGGCGCAGAAGATTGGGGCGGTAAATACCGTGACGGTGCGGCGGGATGGATCGCTCCATGGCAGCAACACGGATTACTTGGGCGTGCTGCGGGCGCTTCAAAAGAAGATCAATCTCAGCGGACGAAGTGTACTGATTCTTGGCGCAGGAGGGGCGGCGCGTGCGGCGGCTTTGGCGGTTGCCTCGGCGGGCGCGGAAGTATTTGTCTGTGCGCGCAGAGAAGGGATGGCACGGGCCCTGGCGAAGGCGGTAAATGGCGAACGGATGAAAAGAGCGGCTTTGCAAAAGAAGAAATTTGATGTGATCGTGAATGCTACACCCCTCGGCATGCATCCCTACAAGGGAATTTCGCCGCTTGCGGCAAGCGAGTTAAACTGTTCACTCGTCTTCGATATGATTTACCGGCCGATACATACGAAATTGCTCGAAATGGCGCTGGCAAGAGGCTTGGCGACTATTTCTGGCGTGGAGATGTTCCTGGCCCAGGGAATCGCGCAATGGGAATGGTGGATGAAAGAGGAGGCACCGGAAAAAGAAATGCGAAGAGTCGTACTGAAGGAACTGATTAGAAATTAAGAACGAACCAGAAGAAGACCCCATGCGCTGGGGAGTAGCCGGCGGTAGGAAGAGCATATAGATTCGGCTGGAGCAGTGGCGATCTCGGTTTTGGGCGGATGGCATGATCCAACCTTCATTCGAGGAGTTTCGGAAGCTGGCAAAACAGGGAAACTTGGTCCCTGTCTACGATGTATTTTCCGCCGATTTGCTGACGCCGGTGAGCGCATATCTGCGCGTGGCACAAGGAGCGCGGTATTCGTTTCTGCTAGAAAGCGTCGAAGGCGGTGAGAAAATCGCGCGCTATACGTTTGCGGGCGCCAACCCCGAGGAGATCTTCCGGTACGCAGGCGGTGCTTGTGTTCTTGAAAGCCGCAACCGGCTGATCTGGGAAGAGCGCGATCCCATTACGTTTTTGCGGCAGCACATGGAGCGGTACCGCCCGGTGCGCTTGCCGGGATTGCCACCACTGGTCGCGGGAGCGATTGGCTATTTTAGCTATGACATGGTGCGGCTGATCGAGCGGCTGCCGAAGCGTCTAGGCGATGAAATCGGGTTGTACGACGCGATGCTGATGTTCTATCACGGGATTCTGGCGTTCGACCACGTGCAGCATCGCTTGTGGATTGTCCGGAACGTTTACACCGAAGGAGCCCGTAGCCTACGCGCGAGCTACCGCGCCGCGGTGAAGGAAATTCAACGAACGCGGAAGCTTCTGGACGAGCCGGCAGCGAGCGAACAGACACGGAAGCCAGTGAACGGGAACAAGGCTGGGCTTCTGATCACATCGAATTTCAAGCGCGATGAATACCTGGATGTCGTCAACAAGGCCAAGAAATACATCCGAGCCGGCGACATTTTCCAGGTGGTCATCAGCCAGAGATTTTCCGCCAAAACGAAAGCCCCGCCGTTTTCCATATACCGGGAATTGCGCGCGCTCAATCCCTCGCCCTATCTCTTTTATTTGCAGTTAAACGATGTATATGTGGTGGGAAGTTCGCCAGAGATGCTGGTGAAGGTCCAGGGACGGGATGTTTTTTACCGGCCGATCGCGGGCACCCGCTGGCGCGGAAAAGATGAAGCGGAGGATCAACGATTGGAGCAGGAGATGCTTGCCAGCGAGAAGGAACGCGCCGAGCACATCATGCTTGTGGATTTGGGGCGCAACGATCTGGGTCGAGTGTGCGATTACGGTAGCGTCAAAGTGGAGAAATTAATGACCGTGGAACGGTACTCGCACGTGATGCACCTGGTGTCGAATTTACGTGGGAAATTGCGCGAGGACGTTGACTGTTTTGACGCCTTGATGTCGTGCTTTCCGGCCGGAACAGTATCGGGAGCGCCAAAAGTTCGCGCAATGGAAATCATCGAAGAGCTGGAGAAAACCCGGCGCGGAATTTACGCCGGAGGAATTCTGTACCTGGATTTCGCGGGGAACCTGGATTCGTGTATCGCGTTGCGGACGATGGTCATCAAGAATGGAGTGACCTACGTGCAAGCGGGTGGTGGAATCGTGGCAGACTCGACGCCTATGGGGGAATTCGCGGAATCGCAGAATAAATCGAAGGCGTTGCTAAGGGCGTTGGAAGTGGCCGATCGGCAAAGCTACGGTAAGAGCGTGGGGGCAAGGAAGAAAGCGAAGCGGAGATCGTGATTCTACTTTTGGATAACTACGATTCGTTCACCTATAACCTGGCGCAATATCTGGGTGAACTGGGTTGCCAATTGGAAGTGCATCGCAACGATAAAATTTCGGTGGAAGAAATTGCGCGGCGAAAGCCGGAGCGGATCGTAATTTCGCCGGGGCCCTGCACACCACAGGAAGCGGGCGTATCTATCGAATTAATCGAGAAACTGGCGGGAAAATTTCCGATTTTGGGCGTGTGCCTGGGGCATCAAGCGATCGGGGTGGCGTTCGGTGGGAAAATTATTCGCGCGCCCAAGTTGTTCCACGGCAAGACCAGTGAAGTGAGACACGACGGGAAGGGAATTTTTCACCACCTTCCCAACCCATTTGTGGCGACTCGATATCACTCGCTGATCGTGGAGCGGAAGTCTTTGCCGAAGAGCCTGGAAATCAGTGCGGAGACTGCTGACGGAATCATCATGGGGTTGCGGCACCGAGAGCATAAGGTTGAGGGCACCCAGTTTCATCCGGAATCCGTGCTGACGGAATCTGGCAAAAAGCTGCTCAGGAATTTCCTAGCGCTCTAGTGTGATCGTTCCCGAATAAATTCTGGTAGCTGCAAAGAGTCTTGACTATCGAGAGTCTTTATCTCGCGGTCTTCCCTGATACGCATCGGAAATGAACAGTGCACGAGATCGTCAGATCGCTCCATTGCGTGAGTAGTCTTTCAGCTGTAGCAATTTTTCCAGAGCTCGACCGGAGCCAATCGTCTCTGCGGCCAGTTGTGCAGCGTCGCGGAAGCCAATCGCGTGGCCGGTTACTGCGAGTGCCGCGGCCGCGTTTGCAACTACCACGTCGTGGGGCGCGCCCGATTCGCCCTCGAAAATCCTCTGGACTAGCGCTGCGTTATCGCGCGCAAGGCCTCCTTTAAGAGTTTCCCGCGAAGCACGCTTCAAGCCAAAATCCTCGGGCGTTACCGTAAAGCGACGTAGGGTGCCAGCGTGCACTGCGGCGATTTGTGTTTCGCCTGCCAGTGAAATTTCGTCCAGGCCTCCGGCACCGTGCACAACGAAGGCACGTTCTATGCCAAGATCGGCCAGTGTGGCAGCGACAAGATCGATCAAGTCAGCGTGGAAGACGCCCAAGACTTGAGCTTGCGTACCGGCGGGATTGGTGAGCGGGCCGAGGAGATTGAAAATTGTGCGCTTACCTATCTGCTTGCGCGCTGCAGCCGCGTAGCGTGCCGCTCCATGAGCCGTGGGTGCGAACAAGAATCCAATTCCAATTTCGCGAATGGCCCGACCGAAGCGAACAAGCGGCAAGTTAATATCTACGCCGAGAGCTTCTAGGACATCAGCAGAGCCACAACGAGAGCTTGCCGATCGGTTGCCATGCTTGGCGACGCGAGCGCCTGCGGCAGAAGCGACAATGGCTGCGGCGGTAGAAATATTGAAGGTGCCACTGTCATCGCCACCGGTTCCGCAGGTGTCGACCATGTTTTCGGGCTTCTGTTCTGTTGGAGAAAATACCGGTGCCGCGTGCCTGCGCATGACCGTGGCGAACCCCGATAACTCTGCGGAGGTAACTCGGCGCAAGTTGAGCGATTCGAGCAAGCGGACGATAGCGGAAGTATCGACGCGACCGGAAAGCAGCTCTTCCATGAGGGATTCGGCGGCTCGGCGCTCGAGCGCCGAGCCTGCTTCGATTTTGGCAATCAGGGAATTAGCGGTGGTCATTACATTCTTTTGCCGCAAGATGCTCTCGCCTTGCTCGATCTCTGGGTCTCAAGTAAACTTTATTGCTCTACGCTCCTCAAATTCTAACACCTGCGCCCTGCAGTATCGTCGCACAGGAGCGCCGGACCTGAGCCGATCAGGACCCAGAAGGCAGAACCCGAAATGAAGATTCACGAATATCAAGCGAAAGCGATCCTTGCCCGTTACGGCGTCACGACTCCTCGGGGTGAAGTGGTGTTTACCAAGGAGGAAGCGAGAGAAGCGGCGCAGCGGCTAAAGTCGCATGTGGTCGTAGTGAAGGCCCAGATTCATGCAGGCGGCCGCGGCAAAGGCGGCGGCGTGAAGCTGGCGCGCTCGGCCGATGAAGCGGCAGAGATTGCCTCGCACATTCTCGGGATGAATCTGATTACGGTGCAGACAGGTCCGCAAGGGCGCATTGTGAAGCGCTTGTTGATTGAAGAGGGACTGGACATCAAGCGCGAATTGTATCTGGGGTTGCTGATCGACCGCGAGACCGAGCGCCCCGTGCTCATTGCCAGCGGATCGGGGGGTATGGAGATCGAGGAAGTGGCTAAAGACAACCCCAGCGCCATTCTGCGCGAACCGATTCATCCCGCCGTGGGCTTGCAAGCTTACCAGGCAAGAAAGATTGCGTTCGCATTGGGCATGACTGGGGAGCAAGCAGCAAGCGCCACACCCTTTTTGCAAGCCCTGTACCGCGCGTTTATCGATACCGACGCGTCGATGATTGAGATCAATCCCTGCGTGATCACCGGCGAGGGGAAATTGGTGGCGCTGGACGCGAAGATGACATTTGACGACAACGCCTTGTTCCGTCACAAGGATCTGCGCGAACTGAGGGACCTCGACGAGGAAGATCCGCTGGAAGTGGAAGCGTCGAAATACGGATTGAATTACATCAAGCTGGACGGCACGGTGGCGTGCATGGTGAACGGCGCGGGTTTGGCCATGGCCACGATGGACATCATCAAGTACGCGGGAGGCTCACCGGCGAACTTTTTGGATGTGGGTGGAGGGGCTTCGGCGGATCAGGTGAAGAATGCGTTCGGAATTTTGCTCAGCGATCCGGCGGTCAAGGCCGTATTCATCAATATCTTTGGTGGCATTTTGCGCTGCGATGTTTTGGCGACAGGCGTGGTGGCAGCGGCCAAAGATCTGCACGTAAAGGTGCCGGTGGTGGTGAGGATGGAAGGGACAAACGTGGAGCGCGGACAGCAGATCTTGCGGGAGAGTGGATTGAACTTCACGATTGCCGATGGCATGAAGGACGGCGCACAAAAGGTCGTGGCCCTGGCCGGAGGTGCGCGATGAGCGTTCTGGTAAATGAAAAAACACGGTTGCTGGTGCAGGGTTTCACGGGGCGCGAGGGCACCTTTCACGCGCAACAGATGATTGAATACGGCACGAATGTGGTGGGCGGAGTAACACCGGGTAAAGGTGGCACGAAACATCTCGAACGCCCGGTGTTCAATACCGTTGCCGAAGGGGTGAAGGCCACGGGGGCGGATGCTTCCGTAATATTTGTGCCGCCACCCTATGCTGCGGACGCGATTCTGGAAGCGGCCGATGCGGGTTTGCCGCTGGTCGTATGCATCACGGAGGGAATTCCTGCGATCGACATGGTGCGCGTGGCGGAAGTGGTCGAGAAGGCGAAGACGCGATTGATCGGACCGAACTGCCCGGGAATTATTTCACCAGGCAAATGCAAAATCGGCATTATGCCGGGGCGTATCCATAAGCAGGGCAACGTCGGAGTGGTCAGCCGCAGCGGAACGCTGACCTACGAAGCGGTGCATCAATTGACCCAGTTGGGTATTGGCCAGTCGACCTGTATTGGGATTGGCGGCGATCCAATTATCGGAACGACCTTCCTCGATTCTATCAAAATGTTTAATGACGATCCGGATACGCAGGCCATTGTGCTGATCGGCGAAATTGGCGGCAACGCGGAAGAAGTGGCCTCTGCATGGATCAAACTCAATGTGAAGAAGCCGGTGGTCGGGTTCATTGCCGGTCAGACGGCGCCTCCGGGGCGACGCATGGGTCATGCCGGCGCGATTATCAGCGGCGGGCAGGGCACGGCAAAAATGAAGTATGTAGCAATGAACGCGGCCGGAATTCGGACCGTGGAATCACCAGCGGATCTGGGCTCGACCGTTGCCGCATCCTTGAAGGCATGAACAAAGGCTGTTTCAGCGAGGCCGCCGTTCAGCGACTCAAACGGATTGTAGTTTTCGGAATCAATCGACGGAGGAACTTTCGTGGCTCTGGAACGTACATTTGCGATTATCAAACCGGATGCGGTATCGGCCGGCCAGCAGGGCGAAATTCTTGCGCGCATTCATCAAGCCGGATTCAAGGTTGTGGCGGTGAAGACCATGCGCTTGACAAAGGAAGAGGCCGGCGGATTCTACGCCGTGCACAAGGAACGACCATTTTTCGGTGAGCTGACGGATTTTATGAGCTCGGGGAAGATTATCGCGATGGTGCTGGAAGGCGATGGAGCCATTGCCAAGTGGCGCGACACGATGGGTGCTACCGATCCGAAGAAGGCCGCGCCAGGAACGATTCGCTGCGATCTCGGAACAAGCATTGGAACGAATTGCACGCACGGGTCAGATGCGCCGGAGACGGCTGCGTTTGAGATTGGGTATTTCTTTGCGGGGATGGAACTGATTTAAGAAGTATGATTTAGGTTCAGCATGGGAGGTAGGCGGGCCGGAATTGTTCGGCCCTTTTTGCTTTTCTGGGAGTTTTGCGCCAATACGAAATTGCGGCAGCTGGACTGCCGCACTGCAAAGTAGGTGATTTCCTTTGCTGCGTGGGTGCATACTATTGACTCCACGTCTGATTGCCGCAGGAGGTCCCCCATGTTTCGCACGACACGCCGTGAATTCATTCATCGAATGGGCTATGCCGCAGGAGCAGCCTGGCTCGGGAGCAGATCGTTGGCCACGCGCCTGGCTTTGGCAGAGATGCCGCCGCTTGGGCAGAAATTCTCGGCGACCGACACGGTGACACTGGGGAGTACCGGGATTCAAACATCGCGGTTGGCCATGGGCACGGGAACGGTAGGGTCTGGAGGTCACTCGCATCAGACCGCCCTGGGAGTGGATGGACTGTCAGGTTTGCTGAGGAACGGTTATGACAATGGATTGCGGTTTTTCGACGCGGCAGATAGTTACGGAAGTCATCCGCATGTCGCTGCGGCGTTGAAGCAAGTCGACCGTAGCAGGGTGACCCTGCTGACAAAATCGTGGGCGCGGGACGCGGCAGGCATGCGCGCCGATCTGGACCGCTTTCGCCGGGAGCTTGGCACGGATCATCTGGATATCGTGTTAATGCACTGCGTGACGGAGAAGGACTGGACGACACAATTTCGCGGCGCAATGGATGTGCTTTCGGAAGCGAAACAGAAGGGAATTATTCGCGCGCATGGATGCTCGTGCCACTCCATCGAGGCATTGCGGGCTGCGGCGAAGTCGCCGTGGGTGGAGATTGATCTGGCTCGTATGAATCCGATTGGCTCGCACATGGACGCGGATCCAGAGACCGTTGCCAGTGTGCTGCGAGAGATGAAAGCTTCGGGCAAGGCTGTGGTGGGAATGAAAATCCTGGGGCAGGGAGACCTGCGCGACAAACAGAACCAAGCGATTAAGTACGCGCTGGGCTTGGGTCTTCTGGATGCGTTTACGATTGGAGCGGAATCGATCCCGGAGCAGGAAGATTTGATGAAGCGCATTGCGGCCGCGGCTTGAGCCGACCGAAAGTAAAGTCCACAGTTATGGATTCGTTTCGCGAGCTAGGACGTTTGTTGTTCTTCCTAGGCGCATTCATAGCGCTCCTAGGAGCATTCTTTTATTTCGGAGGTAAATTACCATTTCGATTGGGCCGCTTGCCGGGAGATATTGTTCACAAGGGCGAGCACACCACCTTCTATTTCCCAATCATGACCAGCATTTTGCTGAGTATGGGCCTGACGCTGCTGTTCTGGTTGCTAGGCCGTTTACGGCGATAATGGTGAGCTTGGTAGGACTTCCCCTGGTTGTTTTTTTGAGGAGCCGGAGCTCCGGCCTTGCCAAAGAGGTGACTTTGTTCACAGCCAGCTAGAGTAAACTCGTTTTAGAGCTTCGAATTTCATGGATACACCTCAACTGAAGTTTAATCTTCAGCCAGAACGCAGGATTTTCACCGTCAGCGACCTGACCGCGCGCATTCGCGACCTACTGGCCAAAAATTTCACGGACACGATCGTCGAGGGGGAAATTTCCAATTGCCGGCCCGCGGCTTCCGGGCACATCTATTTCACCCTAAAAGATGAGAAGGCACAGATTCGCTGCGTATTCTTCAAGAGCCAGCAGCGTGGTATGAAATTTCGACTGGAAGATGGGTTGAAGGTGACAGTGCGTGGTTCGATCAGTGTCTACGAGGCCCGAGGCGAATATCAGATCTATGTGGAATCGATCGAGCCGCTCGGGCGTGGCGCATTGCAACTGGCGTTTGAGCAGCTTAAAATTCGATTGCAACAGGAAGGTTTGTTTGACGCGGCAAGAAAAAAACCGCTGCCTCTCCTGCCAAGCCGCGTTGGGCTGGTGACCTCGCCGACTGGTGCGGCCGTCCGCGATGTGGTGCGCATACTCACGCGCCGTTTTCCAAACGTACATCTGACGCTGTACCCCGTGCGAGTGCAGGGAGAAGGTTGCGTGGAGCAGATCGTTGAAGGGCTTCGATACTTTGACGACAAAAGCGCAGCGGAGGTAGTTCTGATCGTGCGAGGTGGCGGATCACTAGAAGATTTGAGCGGATTCAATGATGAAGCGTTGGCCCGCGCAATTGTCGCGTGCTCGATTCCCATCATTACTGGATTGGGACACGAAACTGATTTCACCATCGCGGATTTTGTCGCGGACGTGCGCGCGTCGACTCCTTCGGCCGCAGCCGAACTGGTGGTACAGACACGAAGGGAGTTTGATAAGCATGTTTCTGATTTGCGGGCAAACCTTTCCTCCTTGATGCGCTACCGGTTGATGGACTTAAATGGGAAAGTGCACCAGTTGCTGGGACGGCGCGGATTCCGACGACCGCTGGATATTTTGCGGCAGCAGCGGCAGCGCGCTGACGATCTGACATCGCGAGTTGCGCACGCACTGCGTGCGCGATTGGACGAGTCTCGCAAACGATTCACCGCGGCCCACTTGAGGATTTTCTCGTTCAATTTCCGGATGAAGATAGCCGCGTTGCGGCTTCAATTGCAGAGGTGGAGCAGTGATCTGGGACTGAGCGCGGAAAGGATTGTGGGTACGAAGCGGGAGCGCTGGGAGCGCCTGTCATTGCAATTAGCGGAGCGTAGCCCGCTGAAGGTGCTCGAACGCGGCTACGCGATCGCTACCGATGCTGCAGGGAATGTGCTGCGAGATACGGATCAGGTGAGTGTCGGCGATACCGTGCGGATCCAATTGTACCGCGGCCGGTTGAGTTCTGAAGTGAAACTAAAAGACCCCAAAAAATAACGAGGGCTAATCTTCTTCGTTGCCGGAGACTTTTAGGACTGCGAGGAAAGCTTCTTGTGGGATGTCGACCTGGCCGACACGCTTCATGCGTTTTTTGCCTTCCTTTTGTTTTTCGAGGAGCTTCCGCTTACGGGAAATGTCTCCGCCGTAACATTTGGCGAGAACATTCTTGCGGATCGCGGCGACAGTTTCGCGGGCGATCACACGGCTACCGATTGCCGCTTGGATGGGAACTTCGAACATCTGTCGAGGAATCAGCTTTCTGAGGCGCGTGACAAGGTCGCGACCGCGTTCCAATGAAAATTCGCGGTGAATAATAAGAGCGAGCGCATCGACGGGTTCACCGCCAACCAGCACATCGAGCTTGATTAAATCTCCCTCGACGTAACCCGCCAAATGGTAATCGAGTGACGCGTAGCCGCGCGAGACGCTCTTCAGACGATCGTAGAAATCGAGCACGATTTCGTTGAGCGGCAATTCGTACGTAAGCATGACGCGCGTCGGCGAGAGATATTCGAAATTCTTCTGGGTGCCGCGTTTGTCCTGGCAAAGTTGCAGGATGCCGCCGACCGATTCGTCGTTGGTGATGATCATCGCCCTGATAATGGGCTCTTCAATTTTTTCAATATCGCTGGGATTCGGGAATTTTGCAGGACTATCCACTTCGATAATTTCGCCGCCAATGCGGGTGATGCGATAGCGCACGCTGGGCGCGGTGGTTATCAGGTTCAATCCGAATTCGCGTTCAAGACGTTCCTGTACAATTTCCAGGTGCAATAGACCGAGGAAGCCGCAGCGGAATCCGAAGCCCAGTGCGACGGAATTTTCCGGCTCGTAGAAAAACGCAGCGTCGTTTAGCTGCAGTTTGCCGAGCGCATCGCGCAGTGGTTCATATTCATCGGCAAGCACCGGAAAAATTCCCGCGAAGACCATGGGCTTGATGGCTTCAAATCCCGGAAGCGCAGGAGCAGGGCGAGCCGCTTCGGTAACCGTGTCTCCCATGCGTGCGTCTGCCACCCGCTTGATGTTGGCAACGATGAAGCCCACATCGCCTGCTTCGAGCTCTTCGAGCGCGACCGGTTTCGGCGTAAGAGTGCCGAGTTGCTCGACCTCGTAAATTTCGCCGGTCGCAACCAAGCGAATCTTCATGTGCCGGGTGATGCGGCCTTCCATCACGCGCACGAGAACGACTGCGCCGCGATAGATGTCAAACCAGGAGTCAAATACCAGCGCTTGAAATGGATTCTGCGCGTTACCTTTTGGCGGAGGAATGCGCTGCACCACGGCTTCCAGGACATCTTCCACGCCGATGCCGCTTTTGGCACTGATCATCAGTGCATCGCCGGCGGGGATGGCGAGAACGTTTTCGATTTGCTCTTTGACAAAGTCGGGCTGTGCCGCGGGCAGATCGATTTTGTTGATCACCGGAAGAATGGTGAGGTTGTGCGACGCAGCGAGAAACGTATTGGCAACAGTTTGCGCTTCTACTCCCTGGCTGGCGTCGACAACCAGGAGAGCTCCTTCACAAGCAGAGAGCGCGCGTGAGACCTCGTAAGAGAAATCGACGTGGCCGGGGGTGTCGATTAGATTCAGGCGATAGGTATTGCCATCTTTGGCTTGGTAATGCAGGCGAATGCTCTTCGCTTTGATGGTGATGCCGCGTTCGCGCTCGAGGTCCATCGAATCGAGGACCTGTTCGTGCATTTCGCGCTCGGAAAGCGCACCAGTCAATTCGAGCAAACGGTCGGCGAGCGTCGACTTGCCGTGATCGATATGCGCGATGATACAAAAATTCCGTATGAACTTCGGGTCCATGCACTTCCCGTACCGCCAGGCCTTACCTAGAGGTGAATTGTGAGTGTACGACGGCGGGCATCTTGCTGAAGTCGAGCTAGCCTACTCCGCCGAAACCGTGCCGTGTAAACCTCTAGTTTGCCATAAGTGGGAGGAGACGTCAGCTTGCGGGCAAAGAAAGGCACAAAGTAGAAAAATTACTGATAGCAGATTCACATCCTTGCTCGAGAGGGCGGTTGCCACGCGAGGACGCAGCGGTATAGTGGGTGTTGGGTTCCAGCCGTCCGAGAAGTTTCCTCTAACGAAGTGAAGGCAAGAACAGAAAGATGGCCGCAGACGTAAACAAACATCTGGACCGGGCAAAGAAGATGCTCGAGAAAAATCGCGTCGAGGACGCGATTGAAGCCTATCAATCGGTATTGCAGGAAGCTCCCCACCATCTGGAAGCGACGCAAGCCTTGGGTGATCTCTACACCAGGGTGGACTTACCGGACCGTGCCGCGGTCTATTACGGCTACTTGTTCGATCTACTGGTCGAGCCAAAAGACGAGAGCAAAGCCCTGGCAATATTTAACCGGTTCTTGAGAAACTCGCTGACTACCCAGCCGCCGGAACGCATTGCACGCTACGCCTTCTTACAGCAAAAGCAAAATCGTCCCGATGAAGCGATGGATCAATACGGCAAAGCGGCGGAAATGTTCATCCAGGCAGGTCGCGGCGAAGATGCACTGTTTTGCTGGGAACGTACGGCGCAAATTGATCCCGACAACATGGCGCGGCAACTAAAAGTGGCGGAAGTCGCCGCGCAACTGGGAAAGAATGCCTTGGCGGCGCGCTCGTATTTAAGAGCAGGACAAATCGCGGCGACGGGTGGATCTTCACAAGAAGCGCTGAAACTGCTTGGTAGGGCTTATGGTCTGGCGCCGCAAGAACGCAGTGTGGCTTTGTTATACGCGGAAGCGAAATTGCGGAATGGAGAAGCGGCGGAAGCGGCGGCGCTACTCGAGCCGTTTGCGCCGACCGAAAGCGATGTCGCGTTTCTCGATACATTTGCGGATGCGCTACTGCAGGCGGGCCAACTGGATCGCGCGCGCGCGATCCTCGAACGATTGTTGCGCGAAAAAAATGAAGGCATAACTCGACTGTTTGCTCTTGCGGATGCCTATTCCGATGCGGCCCAGGATGCCAAGTCGGTCGAACTATTGCTGACGTTGAAGCGGCGGATGTTCGCGGACAAGAAGATTGCGGAATTCACCAGCCAGGTCGAGGAACTCGGGGCGAAACATCCCGAATCGTTGCCCGTGCTAGAGTTCTGGGCGGCTCTCTACAACGAGCTAAACCGCGAATCGCAATATTTTGAAGTGCTGATCAGGTTGTTTGATGCCAATTTTAATTCCGGGAGCTTCCAAAAGGCCTGCGAAGTTTTGGAACGGCTGGTTGATATCGACGCCTACGATTACCGAAATCAGCAGCGGGTAGAAAAACTGCATGGCCATGCCGATGACGCGTTCCTAAAGCGAATTGCTGCGCGCATGGCGAAATCCGCAACGGTAGCAGCCAATGCCGCGCCACCCAAAATTGTGGCTAGCCAAGAAGTTGCGCAAGCCGCCCCGGTCAGCGAAGAAGGGCGAAAAATGCAGGCTTTGGATGACCTGATCGTCCAAACGGAAATTTTTTTGCAATACTCGCTTTTGAGCAAGGCGGTAGAGCGGCTGCAGAAAATCGCCGCGATGTTTCCCGGAGAAGAGGAACGCAACGCACGATTGCAAAATTTGTATCAAATGGCGAATTGGTGGCCGAAAAACCAAGCAAAAGCAGATTCGGCGAACCGATCCCTCCAGTCGGTAACTGCGTCGGCTGACGACGCGAAGCCGCAGGGGCCAACAGGGCGCACGGGCACATATACTGCGGAAACGCTGCGGGATTTGACGAAAATTTCCGAGATCAATCAAAAAATATTTCGGCAGCAGACGCCACGCGCGATGCTGAACAGCACGGTCAGCGAAGTTGGAACGTATTTGAAGGCGGCGCGGACGCTGGCCGTTATTGGAGCCCCGGGGCGGCCTCCGGAAATTGCAGCGGAATTTTCAGCACAGAATCTGAAGCCGGCGCCTGGCGCTCAGGTGGTTTTCTTGCTGGCGCAGATGGAAAAGGCAATACCGGATGAACTGGGCGGATTGGTTGTCGACGCCACGGAAGGATCAATTCTTACGGAGCTTGGGTTGCGTACCGCGTTGGGGGTAACAATTGTCGACAAAGAGACGCAAACGCCCGCCGGGATGCTGATCATTGGCCACAATACAGAGCATCGCTGGAAGCCGAACGAAACCTATTTCTTGCAGGCAATTGGCGATCAGATGTTGATGAGTGTAAGTCACACGCGGCTGCGTTCGCTGGTGCGCCGCATGGGCGTTTCTGATGATCGCACCGGTCTGTTGAGCCGCACCTCGTATGTCGGATGTTTGCTGAATGAAGCTGATCGCGCGCGCACGCAAGGCACAGCGCTTTCCCTGGCAGTTTTGCAGATCGATCGCGGCGCGGAAATGGTGCGGCAGCAGGGCGAAGCCCCATTGGAAAAATTCCTGGAACAACTGGCCCGCTCGCTGCAGCCAATGGTGCGTCAGAACGATATGGCGGTGAAATATACGTCATGGGCGCTGGCCTTCATATTGCCCGACACGTCACTTTCAGGCGCATCCAACCTCGTAGAGAAATTGCGACGCGCGGCGGCAGGAGTTCGCCCGCCATGGGATTCGACGCAGATCACGCTGAGCGCGGGCATTGTGGAAGCCGTAGCCAAACAGGAATACGAAAGCGAAGATATTGTTACCGACCTAATCAATCGCGCGGAGTTCAGCATGGAAGAGGCTCGGAAGCGTGGTGGTGATACAGTGGTAGCGGAACAACGGCACGCCTGAGCGCAGAAAAGCTGCGGGGATCGGATAGTGCGACTTCGATTCGGTTCGCAGCATCCTATCTAGGAAGATCAAGCGAGGCAAAATGTTTCCAACGGATATTGTAATTGTGGCTGGCGCGCGTACGCCGATGGCGAGATATACTGGAGCTTTTTCCGAAGTGTCCGCAATCGATCTTGGAGCGCTCGCTGCAAAAGAAGTGATTCGACGCTCGGGAGTTGATCCCGCGGAGATCGATCACGCAATTTTTGGAAATGTGTTGCAGACAAGCCCGGATGCAATCTATGGGGCGCGACACGTGGCGTTGAAGGCCGGGTTGCCCGTTCAGACGCCTGCGGTGACGGTGAACCGCTTGTGTGGTTCGGGGATTGAGGCGATTGCGCAGGCCGCGCAGAGATTGCTGCTCGGCGAGGCCAGCGTCGTGCTGGCCGGTGGAATGGAAAACATGACCCAGGCGCCATTCGTGATTCGCGGTGCGCGCACGGGCCTGAAATTGGGTGGCGGCGTTTTGGAGGATTTTCTTTTTGTCGGCTTGACGGATTCCTACTGTGGTATGCCGATGGCGCTAACCGCAGAAAAATTGGCGGACCAACATGGAATCACGCGACGGGATTCGGACGAGTATGCGCTGCGTAGCCAGCGAGCGGCTGAAGCGGCTTTCCAGGCAGGATTTTTCCAGGAGGAAATTGTTCCGGTGGAAGTGAAGCAGGGGAAGAAGACAATTTTGGTGAGTGAAGATGACCATCGGCGGCCGGAAACGACGATGGAGACATTGCAAAAACTTCCTCCGTCATTTAAGAAGGATGGAATGGTGACGGCAGGAAATGCCAGCGGAATTGTGGATGGAGCTGCGGCAGTTGTCGTGACCCAGGAAAAAACTGCCAAGCAACGTGGATGGAAACCGGTTGGACGAATTGTTTCCTGGGCGGTGGCGGGAGTGGATCCCACCACGATGGGAATCGGGCCGGTACCGTCGACACGTAAGGCGTTGGAGCTTGCCGGATTGAAATTGGAGCAGATGGATCGGGTGGAAGTGAACGAAGCGTTCGCTTCGCAGTATTTGGCAGTAGAGAAAGAATTGGGACTCGAGCGCGACAAGACCAACGTCCATGGCGGCGCGATTGCGCTAGGACATCCGCTTGGCGCTTCTGGTACACGACTCGTGATTACCGTGCTCAATGAACTTCGGCGCAAGAATCTACGCTACGGACTGGCCACTGCGTGTATCGGCGGCGGCCAGGGAATCGCTATGATCGTCGAAGCGATGCAATGAAACCACGGTTCCTGATTCCCAACGCGTAGTCAGAACGGTGTGGCAGTTTTCACGATTCGGCAAGCGAAGCCTTTCGCATGGCTCCGGTTCAGACAGGTGTTGCTGGTCTTTGATACACTCTTTCCGGTGGTATTTCCTGCCAATAACAGATGAATCCAGGGATTTGAGGAACGAGCATGGCCATTCAAAAAGTTGGCGTCGTGGGGTGTGGATTGATGGGGGCGGGCATTGCGCAGATCAGCGCGCAGGCCGGATTCGCGACCGTGGTGCGCGAAGTCACTGCGGAATTGCTGGAAAAAGGCTTGAGAGGGATCGACAAAAATCTGGGCAGACTGGTTGAAAAGGGCACGATCACCGAGGCGGCGAAAAACGAAATTCGGGGCCGGTTGCATGGCACGACTTCGCTCGAGGATTTGAAGGACTGCGAGGTGGTGGTCGAGGCGATTATTGAGAAACTTCCGGCAAAACGGGCACTTTTCGCGGAGCTTGACGCGATCTGCCCAGCGAACACCATGTTCGCCAGCAACACATCATCATTAACGATCACAGAGATAGCCGCATCCACCAATCGGCCGCAACGATTTGTGGGATTGCATTTTTTTAATCCCGTGCCGGTAATGAAATTGGTGGAAGTGGTGCGGACCATTGCGACAGATGAGGCCGTTTACGAGGAGATGGTTGCGTTCGGCGCCAAGCTTGGCAAAACACCTGTGCGCGCCAATGATAGCGGTGGATTCATTGTGAATCGCCTGCTTGTGCCGTACCTTCTGGATGCGATTCGTGCGCTCGAAGAGGGCGCTGGTTCGGTGGTGGATATTGATAATTCCATGAAACTGGGCTGCGGCTACCCCATGGGACCGTTCACGTTACTCGATTTTGTGGGGTTGGATACGACCTATTACATTTCGCAAATTATGTTCGATGAGTTTAAAGAAAAGCGTTTTGCCTCGCCTCCCCTGCTGAAACGAATGGTTTTGGCTGGCTGGCACGGCAAGAAGACCGGTCGCGGCTTTTATGATTATTCCGATCCGGCAAATCCCAAGCCGATGGAACGCTGAGGAAAATCATGTCCTACGAAAATTTGCTCTACGTGAAAAAAGACGGAATTGCTTACATCACATTCAACCGCCCAAAAGTGTTGAATGCGCTGAACCGCAAGACCATTGAAGAGCTGCAAGCGATTCTGCTGGACGCGCGCGATGACCGGTCGGTGCGGGTGTTGATCTTTACCGGCGCAGGTGAGAAAGCGTTCGTAGCCGGAGCCGATATCAACGAACTGGCGCGGCAAACGCCGGTGAGCGGCAAAGAATTCTCATTGTATGGGCAAAGCGTGTTCCATCTGCTCGAAACTATGGGCAAGCCGTCGATTTGCGCCATCAATGGATTCGCGCTGGGAGGAGGATGCGAGTTCGCGCTCTCCTGTTCCGTTCGATTGGCGAGCAAAAACGCGAAGCTCGGACAGCCAGAAGTAAAACTTGGAATTCTGCCGGGATATGGCGGATCGCAGCGGCTGGCGCGTCTTTGCGGCAAAGGCGTAGCGCATGAATTGTGCCTAACGGGAGAGATGATCACGGCCGAGGAAGCGCAACGGATTGGCCTGGTGAATCATGTATATGAAGCGGCCGAGCTTCTACCCGCGGCGGAAACGATGGCCAAAAAGATCATCGAGAAGGCTCCACTGGCCGTGAAATACTGCATGGAAGCGATCGAGCGTGGCGCGGAAATGCCGCAGGAAGAAGCCTTGTTTCTGGAAGCCACACTTTTCGGAGTGTGCTGCGCCACGGAAGATATGAGTGAAGGAACGAAGGCATTTTTGGAGAAGCGCCCGGCGAATTTTCAGGGCAAGTAAAATGGCGACAGGGCAAAAAATTCAGACGACGATCCAAGGGGGTTTGAACGGAGCGGGATTGCGCTTTGGGATTGCCGTCAGCCGATTCAATAGTTTTATCACCGACCGGTTGCTCGCAGGCGCTCTCGAGGCACTTGGGCGAGCGAACGTAGCTGATAGGAATGTGAATGTAGTGCACGTTCCGGGAGCGTTTGAGCTTCCCATCACTACAAAAAAAATGGCGCTTACTGGCCGCTACGACGCCATCATTGCGATTGGCTGCGTGATCCGTGGGGCGACAACACATTATGAGTATGTTTGTTCAGAGACTTCGCGGGGTTTGCAGTTGGCACAAATGGACACGGGGGTACCGATTCTTTTCTGCGTGCTCACGTGCGAAACGCTTGAGCAGGCCATCGATCGAGCAGGGATGAAGGGCGGCAACAAGGGATTTGAAGCGGGTCTCGGAGCGGTGGAGATGGCCGGATTGTCGAAAAAGTTATGGCAAGAAGCGGTGAAACCGGGCGCCAGGAACAAAAGGCGGCAAAAATAAATTGTCATTACGATCGAAATCTCGCGAGTTTGCTATGCAGATGCTGTTTCAGTGGGATATGACCGAACAGGATGCACACAAGCTTGAAATAAAGTTTTGGAAGGGCGCCAAGGCGGCGGACCAGACCAGGACGTTTGCGAATCAGTTGTTCGAAGGCGCTTCGCATGATTCCGCCGCGCTCGATGAGCTGATCAGCAAACACGCGGACAATTGGAGGCTGGAAAGACTGGCGGCGATTGACCGGGCTATCCTGCGACTGGCGATTCACGAGATGCGCGCAACGGATACACCGGCGAAGGTCGTCATCAACGAGGCCGTCGATCTCGCCAAAAAATATTCTTCCGATGAGGCCGGTGGCTTCGTCAATGGCATTCTCGATGCCTATCGCAAGACCATGGTAGCGAAATAATTTTATCTTTTATCGGCTTTCGCTGGGCACCGGGGGAAGTTCTAGAAGCGAATTACACCTTCAAATACCTTTACAGCCGCGCCGCTTACTCTGGGAGTGAGTTTCTTCCCGGATTGCGAGACTTCGACTTCGATTTGACTCGGCCTTCCCATCTCGACGCCTTGCGAAATGTTCAGGGTGTGGCCGGCGTTGAGCTTGCCGTGCTTCACAAGATAAGCGCCAAGTGACCCGGCGGCTGACCCGGTGGCCGCATCTTCGTAAAGTTCCCACGGCATCATGCCGCGTGCGAAGGCGCTGTTCCCATTACCCAAAGCAAAACAATACGCTAGCGCGCCTTGCTTACCGAACAGCCGCGCCAGTTCCACCATGTTCATTTGAATTTTAGACAGAGCAGCCCTACTACGCAGAGGCACCATCAGGTTGAATATTCCCGTAGAAACAAATTCCGGCTCAAGTCCTGGCACAAAATCTCTTACTTTGAGGCCCAAGGCGGCAGCCAACCTTTGTTTTTTAATCTTTGCGGGCTTAAATGCTGCTTCCTTTTGCGTCATGGTTACACGCTGTGGGCGCCCATCCTTGAAGCGAATCTCCACCGGCAAAATGCCAGCGCCGGTTTGCTGCATGATGTGTACGCCACCTTCTTGCGCAGGAACAACGCCAAGTTCAGCCAGAAGAAACCACGTGCCGATGACGGGATGCCCTGCCAGCTTCAACTCTTCTTTCGTGGTGAAAATGCGCAACCGGGCGAGCGCGCGATCATCGCTCGGTTTCTGAACGAACACCGTCTCAGAAAGGTTCATTTCGCGAGCGATGGCAATCATTTGATCGTTGGAGAGACCGTCACCATCGGTAATGACAGCGAGCGGATTGCCCTGAAATCGCGTCGTGGTGAAAACATCCAGAGTGTGGAAGCGATGATTCATGTGGGTGTCAAGCAGAGGACGAATGGCCAAGCAGAATTACAGCCGCTCGAGTTTGCTGACCGTCCTTTCATTGATGAGATTACCGGTGTTGAGAATAGACCTCGGTTCGATCAAAACAATGTGTACTTCTTCGTCGGCAGTAGGCAGGTGCTCGACGCCGCGTGGCACGATGACAAATTCACCCTCGTGAACGATGGATTCGTGATCGCGAAACTTCATGCGCAGTGTTCCTTTTACGACCAGGAACAATTCATCTTCGTTTTCGTGATGATGCCAGATGAATTCGCCTTTCATCTTTACGGCTTTCACGGTGCAATCATTGACCTCACCGATTATCCGGGGATTGCAGTAGTCGCTGAACTTGGCAAACTTCTCTTGCAAGTTGATCGTGTACATGGCCACCTATTACAAATCATGGACGATTTCTGTTACAGCTTGAAGAACTCGTTTCGTACTAGCTGGAGTATCGGTTTCGGAATAAACGCGGAGCAGATTTTCCGTGCCGGACGCGCGAACCATGAGCCAGCCAATTTCTCCAAGATAAATCTTGATACCGTCCAGGTCTTCCCTGCGAGTAACGGACCAATCGAGAAGTCGTGCGAATCGTTTGCTAGAGAAGTGATCGATGGCTTTCTCTTTTTGCCCAGGCCTCACGTCCAGATCGACCCGCCCATAATGAAATTGACCGAACTCCGCGTACAGAGCTTGTAACAATTCGCCGAGCGATTTGCCATGCCAGGCCATCAATTCGGCCAGGAACAGGGCGGATACTGTGGCATCCCGTTCCGGAAGGTACAGGCTGGTGCCGATGCCGCCGCTTTCTTCGCCACCGATCAGAATATTTTGTTCCAGCATCAGTTCGCAAATGTATTTAAAGCCGATGGGCACTTCGTGAAGTTTGCGGCCGAACTTTGCGGCGATTTTGTCGATAAGCTTAGTGACCGAAAAGGTTTTGGCAATATCACCCGGCAATTTGCGCGTGCCGATAAGGTGCCACGCCATCAACGCAAAAATCTGGTGGGGGTTAATGAAACTGCCATCGCGGTCGATTGCGCCAATGCGATCGCCGTCGCCATCGGCGGCCAAGCCCGCGTCGAATTTGCCCGCTCGAACCGCTTGTCGAAGAGCGTCGATGTGGGGCTCGATGGGCTCCGGATGAATACCTCCGAAACGTGGATCTCGCATGCCGCGAATTTCTTCGGACCTTACCCCATTCCGCGTGAAAAGTTCGTGCAGCAGACCGGAAGCGGAACCATACATGGGATCGACGACAAACCGGAATTTGGCTTCCCGCAACCGTTGCCAGTCGATAAGTTTTTCCACGGTGTCCAGGTACGGAGCGCGCGGCTCAAGCGCGCCAAGCAGATTCTTTTGCGGCGGCAGCGAGGGAACTTCGGAGGCGAGAACGTTTTTCAATTCGACTTCAATCTGCGCAACAATGGACGGCAAAGCACTGCTACCGTAGCTCGCTTTATACTTAATTCCATTCCAGGGATAAGGGTTGTGGCTTGCCGTGATCATCAAACCCCCAGCAGCCTGGCGTTGCCGCACAAGGAGTGAGATTGCCGGCGTAGGACAAGGTTTGTCTGTGACCCAGACCGGGGTTCCCGTGGAACTGATTACCTCCGCAACGGCTACGGCGACGCGATCGGCCGCGAAACGGTGATCGTAGCCGATCAGCACTCCTCTCTGAGCGTCTTCGCAGCGCACTACATAGCGCGCAACCGCGTGTGCGACGATGCGCGCGTTTGCCAAAGTGAAATCGTCGGCAATAATGCCGCGCCAGCCGTCAGTCCCAAACTTGATCCTGCTCATCGTTAGAAAGTATACGCGAAGGAGCGCAACCGCTGAACAGGCTCATCGAGAAACGAGGATGCTGAGTATTTATAGCAATTTCTTATTTTTTTGTTCTTCAAGTGCTTTTACCACTTTGCCGACGTCCTGGGCGCGATTGCGTGGGCAGATCAGCAACGCGTCTGCCGTATCCACGACGATAAGGTCGCGGACGCCGATAGCCGCAATGAATTTCTTCGGACTGTAAAGAAGATTGCCTTCGGCGTCCAGTGCAAGGCCCGGGCCAGCGAAACTATTGGCACCCGGCTCTCTTGCGAGCAGTTCGTAAACGGCGGCCCAGGAACCGATGTCGCTCCAGCCGATCTCCGCTGGAACAACGAAGACGCGCGGCTCCCCAGTTTCGCGCGTGGCCGGTTCGAGAATGGCGTAGTCGACAGAAATATTTTCGAGCTTGGCATAGTGCTTCTTCAGCGCAGCGTTGTAACCGGGCTTACCAATTTTTTTGGCCAGGATTTCCATCGCTTCGTAGGTCTTGGGCAGATAATTCCGTAAAGCGTTCAGAAACGTAGAGGCGCGCCAAAAAAACATGCCCGCATTCCAGTGATAGTTACCTGAATCCACATATTCCCTGGCAGCACGCAGTTCCGGTTTTTCCGTGAAGCGGCGCACAGCGTAAACCGAAGCCGCCGCGCCGGTGAGCTTCTCCTCGATTCTTTCGATGTAACCGAAGCCGGTGTCCGGCCGGCTCGGAGGAATGCCGAGGACCGCCATGCGACCAGGTTCGCGCGCGACGTCTAAGGCCATACGCATCATTTTTCGAAAGGCTTCCGGTTGGGAAATAAAATGATCCGCCGGCAGAATCGCCATCAGCGCATCGCCCCTGGCTGCGTGGCGAACGTGAATGGCGGCAAGTGCGATGGCCGCGGCAGTGTTGCGGCCCACAGGCTCGCTGAGAACATGCTTTCGCGCGGCAGCGGGGAGTTGTCTGCCTAAAGCGACGGTTTGTTCGGCGTTGGTGACGGTCCAAACGTGGTCAAGGGGAATCAGGGGTCGAAGACGTTCCACGGTTTGCTCGAGCATCGTGGTGTCGCCGACGATGTTGAGCAATTGCTTTGGAGCCCGCGTGCGGCTGCGGGGCCAAAAACGCGTGCCGCGCCCTCCAGCGAGTATTACAGCGTGAGTCGTAAATTTTTCTTGTGCCATTCGTTTAGCCTAGTAGGACTCGAGATAGCGATGGTTCGTCGAAACCCATATTGCGTAATTGCTGTCGAAGGGAAGCGAGATCGGGAACAAAAACTCGAAGCAAACTCGTTTGCACGGCTGGTTGAAGCATGGTTATCGGGAGGCAGGCGGGAAGGAACCAGGTTTGGCCCAGACGATAGTCGAATTCCGATTCCAAATCATAGAACTTTCCGGCACCCTCCAAAATAATGATCAGTTGAAAATGGTTAGGGTCGCTTTCGATGAGCGTTGTTTTGAAGCAATCCCATCGTTCGGTGGCAAAGAATCGGCACGCCGCCAGCATATATTTTTTAGCGTCGGGAGAATGCAATGCCATCGGCTGAATTTTGCCGGCGGAAATGCCCCCGAACTTTGTAACATCGAGAGCCTTGTCGATGTGGAGTTGACGAGGCTTCCCGGAAGCATCGACCCGGCCGAAATCGTATACGCGATAGGTGAGATCCGAATATTCCTGAACTTCGCAAACGACCATGCCTGGGCCCAGGGCATGTTGGGTCCCAGGCTTCACGAAATAGGTTTCACCCTTCTGAACGGGAACATGTTCCAGGAGATCTTCGACAGTGTGATTGTTTAACGCCTTCAAGAAATCCTCTTTGGTTACCTCTGGCCTTAAATCGAAGAGCAACTCCGCGCCTGGTTTGGCGCAAACGATATGCCACATTTCGGTCTTGCCACAGCCCCCTGCGGCCTTTTCATTTTTTGCAGCGTACGCGTCGTCGGGATGCACTTGAATAGAAAGCTTGTCGTTCGGGAAAAGGAATTTTACAAGGACCGGGAACTCAGAATAGGAACTCAGGTGGGAACCGCGCCACTCCGGTGGCATGCCGTGCCAGCTTTCTCCCAAAGAACCTCCCCTGAAAGGCCCGTTGGCAATTCGGCAATCCCTTCCGGTCAGCCAAGCCTCGCCGAGCGGCTCTTGCAAATTTGTTTGCTCGGGGAAAAAGGGCGCAAGAGAGCGTGCGCCCCAGAGGCGGGGACTGAAGATTGGCTCAATTCGCGATAGCACGGGCTCCGGCACGGTCAAGAAGCGGCTTCGGCGCGCGAAAAGAATTTGTCCAAACGGCCAAGACCTTCCTCGATGCGTTCTATGGACGCGGCATACGATAAACGCAAGAAACCAGGGGCGCCAAACGCTTCCCCCGGCACCAGCGCGACGTGGGCTTTATCGAGGAGAAGTTTCGCCAATTCCGTACAGGTTTTGGCGTGGAAACTCTTTCCCTCGCCGAGATGAGCGGAGACATTTGGGAAGGCGTAGAACGCGCCGGCGGGCCATTCGCAGGTAACACCAGGAATCGCGCGCAAGCCTTCGACAATGCGTTTACGACGTCTGGTGTATTCCGCGAGCATTGGCGGCACGGTGTCCATGGTGCCAACCATGGCTTCTAGCGCAGCGTACTGCGCGATCGAGGTGGGGTTCGACGTGGACTGGCTCTGAATTTTGATGATGGCTTGCACGAGCGGTTCGGGGGCCAGCGTGTAACCCACGCGCCAGCCGGTCATCGCAAATGTTTTCGACACCGAGCCGATGATGATGACGTTCTCCTTGGAATCTCTTTGGCTGGCGATGGAAAACGGCTTGTGCGGCTCATAGACAAAGTGGGAATAGCACTCATCGCCCATCAGCCAAATACCGTGCTTCCTAGAGAGCGCGAGAATCCGCGCGAACTCGTCGCCATCCACAACGCCGCCGGTGGGATTGCTCGGTGAATTGATGATCACCATTTTCGTTTTTGGGGTAATGGCCTTCGCGATCTCAGAAGCCCTCGCGCTGAAGCCATCCTCTGGCCGTGTTTTGACGATGACGGGAGTTCCGCCAGCATACCGAATAATGTCCGGAAAACTGACCCAGTAGGGTGCGGGTAAGATCACTTCGTCACCGGCCTGAATCAGCACGCTGATCGTGTTGAAGATGGCGTGCTTGCCGCCGACGCTCACGACGCATTCCTTTGCCGTGTACGCGGAACCCAATTCGCGTTTGTGCCAAGCTGCGATCGCTTCGCGCAGGGGCAGTATGCCGCCGGTCGGTGTATATTTCGTGCGATTTTCCTCGATGGCCCTAATTGCTGCTTTCTTGATGTGGTCCGGTGTCGGAAAATCCGGTTCGCCTGGGCCGAAATCAGCAATATCGACGCCTTGGGCTTTTAACTGCTCCGCCGCATTGATCACCACGGAGGTGGGAGAAGTTTGGATTCGATTGATACGATTGGACAGGTGCACGGGCTCTCCTAAGATCGCTGTGGCATCTATAACAGAATAGTTTTCAGGAAATCGGGCGGAATTACAATGCTGAAAAAGTGTTGGGACCTATTTTAGGAGAGTTTTTTGCGCAAACGCAGCTCAACAACTTGCGGAACAAGCCCGGTTAGCGGACCATTCCACTGCGCGATCTCCCGGACTAATTTGGCGCTCAAGTAGCTGTAGGCTTCACTGGGCAGCATGAAAACAGTTTCCAGGCGCGGTTCCAGTTTGCGGTTCATCAAAGCCATTTGCAGCTCAAACTCATAATCGGAGATGGCGCGGATTCCTCGGAGGATGACGGCAGCTCCCCGTTTGCGTGCGTAATCGACCAGCAAGCCTTCAAACACGTCGATCTCGACCGAATCCCACTGTTCGGTGACTTCCTTGAGCATTTCTACGCGCTCGGCAACGGTAAACAGCGGCTGCTTCTCGACATTCTTAAGAACCGCGACGATCAGCTTATCGAACATTTTTTCGCCGCGTTCAATAAGGTCCAGATGCCCGTTGGTTACCGGGTCAAACGAGCCGGGATAAATGGCAATGGAAGTTTTCATCGGTTGGATCGGTCCGCGGAAGAGTGTAACCCAAGCAGCGGAAAAGTGAGAGAGACTTCTCCCGGGGTGCGCGACGGCAATCCGCCATCCGGAGGTTCTCCGCGCAAAAGGCGAAAGATCCCTTCTGCCCCTTCGTGTCAGGTAGGGTGTGAAGTCATTTGCAAAGCGGGGAAAGCGCGATAAAGTGGCTATTCAATCGATTCAGGAGCCATCGGATGAAATTGAGCTTTGGGAACAAAATTTATCCTGGCCAGATGATTCTCTGCCTGGCGATCGGAACGTCATCGATGCACGCGCAAATGCCAAAGAATGTGAGCCTCATTCCGCTTCCGGCAAAGATCGAAGCCCATAGCGGAGCTCTCAAAATCGATGCGACGTTTGGGATTGGTTTTGCTGGATATCGCGAAGCCCGGCTGGATCGTGCTGCCGAACGGTTCCTTGTCCAATTGAGCCACGAGACTGGCCTGGTTTTCGTGAATCGAGAAGCCGTGGAGCCGTCGCTAGCCACGCTCGTGGTTACTGCCGATCATCAGAGCAAGGCGGTTCAAGAACTGGGCGAAGAGGAATCCTACAGGCTCGAGGTAACGCCCAAGGGGGCAAGACTGCATGCGGCAAACCCGCTGGGCGTGTTGCGTGGACTGCAGACATTTTTGCAGCTGGTTGCCATCAACGCCGATGGATTTACAGCCCCTGCGGTCAGCATTGAAGATCAGCCGCGTTTTGCCTGGCGCGGACTGATGATCGATTCCGGGCGTCACTTCATTCCGCTCGATGTGATTCGCCGAAATCTGGACGGAATGGAAGCTGTGAAAATGAACGTGTTTCACTGGCACATTTCCGAAGATCAGGGTTTCCGTGTGGAAAGCCACAAATATCCGAAACTGCAGGAGATGGGCTCCGACGGTTGGTACTACACACAGCCCGAGATTCGCGAGGTGATCGCCTACGCGCGTGACCGCGGGATTCGCGTGGTTCCGGAGTTTGATATGCCGGGGCACAGCACCGCATGGTTTGTCGCGCATCCGGAGATCGCCAGCGGCTCCGGCCCTTATCAGATTGAGCGCAAGTGGGGCGTGTTTGATCCCGCAATGAATCCCACAGATGAGAAGACGTACAAGTTTTTGAATGAGCTGATCGGCGAGATGAGCAAGCTTTTCCCCGACCAGTTTTTTCATATCGGTGGAGACGAAGTGAATGGCAAGGAATGGGACGGCAATCCGAAGATCCAGGCCTTCATGAAATCGCACAACCTGAGCAATAACGAAGCCTTGCAAGCGTATTTCAGCAGCCGCGTGCAGGACTTGGTCGTGAAGCACGGTAAAACCCCAGTGGGCTGGGATGAAATCCTCGTTCCGGGCGTCCCGAAGTCGATCGTGATTCAGTCCTGGCGCGGAGCGGATTCGCTTGCCGCCGCGGCCAGGCAGGGGTATCGCGGCATTTTGTCCAATGGCTATTATCTCGACCTAGGGTGGAGTGCCGCGCGGCACTACGAGGTGGATCCGATGGGAGGTGCGGCGGCTTCACTCGCTCCCGCGGAACAACGGAATATCCTCGGTGGCGAATCTTGCATGTGGTCAGAATATGTAAACGCGGAAAACATCGATTCTCGCATCTGGCCGCGCAATGCGGCGATTGCGGAACGATTCTGGTCTCCCGCGGATACACGCGATCCCGCTTCGATGTATGCGCGCATGGAAGTGGAGGGCCAGCGGCTGGAATGGCTCGGTCTTACGCATCGTATCTTTCAACGCAAGATGTTGCAGCGCATCGCAGGACCGGCTTCGGCGGACGAATTTGCCGCGCTCACACTCTTGGCCCAAACGATGGAACCGGTGAAGGAGTATACGCGTGAAGAAAATGCCGCCGTTGCCCCAACAAGTCAAACATCGCTGAACCGGCTGGTGGACGCTGTGCAACTGGAAAGCCAGCTATCGCGAAGATTTTCTGTGGAAGTCGATGAATTCCTGGCATCCTCCTGCAAGAATTCAGCACAAGCCGCAATCTTGCGCAAGCAATTGACTGCATGGGCCGCCAACGATGTGCAAATGCAACCACTCACCGAACGATCCGCGCTTGTGAAAGAAGCAGCGCCAGCCTCTCTCTCCTTGTCGCAAGCTGCGCGGCTTGGACTGGATGCTCTGGACCGAATCACCGAAGGGGGAGTGGCAGGCGAAGACCAGCAAAAACAGCAATCAGCCGTCTTAGCCTCTGCCGAGTTGCAAGCTCACAAATCGCAACTGACGATACCCTTTGCGCCCGCAATTCAAAAGTTGATCGAAGCGATCCGATCGGGTGGCTCGTGCGCTTCAGCGAAATAACTCGTTTGTTCGATAGAACGCTACTTTGGGGTCTCGTGGTTGTGGCAGGTGCCTTCGCCGGAATCGGTGAAGCTCATGCCCGGTTGCGGAATGAATTCCCAGCGATACGCTTTTGCAGTGAGGGTCAATTTTAGAACTCCGAAGGTGTCGGAATTGCGTACTTCACTGTTTTCTGTCGCGAACCCCAGCGGGGTGTGGCTCCTTCCCCCCGTGCCGACGACAATCTCCCTGATGCCGTTTTTCTCGTCGCGTTTCCCTTCCGGTGTCTGTGGCGCAAATCGTTCGTAGGAGTGTTCGTGGCCAGCAAGAACCAGATCGGCATGCGCCTCATAAAGATCCTGCCAAAACGCCCGTAACTCTGTATGAATCGCATGGGAAGCCAGAATGCCGCTGCTAAAGAGCGAGTGATGGCCGTAGGCAATGATGCAAGACTCAGCATGCATTGCCAGATCTCGCCTGAGCCAAACTTCCTCGGGCGAGTCCTTCGCGCAGCCACCAAGCACTTTCGCGGCACAGTTCGTGTTCAACACCACAATATGCCAGCCTCCCAAATCGTAACTGTAATATCCCTTTGCAGGATCACCAGCGCGCTTGCCCCAATACTGAAAATAGCCTGGGGCACTGGTACCGTTGTATTCGTGGTTGCCGGGGGCGGGCATGGTGCGATCCTTGAACCTGCCCCAGGTGGGCCGGTAGCAGTCTCGAAATTCCTCAAATGTTCCCTTGTCGTAGGCGAGATCGCCTGCTGCAAAGACGGTTCCCGGGATTTGTTCGATGAGTTTCGCGGTCGCTTCGGCGCCCAGGAGATTTCCGCACCAGGCGATGTCCCCTGCTCCGACCAGCGTGAATTCTTCCCCACGACTGTTCACGCTGGCCTTTGGCGGGCTCTTCGGTTTCGCGCCAGACTCCTGCCTAAAAGTTGCTCCAGCTGACACGAGGGCCAACGCCAGAGGCAGAAGCAGTTTTTGAGTGGTGCTCGAATTCCAGCCCATCCCGATCCCCGAACGGCAAAGGTTTTTTCACGGCATGGCTTTCTAGAATAACATTCTGGATTGCCGGAAGGGTGGTCTTGGCCAACCCGTCCGAGTCACCAGGCCACCTCACGACAGTACCATTCAGCTCGGAAATGGTTAAATAAGACCATATTAGTCGTAATGTAAGTTATAGCAAAAGAATCATTTGTTCCCAAAACGATTTCAAATACACTTGACTTTCTCTTATTTGAAAGAGTATATTCAATTGGCGACTATTGTGGTCGCATATGCATTTTGGAGCTAGAGCGCCGGACGCCGACCGATATGTTCAAACTTTCCAAGAAAGCGGATTACGGTTTGATCGCCATGAAGCACCTGGCCAACCATCGCGAGCAGCATGCCTGCAGCGCCAACGAGATTTCCGAGGAATATGGCATCTCGGCAACGCTAATGGCTAAGGTCCTCCAGAAACTGGCCAAGCATAGTCTAGTGGCAGCCAAGCATGGGGCAACCGGTGGGTATCAGTTGACCAAGGACCCGGCCCGAATCAGCGCCCTTGAAGTAATTACCGCAATCGATGGCCCGGTATTGATCACTTCTTGTGTGACCAGTCATGGCGCTTGTGACGCAACCGATCGCTGCAGTGTGAAGGAGCCTTACGGCGCGTGAACGAAAGCATTATGGAAGTTTTGCAAACAGTGACCGTGGCGCATTTGAGCGAAGATACGCATCAGGAACCGGCTTTAGTGGAATTGAAAGGCATGGACCGCCTCGCGCTCGTGCGCTAAGCAGGCCTGCCGAGTGGATAGGAGAAGAAGGATATGGCCGTCAAGTTGCCAATTTACATGGACAATCACGCTACCACGCAGGTAGATCCCCGCGTTGTGGAAGCGATGCTCCCGTATTTCACGGAAAAGTTTGGTAATGCCGCCAGCCGCAATCACTCGTTCGGGTGGGCCGGCGAGGAAGCGGTGGAAACCGCGCGGCAGCAGATTGCTTCGCTGATCA
>Ga0074046_10000463_pt1 | contig 37602 bp, 36 predicted proteins | sample BogForMeECP23OM3_FD_94441 | JGI IMG/M metagenome (GOLD analysis project Ga0074046, IMG submission 94441) | Bog forest soil microbial communities from Calvert Island, British Columbia, Canada - Bog Forest MetaG ECP23OM3 | ecosystem: Environmental > Terrestrial > Soil > Wetlands ... | reverse complement strand
GGCCCGGGGAGACGAGCCTTATCGCTGGGGGAATGAGCAAACGATCGCTCCGTGGGCAATCTACGTGTTGGACAAGGCTTAGACCTTATTCATATCACCAATGTCCGATAACGGGTATTATGTGAAGTCACGACAGACGCAACTGCGACCCCAACTACCCCAGCAACATCACAAGGTGCCCCTGCACCGCCTTCAGCGGCCCGGCTGGAATGATCTCAACGAAGCGCGCCCTCCGCGCTTTCCAGTCCACGTTCTTGATGGCATCAGCGAGAATCACTCCCGTGGTCATGAGGCCCGCCGGAACCGGCACCTCGAACGGATACCCCTTCACCTGATTTGTAATGGGAACCACGATCGCAAGCCCGATCTTGTTGTAGGCCGCGGGTGACAAGACCAAGGCAGGACGCCATCCTGCCTGCTCATGTCCCGCCTGGGGATCGAAATTGATTTTGATAATGTGAGCTTTATCGGGAACGTATGCCGGGGCTACCATACCTCGTTACCAACCGGATTGCCCCAATCCTGCTCGCCATGCCGGTTTTCGGGCGTGATCTTCTCGACCAACCCTTCCAGCGTTGGCCTGCGGTTTGACGGTTCCAGGTAGATGCGGCCGTCTTCCACCCGGATTTCAAGCTCCTCGCCTTCCCGTAAATGGCACAGTTCAAGTATTGCTTTAGGAATGCGAACTGCCTGACTGTTTCCCCACGTCACCAGTTGTGATTTGGCCCCTTCCCCAACCTTCACCTGTCCGAGCTTCTTCAGCGCCCGAAGGTGGTACCGGATCGATCCGCGCACACCGCCAGCGTTGGTCTTTGCCCATTCATTAATCAGCGGTTCGTAGGACGGCGTCAGATCCTCGACCATCTGGTCTAGCGTAACCGGCCCACTAACATTGGCTAGGTAAGAAACGATTAGAGCTCGCTGACCCCGGAAAGTTCCAAACGGCCTTTCAGTCTTACTGATCATCATAGCTCTAACCCTCCTTCGCGATGTACACTATGTATATACCATTAGTATATCCATGTCAACTGTTTTTATTGGCGCAGCAATCCCCTCTCAGCTGAGCGTATACTGCAGCACCACTTGCATCTCAGCGTCCCCCGGCACTCCCGCGTGGCTCATGTTGAACACGAGGTAGTCTCCGGCATTCAACGCCAGCGATCGCGCGGCCGTAATGTGTCTCGAAGTTGACGAAGCGGTGCCACCTTTCGGCACCCAGGTCTTCAGAATGACGCTGCAAAAAATATTCTGCAAAAGATAGCCGTCATCGCCGACATTGAGGCCGTTCGGATTGTAAATGTGGGTTTTGCTGAAGTTCGGGCTCTGCGGAGACTCGAAGCTCGCTCCCGGATCGCCCGGGTAGAATTTCGGGCGCGCGCCCGGAGAAACCGCCGCCCGGCACAGCACCTCGGCGAAACCGGCACTCGCCGGCAGCGCCGTGAGCATAAACGCTATATCGATGTCCATCGAGCTCACAACCATGTTGCTCGTCACTTCAAAGAAAACGTCGGCGCCATTGTCGTCCAGGTTTGCGACTTCCCATCCGAAGCTCGCGAAGCTTGGATTTGTAGAAGCCTGTGTCGCAGCTCCCGCCGGCGAATCCAGCCCAGTGATCGTTCCCGCCAATCCTGCCAGTGCCAAGCCCCTACCGACAAACGCCCGTCGATCTGCTTTCATGATGTCCCTCCTGCCACACCACTCAACCCCGCCCTATAGCAGAAGTTGTCCCCCGCGTGAGTTTTCGGCGAAATAACGAGTGCGCTGCCCCTAACTTTTGAGCAGCTCATCGAGCTCCCGCCTGAACTTCTCCAAAGCCAGCAGGCGCCCCGGCGTAGCCTCCACGATCTCGCTCTTTGCCTGAAAAACCTTCCGCCCTTCCTTTTCCGTAAGCACCCCCAGCACTTCCCCCATGCGCCACCCCGGAGTGCCCAGAATCTGCAGCCCATCCACCCCCGGCACCAGCAAGGCGACGCAGTCGTAGCGCATCACCCCAATGCACTTAGGGAACCGTTCAAAAGTCTGAAGTTCAAATCCCGCTAGATAAATACGCTGCAGCTGTTCGGCGGAATCAGGCATGAAAAGAATTGGTAATTTGTAATGGGCAATTCGAAAACGCCCAAGAGCGCGCTTTTACTGAGAACCGAGAACTGAGAACCGGGAACTGCAGTTACATCTTGTACTTCCCTAAATCATCGTCGCCCAGATCTTCCAGCCACTTGCGCAATTCCTCGCTGGAAACCGCGGGCACGGGATTGGAAGCCTGCTTCGAGCTCTTCAGCACTTCGTCCTCAACAAAAATCGGGCAGTCGACGCGCAGCGCCAGCGCCAAAGCGTCCGACGGACGGGAATCAATGCTGATCACGTGCCCTTCCCTTTCCAGCCAGATCACGGCATAGAACGTATCTTCTTTCAGTTCGGTGACCACGACCTTATGCACCAGCGCGTCCAGGCCAGTGAGCACGTTCTTAATCAGGTCGTGGGTCATGGGACGAGGCGTGCTCACCTTTTCGATTTCCAGCGCAATGGCATTGGCTTCATAAACACCCACCCAAATCGGGAGCACCGTGTCGCTGCCGACATCTTTCAGCAGCACAATCGGCACATTCGAAACCGGATCCATCATCAGCCCGCGAATTTTCATTTCCACTTCCATAAGGCCCTCAATCAGACAGAACTGCGCGGCATCAATCTCAGATCGCCCGATGACCCGATCACCCGATCACCCGATCCGCCATCCATCTCTCCCACCAAGCTATTCGGAAAACTCCCAGTCACCCGAACGCGAACATAGCTCCCAGTAGCCAGCTCCACGCCCGCCGGTACGGTAAAGTTCATCACCTTAATCTGCGAGGTCCGTCCCACCCACTGTCCCCGCGCTACGTTCTTCCCTTCCACCATCACCTCAAGCACCTGCCCAACATGGCGCGAATTCCGCCGCGCTCCAATCTGTTTTTGCCGGTCATTCAAAACCGCCAGCCGCCGAGCCTTCTCCGCATCGGAAATCGCGTCCTTCATCCGCAGAGCCGGAGTATTAGGCCGAGGCGAATACTTAAAAGTAAACACGCTGTCATACCCGACCAAGTCCATCAACGAAAGCGTCTCCTCTAACTCCGCCTCCGTCTCTCCGGGAAATCCCACAATCAAATCGCTGGTGATCGATATATCCCGCCGCGCCGCCTGAATCCACGAGATACGCTCCAGGTACTCGTCCCGAGTGTAAAGCCGTTGCATGGCCTCAAGCACGCGCGAAGATCCGCTCTGCACCGGCAGATGCACATGGTCGCAAAGTGCCGGCACGGCATCCATCACCTCCACAATATCGCGCCCAAAATCCCGAGGATGCGAGGTAGTAAACCGCACCCGCCGAATCCCAGGGACCGAAGCCACTGCTGCCAGCAACTCAGCAAAGTTTTTCTTTCCAGATGGATCGCGGTAAGAGTTAACGTTTTGCCCCAGCAGTTGGATCTCTGTATAGCCAAGGTCGACCAGCTGCCGGGCTTCTTCAAGAACCGACGCAGAAGTCCGCGACCGCTCCCTGCCCCGCGTATAAGGCACCACGCAATAAGCGCAGAACTTGTCGCAGCCTTCAATAATAGTGATGTATCCGCGATGCGGATTCGTGCGAGCCGTGTACTCGGTCTCAAAGCACGCGTCGGTCATCCGATCGTCGAGCCCGGTAACCCGCGACGACCCAGTCTCAAGCTGCACCAGCATCGAAGGAAGATTCCGATAAGAAGCCGACCCGCACACCAGCGAAACATAAGGAGCGCGTTCGAAAATCTTCTCCCCCTCCTGCTGCGCCACGCATCCCAGCACGCCAAACTGTTTTCCCTGCGCCCGATACTTCTTATAATCCGCCAGCCGGTTAAAGACCTTCTGTTCCGCCTTATCGCGAATCGAGCAAGTGTTATAAAGCACCAGCCCCGCCTCTTCGACCGTAGGAACCTGCCGATACCCCTGCGACAAAAGCGTCCCCACGACCTTCTCCGAGTCGTGAGCATTCATCTGGCACCCAAAAGTCTCCAGATAAAACGTCTTGTCAGCCGACCCAGACATGGAGTCAGTATAAACCAGGGTCGCGGGAACTGAAGGACTTCCCACCTATCCCCAGCAGTCGTCGTAATTTCGAAGTTGTCGTCCTGAGCGTAGCAGAGACTTCACGAAGTGAAAAACGGGAGTATTGAAAACAGGCAGGTATTCATTCCACGGTCTCATTAGTTTCACTAGTTGTTCTTGTTCCGCTTTGAGCCGGGCACTCTCGGACAATAATCGTACAGCGGGAGTGGGCTGTCAATGATCCTCTTCCGGCTCAACGCGCTAAGGGCAGCTAACCGAAGGAACGGCTATAATTCCCCGCGATGAACCACGTACAAAGGCGTGCGGTAGTCATCACCGTGCTTTTTGGTGCTACTGGCATCGTCTGGGATGTTTTAGCGGCGGCGGTCCTCTGGCACAGTTACAGTTTTTTTGAGTCAGTCGTTGTTTGTCTCTTAGTAATGACGCTATGCGCGGTCGCAACCCTACGCGTAGATTTTGAACTGTGGTCGCGCCTCTTTTCTGGGGATGCAGGGGAAAGTAATGTCACAGAGGACAGGCAGCCTGACCTCTTGGACAGTTTCCGAGCGCATCTCCGGGTACTCTTTTATGCTGTGGCGTTCATAATGGCCTTGGTCAAGTTGATTCTGACCTTGCTGGCCGGTCGCGGTGCATGAGCGGGTGAGTTTGTTGTACGCATGATCCATTAGAATAGACAAATGCCTTGGATTACTCCTCAGAACCTCCAGGGGTTTCCGTGTGGTGTGACAATAGATGGTCACGCAGACACCTGCCCCATTTGCCACCACGGAATCCGACCTATTTACTTGGGGGTCGATGCGATCAACGAACGGAAGTTCGTGGAGCGACTTCTCCGGTGCCCCAGGGAAGAATGCCAGAGACTTTTCATTGCGCACTACAAATACAATCACCTCACCGATACTTACTCCTTAAGAGTCTGTTTGCCGTTCTTCCTGGAGGACCTTGGGTTCACTGTTGTCATACAGGAAATCTCTTTCGACTATTGCTCAATCTACAACGAAGCGCACAAGGCAGAGCAACAGGGCTACTTGCAGGTTTGCGGTCCCGGCTACCGCAAGGCGTTGGAATTTCTCGTCAAAGATTTCTTGTTGCACGATAAAACACCACCGGAAAAAGAAGAGATAGAGAAGTCACCGCTTATTGCGTGCATCAACAAATACGTCAGCGATGCGCGGCTAAAGGCCGCTGCTGAGAGGGCGGCATGGTTGGGAAATGACGAGACCCACTACGTGCGGAAGTGGGAAGACAAAGACCTTGAGGACTTGAAAAAGTTCATTCAACTTACGGAGCATTGGATTGAATCCGAACACCTGACGCGAGAGGCCATTGCGGAAATGCCGAAAGGAAAAAAGTAAATCGCGGCCGTACAACAAGCAACGCCAGTCTGGGAGGCAAGTATGGAGTGGCTATGCGGTTGCGGGAAGCCAGTAACAATGGTAGAGGTTTTGTGGGAATGGCGTGATGCAGCGGCAATCGGCCATCGGCACGGTCGCCACGTCTGTTACGAGTGCCGAATCGGATGCGAAGATTGTGTCCACGAACACGGCGACCAACACTATCAATACTTCCGGGTGGGGTTGACCGCCAACACAAAGCGCGCCCTAGTTGACCAGCTATTAGCCGAGGTTCTTAACCAAAATCCTCTCGGCTATGTGCCTCGCACTGATCTGCAAAAGGCATTGCGACCTGTCCGCAAGCGCCGATGATAACCCTTAAGGGTACAGCGTGGCGTGTAGCGGCCCCCTAACGTAATGCCGGTGACCCGTCAACTGCGTTAGGCGGTCAACGCCCTCCACCTTCGGCGTCCGAATCAACAGGGGAAGCACCCACTCCAACGTCTGCTTGATGCTGTACAACCGGAAGTAAATCTCGTGGTCCTTGGGCAAAGGTCCGGGGTGCCCGGCAGCGTCTCCGGCTTTCATCAACTCGTCCATCTTGGCGCAGACCGCCTTGTGTTCTCTGCGAATTGCTGCCGCGCTTCGCATACTTAGTTGGCGGCCCGGGCCCTCTCCAATTTTTGCAACTGGACGATGATTCGCTCAACCGCGCGGCATAGATCACCGAATCGCAGTTCCATTTCGCGGCTCTTTTGTGTTGCCGCGTTCCTGAGGTGCAACTTCGCAGCGTTTAAGTCCGACATGAGGCGGATGCTAGCACCGCCCGGTCGCCGTCGAACTTTACTACCTTGATTCCCTATTCAGGATTTTTCTTCGACAGAACGCCGTTTCCCGCGCATTAGAGGCATTTTAAGCCGGGTGCCCCATCCTAACGTCGCGCTTTTTGCGACGCTAGGGTGGGCAAACGTGGGCAACTAGGATAGCACGCCTTGTCAAGCCCCTTTTGAGCCTCCGGAAATCGCCCAACCCCTTCCGTGTCTTGTCTTTGCGCAGCATGTACATACATAGTTGTACAGAAAACAATATTTTGTTCGCCTATTGTGCGCCTGTTGTGCGCCTATTGTTCGCCGGGTGCCCCATCCTAACGTCGCGCCCTTTGCGACGTTAGGGTGGGATTCCACGAACGCGTGCATCTTGGGATTTCCGCCGCGAACTCCCGCGCCGCTGAATCACCCTTCCGCTCCTCATGTTACGAAGCACCATTGACCCCCACGATAGAATAGAAGTATCCCATCTCAAGCTTGTCTTCGATCTCTTTGCGAGTAAGCCTCCCAGGAGGCCGGGAGCGGCAGTTGGTCTTTGAAAATTAGGCGATTCGGGCGTATACAGCCTAAGTCATTGTTTTATAAAGACTTTACAGGTAAGTCCTTATTCCTCAAAGATCTGGCGGAATTCACCCTCTAAGTCTTTTGTTTTCAAAGACCGGGTGGGGGGAGGGGGGGTAGGGGTCGCCACGGTAAAGCGACGCCCCTCCCGAGGACTAGAAACTTTCGCGCACGATGTTCGCGACCTTCTTGGAGAAATCGTAAGTGGCGCGCAGGTTTTCTCCCATGAAGCGCACCTTACCCTGGACGTCGCGATCCACCAGTGTCTGTCCCGAATGATCCGTGATGTGGACTCCCAGCGTGAGCGAGGTCGATCCGCTGACAGTAGTCACTTCGCGCTTTTTCTGGCTGCCTTTGGTGAAAGATTTCGCCGTCGTGTGCAGTGTGACGAGGTCGGGCGCACTGGCCGCATCCTTGTCGCCGCTGCGATAAACGTGCTGGAACTTGCCCGTCTTCTGGATCTGTGTGATCAGGTTTTCGTAGACGGCCATACGGAATTCCGCCGGCACAGGTACGTCGCCCGCATCCGTGGGCTCGATTTGAATGGAGGAGGCGGAGAACTTCTGCGCGCTCTTGGAATCCCCTGAACTCGTCTGCCCAGAGACTGAGCTGACCATCAAAAAAAGGGCGCAGGCAACAACGACGACGACGGGGAAAATGACTGAGACTGCCGTTCGAGTGTGATATTTCAAAATAGTATCCTCCTATTTGTTGGCTGGCGCCGGTTCTGCGAGGGGAACGCTGGCTTTCGCGCCCATCCCGACAAGTTGCTTTTTGAAGGGTGCGGCTTGGCCTTGGGGAAGCACAAAAACTGTGCCATGAAACCCACCGTTGGCGTCCTTAAATTCCGTCGTCAGGACATCCACTTTGTGTGAGAACAGGGCCAGGACTCGTCCGCCGCCATAAGGAATGGCCATGGTAGCGAAGTGCGCCGCGCCAGTTATATCCTGCCGGCTATCTTCATTGGTAGAGATGTCGGTAATGGCAGAGGCTTCCACCTCCATCTTCTTTTTGCCAGAAACAAACTGCAAAGAACTGCCGACCACGGAAAGTGTCCCGACCGAATGGTTCTTGATCGTGTCGCCGCCGATCACCAGTTTGACATCGGTTTGCACCACGCTGGCAGCGGCCTGGCCGCGCGCCGGCGCGGAAAAAAACATCAGGCAAGCGCCCAGCGCCAGGAAGAATACTCCGAGCGCGCGAGTTCCTCGCCAGCCATTCGTTGCCACCGAAAAATCAACTTTTAGATTATGCATGCTCATTTTTTGTCCTCATGCGTGTTGACCTAAGCCAACACGAAACACCTGCCCTTGAGCGGCAGTTTTGATAACAACGGAGTGTATGCTCTCAAGGCACAGTTAGCAATCGCCAAAAAATATGCCAGTCTTCGCCGGAAACAATGGCGGGACTCCACAGCCGCGTAAATCCTGAGTCATCCGGTGACCACCGTAACCCCGCTGTTTTGTGGAAACCCATCCCGCACGCCCTATGATTGAGCATAGCCACATAGGATTCCCGGATGGAGATGGACGTCTTCAGCGAGCGAACGCGCCGCATGGCAGCCCGGACATTATTCGGGTTAGCCCTCGCCTACGCCTTCGTCGCTGGCCTGCGCACCGTAGCCGACTTCGACGTTGGATGGCTGCTGGCGCTCGGCCGCTATCTCGTAACCCACCACGCGGTGCCGCGAACCGATGTCCTGTCGTACACGGCATCGGGAGTGCCCTGGATTTATCCCCCATTCGGTGGTGCGTTGCTCTATCTCGTCTATACCGTTGGCGGATTTTCCGCCCTGTCATGGATCAACGCAATAGGTTGCGCCGCTGTGATAGCGGTAACCGTGGGACGCCCCCGGCTCCTCACCAGTGCGCTGGCCATTCTCGCCGTGCCCTCGATTGCCTTTCGAACCGCGCCTCGCGCCGAGCTCTTCACCACGTTTTTTTTCGCTGCATACCTGGCGCTGTTATGCCACCGCCGGCAAGAAGAAAGAGAGACAAAGGCGCGACTCTGGCTTCTGCCGCTGATGATGCTGGTCTGGGTCAACGTTCATTCCGGTTTCTCCTCTGGAGTGGCATTGCTGGGGGCTTACGTCGCTTGGGAGCTGCTGAACTGCTGTTTCGCGTCGCGCCGGTTAACGGCCGTCACGCGGTTGAAAGGCGCAGCGCCCTGGATCCTGCTCTCGGTTCTAGGGACGGTGATGAATCCGTGGGGCCTCGGAGTCTATCGGGCGCTGGGAGCGCACAACAAACTGGCGGACTTCCAGAGTGCCGTAGTCAGCGAGTGGGCAGCCATCCGCCTCACGCCCGCGGCTCTTGCGGGGGCTTTCGAGCTGCGAGATCCCAACAGCGGCTATTGGTGGCTCCTCATCTTTGCCGGCTTCGCAGCCGCCACCGCTCTCTATCGCCGCCAGTTTGCCGAAGCATTGCTGCTCGCCGGCGCCGCCTATCTCTCGGTCGAGCATGTGCGCTTCCAGGCTTTGTTCGCCATCGTCGTGATCGTCATCGGCGGCGAAGTATTCTCCCGTACTCTGGTTCTATTTCAAAAATCGGCAGTGTGCGCCGCCGCCGCTGCCGCAGCGACGGCGATCATCGCAGCGCTGGCTCTGCTCCATGTCGCTGACACGACCAGCAACCGGTCATACCTGGCGAATGGCGAACTCTCCACCTTTGGCACGGGACTGTCGTGGTGGTATCCGAAAGGTGCGACTGAGTTCATTGCCGGCAACGCGCTTCCTGCGCAACTTTTCCACGACTACGCCAGCGGCGGATACCTGACCCTGCGCCTTGGCCCCAAGTATCCCGACTTCGCCGATGGCCGCGGCATTCCCTTCCCTCTCGAAGTGCTGACCACACAATCGACCCTGGTGGAATCGCCTCCCGACTCGGCGCTATGGACCCAGGAAGCCGATCGCTATGGGATCAACACCATCATTGTTTCGCTGGCGCGAATCGGCGGCTTGGAGCACGTCCCGCTGAAGCAGTACTGCGAGAGTAGCGCGTGGAAACCCGTCTATCTCGACGATGTGTCCATCGTGCTGGTGCGCAACCGTCCCGAGAACGAGCGGTGGATCGCACGGTTCCCGATCGACTGCACAAGCTATCGCATTGCGCCGCCACGCGCGCCTCTATCCAACTCGTGGGATCGCGCCGAGGCCTACAATTTCTACGCAAATACAGCGTCGATTTACTACCTGTTGGGACGCGACCACGACGCCTTCGAAGCGGCCGCTCACGCTCAGGCGCTGTTCACGCACGATCCGGGTCTCCCACTGCTCCTCGGACAACTCTTGCAGGCCAATGGAAAATTCGCGGAAGCCGAAGCGCAGTATCGGCGCGCACTCCGCATTCATCCCACCGACACCGGTTGGTATCTCCTGGCGCAGCTGATGCTGGCACAAAAAAAATATGCGGAAGCGGCGGCCGCGCTACAAAATGCGGCTGACCTAGCACTGTTTCCCGCCGCGCGCTATCTGGCGCTCGGCAATGTCGATCTGGCGATGAATCGACCGGAAGAGGCGCTCAAGGCTTTTGATAGTGCCGCGCGGTTTGGGCAGAAGCTGTCCGCGTTGCCAAATTATGCGTCCTTCGGAGCGAAGCTGGCCGAAGGTCGTGGCCGGGCGCGCGAATTGCTAGCCGCTAACCCGAAATCGGCCCCCGCGTTGCCACCGTCTCGCCTTTCTCCGCCGCCGCCGGCATCTCCGCGATGACTCTGCCAGCTTTTAGAGCGACTATCCGTTCCCTGCTTCCGCAAATTGCCTGAGCTTCTCGACCACGCCGGGCCAACCGCCGCTGTAGTCCTTGCGCGCCTCGGGTTCCTGCGCCAGGCCGCTGTGCGTCACACGTACATGCGTGCCTACCGCAACGGGCGTGAGTTCCCAGCGCACAACTGTTTTCTTCGCCGGATCAAGATGCCAATTAGCGATCCACGTATAGACGAGCAGCCGCGGCGGATCGAATTCAAGAATCTCTCCGTGGCACTCGAATTCGCTCACTCCGTTGACCACGAAGTTGCCCTTCTCCGTAGCGTAGCTGTAGCTGCCTCCCAGCCGCGCATCCATCTGCCACGATTTGACAGGGCAACTCGCATCGGTGAACCAGAGCATGAGCTGTGCGGGATCGGTAAGCGCCTCGAAAACGCGGCTGGGCGGTGCGGCAATATCGATTTCCGTGACAATCGACTCCTGATCAGGCGTGATACTGGCTTTCGGCATAAGTGTCTCCGTCCCGCGATCTGTCTACGTCATCGGGATCAAAAGCCTTGACGCTAGCGGTAGCCGCCGGCATCTTCAACGAAATGATATTCGCCATCGAGAACTCCCGAAGCTTCTGCCGCTCTCCCGGCTTCGGGATCGCGGATAAACTCCCGAGCCATCCCCAGGTTCCCAACTTCGAACAGGAAAAAAACATTGCTGGAATCTTCGACTGAGCGCCACATCTTAACCAATCGCAGGCTGGCGTTCTGATGTGCCAATTCGTGAGAGGCGAATACTGCCCTCCAGCGCGAAAAGTCCGCAACTCGATTGCGACAGAGCATGTACATATCGATCCTCCGTTCATTGCAAGAGATCTGACCGCACCCGTTCCTCGCCGCGCTGTTCCTCTACTTCACACGCGCGAGCGTGAACACTGCTTTCATTTCCTTGCCGTGATCGAGAAAAATCCATTCTTCAACCTGGTGATCGGGATCAGCCTGGGTAAAGATCACGCGCTGCATGTGTCCGTCGCCGGGGCTGATATTGGTGCCGTCGAAAAATTCAAAGCTGACGGACTTCGCGTCCGCTGCAATCAGCTTCATTCGCGGCTGATTGCCCGCCCCGCAGTAGTGGGTCAGCAAAAGGCGGTCGCCATCCATATGAAACATGGTGATCATGTTTTCCGGACCATGGCCGCGGATCTCGCTCATCAGCGCTGAACCGCCGGCAGTCATGCGGAAACTCACTTCAACTGGCTGGCCCTGTTGGTTCTTTCCAGCCCAGCTCCCTTCCATTTGCTTCAACAGGTCAAACGACTTATGCGCATCCGACTCGGCCATAGCCAAGCTGGCACAGAAAACGATGACGAGAGTGGCGATGCCGATTGCAATGCTGCGAAGCTTCATAGATTCCTCCGGAGATTTATTTTGTTTTCCTGGGTCCCTTCAGCAAGATTTCGCCCGGCTTGCGGGCGTCCTCCTGTTCAACGAAAGTTTTCAAGTTGCCGAGATTCATTTGCCAGAATTGGCGGTATCTTTCAAGCCACGCAGTCGCGGCTGCAAGCGGCGCGGGGTTCAGCCGGTAAATGCGGTGCCGTCCGCTGCGGGTTTCGACGACCAGCCGCGCTTTGCGCAACTGTCGCAAGTGCTTGGAAATCGCCGGACGTGAAATCGGGAAAGAGGCGGCGATTTGCCCGGCGGGCTGCGGACCTCGTCGCAAGAGATCGAGCACGGCAAGCCGGGTAGAATCGGCCAGGGCATAAAACGTGGCCTCCGGCAAATATGTAACCGATCGGTTCCGCATAATGCGTAACTATACGGTTACACGTTAAGTCGCGTCAAGAGGGAAATTCGGGTTGCCGCGGCCCAGTTTTTCACTCAAGTGGGCCGCGATCAACTTGCCGTGGAAGCGCCCGTTCTCAATGAAGATTTCATTCGTCCGCGATCCCGCCACGATCACTCCCGCGACATAGATTCCTGCCACATTCGATTCCAGGTTCTCCGGATCGCAGACCGGCCGGAGTTGCTCCGTCGCCAGTTCGATCCCCACGCTGCGCAGAAAATCGTAGTCGGGATGGTAACCGGTGAGCGCGAATACAAAATCGTTCTTCAGGCGAAGAACGCCGAAAGAAGCTTGCAGCGTGACCCAGGTATCGCCGATCTCCTGCACCGTGCTGTTGAAGTGCGCGGTGATTTCGCCAGCCTTGATGCGGTTCTCGATGTCGGGCCGCACCCAGTACTTAACGTGATCATGCATCCGCGATCCGCGATGAACCAGCGTGACGCGCGCTCCATGCCGCCACAAATCCAAAGCCGCTTCCGCCGCCGAATTCTTGCCCCCGATCACCACCACGTCGGTGTCGTAATAAGGATGCGGCTCCCGATAATAATGGAAGACTTTCTCCCGGTCCTCTCCCGGGATCTCCAGGCGGTTAGCGAGATCGTAATAGCCCGTGGCCAGCACGATTTTTCGCGCACGATAATCGTGGATGGCGTCGTGCCGGTCGGTCGCGGTCACGCGAAAATCGCCGTCCTCGCCAGCGATGGTTTTTACCCACTCGTTTTGGCGGATATGCAACTGGAAGTGTTCGGCGACGCGACGGTAATATTCCAGCGCTTCGAGCCGGTTTGGCTTAGCCAGAGATGTGGTGAAAGGAATGTCGCCAATCTCTAGCAACTCCGGCGTGGTGAAGAACACCATGTTCGTCGGATAGTGATAGATGGAATTAACGAGGCATCCCTTGTCAATGAGGATGGCCTTGAAGCCAGCCTTCTGGGCCTCGATGGCGCACGCCATGCCGGTGGGGCCGGCGCCCACGATCAAAACGTCATTCCAGGAGTCGGGCCGCGCATGAGCATGCGTGCGGGGCAGAGTTTCGGGAATCTGTTCGACGGCCAACGGTGTCAGAGGCTTCATCGTCTGTGAATGAAACTGACAATTCTAACACCGTGCGCACACGTGCGGGTGCCGCATTCCCTACTTCTTCACACAAACCGCAACTCCGTCGCGGATGGGCAAAATAGTTGTAAACAGATCCTTGGATTCGCAGATGAGTTTGTTGAACTCAAGGATGGCTTTGGTTTGAGCGTCCGGGTTGGGCTGACGAAGTTTACCGCTCCAGAGAACGTTATCCGTGATGAAAAGTCCGCCCTTTTTCAGGCGTGGGAGCGCTAAACGAAAGACGCGCGGGTAGTCGGTCTTATCGACGTCGTTAAAGATGATGTCGTAAGGCGTTTTCTCCTCCGATAAAATTTCGAGCGCGTCGCCCACCCGCACCGCGATGCGCTGGCTGACGTCGGCACGATCGAAGTAGCGGCGGGCCTTCTCGGCGCGCTTGGGATCGCCATCGGTATAGACGACCCGTCCGCCCTCGCCCACCGCGCGCGCCCACCAGATCGTGGAGTAGCCGATGGCCGACCCCATTTCAAAGATCTTCTTTGCGCCACTGATCACGGCCAGTTGATAAAGTACGCGAGCCACGGCCGGGCCGACGATGGCCACGTCGTTCTTGGCGGCGTAATCCTCCATCTCAGCAAGAACCTCGTCGCGCGGCGGCAGCATGTCATACAAGTAGTCTTCGACGGCAGGAACGGTAATTCCGCCCATGCGCCAGTCGGGGTTGGTGGTTCTGTTAGTCATGCTGCTCCTTGGTTGTAGGCCGGCGTCCCGCCGGCTTCGATCGCTCCGATCGCAGCCGTTCCTCACCCGCGATCGCCCTGGCTACGAAATCGTCTGCCCCGGTTTCATCTCTAGTACTCTGACGTCAGGCACCAGCTTCTGCAATGCGCCCGGCGTTCCCGTCAGCACCGGAAATGTACCGAAATGCATGGGAATGACAGTCTCCGGCTGCAGCAGTTTACAAGCATAGGCAGCTTCGCGCGGCGACATGGTGAAGAGGTCGCCGATCGGCAGCATGGCAATCTTGGGTGCGTACAAGTCGCGAATGATGGCCATGTCGCCGAAGACGTTGGTATCGCCCGCGTGGTAGAGCTTGACTCCGTTCGAGAACTCGAGCACGTAGCCGCAAGCTTCGCCGCCGTAAATGATTTCGTCGCCATCCTGAATGCCGCAGGAATGCACCGCGTGCACCATGGTGATCTTCACACCCGCGACGGTCTGCGTACCGCCCTTATTCATGGGAGCAATCTGTTTGACGCCTTTTTTCTGTAGCCACAAGCACAGCTCAAAGATGCCGACAGCAATCGGATTCAGCTTCTTACCCACTTCCACCGCGTCGCCGATATGATCGCCATGGCCGTGAGTGCAGATCAGCGCGTCGGCCTTCTTGACGTTCTTTTCGCTCTCCGGACACATGGGATTGCCCATGATCCAAGGATCAACGTAGAGAGTCTTCCCTTCCGGCGTCTGGATGCGGAACGTGGAGTGGCCAAGCCATGTAAGTTGGATTCCTTTGAGATTCACGAGACACTCCTAAGTAAGCTGCGAAGTAGAAATTCTAGTGACTTGCCCAAGTGCGCGCAACGAGCCTCAGCGCGCCGCCGCTTTCGTGAACCATTCGTCGAACCACTCCAGAGTGCGGAGAGTATAGTCGCGCGCATCGGCGGGCTTCACAAACAAGTGTCCTTCGTTCGGATACACCACCAGCCGAGTCGGCACCTTCATCGTCTTAAGCGCATGCCACCATTCCACCGATTGCTCCATCGGAACCTCGCCATCGCGGTCGCCAACCAGAACCAGCGTAGGCGTCTTGACCGCTTTGACGAAGTGCATAGGGTCGCACTTCGCGTAGACAGCGGGATCGTCGTAAACCGAGGCTCCAAAAAACGGAATCATCCATTCATCAATATCGTTGAGGCCGTAATAACTGAGCCAGTCCGAAAGTCCAGCGCCCGCGACCGCGGCGGCAAAACGGCCGGTCTGCGTCTCGGCCCACATGGTCATGTATCCGCCATAGCTGTGGCCGCGAATGCCGATGCGCTTGGCGTCAATCGGATACTCTTTAGAGACCGCATCGACGCCGGCCATGATGTCGCGGAAATCGCCGCCGCCAAAATCCTTAAGATTAGCTTGCGTGAAGGCCTCGCCCTGTCCATAGCTGCCGCGCGGGTTCGGACAGAGCACGAAATAACCCATCGCCGATGCGCCTGCAGTGATGCCCTCATCCCAACGAGAAGCGCACGCCCACGACGGTCCGCCATGCACGCTGACCACGAGCGAATAGGTCTTGCCCGGTGCGTAATCCTTGGGAAGCATGAGCCAGCCTTGCACGCGCGTGTCACCGTTCATCCAGTGAATATTGCGCGTCACTCCCCATGAAGACTGAATGCCGCTGTTCACATGCGTGATCTGCTTCCACTTGCCAATCGTCCCGGCCCACACCTCAGGTGGAGTGCCGGCGGATTGCCGTACAACAGCAGTCACCTTGCCATCGTGAGAGAAAGAACCGCCAGGTCCCCACGCATCCGAAACTGCGGCTGCGAGTTCTTCGCCCGTCCACAATATCTGCACCTCGCCACCGTTCGTGCTCACGCTGCCAAACCCTGAATTGCCGTCGAAGTTGGCGGAAAACAGGATGCGGTCGGGAGATGTCCAAGCGAGCGCAGATGGAGATGCCTTGAGGTTTGGAGTGACATTCCGTGCCGCGCTGCCGCCGCCGGGATCGACGATCGGGACGACGACGATATCACCCCCGGTGAGCCCCTCGTCACTCATGAGTCCTTCGATAATCGCCACATTCTTGCCGTCCGGCGAAACGTGCGGGTCCCCCATCTGCCATTTGGGCGTGTAAATCTCGCGCATGGCGCCGGTCTGGGCGTCGATCAGGTAGAGGCGCGCGATCCACCAATTGGCGTCGCCCGATCCGTGCGCTGCGGATGCCGCCCACGCCTTTCCGTCGGGAGTCCAGTCGTATTCGTAAACGTAAACATCGGCGGGCGTAATCTGCGTCAACTTGTTCGTTCTCAAATCAATGGTGGTGAGGCGCTCCTCGTAGATTTTGTCATCAACCACGCCCGCCAGAGGAATCATCGGCTCCAGTGGCCCAGCCACGCGCGGGAGCCCCTCAATAAAAAGGATCGCCAGGCGCCCACCGTCGGGAGAAAAACGTGGCGTCTGCACATAGCCTTTTACTTCCGCCCGCTTAGCCGGAGCACCACCTTCGAGCGCCAGCGTCCATACTTGGGCCACTGGAGTGTCACCCGGCAAGTCAGCCAGAAATGCAAGCTGTTTGCTATCCGCCGACCATGCGACCTCGCGCAGCGAAAGCTTGTCTTCCAGGGAAATCGAGCGGAGAGGCCCGCCGCTCGCCGCGGTCACGGTGAGCTCTGCGCCGATGATGTAGGCAACCTGAGTTCCATCGGGAGAGATCGCAACCTGATCGATCGTCTTCGCGTGAGGCATAGAGGCGAGCACGGCACCAGCCAGCGAAGGTTGCGCCACAAGTGGCAGAGAGAGAAATAAAACAGCGTAAAGCAACGCCGCAAAATCCAGACAATATTTGTCCCCTGATTTCATGGTCGCTGAGTATATCCGAATTTAATCCGTTCCGGTTGCACTCACTCGTGTATAAGATGGTGCTCAATGCCCGAACTCAAGGTGTTGCTTTCGCGTGAAACCATTGCCCGGAAGGTCGCCGAACTGGGAGAAGAGATCGCCCGCGATTTCCGGGGTCAATCCATCATCTTCGTAGGCGTTCTCAAGGGCGCGGCCGTTTTCCTGAGCGATCTAGCGCGCCAGACTCCGCTCGACGCCACCTTCGACTTCATCGGCGTCTCCAGTTATGGAAACCGCCCCATAGCTCAGGAGGATCCGAAGGGCCATGCGGCATGGGATTCACTCGGCGAAGTCCGTTTGACGAAAGACATGGATCAATCGCTGGCGGACCGCAATGTGATTCTCGTGGAAGACATTCTCGACACCGGCCTGACGGTGAACTACATTACGAAGCTGCTGCAGGCGCATCAGCCAAGATCACTGCGCATTGCCGCCCTGCTCGACAAGCCTTCGCGGCGCAAGCAGCCGATCGAGGCACATTATATCGGCTTCACCATACCCGATGCCTACGTGGTCGGTTACGGCATGGACTACGCCGAACGGTATCGCAATCTTCCGGATATCTGCGTGCTCGATAATTTGTAATTTGTAATTGTCAAACTTGGCGGTCTTGATTTTTAAATTACCAATTACAAATCACCACTTACAAATTTCGTTATGATGAAGCCTGTGAAAACCACCGCCTCGCAAACGGGACACACCTCCGAGGTGGAGCCTCTCTTGCTCGAAGTGGCCGACGTGGTAAATACCACACTGGACCTGGAAACCACGCTGCGGCGCGTCGCAGAACTGGTACGCAAGGTCATTGACTACGAAATTTTTGCGATCCTGTTGCTCAACGAACCGCTTCAGGAATTGTACGTTCGCTTTCACGTAGGTTATCCGCAGGGAATCGCCGATCGCCTGCGCGTGAAAGTGGGCCAAGGAGTCACCGGACGCGCCGCCGAAACGCGCCAAGCCGTGCTGGTCGCCGATGCCACGAAGGATGATTTCTTCATCGACGCGCTACCCAATGTTCACTCCGAACTGGCGATTCCGCTCATTGTCAAGAACCGGGTGATTGGCGTGATTGACCTCGAGGCGCGTGAAAAAGGTTATTTCACCGAAGAGCACAAACGTCTGCTGACGCTGATCGCTTCGCGCATGGCGGTGGGCATCGAGAATGCGCGGCTGCACACGCGCACCACCCGCCAGGCTCGTACCCTGCTTCTGCTGAACGAGATTGCCCGCGAACTTACCTCGATTCTGAACCTCGACGAACTGCTCAAGCGCATCGCTGAACTTCTGAAGCGCCTGATCGACTACCAGATGTTCAGCATTCTTCTGCTCGATCAGGAGGGCGACAAACTGCAGCACCGGTTTTCGCAGCGCTTCGAGGAAAGACTGCATCGGAAGCACGATATTCCGCTGGGCCGCGGAGTCGTGGGATACGCTGCGCAAGCCAAGGAAGCGGTTCTGGTGCCCGACGTCGCCAAAAGTGACCGTTACATCGCGGTGAATCCGGAAACCCGCTCCGAGCTCGCGGTTCCGCTGATCTACCAGGAAAAGGTCATCGGAGTGCTCGATCTGGAGCACACGCGCCGCGGTTACTTTACCGAGGATCACAAGCGCACCCTGACCACGTTGGCGGCGCAGTTGGCCATCGCCATTGAAAACGCGCGCCTGTACGAGCAAGTGGCCCGCCAGGAGCAGCGCCTGGAGCACGATCTGGCGCTGGCACGTGAGTTGCAGTTTCGTTTGCTCCCGCATGTGCCTCCGAAAATGCCGCATCTCGATGTCGAAGCCAAGTTTGTTCCCGCCCGCGCCATCGGCGGCGATCTCTACGACTTCGTTCCTTATTCGTTGTCGCGCCTCGGGATCGCGATTGGAGACGTCAGCGGCAAAGGCGCTCCGGCGGCGATCTATGCCGCGCTAGTCAGCGGAATTCTGCGTTCCCATGCGCCGATCGAACCGGGCCCGGCAGAAATGCTCTCCGCCGTCAACCTCTCGCTGGCCGAGCGCCCAATTGCGGCGCAGTTTGTGTCGATCATTTATGCCGTGTGGGACGATGAAAAGCGCACGCTCCTGGTTGCGAATTCGGGTCTGCCCCGGCCCATCTATTATCATGATGGCAAACTTGAGTTGATCGAGGCGACCGGCCTGCCGCTCGGCCTCTTCGACGAAGCCGACTACGATGAATTCAGTTTCAAGGCCAAGTCCGGCGATCTGTTCGTGTTCCTCAGTGACGGCATTCTCGACGCCCGCAACCGCCACGGCCAGTCGTTCGGACAGGAGCGCGTGGGAGCGATCGTAGCCGGCTGTGCCACGAAATCCGCGGACTGCGTGGTCAACGAAATCTTCAAGGCAGTCGCGGAGTTTGCCGCGGGAGTCGATGCTTTCGACGATCAAACCGTGGTCGCCATCAAAGTCAAAGCGGGGCCGGGTAAACGCAAGTGAAGCAAGCGCGCGCATCGCAGGCGTTACGTCCTCCCGCATTCAGTTTCTCGTGTGGTGACGGGGCTTTGCCCCGTCCGAGAAGGACGCATCGGTCCGCGAGCATTTGCACCGAGGAGCTCTACTGTGAGGCTGTCTCGCTGGAAAGCCTTGCCGCGCGCCACGGAACTCCGCTCTACGTTTATTCCGCGGCGATGATCCGAGCGCGATTGCGCGCCTTCGCGCACGCGCTTCAATCCATTCCGCATACACTGTGCTATTCGGTCAAAGCCAATTCCACGCTGGCGATTCTACGGCTGGTAGCCAGCGAGGGCGCCGGCTTCGACGTGGTTTCAGGTGGAGAATTGCAGCGAGTTCTGCGCGCCAGCCGGATAGCTGCGAGCAAAGTTGTGTTTTCCGGCGTGGGCAAAACCGCGGCGGAAATGGAACTCGGCCTTCGCTCCGGCATATTGCTATTCAACATTGAAAGCGCTTCGGAATTGATCTTGCTCTCCGCAACCGCCGCACGATTGAAAAAACGAGCGGCAGTAGCGGTGCGAGTCAATCCCGATGTTTCGGCGAAAACTCATCCCTATATTTCGACCGGACTGCACAAACACAAATTCGGCGTTCCGATTCCTGAGGCACTGACGCTCTATGCCGATGCCGCGAAGCAGCCTTATCTGAAAGTGGCCGGAGTGAGCGTTCACATCGGCTCGCAGATTACCGATGTCAGTACGTTTCAAGAGGCGCTTGAGCGCGTGGCCGATCTAGTCCGCGACCTGCGCCGCCAGGGACACGACATTCGTTATATCGATGCCGGCGGTGGCTTGGGAATTTCGTACGACGGAGCCCAGGAGAATTTCAAGAAGCAGATTGCGGCCTACGCAAAAGCAGTGCTAAGTCCGTTGCGGAGATTAAAGCTGCACGTACTTCTCGAACCCGGTCGCTCCATCGTGGGCCCGGCAGGTGTATTGCTGACACGCGTCCTTTACCGTAAAACGAATAATCACAAACGCTTCCTGATTGTAGATGCGGCCATGAACGATCTTGTACGTCCGTCGCTCTATGGCGCGTATCACGAAATCGTCCCGGTGCATCGCGCATCGCGCCAGACGGAGATCACCGATGTGGTTGGTCCCATCTGCGAGACCGGCGACTTCTTTGCACGCGACAGAAAGCTTCCGTTAGTCAACGAGGGAGACCTGCTGGCCATTCTCGATGTCGGCGCGTATGGCGCGGTGTTGGGATCGAACTACAACACGCGCGGCCGGGCCGCAGAGGTATTAGTGGATGGCGCGAAGTCAAAAGTTATACGCCGCCGCGAGAGCTTCGAGGATCAGATGAGGATGGAACAATTTTAATGGAGCGCCTCACAGCGACTCCAAAAAATTGGTCACTGCCCGCAGCACCGGCTCCGGCTGCTGAATAAACAGCGCGTGTCCCAGGTTCTGGAACTTCACATGCGCGTGATGCGGCAACAAGCGCGTGGCCAGTGCCACGTCCGCATCGGACATCAATCCGCCCAACTCTGGAGCGCCCTGCAAAAGCAGCGTTGGACAATTAATCCCGCGCAACACCGTCTCGCCGTCCCACCCCGCGATCGACGATCCATCCAGCGTCATGTCATAAGTATCCGGATCGGCCTGCTGCACGCAACGTGCCCAGGCCAGCAGATAAGCTTCATCGTTCCCCGGAAATTCGCGGATCGCAACCAGCCTGCCGCTCGGGGCGGGCAACACGATATTGCCAATGCCCTGAGCAATCTCCTCGATCGATCCGCGGCACCGCGCCAGATCGCGCAATCCCGTGAACAGCGCCGTGTACATCGGATGGCGAAGTTGCCGCGGGACGATAATGTTGTCGCCAAGAATCAGCGCCCGCACCAATTCCGGATGATGCGCAGCGACCCACATGCTCACCATGCCGCCGAGCGAATGTCCAAAGAGCACGGCAGGAGCGGAAATGCGCTCGCGAAGCAGGCATGCGACGTCTTCGGAATACCGCGGGCCGTGGTATCCGCGAGCCACGCGCGACGATTTGCCATGGCCGCGCAGATCGACCGCGAAAATATGCCAGCGCAGGCTCAGTGCCGGAATCACCGGCAGAAACACCTGCCAGCGCCGCCCCAGTCCGTGCAGCAGCACGAGCGGCGGTCCCTGTGCGGGGCCTTCCGCATAGTTCAATTGCACTTCGCCTGTGTCGAGTGTGTGCTCGGCAAGGCCTGGATGAATCTCATTCAAAGCGGCCCCCACAGCTCAAAAACCTGACACCTGACACCTGAGACCTAGCCTACCGTTCGCCCCACTTGAGCTTGGTGCCAAGCACCTCGAAGAATGTTTTCTGGAACCGCAACAGCCGCGCCGGATGTTCCGCCTTAACGCAGCGCACGATATCACCCACTCGCGCGGGCGTGCCAACCTGCCCATCAAAGCTCAGGTAGGCTTCTTCCTTCCCGGTCTTAACGCGGATCTCGATCTCGACCGTGTCGCGCACCACCACCGGACGGTGCGTCAAGCCGTGAGGCGAAACGGGTGTAATGAGAAAAGCATCCACATCCGGGTTAAGAATCGGCCCTCCCGCGCCGAGAGAATACGCGGTCGAACCGGTCGGCGTAGCGATGATCAGCGCATCGGCCCGGTAGCTGGAAACGAACTCCGCGTCCACAAAAAGCTCGAAGTGGTTCAAGCGCGCAATCGCGCTCTTGCTCACCACCACCTCGTTCAAAGCAACGTGCGTGACGGCAATCTTCCCGTTCCGGATGAGCGTGCCTCGCAGCATGGACCGGCTGTCCACGATGTAGCTCTCTTTCTCGATCGCTTCCAGCGCCGGATACAAATCGGCGATCGCCAGTTCGGTCATGAATCCGAGTGTGCCGAGATTGATGCCGAGAATCAGCGTGCTGGCTTCCGCAACCGCACGCGCCGCCGAAAGCAAAGTCCCATCGCCGCCGAACACCAGCGCCAGCTTCGGCGACCGCGTGGCCAATTCACTTCGCGCGATCACATCGGACGCCGAAAAATACACCGCACTTTCCTGGTCCACCACCACCGCGTAGTTGCGCTCCTGCAGCCATTGTTCCAGTACCGGCAATACGTCGCACAACTCCGGGCGCCCCGGCTTCGAAATGATGGCCACGGTTTTCTGATTGGACTTCCGGGCGGACTTGGGCATCTCTTCGGCCTTGCCTTTGACCTTGCCGTCGAGCTTGCGTTTGGGCGATGGATCTGGCATCGGACTTCCGATTGTACAGAATCAGCCCGCAACCGGCGTCGAAAACTCTGCGTGGAGCAGAAACTCGCGATTGCCCTCGCCGCCGAGGATGGGAGATTCGATCCATTCCGCGCGCGAGCACCCAAGTTCCACCAGCGCCGCCTTTACCTTCGAAACAGCCGCCATTTGCGCCGCTTCGTCGCGCACAATTCCGCCTTTCCCCACCAGTTCCCTGCCCGCTTCGAACTGCGGCTTCACCAGCACCACAATCTGCGAATGAATTTCGCGACGCACGCCGGAATAAAACGAAGCCGCGCGAAGCACCGCCGGCAGCACCAGGGTTGCAGAGATGAAAGAGACATCCATGGCGATAAAGTCGACTGCCTCGCCGACGTCGGAGGGTTCAAGGTAGCGAGCGTTAGTTTTCTCCAGCAGCCGGATACGCGCGTCGTTGCGCAGCCCGAAATCGATCTGTCCATAGCCGGTATCGACGGCAATCACGCGAACCGCACCGTGCTGCAGCATGCAATCGCTGAAGCCTCCGGTGGAAGCGCCAACGTCAAGACAGATTTTGCCCCGAAGATCGATGCGCCAGTGTTCGAGAGCCTTCTCCAACTTGAGCCCGCCCCGGCTGACATAGCGGAGATCTTCGCCCAACAAGCGCACGTTTGCATCGGCATCAATCGACGCGCCCGCCTTCTCGACCTTTTGCTCGTTGACAAGAACTTTTCCCGCGAGAATGAGTGCTTGCGCGCGCTCGCGCGAAGGCGTCAAGCCTCGCCCTACCAGCAATTTGTCGAGACGAGTCTTCACCGGCAACGATTCATAGCCGAGAGTCAATCCAGCAAGCACCCGATGCAGTGCAGAATGTTGAAGCGATTCGTTAACAGAAGGTTACAGGAGTAAGGTCCCAATTTTCCACAAACTTTTCCACCGCGCTGTTGAAAAGTTCGGCAGAGCTGCCGAAGATTGATCGGGTGATCGGGCCATCGGGTGATCGAAAATCAAACACAAACTTGTGCAACTCAGATCACCCGATCACCCGATTGCTTCCACTCAGCCCGCAACTTCTTCCAAAGTCTTCTGGTCGATGTCGAAGTTAGCGTGCACGTTCTGCACGTCGTCACTATCTTCCAGCGCTTCGAGCAGCCGAATCATCTGCGCCGCCTGCTGCCCTTCCAGCTTGATGTAATTGTCCGGAACCATGCTCACGCTCGACGACGTAGGCGTAATGCCAGCCTTCTTCACCGCCTCAAGCACGGCTTCGTAGGAGTGAGGCTCGGTCAAAATTTCCCAATTCTCGCCCTCATCCTTTAAATCTTCTCCGCCCGCGTCGAGGATGATGTTCATCAGGTCGTCTTCTTTGGCTGCCGATTTCGGAACGACGATGTCACCCTTCTTTTTGAACATCCACGAAACCGCGCCCGCCTCGGCCATGTTGCCATTGTTCTTGCCAAACACGTGCCGGATTTCGCTCACCGTGCGATTGCGGTTGTCAGTAGAAATTTCCGCCAGCAAAGCCACGCCGCCCGGTCCATAGCCCTCAAGAATAAATTCTTCGTAGCTCGCGCCCGGCAGTTCTCCTGTGCCGCGCTGGATGGCGCGCTTGATGTTATCAGCGGGCATGTTCTCCGCCTTCGCCGCCAGAATGGCCGTCCGCAGCCGCGGGTTCATGTCGGGATCGCCTCCCGACTTTGCCGCCATCGCAATTTCCTTGATGAGACGGGTAAAAATCTTGCCGCGCTTAGCGTCGAGCGCGCCCTTCTTGTGCTTAATAGTTGCCCACTTAGAATGGCCGGACATAGCTCTACCTCATCCCTTCGTCTAGGTGATACGAGTACTCGAATTGCGCTGATTCTCGGAACTTCGGATTCCGCCCGCGGAGGAAATCACAGGATCAGCCTCGACGTAAATCGTTCAGGCGAATAGAGATTATAGCATGGGGCGCGAAGCCGGGTAACAGCAGGGTGGGTAACGTGGCCGAAGCCGCATGATGTACTCTGAGGAGGAATCTCCATGGCCGCCGCCATCCTCGACCGTCAACTCGCCGAACTAGAAGCCAGTCGCTACAGATTCGGGCCCGGAGAAGCCGCCCGAGTAGTCAACCTGCTGAGACGGCTCGACGCCAGGCGCTTCCCGGATTCGGCGTCGCTGATCCGCTTCCACGAGACGCTGCTTTTTCTGCGAGCGTTCCCGCAGGGACCAGCCGTGGTTCGCGCCACCGAGCGCATTTTGAATCGCTTCCACAAAAAAGTGGAAGCACTACGCCAAGCCGGCGCCGACATGGACGACTTCGACACCTTCGAAGTTTCCGGCGTTGCCGGCACCGAGATGGAAGACACGCTCAGCTTTGATGTTGCGAGTTGGCTAATCGGCACGAATCGTCTCCCCGGCAAAGTGGAAGTCGCCTGGGAAAACTACGACCCCGGACGCGAACTAGGCACCACCGGCCCGCGCTTCATGCCTCTGCTAGACGACGATTCCTACGTCGAGGCCGACACGCCGTGGCGTCGCTGGCTAGAAACCGTCGCAGCCAAGAAAGGCTCCAATCCTTCATCGCGAATCCCTGCATGGTTGGTTCAGCGCTTCGCCGATCTGCCCTTAGGCCCGACCGAGAAAGCCGAGCTCTACGAATCCCTGCGCATCCCCTTACGTTGGAAGCTCGAGAACTCCACTATCACGCGCACGCGCAACTGGAAGCCCGTCCGCAAAGTTTTTTACCACAACGCCCCGTTAATCAGCCGAAGCCAGGTCTCGCTCCCCTCCGAGTTAGCAAGGCGTCCGCCGCAACTGACAAAGCTCTCGCGCAAGCAAGGCGAAGAGATCATGAACCTCGTCCACGAGGTCATGTTAGTACGCTACCGCGAACTTTACGGCACCACGCTAGGCGACCCGCCCTCGGTAGTAAGGGCAGAAGTAGGCCGCGGCGTGACCATCTATCTCTGGAACCTGCCGCCCGGCCGCCGCCTGCCGTTGCGCGCTTACGTCGCCGGATTGACGTTGAAGAATGGTGTTCCCATCAACTACATCGAAGCCATCGGCCTCTGCGAGTGGATGGAAGTTGGCTTCAACACCTTCTACACGTTCCGCGGCGGCGAAGCAGGATGGGTCTACGCGCAGGTGCTGCGCTGCCTGTGTCACCTCATGGGAACGACGTGCGTCTCTGTCTATCCCTACCAACTGGGCCACGAAAACGAGGAGGCAATCGAATCCGGCGCATTCTGGTTCTACCGCAAACTCGGCTTTCGGCCAGGACGCCCCGAACTGCAAAAACTGGCGGAACGCGAAGAGCAAAAAATAGCCGCCGACTCCCAATACCGCACCCCCGCGCGCACGCTGAAGCGGCTGGCGGCGGGCCACGTTTTCTACGAACTTCCGGGAAGCGAAGTGGGAGCGTGGGACAATTTTTCAACCCGCAACATCGGCCTGCGAGTCAACCGGCGAATGGCGCAAGACTTTAGCGGAGATGCCGTCCTCATGCGCAAGCGCTCGAGTCGTGCGCTAGAGCGAATGTTAGGCATCAATACATCTTCATGGAAGCCGCTGGAGAAGGTAGCGTTTGAGAACTTTGCACTTATCCTGACGGATATCCCGGGATTGCGTGCATGGACCCGGAAAGAAAAAGAAGACCTCGTCGGCATCATCCGAGCCAAATCCAAACCAGATGAAATGCTCTGGCTGCATCTCACGCAGCAGCACGGGCCGCTTCGGAAGGCGCTGCTGACGCTCGGCCACCACTAATTCCTCATTCGATCCCGAGCCGCTTCTGAATCTGCTCCAGCGGCACGCCCTTGGTTTCCGGAACCAACGTCTTCACCCAAATCAGTTGCAGCACCATCATGCCCGCGAAAAACGAGAAGACGTAGCCCGGTGCGAAAGCCGAAACCATCTTCGGAAAGAAAGTTGTAAGCAAGGCCGCGAAGACCCAGTGCGTGAAACTGCCCAGCGCCTGCCCTTCGGCGCGTTGACGATTGGGAAATATCTCGGAGATGAAAACCCAGATCACCGCCCCCTGACCAATCGCATGTGCCGCAATAAAAGCAAAGATACAAACCGGCACAATAGAAAAATGCGCCGTAAAGAAAGACCAGGCCACCAGTCCGAGCGAAGCAATATATCCAAATGACCCAATAAAGAGAAGCGTACGCCGCCCCAGCCGGTCAATCAGCCAAAGGCCAACAAAGGTGAAAACCAGATTGGTGATGCCGATGCCGACCGATTGCAATAGCGCGGCCTTCGCACCCAGTCCGGTAAGTTCAAAAATGCGCGGCGCGAAATAGAGAATCGCATTGATCCCAGAAAGCTGGTTGAAGAATGCAATCAAAACCGCCAGCAGAATCGGCTTGCGCAAGCGGCCTGTCCAAAAATGCGCCGACGATGCTTTCTCCGAAGACGCAGCCACAATCTCGTTCGCCTCGCCCTCAATCTCGGTTCTGGATGCGGCGGGTTCGATGCGCTGCAGAACCTTCAGAGCGCCTTCGCGATCGCCGCCTCTTCTCAGAAGCCAGCGCGGGCTCTCGGGCAGTCCGAAGCAGAGCAGCGCGTAGAGAAGCGAAGGAAACGCAGCGACGCCCAGCATCCAGCGCCACGCATTTTCGCCCACACCCGCCAGCAGAGCGTTCGACACAAACGCGATCAGGATGCCAAAAACAATGTTGAATTGAAACATGCCCGCCAGTTGTCCGCGATGCTTAGCAGGCGCAATTTCCGAAATATACAGCGGAGCCGCCACCGTCGAGATGCCAATTCCCAGGCCGCCGATGAAACGAGCAGCGATGAAAGCAGAAACATTTGAGGCCAATCCCGAACCGACTGCGCCGACAAAGTACAGCACGCCAATCCAGAGCAGCGTAGCCTTGCGTCCGAACCGGTCTGCGGGCCAGCCCCCGGCGAGCGCACCCACCACGGTTCCATAAAGAGCGGACGCCATGGCAATCCCGTGGAGTTCGGGACTCAGCCCCCAAAGTGCCTGAATAGTTTTCTCCGCGCCCGAAATGACGACGGTGTCAAAGCCGAAAAGGAATCCGGCGAGCGCGGAAGTAAGCGACCAGAAAAAGATGCGGCCATTCATAGAGGACAGACTCGATGAGCGCATCTCACGATAAATGCATCACGGACGTCGCGCAAATGCGCCTCCCCTTCGCGACACTTCGTGCCCTTGGCACACCGGCGAACTTGAACCGCTGCGTTTGACCGTGTATAAAGATTTAGGAAGCACAAGCGCCGGCTGCGGTGTGCCCGCCTGTGCCGCAGACTAAGTTGCCCTCAAACGGTCTGCAAACGATTGATAGTAAAGCGGAAGTGGTGGAACTGGCAGACACACCATCTTGAGGGGGTGGCGCCGAAAGGCGTGGGGGTTCAAATCCCCCCTTCCGCACCATTGAACTGATTCCTGCATATTGCGCGCTTTGCTGACGGGATCGGAATTTGACTCGGGCCTTGGCCCGCACGGAGTTTCTTGTAATGACCATTTTGATCACAATCGTTCACGTAATCGTTTGCTTTTTCCTGATTGCAGTCGTCCTGCTGCAAAGCGGAAAGAGCGGCGATTTGGCTGCGGCCTTCGGCGGTCAGGGCAGCCAGACAGCGTTTGGTCCGCGGGGCGCGGCCTCGGTGCTTTCCCGGGCGACGACCTGGTCTGCAATTATTTTCATGTTAACGTCGATCACTCTTTCGATTTTTGCAGCGCGGAGATCGGGCCCCACGTCTGCGCTCTCAGGTCTAAAACCGTCGCAGACAAAATCGCAGCCCGCCCCGTCCCCGTCCGCACCGCCGACGGTTCCGCAAAACCAGGCTCCAAACCAGAAATAAATTGCAAGTTTTGTCATCCTGAGCGAAGCAGAACGATTCGCGGAGCGAGTCGTTCTGCGTAGCCGAAGGACCTCTACTCCCCAAGCGCACCCCTCTCGCATTTTCCTCTCGTGCTCGGCGTTTCGATTTCCAACGGTCAACCTGCAAGAAAAGGGTTCTCTTCCCTTTCTTCTCCAATCGTGGTTCGTGGCCCATGTCCCGGAATCACGAGCGTGTCGTCCGGCAGCCTGAGGACGCGATCATGCAGTGAGCGCATAATTTTCTCAAACGATCCTCCCGGCAAATCGGTGCGTCCGATGCTGCGGGCAAACAGCGTGTCGCCGGCGATCAGCAATTTTTCCGCAGGAAAATAGAGGCATACGCTGCCTTCCGTGTGGCCTGGAGTGTGCAGCACGTTCGCCGTCAAGCTGCCCGCCTGCAGCGACTCCCCATCTCCAATACTCGCTGCAATGGCAACTTCTCCCGGCGCAGCCATACCCAGCCACGAAGCTTGCACGTCCAGCATTTTCAGCAATGCGTAGTCATTCTGATTGAGCAGGATCGGCGCTCCCGTCAGCGCCCGCAGTTTCATCGCTCCGCCAACGTGGTCGATGTGCGCGTGGGTAATCACGATCTGCTTCACTTGCAGTTTGTGCTGGCGCAAGATGGCAACAACGTTTTCCACGTCGTCGCCCGGATCGATGACCATAGCTTCGTGCGTAGTCTCATCGCCAATCACCGAGCAGTTGCATTGCAGCGGGCCGACGGGAAGAATCTCGTGGATCATGAAGTCATTTTCGCTCACCACGCCGGATTCCACCACTCCCCCAGCCCGTGGGTAGTAATGCAGTTTGAAAAAATGTTGCCCCTCAACAGTTAAACAGTTTCCTGAAAAACTCGACTTTGCTTTTGGGTGGCGCAGCGGTTCACCGCTGCGTTAAAACGCCCCGTTTTCCGTGCCGGCTTCAGCCGCTGAGGGAACGACGCCGCGTGCAAAGGAGTTCATCAGCTTTACGGCAGGGCTGAAGCTGTGCCCTTTCAAAGCCACTTCAACCCGCGCCACTCCCCAGCCGCTTCAATCTGACGGAACTTGTCCGCTTCGTTCGTCGTATAGTTGCATGGGCCAAGTCTTGCCGACCGCGGAGGTCATTTGCTAATGACAATGCCAAGAATGATTCGTTTCACGATCGCTTCCGTTTCTCTTTCCTTTCTGTTGTCCCTCAGCGCATTCGCGCAGCCGCAAACGCCCCTGATTCCACGCAGCGTGCTGTTCGGAAACCCCGAGCGCACTGCACCGCAAATTTCACCGGACGGCTCCATGCTCGCCTATCTCGCTCCCGACCAGGGAGTCCTCAACATCTGGGTGCGGACCTTGGGCAAGACCGACGATCACGCCATCACCAACGATCGCAAGCGCGGCATCCGCAATCTGTTCTGGCAATACGACTCCAAGAGTATCCTCTACGCCCAGGACCAGAACGGCGATGAGAATTGGCGCGTTTATCAAACCACCATCGCCACCAGCCACACTCGCGACCTGACCCCCTTCGATAAGGTCCGCGCTGATATCGTCGCGCTCGAGCCTTCTCATCCCGACGTTGCTCTCATTCAGTTAAACAAGCGCGACCCAAAGGTTTTCGATATCTATCGCGTGAATCTTCAGACGGGCGAACTCACCCTCGATACCGAAAACCCCGGCGATGTTGCCGGCTTTCAGCCCGATCACGATCTTCAGGTTCGCGCCGCACAGGTGACGACGCCCGACGGCGGTACCGTGATTCGCGTCCGCGACAACGCCAAATCGCCCTGGCGCGAATTGATGAAGTGGGGTCCCGAGGAGACCCTGGGTAACGTTTCCGGTTTTTCTCCGGACAACAGCGCTTTGTTGGTGATCACTTCACTGGATGCCAATGCGGCCCGCCTTCTTTCCGTCGACATCGCCACGGGCAAGAGCACGGTCATTTCCCAGGATACTCAATTCGATGTTTCGTTTGTCGTCACGCATCCCCGGACCAACAAGCTCCAGGCAGTGGTATTCCTGCGCGAGCGCCGTGACTTCCAGATTCTCGATCCCGATATACAGCCAGATTTCGACGCTCTCAGGAAAGTACGCGATGCCGACATCAGCGACATCAACCGCGACTTGGCCGACGATAAGTGGATTGTTGCCTTTGAGGGCGACAACGCTCCCATCTACTACTACCTCTACGACCGCGCCAGCCGCAAAGCCACCGTGCTCTTCAGCAACCGCCCAGCGCTCGAAAATTTCAAACTGGCGAAGGTGAAGCCGATCCAATACAAGGCCCGTGATGGCATGACGATCTATGGGTATCTCACGACTCCCGCCGGAGTCGATCCGAAAAACTTACCCATGGTCGTTTTCCCACACGGCGGTCCTTGGGGACGCGACCTCTGGGGATACGATCCCTATGCGCAGTGGCTCGCCAATCGCGGCTACGCCGTCCTACAGCCCAACTTCCGAGCCTCCACCGGCTACGGCAAACTTTACCTTAACGCCGGAGATCGCCAGTGGGCGGGCGCCATGCGCACCGATCTGCTCGACGCTAAAGATTGGGCCGTAAACCAAGGCGTAGTGAATCCCGCGAAGGTCTGCATCATGGGCGGCAGCTATGGCGGTTACGCCACGCTCGCCGGCGTGGCCTACGCGCCCGATGCCTACGCCTGTGGCGTCGATATCGTCGGTCCCTCCAATCTCAACACTTTGCTCAAGACCATTCCTCCCTACTGGTCCACGCTTCTTGCCGTCTTCCACAAACGCATGGGAGACAATGAGGAATTTCTAAAATCGCAGTCGCCACTGTTTAAAGCCGACCAGATTAAAGTTCCTTTGCTGATCGGCCAGGGCGCAAACGATCCGCGCGTCAACAAAGCCGAAAGTGACCAGATCGTCGCCGCCATGCGCAAGAACAGCAAGCCCGTCGAATACTTTGTATTTCCCGACGAAGGCCACGGTTTCGCCCGCCCCGAAAACCGCATGGCGTTCAATGCCGCCTCGGAGGAGTTCCTGGCCAAGTATCTCGGTGGGAGATATGAACCGCCAAGCGATGCGGAAAAGAAGTTATTGGAAAGCGTGAAGCAATAATTAAGACGCCCCTTGAGGTGTGCGTGTAAGAACTAGTCTTCGGGCAATCCGGCGAAACGGAATGCCCGCAGATCCAGCCCCGGAGGGCGAGCGACAGTGGCCCAGCGCTTTCAGAGGCTGTTACGAAACTCAGCGCCGCGCACCGACAGTGGAACAAAAACGAACCCAGCCGCGAAGCGGCGGCAAATGAAAGCCCGGTACGGAAGTGCCGGGTAACGAGAAGCGGGACAAACCAAGTCCGCTTCAGCGGACGGCACGACTTTCGTAATAGACTCCTTCAGCGCTGGGAAAGTGGCACGGCGAGTTCAATCCGCGTCTCTACCGGAAAAATTAGGACCCCCTACGATGCCGCCGCGACCTGCCCAGTCCTCTGATCCGAGCGGAAGCGCAACAGCGCTGCAATATTGCCGGCGCGATCCAGATCCACGTTCTCCTTCAGATAAAACAATTCAATGTCGCGGCGTATGGCGATGGGAATGATGGCGTCGCTAACGTCGGCAAGTTCCCGAGTGGGATTTCCGCAAGCGACGCACGACGGCACCAGGTGAGTGTTGAGATGGCCGCAGTGAATGCACTCGACCACTCGAGCCGAATAGTTTTCGCCCAGAAAAATGCTCTGCACCTCCCCGGTTTCGAGCGCCTGCAGAACGCGCCGCAGACCGGTGACGCCGCGTCCGTTCGACTTGGCGAAATCCAGTGCTTCGCTGGCTTTCTTGGCTCCTCGTTCCTCTATCCAACGATCCAACACAGTGCCGGCGCGATCCCGAACCTCTTCGTGCGAGACGCTGGCAACGTCCGCTGAGAATCGCCCAATCACGCGCTGCTTGACGTAGGGGTGAAGGTTCGATTCGAACTCGGACCAGTTGGCATCCTGACAACCGACGATGACCCGCTCCCAGATGCCTTTCTCGAAGTCGGTCCGCAGCCGCTCGGAAACCGCCTTGAAGTGCTGCAGCGCCTCGTCGGCCACGCGCCGTTCCGCGTGACCGGCATCGTATCCGTTGAAGCCGTAGCTCGACCCGCTGCGCGAGAGCATGTGCACAATGGCTCCGCGTTCGCGCAGGTCGTCCAGTCGCAGATCAAAAAACCGAGCGCGCTGGCGGTCGACCACGGCCACGCAGAGTGCCGGTTGCGCCCCCAGCAATGCGGCCAGCGGCTTTAACTGAAACCGCGGCTGAAGATAAATGTGCGTGCCCCCCAGACGCGGAGGCAGTTCGTATTCCCTCCAGAACTTTTGCGCGGAGCAGGCAAACACCGCTCTCCCCCGCCCATTGCCGCGCAGGTTCGTAGCCAGCTCGAGAACGCGATCGAGATCGGCATGCAGAGATCCGTTCTTGCCGCTGGCAGCAGCGCTTTTCAGAGCTTGCTTCACCACATCCTTGGCGACGATCGCCTCGCGGCGATGAGAACGATCCTGTGGAGGATCGGGCTGAAGGTAAAAACTCAGGGCACACGCCCCTTTGCTGTCGTCCACTTGAAATGCGGCCAACTCACGGATTTCTTCCCGGGTCATCATCTCAACGCTCCTTCAATACTGAGATGCTGGTGCGGACTAGGATGGCTAGCTTCGAGTTTTGGCCAGGAGTTCGTGGTGGAACTCGCTGGCGACCGAAGGCGCGTTGCGCACGCAGTCGCGCGCCCGTTGCACGGACTCGCGCACGGCCTCCGGATGCCGCCCGGTGATGGCGGCAATTTCACCGAGGGAGAAGCCCTCGATGCCATACAGCAGAAAAGCTTCGCGGTCGGTGCGGCCGGCGCCGCGCAACGCGGCTTGCACCAGGGCAATTATTTCGTCAGTGTAAGCATCCTGTTCCGGAGTCGACACCCGCCGATCCGGGATCGCGCTTTCCCGCGTCCACCCCTCATCCGGCTGATGGAACTGCAATCCCGCCTCGTCGGAAGCTTCCACATTCTGCCGGCGGCTACTGTCTTCCAGATGAACCGAAGATTCCAGTTCTTCCAGACGCGCCGTCATCTCGTTCAGGGCCTCGAGGGCAAGCCGGTAAAGCCACGGTTCGAGCGTCAGTTTTTCCGGACGGTCGTGGTCGCCAAGAGCTCGTGCGATGACTTCGTTCACCACTTCGGAGGTGGAGAGACCGTCATCGGAGAGCGGCGTCTCTTCGTCGGCGCGGCGGAAGTAAAGTTCGCGCTCCACGAATCGTTCGAGCCGCCCCAGATTTGCATTCACATAGGAGCCGATGTCATCGGCGGAAATAGTTGGCGGCAGAACCGCCGCCAGTGTCTTCTCAAAGGGTACGCCGGGTTCGGGAGACTCCTGTGGCCCTCCCCGCCAGCGCCGCCATTTGTGGCTGGAGCGCAGCAGTTCCTTATGCCTCCCAATCTGCTGGATCAGTTCGTCAAAAGCAGCCTTGATCGCCGCGGTTGCGCTGGAAGCCTTCTTCTGCGCGGCCAGCTGGCCCGAAGGCAGCCGCAGATTCAAGGAAGCAAGCGTTCCCTCGCGCGCTGAATTTTCATCAATGACGGCTTTCAGATGCACCAGTTCCGGCCGAAACACCTGCAGCCGCTTCTGCACTTTTTCAATCTGGTGGCTGATTTCCTTTTCGATGTCGGGAGTTTTGTGGACCTTGTAACTGACGTGAACGTTCATTGTCAAGCCTCAAATGCGCGGGATGAGCCCCGTGAAGCTACGGTCCTTCCAAAACAATTGTACACCCGCTCGCAAGCGTAAATTCTTCATCAACAAAGCCCACGGTTAGTGGATCAGGAAGTCCCCTGTGTTCCGGAGCCTGCGCTGAGCCAAGTCGAAGGGTGCTCTTTCTGGTAAGGATCTAGCCCGTGTCGCGCTGTTCGTCGTTCGCCCTTCGCTGTTTGCAATCGCTGTCGTTCAGCGCGAAAAGCGAACGACGACTAGCGAACGGCGATCTATTTCACATAGACCGAATCCTTCTTCAATTCCTCTGGAACCGCCACCGGGAACGGCGGAAACTCGTGCGAAGGGCCTTTGAACAACGCAACTGTAGTTTCCAAACGCCGCGTGCCGTCGTGCACCGCGATGCTGTGTTTGTCGTTTTCCGAATACCCCTCCCAGAAAGACACGCCGGCATAGGCGCCATCCTTCCGCAGGATGAAGTAGGTCATATCGATAAAGTTAAGCTTGAACATGTCATTGTTGTAGTTGCGGGCGATGCGCTTAAGCGCGTCCATGCCAGCTTCGACCGGCGACATGCCGCGCCGCATATTCTCGACGATCGTGTGTGCTCCCGCGACCTTGATGTTCTCTTCCCCGCTGCCCGTCGCGCCCGCCGACCCCACGTCCTGATCGGTATAGCAACCCGCTCCAATAACCGGCGAATCACCACAGCGTCCAGGAAGCTTGAACGCAAGCCCGCTGGTACTGGTGCAGCCAGACATCTCACCCTTGTCATTGAGTGCCGAGCAGTGGACCGTTCCCGTCGGCGGAACCAGCACGCGCCGAATCGCCGCCATGCGAAATTCCGGTTCAATTCCTAGCCGCGCAGCGTTCTCTTCCAGACGTTGAATCCGTTCTTCCCAAAGTTCGGATTGTGGCGACGAGGGTATAGCCGGCGCCTTCCAGTGCGGGTCGGCCAGCCCCGGTCCCCACCAGTCGTCCGACGAGTGATACTCCTTCCACAGCAGCCAGATCTTGCGCGAGCGTTCCGTAAGCAGATTCTCCCGCGGGAAACCCACAGCAACCGCAAATCGTTCCGCCCCTTCGCCAACCAGCATAACGTGACCGGTATGATCCATCACCGCCTTCGAAACCAGCGCGACATTCTTGATGTTGCGCACGCCCCCCACAGATCCAGCGCGGCGCGTGGGCCCGTGCATGCAACAGGCATCAAGTTCGACCACCCCTTCCTCGTTGGGCAGCCCGCCCAGTCCGACGGAATCATCGTTCGGATCGTCTTCCGGCCCCTTCGCCACGCGGATAGCAGCGTCCAGCGTGTCGCCCCCGTTCTTCAAAAAAGCAAACGCGTCGTCAAGATAATTAACCCCGTTGTGGGAGCAGATAAGAATCGGACGCTTCCCCGCGCCAAAATATCCCCCGGGGTGAGAAGATTCGCTGTGCGAGAAGTCCTGGCCTTTCGAATTGGAGGCTTTCAGGCCAGTAGCGACCGATGCAGCGATGGCGGAACCTAGAAATCCACGACGGCTGATAGACATGAATTCTCCGGAATAAGAAACGGCGAGAAGAATATCACGAGGATGCTCCGCCCTGGTGCCGATGCCCGCACTCGTAGCGGGTCAGTTTCAATTCGTTTTGAAAGGGCAGGCTCTACAGGCCGCGGAAAAACTCGTGTGGTGACGGGGCTTTGCCCCGTCCGGCGCTTCCAATGAACCCTCGTCGAGCAAAGACCCGTAGGGCACAGCTACACAGCTTGCGGAAAAAGTCAGCTTTTGACGTTGTTTTGAGAAGGTGCGGCTTCACAGCTTGCGGAGAAACTCGATCCAGCGCTTGTTTTTGGGTGGCGCAGCGCTTCAGCGCCGCGGTAAGTGAATGGTTTTGAAAGGCGGCTTTAGCCGCTGAGGCAACGCTTTCTGCTTGGGAACTAGTTTTTCCGCAAACTGTTCACCCGCGCCGTAACTGCCGCAAAATCAAGAGGAATATGCGGGCCTCATTGGCACACAATGTCAATGTGCGCGATACCCCACGTGTCCTTAATCTTGCTCCACAAGGTGAAGATCACGAAGACATCGCCGCCAGGCATGACTTCGGGGAAAACGACCCAGTACAACTGACCCTGTTTCTCAACCTCTTTTGCGAGAAAGTCTTTATAAGCCGACTCGGTGAACTGGTCACGAAACAAACGGCCCAGCGAATCGTGGTCAATCACCGCAATAAGGAAGTGGTCCTTCCCGATGTCGTTCGCCGATTCGTCAGTCCATTCGGGTGGGAGCCGATCCCAAGCTTTGAATATATCCTGAGCGGCTGTGTTCTTCGGGAACTCCGATGGCACTCCCATCAGGTTGGAGGAAATGAAGTTCCTGGTTTGAACTGCCGGCGTTCCTCTCTTATACCAGCCACCACAGTACGTCCCGATAACTGGCGGGCGTTCGTAGGCGGTCTCATCCACAAACGAGAGCGTTTTCGCCTGGTCTTTTTCCGTGAGCCATACTGTCATAAATTCCGTCAAACGGCGTTGAAAATCAGGCGCTGTCTCTTGCCCTGTCGCGCCCGTACGGAGGGGCTGCACGGGAGCCGCCCCCGAAGCAGCAACAGTAGGTTCAACCTTCACGGAGTTCATCATTGCGCTCAGGTTCGCCATGTCCTTCTGCTTGTAGGCGACAATATTAAAAAGGAGAGCGTAAGAGCCCGCTTCTGTTGCGTAAGTCGCCAAGAAAACCTCTTTTTGCATTCCGGGTGCCCCACGGATCGCGCCATGCGACTCTGCATACCTGAAAACACGCCCGGCGAACTTTTTCTCGCTCGATTTATGAACCTGTGCACCGATGGCCTGTCCGGGCGCCCGAACCAGTGCTTCAACGCCGCCCGGCCCGTACGAACGAAGGACGGTTAGCGGAATGGCTGTTACCATCACCTGTCCTCGTTCGTCGTTGCCATTACACAAATAGACGATTGAATGACGCTCGCCAGATCCCCAGAGAATGTATTCGGCCTCGGGACCTATTCCGGTCCTGCCACGTTCGCCGCGTGCCTTTACGATGCGCGAGGTCTGTGCATCCTCGATCTGCATGCCATCTGACAACTCGTACTTCACACCGATGAGAGAATTCGAGCAGGTCCTTCCAGAGATAGTTGTACCTCGCTCGATGGCGCGGGCGTCGAAATCCGGTGCAGCCGTCCGTTGGCTGTCGGCTCCTACTGTCTGAGCAAGTGGTGGTATGCCAAACAAGCAGATAAGAATCATCGCTAGGATGCCGTGTCTCATGCGAAACACTTTACGCTGACCAGCTGGCCGGTTCAACGTTGGTACCGCAAACAGGAGATTTCGAGTTTTGATTGCCGTGTGCCGTGTGCCCCACGTTTCGCGGTTTTGTTCAGTCTCATGACATCCTTTACAAAGTGTCCCGAGACATCCTTTACACTTCCGGCGCGCAAGGCGCGCCGGGGTGATGGGAGCGATGGCTTGGAAGACG
>Ga0074046_10000462_pt1 | contig 37603 bp, 31 predicted proteins | sample BogForMeECP23OM3_FD_94441 | JGI IMG/M metagenome (GOLD analysis project Ga0074046, IMG submission 94441) | Bog forest soil microbial communities from Calvert Island, British Columbia, Canada - Bog Forest MetaG ECP23OM3 | ecosystem: Environmental > Terrestrial > Soil > Wetlands ... | reverse complement strand
TCCTCTCGAGCTGAATCTGGAGTCGATGGCCGCCCCGCAAATTGACTACTACGTCCTCTACGGCCCGCAGATGGACGCGATCCTCCATCAATACCGCTCCATGACCGGCCACGCGCCGCTGTTCCCGGAGTGGGCTTACGGCTTCTTCCAATCCAAAGACCGCTACAAGACGCAGCCTGAAATCCTCTCCATCGCTGCCGAATATCGTTCCCGGCACATTCCCATGGATGCCATCGTTCAGGATTGGTTCTGGTGGAAAGATGGCGGCAAGGGCGACCCTATTTTCAACTCCGGCTACACTGATGTTCCCGCCGAGTTGAAGACCCTTCACGACGAGCACGTGCACGCCATGATCTCGGCCTGGGCCATGATGGATGCGACCGCCGAAAACTTCAAGCAGATCGTCGCCAAGGGCTTCGATGTCCCCGGTGCGCAGGTCTACGATCCCTCCAACCCTGCCGCCGCGGACTTTTTCTGGAATCAGTTTGTGGGCAAGCTCTTCGCCCAGGGGTGGGACGCTTTCTGGCTCGACAGCTCCGAGCCCGAAGAGGCATGGCCATACGTCGGCGACGCCATTCTGCGCAATAAGCAGCTCCACATCGGCCCCGGCCTCGAATACACCAACGTCTTTCCCCTCCTGCACACCGGCGGCGTCGAAGAGCGCTGGAAGCAGGCCAATCCCGACAAGCGCGTCTTCCTGCTTACCCGTTCGGCCTTCATGGGCCAGCAGCGCAACGGCGCCGCGGTATGGTCTGGAGATGTGTACAGCAGTTGGTGGGCGCTGCGCCGCCAGGTGCCGGCGGGCCTCAACTTCGCGCTCTCCGGCTATCCCTACTGGACCACGGACATAGGCGGCTATCATCCACTGTTCGCCGGCCAGTCCCTCCAGCCCGCCTATCAGGAGCTCTACGCGCGCTGGTTTGAGTACGGCGCCTTTTGCCCCGTCTTCCGCACCCACGGCCATCGCGACGCAAACGAGCTGTGGACCTACGACAAGGTCTTTCCCGCTCTACTCGCCGTCGACCGCTTGCGCTACCGGCTCTTGCCCTACGTCTATTCGCTGGCGTGGAAGGTGACGAGCGAGGATTACACCATCCAGCGCCCTCTGGTGATGGATTTCCGCCAGGATCAAGCCACCTGGGAGATCGGTGATCAATTCATGTTTGGTCCTGCGCTGCTGGTGAGCCCGGTGCTGACGGAGGGCGCCACTCAACGCACGCTTTACCTACCGGCCGGCACGCGCTGGTACGACTTTTGGACCGGAAAGCACGATGAAGGCGGGGCAACGGTTTACGTCGACGCCCCGCTCGACCGCATCCCACTCGCCGTTCGTGCAGGATCCATCCTGCCTCTCGGCCCGGTGATCGAATACGCCGGTCAGGCCACCGATCCTATCGAGCTCCGCGTTTATCCCGGAGCCGATGCCGACTTCACGCTCTACGAAGACGAAGGCGACAGCTACCGTTACGAGCGCGGCGCCCACTCCACCACCCCGCTCCATTGGAACGATGCGGCGCGCACCCTCACCATTGGCGCGCGCCAGGGCAGTTATCCCGGCATGGCTGCCGGTCACTCCTTCAACGTGGTGATGGTTTCCGCCGGCCACGGCGTGGGAGGGGAGGCGACGACAACTCCGGATAAGACCATCCAGTACACGGGCGCGAAGGTCGAGATGCAATTCTGAAGGCCGGGAGGCCCTCAGTACCGCCAGTCAGGAGACCGGGGGTACCACCGCCAGATCGAAACGTGCGTTACTGCGCGCCCTTTTTCAGGATCTCCTCGGCGAAGTAGTTGCGCACGCGCGCGCCGTCCTGCAGCGTCTCCAGGTACGCGGTCCGCAAAAGCTGTTGCTGGCTGTCATGCAGCGCCTGGTGAATGGCCTGCTGCACGCGGGGATCGTTGAGCTCGCGCTGGCCCGCCGAATCTCGCGAGAGCAGCCGGTAAATGGCAAAGGCGCCAATCTTGTGCGCCGCTCCTGGGTCATAGACGGGAAGCACATCGGTGAACTGCCCCGGCTTAAGTTTGTTGATCGCGTCGTACACGGCGGGATCGGACTTCAGTTGCGACTCCAGCGCAAAGCCCATGTCGCCGCCATTCGGCGCCGTGTTCGGATCCTCTGAAACGCTCTGCGCCACGGTCGCGAAATCTACTCCACTTACAAGCTCGGTGTGCGCAGCATCGATGCGCCGCCTGGCTTCGGCCTCGCCGCCCGGTTTCGCCGGCTGGTTGCCGTTGGGCGGCGCGGGCATGGTCGTCACCACGATCTGCGCCAGGTGATACCGCGGCTCGATCAGGTCGAATTCGGACTTGTGCGCCGTGTAAAAAGCCGCAATCTGTGCATCGGTGATATTGATCTTCGACTCGATCTCTTTGTTGATGAGCTTGGTCTCGGTCAGCTGCCGGCGAATGTCCCGCTTCAAGTCGTCGATCGACATGTTGCGCTGCTTGAGCAGGTTGTAGAACTGATCCTCGGTGTACGGAGCTTTGATCTCGGTCAGCTTTGCGTTCACATCCTCGTCGCTGGCGGTCAGGTTCAGCTTGGCGGCCTGCTGCTGCAGAACCTCGGCCGTGATCATTTTCTGCAGAACATTGAGGCGCAGAATGTCCGCCTCCTGGTCCGACGGCTTCTGGGGGTTGTCTCCCAGTTGGATCTGGTAATTCCGCTCCAGTTCCGCGCGCGCAATCTCCTTGCCGTTGACCGTGGCTACCACATCGCCTGAAGGCGAGCGATGGCATCCGGCAACGGCGAAAAAAAGAGCGCCGCTGAAAAGCAGTACTGCAGCAACATGAGAACGCCCTGGAAAATCGAATGACACTTGCAAGCTGATCTCTCCTGTGGGGCTCCCGAAAAAACCCGGCAATCAAGGATAAATCCCATCACCGGCCCGGCGGTAGCCCTATCTGTGTTACTGGCCGCCGCTCTTGCCCGCCGCAGCCGGCGGCGTGGCAGGCGCTGCAGGTGGGGCAGATGGTGGGGCAGATGGTGGCTCCTGGCCCACGGAGCGCAGGGCGCGGTCGATGACCATCCAAAGCTGGTCCACGGGTACGGCGCCGCCGTTCACTTTTTCGCCATTCACGTAGACTGCGGGGGTTCCATCGATCCCCAAAGTGTCGGCAAGCTTCACTGAGACTTTGATCTGCGTCTCGTCCTGCTTCGCGATGCAGGCATCGAGCTTGGTCTGGTCCAGTTTGTTTACCGTGGCTTCCTGCCGCGCAATGCGGTCCAGCGCGGCAAAGCTCTTGTTCAGGTCGCGCTGATCGCCGCTCACCTCGTCCCCGTGCGCGTGCAGGTAGTCCACGTAGGCCCAGTACACGGTGTCGCTCTCTGCGGCCAGGCAGTTGGCGTCCACGGCGGCGTGCATGGCCCAGGGATGCAGGTCCGTGAGCGGGTCGTCCTTGTAGACGTACCGCACCAGGCTTTTGTAATGGTCCATGGTCACCGGAAACAGTTCCTGTTGCATGCGCGCGCAATAAGGGCATTCCAGATCGTCGAAGTTGATCAACGTCACCTTGGCGGCTGGATTGCCACGGACGGGACGTCCCGCTATGGGAATGGCATCCGCGGGATCCTTCGTCAGGTCCATTGAATCCATGTGCAGGAGCTTGGTGCTGTCATCCGAAATCAGAAAGTCGAACTCCTGCGGCTTGCCGTTGTGCGTGATGGTAATGGGCAGCGTCTCGTAGCCCGAAAACTGGCTGGGCTTGCGAGCGCCGATGCTCAAGGTAACGTCTGCGGGCAGGTCGAACTGCGAGCGAACCAAAACCTCGATACGGCGATTGAGCACGGGATCGGGTGCAGAAGGCGGTGCGATTTGTGCTTTACACCCAGCCGTCAGACTAAGAAGCAGCAGTCCGGCTAAAAAACGAGCATTTACCAAGTTGACTTCCCCTCAGGAAAGGATACCCCAGACGACTGCTTTACGGCCGCCTCTCGCGCCCCGTTCCCATGTCGATAAGCGATGGACGTTTGCCGCGCGGAAAAGCAACCGCCCGCACTCATTCGCCCAGACTCGCGTGGTTCACCTCGAAATACATCGGCCTGGCCTCGCATTCCTGCCCGCTGACCACTGATACCGAGGATTAAATGAAGTTAAAGATCTCTTGCGATTTGCCGATCAGATCGGTGGACCATAGGCAGCGAAGCGCGCAACACCTGCTTCTATTTCCCCTGACCCGGTCCTGCGGAGGCTCGTGCGATGGGGCGGATCAAGGGATTGTTGGCGTCGATCACTCTAGTCACTTTAAGCGCTTGCGGTAGCGGAGGTGGAGGGACTGTGGGTTCGACCAATCCCGATCCGGGACCGCGCGTCGCCAGTATTTCCGGCACCGTCACCTTCGAAGGAAATGCACTGTCCGGGGTGAGAATTTATGCCCTGGAGACCAATACGAACACGGTCGTCCAGACCACCACCACGGACGCGAATGGCAATTACACCTTTTCCAACTTGCAGGCCGGGGGAGATGTGGCCACCGAATACCAGTTCTGGCCCACGAAAGCGGGATACGGGTTTTACCCATCTACCGTCAGCGGGGCCACAGTGATGCGCGCTGGGATGAACCAACAGTTTTATGGACTGAACACTATGAATCCCCCGATCATTTTTACCGTGCTCGATTGGGTGCCTGCTCCTTACAGCTCCTTGAGCGGAGCCAATTTCACCGCGTACAACGGCAGCAACCCGCCGGTAAGTCTTGCCGCCACGGGCCAAACCACCTCGTATGCTGCGGGTGATGACGGAGCGTTGCGCAAGGGAACGGCTTGGCCGGAAACACGCTTCACCGCCAATGGAGACGGGACAGTTACAGATCACGTTACCGGCCTGATCTGGCTCGAAAATGCAGGTTGTTTGAGCCCCGCGACTTGGAACAAAGCGTTGGCGGAGGCCGATCAGTTGGCCAGCGGACAATGCGGTTTGACGGACGGCTCGCTTGCCGGCACATGGCGTTTGCCGAACATGATCGAGCTCGAGAGCCTGGTGGATGTCTCTGCCAGTAACCTGGCCCTTGCCCTGGAAGCCCACTTTTCTAACGTATCGAGCGGACTCTACTGGACCTCAACTGGCTATTATGGAGGCGAAGCCGGTTTTAATGGCGAAACCGGTACCATTTACGCCTGGACCATCCGTCTCAGCGATGGTGAGTTCGTGAACGATAGCGTCTCAAACGTCATGGCCACCTCCACGAATGCGGTTTGGGCGGTCAAAGGCACGGCCGGCGGCGCCGTGAAGTTGCAAGCCACCGGATTCAATGTGCCCATTGCGAGCGGCGACGACGGAACTCTGCAAAAGGGCGTGGGCCTGCCCTCTCCGCGATGGATTGACAATGGCAACGGAACCATCACCGACATCGTGACGGGGTTGGTGTGGCTCAAGCAGGCCAATTGCATTAACCAGCCCTGGGCTGACGCCGTTGCCGCCGTAAACAATTTGGCCAGCGGCCAATGCGGCTTGTCGGACGGATCGGCGCCGGGCCAGTGGAGAATGCCCAACCGGAGTGAAATGCAAAGCATGGCCGATCGCATGCAAACCAACGAAAGCGATTATTTTGACTACACCATTCTCAACCTGGACAGCACGGTGTATCAGCCGCCGATCTTTAGTAATTTCGTTGCAAGCCAGTACTACTGGACCTCAACCACCAATGCGGCCACCGCAGACGCGTGGGCCGTCTATAGTTGCGATTTCGGAGTGTACGACTGGCCAAAGAGCAATAGCGGCTATACCCTTGCGGTGCGGTAATTGCGAGTTGCGGTAATTGCCAATGGATGAGGAGAATCCCGCATAACAACTGTCGCTAACCCGCATTTCTCACAAACGGCGAAAGTGTGCGGCGCCGGTCTCCAGACCCCCGCATGCCAGGCCGGCGGTTGAAAATGGGCCACCGTACCTGCCCTCGAATTGTCTGTGAGAAATGCGGGCTAATACGCCGGCGGCAGCGTCGGATCGCGGAACACGGAGTTGGACCGGCGGATGTCGCCCACGGCTCCGAAGTTGGCCAGGGTGAAGCTGTAGAGCCATTGGGTTTCGTCGCGGCTCGTTGAGCCCACGGTGCCCAGCTCGAAACGCCGGTAGCCGAGGGTCAGGCCGCAGCAGTTCCAGTTGTACACCGCCTGCACGCCTCCGTACTGCACTTCGTGCTGCACAAAGTCGTAGCCGCCGTTCACTGCCAGGTCGAGCCCGTTGCCGCTGGGCTTGCCGATCTCGAGGAAGGGCTGTATCTGCTGGCTCTTGAGTGTAGAGAAAGTGGCGGGACGGGTGGCCGTGGCGCCATTCACCTCCCGATCGTCCAGGGCGTTCAGCAGCGCGTGCCCGATGCCCAGAGTGGTGCGGCCAAAGCTGTAGCCCGCGAATACGTTGTCCGCGGCCAGTTGACCGGCGATCGTGTCATACGCCAGATCCCACTGAATGCGCAGATTGTCGATGGCCTCGAAGCGGATGCGCGAGGTAATCGGCGCAATGTTGCGCGCCGAAGTGAGAAAGGTCGGCGCCATCAGGTCCAGCGTGGCATCGAACACATTGCGCCGGCCAGGTATGAGCGCTCCGCCAAAATTCGGATCGATAAAGTACTCCTGCGCGACCTCCCAGGTCGCCCACTCGCGCGACGCGCTGGAGCAGACGTTGGTTTTCCCGGCAGTGGCTCCGGCATCCGAGCCGTCGCCGCCATCCTTATCGCCTGCCCCGCACGATTTCTCCCCTGTCGGCCGCAGATAGAACCGCTGCGTGAGCGAGAAGCCCGCCTCATTCACGTTGCTGGCAATGTCGGTGGTGTCGAACAGGAGCACGTCCTGGGCCTTGGTACCAATTCCGCCCACATACCGGTAATTTAGTTCCGGTTCGATCACGTGGCGCAGTTCCCGGTGCCAGAAGGATAGCTCGTAGTCCCGTTCCAACGCGGGCGGCCGGATGTCGATCGATGCCTCGAGGTCCGTTCGGTTGAGAGGGCTGTGGCTGATCACGGGCGTCGCGAATTGGCCGGTGAGCCTGGGCGTCTGGCTGATGGTGTACACGGTGTCGCGCAGCGCCACTTCAGGCAGGAAGCTCCATCCCGCCCCCGCAATCGGCATGGAAAGATGCGGATAGAAGTCGAACCGTCCCACATTGCGCGAGTGGAAGAAAGGCTCGGAGCGATTCAGATAGCCCAGCGAAGATCCCAGCCCCCAATAAAGCAGTTCGCTGCCCAGTGGCCGGTCCAGCACGTCGTAACGCACCAGGGGCAAGTGCAGAATCCTCACTTCGTTGCCATTGTTGGTGCTGGCGAAGGATTCAAACCGGTCCAGCCATACTGAGGGGATCATTCCGCGGTGGTTATGAGTGAACACCACATCGCTCGCCACCTGGGAGCTGATGGCCTGTGCGTAGTTGTCGTCGAAGACCAGCCGGTACACGTAGCTCGACAGGTATTCCATGGAGCCGGAAGCGCGCGTGTTGGGAGAAAAATCCTGGCGCCCCAGCACGTTCACATCGACGCCTCCCTGATTCACCAGCTCGTAGCCGGTGGGATGAGCCGTCGATACGGTCACTGGCTCTTCGACGCCGCGGTCGAGCAGCGCGTTCCAGCGCGCGGTCAGATGATCGAGCCCCAGCCCCCTGTAGCGGAAATCGCCATTGGGCGCCCAGCCGCGCTTGCTGAAGTATTCCGCGCCCACCACCATATCCATGTTGCGGTTGATCGCCCAGTAAACCTGCTCGCCCAGCGTGTAGCCGCGAATCGACGATCCATTGCTGATCACCGGCGTCAGAAATCCGCTCACCCGGCCCGTATCGTTGGCCGGATGGTGCAGATAAGGCAAATAAAAGATCGGCAGGCCGAGGAACTCAAAGAACGCATTCGATGTCGATGCCTTTTCGTCGTCCAGGTTGATCGAGTGCGCGATAATCCGCCAGTCGGGGCGGGGCAGCCGGCAGTTGGTAATGGAGCCGTCAACAATGCGGTAGCGGCCCTCGCCTGTCTGCAGCAGCACCCGGCCTGAAAACAGCAGCGGGTTCGGCGTGGAATACACCACCGTGTGCCCCATGGCATGCACGCCCTGCGACCCGTTCACGTTGTAGAAGCGCGCGGTATGCATGTTCAGCCGCATGTCGCCGTGCGAGGCGTTGATGTTCACGTCGTTGGGCCCGCCGGTGAGCTGCAGATGGCCGTCGGCTTCCAATTCCGTGGTCACCCGGTTGTAACTCGCGCTGTCAGCGCGAATCACGTAATCGCGGTAGTGGACCACCACATCGCCGGTCAGGGTGAGCGTATCGCCCGCCCAGTGCTGGTCTTTCGCCTCCGCGTCCACAGGAATTCCGCTTTCCGGCGCCGGTTCCGGCACGGCCTGTGGCAACAGTTCCTGGCCGGGATCGTTGGGCAGATCGCCGTGCAATTCGCCGGGCGGGTCCGCCGCAGCGGGCAAGCCGGGGCTTTGGGCGCCGTTTGTCTCACGTTGCGCCACAGGTGCCGCCCCCGTGGGTGCCATATTGGTCAACACTTGAGGGGCCTGTGCGCCCAGTTGCAGGTGACAGGCGGCCAGCAGCGTGATACATACTAAATTACGAGGACGCATCCCTGACTCAGACCGGTGTAAGGCTCAGCATAGCAAAGCCGGCCGCATCAGATGGGACGCACTCCTCGCGCTCTGGTAACTCGACAAGCCGGGTCGACCGCACGGTCATGAACCCATTCTCTGGGCGCGCACGCCTCTGTCTGCGATCCTCTTTCCTTGGTTGTTGAGCAACGTCTGCGTTGACCCGGTTTCGGGTTGCGGCGCGGACCACATCATGCGCGTGAGCCGGGAATGCGGCCCGCCGCAGCAGAAGGGAACCAGGAGCGTTGAGCACATCACTTCAAACAGCTGTTCTCTTTCCCGAGTGGAAGCAGGAAGTCAATCGCCGCGTAGCGGCCCACCTCAGGAGCAAGACACCATCGGCCGGCGAAACCGCTGCGCCCTCTGAAAACCGGCACGCACGGGGCAGCCGGGCTGCCCAGGCCGCCGCGCGAGTAGCCGCGCGTTACGCCAATGCCCCCAGCTACAGCGAAATCCTCACGCGTGACGCTCGCGCCGCGGTGCATGCCGCCAAGGCCGCTTCCGAAGCCGCACAGCAGGCGCAGGCCGCCTTCCAGTACGTTCTCGATGGCCTTGAAGCTGCGACCTCTGCCGAGCCCGACCGGCAGCCCGAACCCGTCTCTGTGCGCCGCGCCTCGCCCACAGTTGTTCCACCGCCGCAAAAGCTGCCGGAGCGGCCCCAGATCCACCACGAGGCGGCGATTGCCCCAAGCTGGGAGTTGGAAGCCGACGCGCAGCTGGATGAGGCCGCACCATACGAAGGCCTGCCTCGCCAAGCGCAGCCTCGCTATGATCGCCCGTCCATTACGGAGGCCCCTCTGGGCGAGCCGGGCGAATCAGTTCAGTCCGGCGAATTCGCTCAACCTATTTACGCCAACCTGATCGAGTTCCCGCGGGAGATGATTGCCACCCGCAGGGTGCGTCCGCGGCGCGCGGAAGGCCCGCTGGCCGATACGGGATCAGCGCCCCAGCTGAGCATCTTTGAGGTCGATCCGGCCGCCATCTCCACCAATCCCGCGCCAGCCACCATGGAACCGCCGGTGGCTCCGGCATGGATTGGTCCCGAATGGTCCGCCATGACCCTGGAGGCTTTGCCTCCATCGATGAACTCCGGGGCATTGTCCGCGAATCCTGATGCGCCGCCTTCAGACATGTCTTTTGCTGCGCAACTTCCAAGCTTGAACCTCGAAGCGCAGCCGCGGCAGCAGTTTGTCGACGAGGTCCTTGAGGATCCCGCTCCCAGGCTTGCGCCCAGGATCGAGCCTGCGCCTCTCAGCCGGCGCCTGTTGGCAGCTTTCGTCGATTGCACGTTGATCGCCGCCGCGCTCGTGGCCGCTGCCATGCTGGTTGCATTCAACGTCAGCGAATTGCCGGGCCTGCGCGCGGTGGAGTTCTGCTCTGCGCTCGCGTTTCTGGCCATCGGCGTCGCCTATCACACATGCTTTATGACTCTGGCCCGGACCACGCCCGGCATGAAGTATGCCGGCATCGAGCTCAACACCTTCTCGGGTTACACCACGACCCGTTTGCAACGCTGTGGGCGCCTGCTGGCACTGCTCCTGTCGGTCCTGCCTTTGGGTCTGGGAGTGGTGTGGGCGCTCTTCGACGATGGCCATCTCACCTGGCACGACAGGCTATCGGGTACCTATCCGCGCAAGCGCTGACGGGTTTCAGGTCTCTGGAAGTCTTGAAGGAATTTCAGGCTGCGTAAATAGTCGATTCAATGGGCCTTGTAATAAGGGCACGGCTTCAGCCGGGCCGAAAAGGTTAGCAGAATGATTCGGGCTTCAGCCCCTGCCAATCCAACTTTTGCCGCAGCCTCGGAATTTGCACATGATTTTGCAGGCCTGGTCACGCGCTTCCCACTGCGCCCGACTGGCTGAGAAACTCAAAAACGGATTCAGGAGGAAACGGCTTAGCCAGAATTGGAAAATCGTGCCCGAGCTTCCTCGATTCATCCAGCAACTCCGAAGTGGCAATATTTCCCGAGATGAGAAGCACCCTGCATGAGGGCAACGCGTGCGACAGATAGATGGCCAGCGCCACGCCGTTCATTTTTCCCATGACCACGTCGGCAATCACTGCATTGGGCATCCATGTAAGCGCAAGTTCTGCCGCATCCTCGCCGCTGTAGACGGCGCGAGAATCGAACCCCCGTCCCTTTAAAATCAGCGCGATCGAGTCCGCGATGATGCGCTCGTCATCGACGACAAGGACTCGAGCTGGGGCTTCGTCATCAGGCATGGGTGAAATTGGTCACAGGAGGATTTGGTCGAGGGGAGAGTCGACTAATCCTGACTCCAACAAGGTTAGATGCAAAGGAAAGCCCTCGCGCGAGCTTACTTTGGAAATCTGATCGCCTGCTAAATCGAAATGAGGGAGGAACGACCGGCTCCTTGGTCCTATCCTGTGCTGTTGATTCGCGGGTCCAGTTGGCATATACTTATATATATGCCAGATAGTCTGGAGGGTCGAATGCAGCGCATAGCCAAGGTTTTCATGAACAACCGCAGTCAGGCGGTTCGCATTCCCAAGGAGTTTCAGTTCAAGACCAAAGAGGTTTTCATCCGCAGGCAGGGCGAGGACTTGATCCTGTCTCCGCGTCCGAAGGATTGGTCCGCTTATCTCGCGGAGCATCCCATCGCCTCGAAGGAGTTCATGGAGGGTGTTGAGGATCTTCCCTTCGAGGAGCGTTCCTTCTGATGCCGGAATATATGCTCGACACCGACATTGCTTCGTACATCATGAATGGCCAGAGCCCCGCTCTTTTGCAAAAGCTGCAAACTGTACCCCCCAGCGAAGTGTGCATTTCCGCGATTACCAAATCCGAGATCACGTATGGCGTGGAGATTTCTCCGCGGCAGCAAAGAGACCGTGCAGCGCTCGAGTTTCTCCTGCGGCACATCGAGGTTCTCGATTACCCTGCCGGCGCAGCGGCCGATTATGGCAGAATTCGCGCCGAGCTCAAGTTGCGTGGGACGCTTATCGGACCCAACTACACACTCATCGCAGCGCATGCGCGCTACCTGGGGCTCACACTGGTGACGAACAACACGCGAGAGTTTGGAAGCGTTCCGGGGCTCAAGATTGAAAACTGGACGTAAAAATCCGGCAGCACTACTCCCTAGCAGCACTACTCCCTATTGGCTACTCCCTATTCCCTGCTTTACCCCTGCTTTACCGCCCGCAACGCGCTCACGCCCGCGCCGATCAGCGCGATTTCGTCGTCCGGGGGCAAGATTTCCAGTGAAAAACTCTGCAACGGGCTCATCCGGACCATGGTTTCGAGATGCGTGCGCAACAGGGTCAGCTCCAGAAATCCCACATTTTTGCCGGTGAAATAAAAGCGCCCCGGCCCTGCCAGGTGAATGAACGAAGCCGTGGCGGCGGCCAGTGCGCGGTGCCACAGGTCCACAAACTGGCGGCAACGCACGTCGCCGTTTTTGGCGTTGGCAAAGACCTCTTCGGGCTCCAGGTCGAGAAAGCGCATGCGCATGGCGCGATATCCCATGATGCCCTCGAGATGCCCGATGCCGCCGCATCCGCAGTAGCGCTCTTTGGGGTCGAGTGTCACCGTGATGTGCCCGCCCTCCCACACGCCCTCGGCGTGCGGCCAGCGCCCGTATCCAATGCCATTTCCGAGGGTCCACACGCGGGTGAGCTTGTCCAGGCGCCCGCGCGTGGCAGCCACGCCCGCGGCCACGGCGTCCGCGTCATTGGCGATAAGCACCGGGGCCGTGATACCGCGTTCCTTCAGCGCCGCGGTCAACTCGTCCGCCAGCCGTACGCCCTTCATTTGCGGCAGATTGGGCGATTCCTCCACGATCCCCGAGCGGACGAACCCGGGAACGGCCACGCCGATCGCGTCCAATGGTCCAGCTTGGCCGCCCTCCAGGCCTGCGATTTGCCCGGCGAGAATGTCGATCAATTCGCTGTGGGGAATCGCCTCCAGCGCTTCCGCCGCATCCGCTTCGCCAGGATAGCGCACCACTTGTCCGGCCAGCCGCAGTTCCTTGAGCCGTGCCGCCGCGATGTGGTCTGTGATGACGACGCCGATCGCCGTAGTCATAACATCCTCCAGTGGAGAACAGTGAACAGAGGACAGCTAAGAGCTAAGAACCAGGCACTGGCAACTGACAACTGAAAACTGAAAACTGAAACTGACAACTGATTCCTACCCCGTCTGATACTTGTGCAACCGTCCCAGCCCATTGAACGCAGCCACCTTGTAACACTCCGCCAGCGTGGGGTAGTTGAAGACCGTGTCGATGAAATAGTCCATGGTGCCGTCGAGCGTCATCACCGCCTGGCCGATGTGCACCAACTCGCTGGCTTCCTCGCCGATGATATGTACGCCCAGTAGCTTGAGCGTGTCGCGATGGAAGATGAGCTTGAGCCGCCCCGTAGTGTCGCCGCGAATTTGCCCGCGTGCCACCTCGCGGTAATAGGCCATGCCCACCTCGTAAGGAACGTCTTCGCCTGTCAGCTGCTCCTCGGTTTTGCCGATGAAACTGATCTCCGGGATGGTGTAAATTCCGTACGGGTAAAAGCTGGGATTGGAAGACGCCGCATGGTCGTTGAACGCGTGCGATGCGGCGATGCGTCCCTGCTCCATCGAAACCGAAGCCAGCGACGGAAAGCCCACCACATCCCCCGCTGCATAAATGTGCTCTACCTTGGTCTGGTAGTGCTCGTTCACGGCGATGCGGCCGCGCTTGTCGGCTTCCAGGCCGGCGGCAGCCAGGTTCAGGTCGTCCACATTTCCCTGCCGGCCCACCGCATACAGCAGCGCTTCGCCTGAAACCTTCTTCTTGCTCTCCAGGTTGGCCACGACCGTCCCCGGAGTGGGTTCCTCCACACTTTCCACTTCCTCGCCCAGGCGCATGGTCACCCGCATGTCGCGCAGGTGGTAGCTGAGCGCCTCGATAATTTCCTGATCGGCAAACTCCAGCAGCCGGCTGCGCTTTTCGATCAGTGTCACGCGCACGCCCAGCACGGCGAACATGCAGGTGTATTCCACGCCCACCACGCCGCCGCCCACCACAATCAACGTTCGCGGTAGGGATTCCAGGCCCAGGATCTGGTCGCTGTTGATGATGGTCTTGCCGTTGACCGGCACTTTGTCCGACACTGCCGGTTTGGTGCCCACGGCAATGATGAACCGGTCCGCCTCCAGCGTCGTATCGGTCTGCACGCCTTCCGCCCGCACATGGTGGGGATCGATGAAGCTGGCGACCCCGTGCACCACGTCGATGCCGTTGCGCGACAGTTGCGCTTCGGTCACGTCGACCTCAGTCTTGATCACCGCCTGCACCCGGAAGGCCAGGTCCGCCATGGTGATCCTTTCCTTCACCCGGTAGTTCACGCCGTATACCGAGCGGTAATTGAAGCCGGAGAGATGCAGCACCGCCTCGCGCATGGTCTTGGAAGGGATGGTGCCGGTGTTGATGCATACGCCGCCCACCACTTGCCTTGCCTCCACCACGGCCACGCGCTTGCCGATTTTGGCAGCGGCCACGGCGGCCCTTTGGCCCGCTGGCCCGGAACCGATAACGACCAGGTCGTACTTTACCCCGCTCATGCCTTTTTCTCTCCCTTTTTCTTTCCTGATGGGATGCAGACCCTGGGTCTCTGACCGCTTGAAGAAGAACCTCCCCGTGCCCCATCCTTTCGCATTTTTTGCGAAAGGGTGGGAAACCACCAAAGCCAAAAGGACGAAGTCATCCGGTCAGAGGCCGGGGACGGCAGCTCCTGTGCCATACCTGCCGCCACTCCAGAATAAATGTACACGCGGTCTATGAAGGGGAATGCATAAAGGAAACGAAAAAGAGAACGAAGCGGGAGCGCGAGGCGGAGGCCATTTCGAGAGCAGGTCCCAGCCTTCAGGATTCGGGCGGGTAGCCCCGGCAGGTATTTGCAGCGCACTCGCCGGGGCCGCAGATTTGGGTTCCCGCCCCGCTCAATCCTTTATCCAACGGCGCTCGCCTTACCCCCGCGCGGTGCGAAAACTTTGCGGCACGGCTGCCCGCGCGCCTCCCGAGAGTTTTCCGCCGCTTTGTGCCTCATCTTCCAACTGAAATTGCCGGATGATTGCGTCCAGTTCGGCGGCCAGGGAGGACAGGTTTTTCAATGCTTCCACAGCCTCTTCGGCGGAGTGCGTGTTTTCCAGCGCCAACTGGGAGATCTGCCCCGCGGACTCTGAAATCTCTCCGGCCGCCGAGGTCTGTTCCGTGGCTGCCGTGGCGATCAGGTGGATTTGTTGCTCCACCTGCCTTGAAGTCGCAATGGTCGCTTCCAGGCTCTGCCGGGCTTTCGACGTTTCGTCCATTCCGCTTTCCACAGCCGTGCGGCTTTCGGCCATCACCTGCAGGGTGTCCCGCGTCTCCTCCTGGATGCTGCGAATGGTTCCGGCGATCTCCTCGGTAGCGCTCTTGGTGCGTTCGGCCAGCCGCCGCACCTCACCCGCCACCACCGCAAAGCCACGTCCATGTTCCCCGGCGCGCGCCGCCTCGATCGCCGCATTCAGGGCCAGCAGATTCGTCTGCTCGCTGATCTCCTGAATCACGTTCACCACCTTGCCAATCTCCTCCGAGCGGTGGGCCAGCGATGTCATCTTGTCGGAAACCGTCATGGTGGCGGCTGCGATCTTCTCCATGGTGGCTGCCGCCGCCTGCATCACCGCACCGCCCCGTTCCGCCGTCTCCGCCGACTCGCGGCTCGAGCCTGCAGCGTTCTCCGCATTGTGGCTGATCTCACCGATCGTCGCCGTCATCTCCTGCGCTGCCGCCGCAATCTGGTTGATCTTGCCCGATTCCGTGCGCGCATTGCCCGCGCTCTGCACGCTCTGTGCGCTGATCTCCGTGCTCGCCGCCGACAGCATCTCCGCTCCCCGCGCCACCGACTGCACCACCGACCGGATCACTGCGACGGAATCGTTCAGGGCCGCGCCCAGCTGGCCGATCTCATCCGTCCCGCTCACCAAAACGGTCGTCGTCAGGTCCTTCTGCGCCAGGCGTTGCGCCACCGCCCTTACCCGGCCAATTCGGGGCGCCGTTACCCGCGTCAAGGCGATGCCCGTCAGCGCGCATAACACCCCGATCAACAGCGTGGCTGCGAGGTTCACCCACGAGGCGTCGCCGCTTGTCGCGGTCGCGCTCCCGGATTCCTCCATCCCAATCTTCGCGTGCAAATTAACGCCGTTGTCAGTTGCACCCACGGCGTCATTCATCCAGCCCGCCATGGCGTCGGACGAAAGCAGGGCCAGCGCATCGCCAGCCTTGCCCGCGGTCAGCAGCCCAATGGCCCGGTCGCTGGCGTCCTGGTACTGCTTGATTGAGGCCACAAAGGTCTGGTAGTAGCTCCGCTCAGCGGGCTGGATCAGCGGCTCCTCCTCCTTCAGAGCTTCGCGATAGTCGGCAATGGCTTTTTGCCGCCGCGCGGTGTGGTCCGCCGTGCACGCCGGCGTCTGGCACAGCATCAGCTCCAGATCCTCCCGCCGCTCCACGTTCACTTCGTTCCTGATATCGCCAATGTGGATCAGCGAGGGAAGATGATTCCCGCTGACCTCCGCACTTTTTTGGGTGATGCCCCGGAAGGTGAAAAAGGTGTAGATCCCCAGGACGAGGCACAGAACGCACACCACGCCAAATGCATAACTGAATTTCTGAGAGAGGGGCAGGTTTCGAGCCCAGGACATGGCGCATCCTTTCCGTGTGGACTTATCCGTTGTATCGGCGGAATCCGCCTCGCCTTGAACGCTCATCCTCTGCAAATGCGTGAATTGCCCGTCCCCACCATTCGCCGTTGAAACGCCGGGCTGCGCAGAATCTGTCCACTTCACAACCGGTCGCGCTCTTGCTGGGACCCTATTGATCCGGCCCTAAAATACTGCGCCGTGCCCCATCCTTTTCCGGGTTTTTGCGGAAAAGGGTGGGAAATTGTGCCATTGCTTGTCGCCGGATCAATAATTGCCCCGACCTTGACGAACCCGTTATGCTTGGTCCCGTTCCCGGTTTCAGCTTGGGAAACTTCCCGGAATGAGGCTGCCAATGCCTATGCTTCGCCCTGCTCACCTCTGCAAAATCGCTGCGACGGTTTCGGCCATTGTTATCTGCTTCGCGGCAGCCTCGGTGCTCGCGCAAACGCCTGCTGCGCCGCCCACTCCGGCATCGCGCCCGGCGCCCACGCCCGAGCAGCTCGCCATTCAGGCGGCTTCAGAAAAAGATCATCAGCGCATGATGGATCTACTCGGCATCCACGAGCTCCGCCCCGGCGCCAGCGCCAGCGGCAACGGCCCCAATCCCGTCAACTACGACGAGTCCAAAGCCAACATCTACCCCAATCTGCCCGACCCGCTTGCTTTGAATAACGGCAAGCGCGTCACCACAGCAAAAGTCTGGTGGAAGCAGCGCCGTCCGCAGCTCGTCGAGCTCTTCGATCGCGAAATCCTCGGCCGCGTCCCCGCGCATCTGCCCGCTGTCACGTGGAAGGTCGTCAGCACCGCGCAGGAGAAGAACGGCGACATTCCGGTCATCACCAAAACGCTCGTCGGCCACGTCGACAACACGAGCGATCCCTCGATTCCCGTAGACATCGAAGCGACCCTTACCACGCCGGCCGACGCCAAAGGCCCGGTTCCCGTCATGATCGAGCTCACCTTCAGCCGCCAGTTCCTGGCCTCCATCGCGCGCATGATCCCCGAGATGGCTCCCGCCAATCAGGGCCCGACGTGGCAGCAGCAGGTTCTCGCGCGCGGCTGGGGCTACGCGGAGTACGTTCCCACCAGCGTTCAGCCCGACAACGGCGCGGGACTTACGCAGGGCATTATCGGTTTGGCCAATCACGGCCAGCCGCGCGCACTCGACGACTGGGGCGCGTTGCGCGCCTGGGCGTGGGGAGCCAGCCGCGTCCTCGATTACTTTGAAACCGACCCTGCAGTCGATGCCCGCCAGGTCGGCATTACGGGCCATTCTCGCTACGGCAAAGCCTCTCTCGTCGCCATGGCCTACGACCCGCGCTTTGCCATCGCCTACATCAGCTCTTCGGGAGAAGCCGGCGCCAAGCTCTACCGCCATCACTTCGGCGAAGAGATCGGCAACATCGCCGGCGCCAGTGAGTACCACTGGATGGCCGGCAACTTCCTCAAGTACGACGGTCCGCTCACGGTTGCCGATCTTCCCGTCGACGCGCACGAGCTGATCGCGCTCTGTGCTCCCCGCCCTGTATTCATCGGCGGCGGCGCGACAAAGGGCGACGGCTGGGCCGACGCCAAAGGCATGTTCCTCGCCGCCGTTGCCGCCGGTCCGGTTTACACGTTACTTGGCAAGAAAGATTTGGGAACCACGGAATTTCCGCCCATTGAAACCGCGCTAATCTCCGGCGACATCGCCTTCCGCCAGCACACCGGCGGCCACACCCCCGCGCCCAACTGGCCGACATTTATCGATTTCGCCAGCCGCTATTTGCGCGCGCCGGCCGCAAAGGCACCATAACCGGCGGAGTTATGGCTCGGGCGGCGCTGCAAGGATGCGGGCGGTCGAGCCAAAGCGGTGATAGTTCGTGAAAGTCACTTCGTTGAGATTCATGAATCCTGGCTCACCGACCCGCCAAGGGAAAAGGTGGGTAAATGCTGTGCTCCTGACCGGGCAAAGATAGTCGCGCTCGCCAATCTTCACCATGCCGTACTCCACCCATTCGCCAAGTCGTGGCGGGGAGCCGGAGACAACGAAATCTGCTTCCAGAGTTACCCGCAACACCGCGCCCGTTTCGGAATCGAGATAGAGATATCCGTGATAGCCGGGATAGCCGTGAAAGTGCGTGAGCGAAACTTCGCCTTTGGTGGGTACCTTTCCGCCTGTTGCGGGGGGGTGCGCAACGATAAGGACACAGCAGAAGTCGACCGTGTAGTGCGAGGCTTCCTGCGGCACCTGGTAACGGAAGACCGCCGCTAAGCCCGTGCGTGTCTGCTCCCAGTGGCTCCAGACCACCTGGCCTTTGGCGCTGTCGCTCAGAATGATCTGAAGAAACGGGCCAAATTCCCCGGTAGACGTCAAGCCTTGTGGCGCGGCACTATGCTTTTCCTGCTTGTCCGGGGCGACTGCCGCGTCCACACTCACTTCGGCCCCGGCGCGGTAGGTAATTTGACGGCTGTATTCTCCGTTTGCATGCAGCGGTCCACCCGCCACAAAGCCAACCCTGCTGGCATCGGGCGTCATGCTCAAAACGGAATTGTCGAAGGTGTGCGTGGTCCGCGTGGCCAGAAAGTCCGGCATTTTTTCAATCGTCACGGACGCAAAATCCACCGCCCCCTGAATCAGCCGCACCTGCTCCGCCATCTCCGGCGTGGACTTGGCAGGAATTTCGCCGGCGGGCGGCTCAAGAAAGGCCGACTGGTCTGCCAGCAGTTGCAATGCCTGCGCGGTTTTCTTTTGGAGCTTCAAGACCGCTGTGATCCGGTCCAGCGTGGGCTCAGTCAATTGCTCGCTTAGCTCCATCTCGCCCAGGTGGTCGGCGATCGAGCCATCGCTTTTGTGCGCTGCGTCCTGCGCCGTCAGGAACTGCTGCAACTCCGCAACCGTCTCGCGCTGTGCAGCCAGCGCGGGAAGTGCCGTGGCCGCCAGGGTTACAAGAAGCATCCATCGTCGCATCGTTCTTGCCTCGCGAAATTCAGAGAGAAACAGGCAGCACCCTTATAGCCGCTTCGACATCACAATGCAATGGCATTCCAAGCCCGGCCGCAGCGGCCGCGAGGGCTTGAATTCTTCGGTCCCGGTCATCCTGTATCGATTATTGCGGATGCCCCTGCGCCCACGTCTTGTACTCATTCAGCACGGCAACGCCTTCGGTGTTGTACCAGGAATATCCGTTGCGCCGCTCCAGGCTCAGCTCGTTCACATCGTCGTGAATAGTCTTGTCGCGGTCGCCAAAAATCGGTTTGTCAGTCCCGATCTGGTAATACCGCGCCCAGATCGGCCCGGTACCCTCCACGGCCACCAACTTGCGCCCGCCTGGGCTTGAGCGGTCGGCCATGAAGTTCCCGCTGCCAAATCGGAACCCGAAAATCTCCACTTTCGCAAACCACGCGCACGCGGCGTGCACCGCAGCAACTTCAGCAGGAGTCGGATTGGGCAGGCTCATGAAGAACTGCACCACCGGGAAGCTCTCGTCGCTGGTCAGCGAGGCCATTTCGTAGTTGCGCGCCGAGGTCGGCTCCAAAGTCAGCGCATCGTATTGCTGCGCCCACGCCGTCTTCACGCCGTTCTCCGTAATCTGCAGTTTCAACAGGCAGTCGATGCCGCGCTGCGCGGCCGGTCCTGCGCGTTTCACCATTGCGGCCGGCAGAAATTTGTAATCCGGCGCGCCCTCGGCCACGTCGTGCAGAATCTCCACGGCGTGCGTCATGGCATCGTCGTTGATGGTGATGGCATCGTGGTAGCCGCCTTCGAGCGGCCACACCTGCGGCCAGCCGCCGTTGGGGTACTCGGAATCGAGCAAGTACTCCACGCCTCGCTGCACAGATGCGCAAATCGGCGTCGCATCGGCATCGCGATGCGCCGCCAGCAGGGCCGTCGCAACCCGCGCCAGGAACCGGATCTGCATCCACGTCGAATCATTGTCGAGCGTGGCGATGTAGTGCCAGCCGGGATCCACCGGCTTGTCGAAATCCGCCAGATCCGGAAAGCGATTCTCGTTGTTGGCATCGTACAGATCGCCCTGCGCACGGGGCTTCGTCACCATGTCGATGTTCTTGCTCCACCCGCCGTCTGCTACCTGCCAGGTAATGATGTTGTGCGCATCCTTGAGCGCTTCGTCGCCCGTCCACCACTCCGCCGGATGGTCCCCGCGCAGCGCAAACATGCCGCGACCGCCCGAGGCATGCTTGGGACTCGTGTTGCCCGCTGCCTTTTGCTCGTCCGCCAGCGTCTGCTTATCGATGGCCTTCTGTTTTTCCGATCGTTCCAGATACTCCAGCCAAGCCTTCTGCTGTTTCTTCGGCAAGGCTGCGATGCGCTCGCGGGTCAGGGGCTTGGCGATCACGTTCATGCCAACTACTTTGGCCGAGGAGGCGGCGGGCAGGCCCAGGGCAACAAGCGCGGCCAGGAACAGAGATCGGCAGTGGGAAAGCATGGAGTGCTTTCTATCCCAGCGCAGCCGCCCTTGTCAACGAATGGTCTGACCACTCATGGGCGCGGACGGATCAAACTTCATGTACCTCTTCGGGTGCGGGCAGCACATCGTCCTCGCGCGCAAACCAAACGTAGAGAGTGGGCAGCAGGAAGATGCTGATCACCAGGTTGGCCAGCAGTCCGCCTACAATCACAATAGCGAACGGCCGTTGCGAGTCGGATCCGATGGCGTGCGACACCGCGGCGGGCAGCAGCCCGAGCGTGGCTACAAGCATGGTCATCATGATGGGCCGCAGGCGCAGAACCGCGCCTTCGACAGCCGCTTCTTCAATTGTGTTGCCGCGAGCCCGCAGTTGATTGATGTACTCCAGCATGATCACGCCTACCTGTACCGATACGCCAAATAGCGCCAGGAACCCGACCGCCGACGACACCGAAAAATTGGTGCCGGTCAGGAACAGCGCCAGCGGCCCACCTATCGAGGCCATCCCCACGCTCACCAGAATCAGCAGCGCCCACTTGAAGGATCGGAACATGGTGTACAGGATGATGAAGATCACCATCAGCGTAATGGGGACAATGATGGCCATGCGTTTGTTGGCGCGCTGCTGGCTGGCATACTCGCCGGCCCACTCCAGGTGATAGCCCGAAGGCAGGTGCACATTGCGCTGCACCTTTGCGATCGCCTCTTCCACCGTCGATCCCAGGTCGCGCCCGCGCACAGAGTACTTGATGGCGATGTAACGCTGGCCGCCCTCGCGATAAATCTCTTCGGCGCCGTCGTCCGTAGTGATGTGCGTGAGTTGCGCCAGCGATACGCGCTCGCCCGACGCAGCCAGCAGGCGGACACTCGCAATGGCTTCGGGCGTGTTGCGATACCGCTGCTGATAGCGCAGCGTAACGTCGAATCGAGCTTCGCCCTGTTGTACCTGGGTGAGCGCGCTGGAGCCGACGGCGGTCTGGATCGCGTCCTGTATGTCGTTCACGTTGATGCCAAAGCGCGCCGCCGCCTCGCGATCGACTTGCAGATTGAGATTCGGTTGGCCGATCACGCGGAATATCCCCAGGTCCGCGATGCCGGGAATCGTCGCCATCTGCGCCTGCACCAGCTCAGCTGTGCGCTCCAGCGTGCGCAAATCGTCGCCATAAAGCTTCACGGCCAGCTCGCCCTTCACTCCGGAGACCGCCTCTTCCATGTTGTCCGAGATCGGCTGCGAGTAATTCCAAATGACGCCCGGAAACTGCGAGAGTTGGGCATCCATCGCGGCAATCAGGTCTTCCTTGTTCTGGTGGAAGAGGGGGCGCCACTCATCCTTGGGCTTGAGATCGACAAAGTATTCCGTGTCGAAGAAGCCAGTGGTGTCGGTGCCATCGTCGGGCCTCCCCGTCTGGCTCACCACTTGCGTCACCTCCGGGAACGACGCCATAACAATGCGCGCTTTGTTGGTGAAATCAATGGAGGCCGTAGGGCCTTCGCTGGGCAACAAAGTGCCGCGTACCCAGATGGAGCCTTCATCCAGATGGGGCAGAAACTCCGATCCTATCGGTCCACCCACTGTGAGATAGACGGCAACCAGGAAAAGCGCCGCGGCAATTCCCACTGTGCGGTAGCGGTGCTCAATGGCGGACCGCACCGCAACACGATAGTGCTCGGTGAGCCAGTGCATAAGCGGATTGCGCCAATCCCTGGCTCCCTTGCTGAAGGCAAAGCTGGCCATCACCGGCGCCACGACGATAGAAAACACCAGCGCGCCGATCAGGGCGAACGACACCGTCCACGCCATCGGCTTGAAGAGCCGTCCCTCGACGGCCTGCAGCGTAAAGATCGGCAGATACGAAGTGATGATGATAGCCCGCGCAAAGAACACTGGCCGCTGCACCTCGTGCGCCGCCAGTTGAATCTTCTGCGCTGGCTTTTGCCGGTTCTCAGGTTGTGCCAGGTGGCGGATGATGTTTTCGATCATCACCACCGAGCCGTCGACAAGCATGCCGAAGTCCAGCGCGCCCAGCGAAAGCAGATTCGCCGGGATGTGGCTCAAGTCGAGGCAGATCGCGGCAAACATCAGCCCAAATGGAATGGTGAGCGACACGATAATGGCGCCGCGCACATTGCCCAGAAACAGGAACAGGATGATGGCTACAAGAATCATCCCCTCCGTCAGATTTCGCTCCACCGTCGTCACGGTGTACTTGACGAGATCGGATCGGTCGAGGAACGGCACCACTGACACGCCCCCCGGCAAAACCCCGTGATTCAGCTTCTCCACTTCCTCATGGATGCCCTTCAACACCGGGTCTGAATCGTCGCCTTTCTGCAGCAGGACGATTCCTTCCACCGTGTCGGGATTGTCCACCACAGTTCCGTTGGCCAGATGCGTCGACCGGCCGATCTGCCCCAGCCGGATCTTCGCGCCTTGCGAAACGGTGGCGATGTCTTTGATCTTCACCGGCGCGCCGTTCTGCGTCTTTACCACGGTCTCTTCAATGTCGCGCACGCTGCTGTAGAGGCCCAGCGCCTGCACATTCACTTGTTGCGCGCCCTCTTCAATAAAGCTGCCGCCGCCATTGGTGTTGTTGCTGGCCAGTTGTTGTTCTACCTGGCTGATGCTCAGGCCGTAGGCGACCAGCTTGTCCGGATCGAGCGCGACCTGGTACTCCTTCGTCGGCCCGCCAAAGCTCGATACATCCACCACCCCCGGCACGCCTTTGAACGACTTCTCCAGCAGCCAGTCTTCGATCGCCTTCCGCTCCATTACGTCGTAGGAAGGATTCGCGCTTTCCACCGTGTACCAGAAGATCTGGCCCACTGGGCTCCAGTCCGTGCCCATCTGCGGAACCAGATTTGAGGGAAGATTCACCTGGCTCAACCGCTCCAAAACATGCTCGCGATTCACATCGCTGGTCGTCCCGTCGTCAAAAATAAGCATGACGCTGGAGAGGCCGGCCAGCGTCGTGGAGCGCAGATGTGCGAGGCGGGGAATACCCGCCATTTGGATTTCCACCGGAACCGTGACCTGGCGCTCGATCTCCTCGGCCGAGCGGCCCGGCCACTGTGTGATGATCTGGACGTAATTGTTGGCAACGTCGGGATACGCCTCAATAGGCAGCGAACGAAACGAAATCACGCCCCACGCTGTCAACATCACGGCGCCGCCCAGGATGAGCCAACGGCTCTTCAACGCGAAATCAACCAGTGCGCGAATCACTTGCGTTTCCCCTTACTGCAGAACCTGCCGAAGAGCCGGAATACCCCTGCGAACCCAGCGACTAAAGCGTAACAAGCATAAAGACTGCAACATGAAAATTCCATCGTACTACTCAGCTTCGCAAATCTCGCCTTGGCCGTTGTTTCATTTGTGTGACACTCAGAAAACTGTCACCTTCGGTCGCCTTCCGCGGCCTGCAGCGTCGAAATAATCGGGGCGGATTAGATGGGCGGCACCCTATTGGGTTTCCAGCCCCTTTCTCGCAAGGGCGCGGTGATGGACGGGGTACGGGGCTGACTTTGTGGCTACCCTCCCGCTGATCTCTGTTCCCTGATCCCTGATCCCTGCTTTACCCTCATATCCATGGAATTCAGAGTCCTTGATCTCGAGCGCGAACCGATCGAGTTCGACCTTAAGCTCCCTCCCGGTGCAGTCGATTTCGGCGACGAAGCTGTGCAAATGGACGATCTGGCCACGTCCGGCAGCGCAGAGGTAATCCACGAGCATCGCGGGCCCAAAGACATCGTCGCGGACATTCGCCTCAGGGGCCGCTTCGCGGGCAGTTTCCAGGTTCCCTGCGCGCGCTGCATCGAACCCATCGAAATCCCGCTCGCCGCCGACTTCGACCTCATTTTCCGGCCCCTGGGCGCCGATGCCGACGTTCCCGAGCGGTCCATTACGGCGTCGGAGACCGAAATCGGTTATTATCAAAAAGACAGTCTGTTGCTTGAAGATGTGCTGCGCGAGCAGGTGCTTTTGTCCCTGCCGGTCAGGACGCTGTGCAAGCCCGACTGCAAGGGACTTTGCCCGCGCTGCGGAGCAAATCGCAACCTTCAGCCCTGCTCCTGCGATGAGGGACCGAATGACCCCCGCTGGGAGGCGCTGACGGATTTGCGCAGTCGGATCAAGTCCTGAAGAATCTGTCGTGTACGTCGTGAATCGTGAACCGTGAACAGGAATTTGGCGCACGGTCCACGGTCCACGAATCACGAAAAAGGAAATACATCATGCCGAATCCAAAAAGGCGCCATTCCACGCGCCGCACCGCTCTCCGCCGCTCCCACGACTTTCTTACCGCGGTCGGCCTCTCCGAGTGCCCCAACTGCCACGAAAAGAAGCTGCCCCATCGCGCCTGCCCCAAGTGCGGAGCGTACAAGGGCCGTGCCGTGCTGGACGTAAAAGAAGCCAAGTAGCTCTCTATCCAGATGCTTACCGACATCGCGCTCGACGCAGTGGGTTCCGACAAGGCTCCCGAGCCGGAGATTCGCGGAGCCATCCTGGCCTGCCGCGCGCTGCCAGTTCGCGTGCATCTGATCGGGCCCGAACCGGAAATCCGCGACCTGCTCGACGAGTACCTCGGAGACGAGGACCTGCCCATCATCATCCACCACGCCTCCGAACGGGTCGGGATGGACGAGAAGGCCGCCCACGCGGTGCGCTCCAAGCGCGACAGCTCGTTGCGCGTTGGCTTGAAGCTGGTGCGCGAGGGCAAGGCCGCAGGCTTCGTTACCGCCGGAAACACCGGCGCGGCGATGGCGACTGCAAAAATGGTGCTGGGCGCGCTGCCCGGCGTCGACCGTCCAGCCTTGGCCACGCCCATGCCCACCTCAAAAGGAAACCCCTGCGTGCTTCTCGACGTGGGCGCTAATGTCGATTGCAAAGCGCAGAACCTCGAGCAGTTCGCCGTGATGGGCGAGATGTACGCCCGCAGCGTTTTCAAGATCGCAAAGCCCCGCGTGGGCCTGCTCTCCATCGGCGAAGAAGAGTCCAAGGGCAACGAGCTCACCCGCGAGGCGCTGCCCCTGCTCAAGGCCCTGCCCATCCATTTCATCGGCAACGTGGAGGGCCGCGACATTTTCAATGGAAATGCCGACGTCATCGTTTGCGACGGATTCGTGGGCAACGTGGCGCTCAAGACCAGCGAAGGCATCGGCCGCTTCGTGCGCGACGTGCTGCGGACATCGCTCAATAAAACCGTCACCGCGCAAGTGGGCGCGCTTCTGTCGCGCCGCGCCTTCAACGACTTTCGCCGCCGCCTCGACTACACCGAATACGGTGGCGCGCCTCTGCTCGGCGTGCGCGGCGTCTGCATCATCGGCCACGGCTCCTCGAACGACGTTGCCATCTACAACGGCATCCGCGTGGCCCACGAGTTCTCGCGCTCCGGTGCCATCGAGCGCATGGCGCATGCATTTGCCGGCCGGCCGAGGACCCGCCCCGATCAGAGCGACAGCCCCGACGCGATCATTCAGTGAAGAGCGCGCAGTCGCACCGAGCCAACCAAGCCGCTATGCCCACTCCGCAATCGACCTTCGACCCGACCGCGCTCGCCCAGCTCGCCTGCCCAGCCTGCCACGGCGATCTACGCCTGGAGGACTTGCGCCTCATCTGCAGCTCCTGCAGTCGCAAATACCCCATCGTCGACGGCATTCCGGCGCTCATCGTCGAGCGGGCAGAATCCATGTAGCGCCGGTCTCCAGACCGGCTGTACTGGCGGCGTCCACGCCGCCAGCAATGTGCGAATCGACCTGCGAATTCATGTCCAATCTCATGGATACGCTTACGCTGCCTCCTTGGGAACCGGCGATGAACCACCCTGCGGTTCTGCGCCTGGCGCAGGTATCGATCCATACCAGTCAATGCCGCGCGTGAAGTACATGGCGGCAGCGACGGCGAGGAAACTGGCAATGGCGCCCACCAGCAGTGCGTTATCCTCGAGCCGCAGCAACATGTAAATCAGGCCATAGAGCAATGTGAAAATGACCAGCGCCCGCACTCCCTGCGTGCGGCTCGCAAAAATCCAGCGCGCGTTGGCCGCCAGCAGCAGCACGGTCGCCGCGCCGCCCAGCAGGAATCCGAAATCGAAACCGATTCTTTCGGCAAAAGAGAGCAGCAACAGGTAAAAGATGACCTGCGCAACTCCAACCAAAATGTACTGCGCCGGATGAACCCGCTTGCCCGTCGTTACCTCGAAGATGAAGAAAGTGAGGAACAATAGCCCCAGAAAAAGCGGCGCGTATTTAAGCGACCGGTTGACGGATTGATACGGGTCGGCCACCTCGACGAACGAAACGCCGAGAGCCGTTGCATCGAGTGCGGTGATGGTGTCGCTTTGCCCCTCGGCCCGCACGCCGCGCGCGATGAACGGTACCGACCAGTCTGCTGTAAAGCCGCTGCTGGTGATGGTCCGGTTGATGGGCAGAAAACCGCCGTCGAATCCGGGGTTCGGCCAGTCACCCTGCATGGTGAGGTGTGTCGTTTTTCCGTATGTCAGCAAGGCAATTCGCTGGGCTCCTGAGAAACGCAACGTCGCCGTCGTATCGAAGCGCGCCCCCGGCTTGGCGATTGCGCCCGCATCCGCGCCGAAGAGCGTCAGATTCAAGGCCTGGCCCTGCTCGCCGCTGATCGAGATGCGCTGCGAAACCTCGGCTGGAACCATCGTTGACGATTTTCCGTCAAGCGAGAGGAGCGCATCAGCCATGGCTCCGCGTGCATCACTGACTCCGACCACGATTTCTGCGCGGCTCCAGTCGAGTACTGCGCCTTGTGGCGCGGCTGTGGGAACTCCGGTCAAATCGAATGTTGCGTCGAGCTTCAGGTTCGCCTGGAACACGGGAACTCGAAACAGCGAACGGTGGCGCTCCTCGGTGGTGGTTTTTACCGTGGCCGAGGCTTGCGCGGGAAACACAATGTATGTGCCGTGGTGGACGGAATCCGCGGGAGATTGCGGCGGAATGCTGAAAGGAATGGCAAGCGTGGGCCCGAGGAAGGTTTGCCGACCTCCGACATAATTGCTGATGTCTTTGATCACTTCAGCTTCCCGGATGGTTCTGTCTTCAACCAGGGCGAAAACGAACAGGGCAGGGATCGTCATCAACAACGCAAGCGCGCAGACGACGATCAGCTTCAGGCCCATCGACCGCGACCTGGATTTGGGCTGTAACGCGGGTGGCAACACTGAATAAAAACTCATGGCATTCTCTCCGTTCATTACTTTGCAATGCAAAGTTAGTTCACATAAAAAAATCAAACTGTCGCCGGCAGTTGGCTGCATCCCTGCGCCGCCGGCACGGCGCCGAATCTGCGCTCTCTATGGTGAAACTCGTCGAGCGCCGCGTCCAGATCGGCCGCATCAAAATCGGGCCACATGCGCTTCAAGAAGACAAGCTCAGCATACGCACACTCCCAGAGCAGAAAATCCGAGAGACGTTTCTCACCGCCGGTGCGAATGAGCAAATCCACTTCGCCGCTTTCCGCGGTCAGAGCGCGACCAAGTCGCGGCCCCAGCCAGTCCAAGCTGCTGACTTGATCGGGGCCGAGCGTCGCGATTGCGCTTGCCGTAGCACGCGCGATGGCTTCGCGCGATGAATAGTCGATCGCCACGCGCAGATGCAACCGCTCGCCGCCAGCCGTGGCGCGTTCGGCCTTTTCGATTGCCTCGAGCGCCGCTTGCGGCAGCCGATCGCGGCGGCCGATCACCTCGAGCCGCACGCCATTTTCCCTAAGCCGCGCCGTTTCAATGCGCAGAAAAATCCGCAGCAGCCGGAAGATGAACTCCACCTCGGCTCTGGGGCGTTTCCAGTTGTCCGATGAGAACGCATAGAGCGTCAAGCAGCTGATGCCCGCATCGGGCGCGCGCTCCACCACACGGCGCATAGCGGCAATTCCGGCGCGGTGGCCGGCCGTGCGGGGCAGTCCGCGCTGCGCCGCCCAGCGTCCGTTGCCGTCCATGATGATGGCCACGTGCAGCCGCTTGAGATTCCGATTATGCATTCCGAGTCATCCTTATCGAGCATCCACTTTGTGCTGCAAAGTAAGCAGGCAAAATTTTTTCAGGCCCGCGACGGCGTCAGATTCCGGAGCAGGCCAGTCGCGGGCACATCCTTGCTGCCTTTCTCCGCGTCGCGCACCACCTGTTCCAGGGTGCCAAGGTATTCGAGGTACCGCTTGCGCCCGGCAGGTGTAATGCGGCAAACGGTCAGCGGCCGATTCCGGTCAGTGCCCTTGGCGATCTCGACCATCTTCGTCCTCTCAAGCACCCGCAAATGCCGGCTCAAATTGCCATCGGTGAGGGAACACAGTTGCTTCAAGTCGCCGAACCTCACGCCTTTGGGATTGGTGATGAGAGACGTGAGAATGCTGAGCCGCGCGCGCTCGTGAATCACGCGATCCAGACCCTCATACGCAAACTTACCGGCAAACCTGCCCTCATTCCCCCTGTCGTGACGGCCGCCCTGCGCTTTACCGTTCATCTTCCGCCTCCCGCGTGGTGAAGAACAGAATTCCCGCAACCAGGAACTGCCCAGCTCCGTAAGGAACGGCCATGGCCCAGGGCGAAAGTGCGCGATTGCCCGCCAACGCTATGCAGAAAACGCCCGTCACCAGGTACCACGCGCCTGCCGCCAGCATGGGGCGCGGCAGAAATCGGCACGAGGAGAAGACGCCGAGGCTGAAAATGATTTGCCACAACCCCGGCAGGATCCACACCGAACCGGGAACGAACTGCATGAGGACAAAGGTGAGCAGCGCGCCGGCGGCCACCGACGGCAGAAACTGCTCGACGGCCATGAGGATCATCTCGTTGGCCAATCCGGAATGCACGCGGTGCGTGCGCGCCCGCATTTGCGTGCCGATCAACGCGGCGGAAACAATGGCGGTCGAAATCCAGATGGCGAGATACGCGGGCACGTGGCTGGCGGGGTCGGGCAGCCAGAGCGCTTGCGCTGCGCCCGCCGCCGCCGCGAAGAGACCTGTCGCGGCAAGCGTAGCCGGGCCGTAGCCGCGAAACTCCGTGCTGCGCGCCACCTGCATGCGAATGCTGCTGATGTCCCCGATGGCTTTGTTCAGGTCGCTCATGGCGCACTCACTTTACATTGCAAAGTAAACCCGGGAACAAATTTTGTCAAGAGGCCAACAGCGACTTCTCGCTAAGGCTCCGTAGGGACCAGCCTGAGGCGCTATTGACGGTACGCCACCCTGCAAGGAGACAATCAGTCGGTGAAATCTATGCAAGCACGTGAGAGTAGGATGCCGGAGGGGCCGTTTGCGGCGATTCTTCGACGCTTCCCCCAGACTGGATGCTCTGTTTGGCGTGGAAGCTGCGGTGTTCTAGGATTTTGAACGGTTGCTGAGGGGGAATTAGACGTGGAACTTGAGGTTCTTTTTGAAGAGCGCTCGCGCCATGGAGCGCAATGGGCCGAGATCACATTAAACCGGCCCGGCAAAGGCAATGCGCTCACCTTGCCAATGCTCGATGAAGTCGAACGTTTGGTCCGCATCGTCGCAGCGTCGCGGCAAATCCGGGCACTCGTGTTGCGCGGCAGTGGGCGATTTTTCTGTTTGGGCGGCGACATTGAGGCATGGGGCAGTCTCACTCCCGACGAGATGGCGAACCACTGGATTCTCCGCGGCATCGAGGTGTTTGAGTTGATTGCGCGACTGCCCCAGCCGGTGATCGCCGCCATCCAGGGGCACGCGTTGGGCGGTGGTCTGGAATTTGCGCTCATCGCCGACCTGCGCGTCGCGGTTGCAGAGGCCAAATTGGGAACGCCGGAAGTGGGTTTGGGCATGATCGCCGGCTGGAGCGGAATCCGGCGCATCGCTGAGATTGCAGGAGTGGTTCGCGCCCGCGAGCTGACCTTGCTCGGCGCCCCGATCTCTGCGGAAAAAGCGCTTGCCTGGGGCCTCGTGAACGCGGTTGCGGCCGACCGCGAGGCAATGAATGCGCAAGTCGAAGTGTGGCTCGACAAGCTGCTCGCGAATGCGCCCATTGCGATGGCCCTGACCAAGAAGCTGCTCCAGACCATGCACGCGGAGATGAGCCACGATCACGCGCAGGCCGTGGCCCAGGCCCGTGCCACAGAAGACTGCGACGAAGGCATTGCGGCTTTTCGCGAAAAGCGCAAGCCGGTCTTTCGCAATCGCTAAGGAATCAGAATGAACCGGACAAAGTTTCTCAGCGCGGCCGACGCCGCCCTATTGATCAAGAGCGGCGATAACGTCGCGGTCAGCGGCAACGGCGCCGGCATGACATCGGCGGAAGCCATTCTCGCCGCCGTAGAAACCCGTTTTCTCGAGACCGGAGAACCGCGCGATCTTACGCTGGTTCATTCTCTGGGATTGGGGGACCGCGATCTGCAGGGAACGAATCGCTTTGCGCATGAGGGAATGCTGCGCAGAATTATCGCTTCGCACTTTACGTGGTCGGCGCGCATGCAGCAGCTGATTCGCGATGAGAAGATCGAAGCCTACTGCTTCCCAGGGGGCGTGGTGCAGCAACTGCTACGCGAGATCGGCGCCGGCCGGCCCGGGTTGATCACCCATTCCGGGCTGGGAACCTTCGTCGATCCCCGGCAGGATGCGGGGCGCTGCAATCAAAGGAGCACGGATACGCTGGTCGAACTCCTGCATCTCGATGGCCGCGAACTCCTCCGCTACAAGCCCTTCAAAGTAGATGTCGCCATCATCCGCGGCACCTACGCCGATGCGCGAGGCAATATCAGCCCTGAAGAAGAAGCCATCGATCTCGATATTCACACCATCGCCCTGGCCGCGCACAATAGCCGCGGCATCGTGCTGGCCCAGGTTCGCCAGGTGCTCGAGCCGGGGAAATTGAAAGCCAGAAGCATACGCGTGCCCGGCATCATGGTGGACGCAGTGGTAGAGGATAGCCGGCAGGAGCTTTTTTATGGCGTGCCTTACGACCCGGCCATCAGCGGATCGCGAAGAGCGCATCTTGACCGGCTCTCTACCGAGTTGCCAAAGAAGCTGGAACGCCGCATCATCGCGCGCCGCGCCGCTATGGAACTCACGCGCAACGCCTCTTTGAATTTCGGCTTCGGCATTCCGGGCGGCATCTTCGGCGTCATTGCCGAACAGGACATCGCCGACGATCTCTGGATGAGCGTCGAACAAGGCGTACACAATGGCCGCATGCTCGATGATCATTTGTTCGGCGCCGCGCGCAATCCCGAGGTCATCGTTCCCTCCATCGAGCAATTCGATTACTACAGCGGCGGCGGCATCGATCAAACCTTTCTGGGCATGGGCCAGGCAGATGCCGAGGGAAATGTGAATGTCTCGCACCTTGCGGGAAATCTGGTGGGGCCCGGCGGCTTCATTGAGATTGCGCAAAACGCCAAGAAGGTGGTTTTCTGCGGCACCTTCGACGCGCAGGGCAGCGAAGTGGCATTTGAAGACGGCCGCTTGCGCATCGTGAAGCACGGAAAGATCCAGAAATTTGTGAGTGCTGTCGAGCGCATCACCTTTTCTGCCGACTATGCAAGGCAACACGGCCAGGAAGTACTTTATGTAACCGAGCGCTGCGTCTTCCGACTCGATCCTGAGGGATTACGGCTGATTGAAATTGCGCCCGGCATCGAGATCGAACAAGATATTCTTCCTTTTATGGCATTCCGCCCCATTATTGGCGACCTTAGACGCATGGACAGCGCGGTTTTTGCATGAGAAGGCAAGGGAAGAAGCTAGATCTCTGACCGCTTGAAGAAGAACCTTCCCGTGCCCCATCCTTCGGTCGCCGCGGCGACCGAAAGGGTGGGAAACCACCAAAGCCAAAAGGAAAGATTCACGCGGTCAGGGACAGTTTGCCTACCGCCGCATGTAAAACGGCCACACAATCAGCGCGGCCAGGCCGATGGCCACGGCCAGCGCCAGCGCAATCAGGCTGTAGAGAAGAATAAGGTTGGGACCTTGCGCGGCTTCATCGCCGTCCGCGTCTTTCGAGTCCGCCCCGGGACGATCCGGATCATTCATATTTGAGGGCATCCACCGGATCCAGCTGCGCCGCGCGCGTGGCGGGAACGGTGCCGAAGACCACGCCCACCATGGTAGCCGCAGCCATTGCAATCAGCACCGAAAGCCAGGAGATGGGAAATTCGTAGGCGGTGAACAAACGGACGGAAAGCGGCAACGCCAGGCCAACAAAGCTGCCCACCACGCCGCCGGTGAGCGAGATGAGCACAGCTTCAGTCAGGAACTGCAGTTTGATCTCGCGATACGTGGCCCCCAGTGCTTTGCGGATGCCGATCTCGCGGATGCGCGCGCGCACGTTGGCCAGCATGATGTTCATTATGCCCACGCCGCCCACCGCCAGCGTCACCGCCGCCACCAGCACCAGCATTGCCGTCAACGCATCGGCAATCTTGGCCGCCGTCACCAGCAGGTCCGTGAGCGTCTGCGTCTTGTAAATCGAGTTTTTGCGGTGGCGCTGGTTAATCACGCGCACAATCTCTTTTGAGGCGTCGTTCACTTCGTCCATGCTCTGCATGGAAAAGTAGATCTGATTCACGCGCTCGGTTCCGGTAAAGTAGCGCGCCACTGAATACGGCACCAGGATGGTTTCGTCGGTGATCTCCGACATGCCGAAGTCGGACACGCTTTCTCTGAATACTCCGACGATGGTGAAGGGGATGCCGAGAATCTGAAACGTTTGGCCGATAGCCGCATCCGAACTGCCATATCGCTCCCGCGCAAAATGCAGGCTTACCACGGCGCACTTGATGTGCATTGTGTCGTCGGTATCGTCGAAGAAGCGGCCGTCGGTCACAATCAGGTTGCGGATGAACTGGTATTTAGAATTCACGCCCAGCACTGTCGTGTCCTTTCGGATACCGCCGGGGAAACTGAGACTGTTGTGCATCTCCAGCACGGGTGAGGAATACATGATGCCGGGCACCTGCTGATCCACGGCCTTCTCGTCGTCCTGCGTCAAATAATCGGTGTATCGCGCGCGCTCCGCCGGGGTTGCGCCGCCGCCCGCGTATTCCACCTCCACCTGGTTGGTGCCGATCTTCTGCAGCAAGTCGAGAGTGTACTGTTTGCCCGTGAGCCCAATAGTCACGACCAGAATCACCGACGCCGTGCCGATGACCATGCCCAAAGCCGTGAGGGCAAACCGCGTCTTGCTGGCTCGGAAGCTGTCCGCTGCAATCTTGAGAATCTCGCTCAGCAGCATGGTCTGGCGCGCGCTCGACAGCGTCTTTTGGAACGCGGTAAGCCGGGCTTGCTCCCGGGTTTGTTCGCCGACCGGATTCATCGTTTCCTTCTCAACAAGATGCTCAGGACAGCCATTGGGCTTCTGGAATTCTGGCGAAATGCGGCTTAGTGCCGCCACTTCTGATAGCTTACGCCGAAGGCCGCACCCAGCAAACCCGCCGCCGCCCGCTTAACCTGCCCGCGCCCCCATTTCCAGCCCGTGCCTATGGCTTTGGCGCCTGGTCTGAAGGGCACTTGAGCGAATCCACCCGCGACCAGCTGGACACTTCGAGCGGCTTGCCCTGCATGCATGTCGTCATCATGTCGCTCGGAACCCCCGTGAACTCGATGCCTGTACCGACCGCAGGCTTCGTCCCCTTGAAGAGAAGGTTGTACTGAACGCCGGTCTTCATGTCCTTCACCACCAGGCAACTGGCCTCCACGCCAGCTGCTACGCAGCCTTGCCCCTTAACGGGCTTGGGCTCCTGCGCCGCGGCTGAAGCGGTCACCAAAACCCCCAGCAGCGCGATTGCAGCAAACATCGTTCCTCTCATCGCATCCTCCTTTTAGCTCCGGCCCGTGAATGCAGCCAACGTGCCCCATCCTCTTCCGCGCTCTTTGCGGAAAGGGGCGGGAAAATCTGCAGCCGGTAGCTAGCAGCCTACAGGCTAACGGCTATCCAGCGCACGCCACAGCCCCGCCAGCCCCTCAACCGGCACAGCCTCGGCGCGAGCCTGGGCAGCGATGCCCGCGCTCGCCAGGGCCGCCGCCGCATCCGCAGGCGCAACCCCCGCGGCGCGCAAATTATTGTTGAGTGTCTTGCGCTTTTGCGCAAAGGCCTGCCGAAGGAAGCGCAAGAAACCACCCTCGTCTACGCCCAGCTCCGCGAAGCGCGGCGAAAACCGCCAGCGAAAGACGGTGGAATGCACTTTAGGCGGCGGAGAAAATGCTGAAGGCGGCAGCGTGAACAGCTGTTCGGCTGGCCCGTACATCTGCACGGTCACTGAGAGCAGCCCGTAGTCCCGCGATCCCGGCCCAGCCGTCACGCGCTCCGCAACTTCGCGCTGCACCATCAGCACGGCCACATCCAGCGCCGCATGGCTGGCCGCCAGCTTGAGCAGAATCGGCGACGTGATGTAATACGGCAGATTGCCGACCACGCGCAGCCGTCCTCCCGCCTCGGCCGTCGCCGCAGCAAAATCGAACTGCAAGACATCCTGCTCGACGATGGATACGCCTCCGGGCGTTACGCGCTGGTGGTCAAATTGTCCGCGCAATCCCGCGGCAAACTCACGATCGAGCTCAATCGCCACTACGCGTCCGGCACGCGCCGCCAGCGCTCCCGTCAGCGCGCCGCGGCCGGGGCCAATCTCCACCACCGTGCGCCCCGCAAGATCGCCCAGCGCGCCCACAATGCGCTCGACCGCCTCAACATCCACAAGAAAATTTTGTCCGAGCTTGGGTTTTTGGGGCATCTGCTCCGATGGTAGACGAGCCGAGCAGCACGCGCCGCAATTTGCGCGTTCCTTCCCGCCCGTTACACTGAATCCAGATGCCGCACCCACTTGCCCTTCCCACCGCGAGGCCAGTTTGCTGATCGATTCCCACGCTCACCTGGACAGTCCCCGCTACGCGAACGACCGCGAAGCCATGCTCAGCCGCACAAGGGAAGCCGGCGTGGGCGCGGTGCTCTCTATCGGCATCGGCGAAGGCCCTGCAGAAATGCACCAGGCGCTTGAGCTCTGCCGCCAGTTCAACGCGCGACGAGAGAATGGGGCGAATCTGCCGCGCCTTTATGCCAGCGCGGGCATCTATCCCCACAGCACCATCGCAGCGGACGACAAAGCCTTGGCCAAGCTCGCCGCGCTCCTCGCCGAGCCCGAAGTCATCGCCTGCGGCGAGATCGGCCTCGACTACTACCACGAGGGCGCGCCCCGCGACGTGCAGCGCCAGGGCCTCATCCGGCAGCTTGAGATCGCCGCCGCGCGCCAGCGGCCCATCCTCATCCACTGCCGCGGGACGAACGAGTCCACCGACGCCTGGGACGATCTTTTCCTCGTCCTGGAAGAGCATTGGGCGCGAACCGGGCTGGGCGGCATCATGCACTGTTTCGGCGCCGGATGGGAGCAGGCGCGCCGCGCGCTCGACCTGGGATTTCTGGTGTCATTTGCGGGGAACCTGACTTACCCCAAGGCGCAGCCGCTGCGCGACGTGGCCGCCCGCATGCCGCTCGACGGAGTACTCGTCGAAACCGACGCGCCCTGGCTCGCGCCTGCACCCCTGCGCGGCCAGCGCAATGAGCCCGCTTTTGTCGTCCAGACGGCCCGCACCCTGGCCGAGCTACTGAACGTCTCCGAGGCCGAAATCGCCGCTGCTACCACGAAAAACTTCAATCGGCTTTTTCAGCTTCGCCCAGACGTGGGAAACTGATAGAGGCACGGCCGGCAACGGCGCCTACCGAGTTTGGGGATAAAGAAATGGCTCAGGAAAACTCATTCGACATCGTCAGCAAAGTGGACATTCAGGAGGCTCGCAACGCCATCGATCAAGCCATCAAGGAGATTCGCCAGCGCTTCGACCTCAAGGACAGCCACTCCGAAGTCAATCTCGAGGGCAACGACACCATCCAGCTCGCCTCCGTCAACGAATACAAGCTGGAAGCGGTGAAGGACATTCTCTCGCAGAAGCTGGTCAAGCGCGGCGTCTCGCTCAAGAACCTGACCTACGGCAAAATTGAGCCGGCCGCCGGGCAGAGCGTGCGCCAGAAGATCAGCCTGCAGCAGGGCATTCCCGTGGAGAAGGCCAAGGAGATCGTGCGCCTGGTAAAAGATTCCAAAAAGAAGGCGCAAGCCAGCATCCAGGGCGATTCGGTGCGAATCTCCAGTAAGGATCGCGATGAGTTGCAGGCCATCATCGCCATGTTGCGTGGCAAGGATCTGGGCCTGGAGTTGCAGTTCACCAACTACCGGACAAATTGATGAGATGCGGCGACCGGCATTCCGTGCCCCATCCTTTCGCGCTGTTTGCGAAAGGGTGGGAAGCGAGTCGCGCATTCTTCTCGAAATGTTCTAGAATCGGAGAGCTTTGAGCACACTAACCATAGCCGCGGCGAGAGAAGTCTTCGAGCTTCTGCGCGAAGACCTGGTCGCGGTCGAGCAGGAGCTGGGCCGCGACGCGGCATCCAGCGTCAGCACCATCACCGAGATCGCCGAGTACCTGCGCGAGGGCGGCGGCAAGCGCATCCGGCCGTCGCTGCTGTTGCTGGCGGCGCATCAGCTCGGTTACTCGGGCCATGGCGCCATCCGGCTGGGCGCGGTGGTGGAAATGCTGCACACCGCCACGCTGGTCCACGACGACATCATCGACGGCGCCGACACGCGCCGCGGCCGTCCCTCCGCCAACACCACCTGGGGCAACGAAAAATGCGTGCTGGCCGGCGACTGGCTCTACATGCAGGCCTTCAAGGTGGCGCTCGAAGAGCGCAACCTGCGCGTTCTCGACCTGCTCATCGGCCTCACGCAGCAGATGGTCGAGGGCGAACTTCTGCAGATTCAAAAACTCGGCAAATCCGTTTCCGAAGCCGAGTACTACGACCTCATCTTTCGCAAGACCGCCTGCCTGTTCTCGGTTTCCATGCGCCTGGGCGCGGTGCTGGCCGGAGCCACGGAAGCGGCGGAGACGAGCCTGGCCACATTCGGCCGCGCCGTGGGCCTGGCCTTCCAGATCGTCGACGATGT
>Ga0074046_10000461_pt1 | contig 37696 bp, 39 predicted proteins | sample BogForMeECP23OM3_FD_94441 | JGI IMG/M metagenome (GOLD analysis project Ga0074046, IMG submission 94441) | Bog forest soil microbial communities from Calvert Island, British Columbia, Canada - Bog Forest MetaG ECP23OM3 | ecosystem: Environmental > Terrestrial > Soil > Wetlands ... | reverse complement strand
TATGCTTATTCCACGGCCACCGTGCGCAAAGGACGGAAGAGGTTTTCGTAGTATTCGCGCATCCACGGAAGTATCTCGCGTCCCAGAAGGTTGAGGAATCGTTCTTCGATGGGGCTGGCGCTGTGTATGTATACTCTGTCGAAGCCCATTTTGAGAAACTCTCCGAGGCGTTTGATTATATCGTCTGAATCGGTCGTGATGAGCCAGGATTCTTTGATCTTCTTCTCCTCTTCCGGCCCAACTAAGGATTGAAGTTCCCTTGGATCCCAAACGTTCTCCCGTTTTTCTCTCGGTATCGCGGTTGTGGCCCAGAACATGGCTGATTTGAGTGCTCGGTTGTAGTCTATGTCGTAAGCGACTTTGAACTCCATGCTCTTGCTAAGCTTCGACGGGTCTCGCGCCACCTTTGTAGCTGCCTTCTCCATCGCGTTTACAACCTTTCTGAACTTGTCAAGCCCTCTAGGGTTGGTTAGGATTCCGTCACAGAACTGTCCTGCAAGACGGGCAATCCTTTCGTTGGAGGTCGCTAGGTAGACGGGGATCTTAGTTTTCGGCTTCGTATACAGCTTCGCCTTGTTGAGGTGATAATATTTCCCCTCGTAAGTGACGAAGTCACCGGCCCATAGTTTCTGAATAATCTCAACAGCTTCCTGCAACCGCACGACCTTCTCCTCAAAACCGGGCCACTTGAAGCCAAGCGGCGTTTCATTCATCGAGTGCCCAGTACCGAGAGTCACAAAAATGCGTCCCGGGTAAAGGTTATCGAGCGTTGCGAACGCCTGCGCCACTAAGGCGGGATGGTACCGGAAGAGCGGAGTTGTAACCGCCGTCCCAACCTCCACTTTCCTAGTCTTCTCAGCGGCGGACGCAAGCCATATCCAAGGAAACCCTGACTGTCCGCCAGTGTCACTCCATGGGTGAAAGTGGTCGCTTGTAACTATAATGTCGAAGCCAACGACCTCGGCGTGCATCGCGTATTGGAGGAGGCGTTGAGGGTCGTATTGTTCCTGAGCCGCCCAATATCCGAGCCGAAGCGTGGCAACCAACTATACGCGCCTTGAAGCAGGCCTACTTACTCTAACCTTGGCTTAAAGTTTCCAGAATCACTCAGCAACCACATTTCAATGATCAGAGATGCGATATGGCTCTGAGTAAATTAGGAATTCCACTCAGCCAATCGAACCTTATTTCTGACGCGACCAACTCTAGTCTCTCGACCTCGTTTTCTCTGAGCCGCCAATCCACAGCTCCAGCAATATCGGCAACATGCTCCGATCTCTTGGATCCTGGTATGGCGACGACGTTGGGTTTACTTATCAACCAGTTCAATGCGACCTGCGAAACCGTTCTGTCGTGTTCACTCGCTATCGATGAGAGTAATTGCAGCAAGCTAGCCATTTTAGTCAAATTTCGCGATGAGAATCTCGGGTTAGCTGATTGGACTAGGCTCGTTGGTTTAGTCTTAGGAGTGTACCTGCCCGTTAGCAAGGAGTGCGCCAATGGACTGTATGCGATAACTGTAACATTCGAGCTCTGAGCGTAAGGGAGAAGTTCGTCCTCAATTTTTCTGTCGAGCAAGTTATATTTGACTTGGTTTGACGCCAATTCTAGCGGCGACAGAGCTTCCAGGGCCGCCTTCGTTTTCGACAAGTTGAAGTTGCTAACGCCGACTGAACGCACCTTCCCAAGTTGTACGAGTTTCTTCATAGTTTTCATCGTATTGCGGATTGGAAAGAACGGGTTTGGCCAGTGGATCTGGTAAAGGTCGATTACGTCAACATCCAGCCTGTGTGCACTCCGATCCGCGGCTCGAATGAGCCTTCCGGCCGTTAGATTCCAAGGCCATACCTTTGTGGCTATGACGACTTCGTCACGGTACCCTTTGATCGCCTCACCGATCAGTTGCTCAGATTTTCCTCTTCCATAAATTTCAGCTGTGTCTATGAAATTGATGTCAAGTTCGAGAGCTTTTTGAAATGCTTCGAGCACCTCCTTCTTTCCGTAGTTTCGGCCCCACCCCCATTCGCGGCTTCCCCACTGCCAAGTACCAAGCCCGACGGCTGAGATTTTGATTCCTGATTTACCGAGCTCCTTGAACTCCAAGCTACAACCACAGTGACAGTGCCTTAGGGTTAACTGGAGGCGATGCTGCCCTTGACCCTAGCGTCTTGCTCGATCCTATTGAATGAAACAAAACCGAATACCATCATGAACAGCGACGACACCACTGCTGCGGCATATTCGAGGATTAAGGGAAGGATGGTTGGCGTACCCAACGCTGCATGCCTCATTGCGTCGTTTAGGTATGTGAACGGGATCACCATCGAAAAGTAGCGAACTGGAGTAGGGAGGACAGTGATCGGGAAGAGAGCGCCCGTTAGAATCATGTACCCGAAGAAAATCACGTTTCCCATTGAGTTGAAAGCCTTGATTCGCATAGTCAACCCCGCCATGAAGAGCCCGAAACCGATCAAACTGATCTCATAAAGCGCCAGAGAGACGAGAAAGAGCGGAGGGTTGAGGACCGTGACGGCGGTTCCGCCGAATAGATAAAGTAGCAATGTAGTGTAGCCGATGATGATTGAATCGGTCAGGAATATTCTAGCCCACCTACCTAAGATCAGTGTGGCACGGTTGGCGGGGGCGAGGAAGAATTGTTCCAATGTTCCTGATGTTTGCTCGTTTCTGACACTCTGACCGACTCCCCAGACCGACGTGCTGAATAGTATAATGAAAACAAACCCGAAAAAGAAGGACGCCATCCCAGAGCCAAAGCCGGGGGCATTAGATGTGGAAGCGACCGGTGCGAAGAGAGTTACACCTAGAGCGAAAAAGAAGAACCAGAGTGGGGTGCTGACAAATTCTCCTATGATCCATGCTGGATATCGGAAGTAGGATCGGAGGTCTTTGAGGAAGGAGGCCTTGAATTCCTCAAATAATCTTAGCGAGTAGCTAGTATTTCGAGAATTCACCAGTGACAGCCGCCCTTTTCTCAATCTTCCTGAACACCGCGTAACCGATGAGGGGATACGCGAGAGCTAGGGTTAGAAGGATGAAAATGCTCCCGTAGAGATTCACTAATGTTTGATTCGCTATGACGATTCGGCGCATATCGTCGATCACATAGGTTTGAGGTAGTACGCCTGAGAGGAACTGAACCCAATAGGGTAGAAACGTTACTGGGTAATATGTCCCCGTCAATGTCGCGAATAGGAGGTTCACTATCTGTATGAAGATGTAGGGTTCCTTGAATCGTACCACAAACCCCGCAAAGAGAAACCCAATCCCGAACAACGGGATCAATCCTAGTAATAATGTGAGAAACGCAGGAACTATGGTCAGGAAACTTGACGGGATCACGATAGCGACCGAAATGCCGACGACGACAAGGAAGAGGGCTGACGTGATCACAATGTCTGTCAGGCTAAGGCCTACTAGGAGGGTGAAACGGTTGACGGGTGCGAGAAAATTCTGTTCAAGGGTTCCCTTGATCTGTTCATCGCGTATGCCGGCACCAACATCTTCAATGACAACCCAGCTGGTCATCCAAACGGCGCTGCCCAGAATTTCGTAAATGACAATGTTCGTCGTACCTGTACGAGTTGCAAAGTATGAGGCTGCATTTGCTCCTCCCACGGCGTTTCCCATGCCGAGAATCAGGAATGTGAATAGGAATGGCAACAGTAGGAAGATTAGGAATTCACCTGGGTATCTGATGTGATGTTTCATTCCCTTCCAAAAAATTGCGGACAAAGCCTGCAGGTGAATCTTCACGCCCGAGGTTGTTCGCAAGTTAGTCTCTCAGGCTCCTGCCGGTTTCAGCAATGAAGACGTCCTCAAGAGTTGGTTCAATGAAGCTGACCTTTGTTATGGTGACCTGTTTACGGACGAAGAACTCGAGAATTCTCGGAAGAACTTCCTTACCTTTCTCGACGTGCACGCGGATTAGTTGTGTTTCGTTTCCCTGTGTGGAGGATGTGATTGCAACCTTTGATACTTCGCTGAAGGATTGAAGTGCATTTACTGTCTGTTCGACCACATTCCTGGCTTCGATCTCGATTATATCTGAGCTTTTCACTTTCTGTTTGAGTTCTGAAGGAGACCCTAGTACGACTATTTTTCCGTGGTCGATTATGGCGACTCGGTCACTCAATGCGTCGGCTTCTTCCATGTTGTGGGTGGTTAGGATTATTGCATATCCTTGTCGTTTCAGGTCCCTGATTATGTCCCGTATCAAGTGGGAGGATTGTGGGTCTAGGCTCGCGGTAGGTTCGTCGAATAGGAGCACGGGTGCCTCATTTAGTAGTGCTTTTGTGAATGATAGTCGAATCCTCATGCCAGTTGAATAATTTTCGACTAACGTGTCTTGGCGTTCGCTTAACCCAACTAGGTCTAGTAGCGCGTGGATCCGTTTCTTTGCGTAGGTGGAATCCATATGGTATAGGGCGGCGAAGTACTCGAGGTTCTCCTGCCCCGTCAACTTCCAGTATAATGTTCGTTCGCCGGTTAGCATAACGCCTAGGTTCTCGCGGACTTTCTGTTGGTCTTTGGCGATGCTGAAGTTATTGATGTAGGCGTCGCCAGACGTGGGTGTAATCAGTGTGCAGAGCATCTTGACGCTCGTGGTCTTGCCGGCGCCATTAGGGCCGAGTAGGCCAAAGATTTCACCTTTAGGCACGCTGAAGTCTATCGCGTCGACCGCCACGATCTTCTTCGAAACCTTCCGAAACACCCCTCCCTCTCGGGTTTCGAACGTTTTGGAGAGCTGCTTGACTTCCACTGGATTCATGCTAGGTCGACTCTATGGAGGAGAAGGCAACCACTTGGATTGTGGTTATTTAGTTTCACTAGCCAGCCAGATATTACGGCGCGGTAGAAAACTACCCTCCCCGGGGGTAAGGGTGTCGTGAGTCGGCACACGGATGTTTTGTGGTCATGGACCATTGTATGGAATTTCTCATGGAAAAATCAAATATACGGACAGATGGGCTTCTAGGTATGTTAGGCTGATTGATTTTGGTGTGGAGGTGAGTTCTTAATGGCCATGTACAAGTGTGCGTCATGCGGGAAAGAGTCTAGTTCTCCGGGTATGTGTTGTGGGGCACAGATGAAGGAAAAAAAGTAACTTAGGAAGGCTTAGCGTAAAGAGCCTTCTTAAGCCTCTCATATTTCTTCGGATCTTCCCCAACATCTATTGAGATAGTTTTCCCCCCAATGTAGATGGGAACCCAATCTTCGTAAATCCTCTGCCCCCGCGCCTTCACGAAACGCATCAGCCTCTTCTTCCGTCCTTCTTCCTCAACAACTCGAATCTCAAGAGCGAAATCCATCAGCGTTTCCAATCGCCTAAATGTCTCGTCGTTGACGGTTCCACTGGTAAGGGATACGGCTAACGCAGCTCCTTTTGCTTTTACTTTCACCGCAGTGGACGCGAGGAATTGTACAACCACCTGCGGTTCCTTGTATGTGAAGAGTGGCGTTACAGAATCAATAATGAATTTCGCGTTCCCCAACTTCGCCTTCTCATTGAGCAGGTCGGAAATTAACAGGCTTAACTCATTCAAGTCCGCGCGGTTCTTGAGCGCATGTTTCTCCTGACTTGGGACGCCCGCGATTGAACTGTAACAATCGACGATGGTAACTAACCCTCCCCTCTCATATTCGGGCAGTTTCTGCTGATAGTAATCGGAGAAAGCGGTACGTATGTTCGAAGGAAAATCATCGAAAGCGAATAAGACTATGGGTCGACCGTTTCGGAGATAGAAGTCGGACCAAGCGTGGAACGATGGAGTCTTTCCCGCCCCTGCCGGCCCAGTCATGATCAAACCGTAGCTATCGGGCATCCACTGAATGAATTGGTCACAGTGATTGCAGAAATAGAATCCTGTAAGGTCATCGTAAGCAGAAGCTTCTCCGCAAAGCGGACAAGTTTTCACAGATGTCGATGAAGTCTGCAAACCTACGCAACCTATCGCACACGGATGCCTAGCCTATTCGAAACCCTGATACGATATACGCTTGTCGCCTCAACCGAGACCTAACCAAACCGAGAACCCGAGCGCTTTTCCAATTATCTTAGAAAAATCAGTGTTCCCAACTCTTTTATCGTAAATACCACAACCCAATGATCATTCTGTGAGTCGACTTGAGATCCTCGACAATTTTCGTATGTCTCCTGGTGGTCATCTCATTGGTGCTAGCAGGCAAATCTTTCGTATTCGCGTCTTCAGTCCCAAAGTACTATGGTGGACCGGGAGGAACGATAAGTGGAACGGTAATTGGGCCTACCGGAACTGTTGTCGATTGGACTCAAATCTCCGCGATTAGCGGCAATCAGACTTTCGAAGCTTTCTCCGGCTTTAGCGGGTTCTATCTGATGCGGGTTCCCTCTGGAACATACAATGTCTCGGTTTATGATCCCTATAACCCCCAGTATTGGGCTCCGAACGCTAATGTAACCGTAACAGATGACTCATCGAGCACTGTCAACTTCTACCTTCAGCAACAGCCCCCTTCAGCAGTCCCAGAATTCCAACCGAACCTGTCAGTCTTGGTGGGGATTCTAGTTCTCGCGGCAACCTGCTTCGCATCAAGACGGCTAAAACACTGAATGGCTTAGTTATCATGTCTTCGAGGCTACGACCCTTATCGGGTGCTCATTTGGGTCTTCAAGAATCTTGAAGCCAGCGTTGATGTCCTCCAGACTTACCCTGTGCGTAACAGAATGTGAGAGGTCTAATTTTCTGGAACTGACAAGATCGATCAATTCTACCAATTCATTTTTCAAGTGATCATCTACACCGACTATTTCCATCTCCTTACCGATCAGGGTCTCGTAGGGGGAGAGGGTCACTGATTTGGCACCTATGCCAACTACAACTAGCCTACCTCCTTTTGCGACAAGATTGATGCCTTGTAGGATAGTTTTCTCATGTCCTACGAAATCTACGACCACGTCCGCGAACCCATCATGTGTTAATTTTCTCATCGCTGTCGTTGCGTCTTGGCCTTCAACATTTACAATGTCGGTTGCCCCAAACCGCTTAGCGTGCTTTAGTTTCCAGTCGAATCGATCCACGGCGACGACTCGACCTGCATGAAAAATCTTCTTGGCGAGCTGAACTGCGTGCATGCCAAGGCCACCAACTCCAATGATTGTTATTGTTTCCCCACGCTTCAACCGTCCTCTTGTGAGGGCGTGGTACGCGGTTGAGACCGCACAACCCATAATCGCTCCTTGTTCGAACGGTATCCTATCAGGCAATGCTACCGTACTTCTGGCTGGGACACACGAGTATTCGGCGAATCCGCCGTCAACATCCTTTCCTATCATCCCATACTTTACACACAGGTTTTCCCTATTGCTTCGGCAATATCTGCATCGACCACAACTTGACACATAGTGAACAAGCACTCGGTCGCCTATCTCAAGGCCCTTAACTCGAACTCCCTTCTCAACGATTAAGCCAGCAATCTCATGCCCAAGAATGATCGGTAGCTTAGCTACAGGTGCAACACCATCACGGTAGTTTACGTCGGAGTGACAGATTCCGCTAGCCCGTACATCTACCAGAACATCCGAAGCTGAAACCTTAGGGACCGGAACCCGGTCCAAGCTCAGTTTTTCATGAATCCTATGAAGCCTAGCCGCCTTCATCCAATTCGTCAAGAAAACATCGACCTCATTTGCTCGTGGAGAAAGCAGTTAAACTAAGCAGAATTGATAAATGCTCCAGGTTTCAGATACCGGTGAAGATGAATGTCAGACTGGGTTCCAGCGCTCTTCGAATCGATCGATAGAATGGATGCAAACAAGTTTGTCACGTTTCTTACCGAAGATTCAACCTTTCGGTTTGGGAATGCACAGCCGGTTAAAGGAAAAAGAAATGTGCGCGAGGCGGTTGCAGGGTTTTTCGCGAGCATTAAAGCAATTAGCCACAATCTGTTGGGCACTTGGAATGTTGGAGACATTGTTTTCGTTCAAGGGGAAGTAACCTATACGCGCAAGGACGACAAGACTGTATCCATACCCTTCCTCAACCTATTCAAGATGAACGGTAACCTAGTTTCAGAGTACATCATCTACATCGACGTAAGCCCGTTGTATGCCTGACAGTTCCGTTAACTCTTCGGCTGATGGGTTATTTGAGTTAGCTTCGTTGGATCAACTTTCTGGATTACGTTAGGCAATCCAAGAAAGCATTTGCTACAGATGTGGACTTAACTGGGTGTAGTGAACGACCTTCGAGCCTACCTTATCTTCCCGTCTTTCGTAGAACCGTTCTGTTACTCCTCGTGGCGTAAACGCTCATGAACACGCATATTGCGGCCAGCATGAAGACCACGATTTCAAAAAGAGGAACCGTCAAGATCTGAAGGAAGGGAACGAGGAAGTCTATGAAACCCATTGGTAACGCTAGGAATAGTAACTCTCGTTTGTGTTGAGCGACTGATTTTACACATAGGTAACCCCATGATAGGTGGACCATCAATGATGAGACCCTCTCCAGCAAACCCCATCCTACGAGTGGCAATGCGGATTGGGGCGAGTAGAAGAGCCGTGGTTGGCTGGATGAAAGAAGCCCGTACATACTTTCAGCAGCCTGCCCACCTTGCGAGAGAACTATAAAATAGGAAAATGTGCTCACTAGTGCGACGACACCGAGAAGGACGCCGTTCTCCCAGAAAGCAAGACCTAACCCATATGCTACAGCATCGCTTTGCCTCATCTTACGTCTTGAAATTGCAAAGCGGGCAACTAAGAATGCGCCCCCTACCTCGAAGATCACTGTTTGAAGACCAATGTAGAGTCCCAACCACCACACGGAGGCTCGAGACGCTGCCAGAAAGGCTGGTGCAGTCAAGTATTGAAACAGCACTTTGAGCCCTATTGCGCCACCGTAGGCCAATAGTGAGAATCCAAGCACAGCCCTGCTGAAACCGTGTTTCCGATACCAGTACAGGACAGTGCTAACGCTGAATCCGATTATGATTACAGGTTCGATAATGAATAGTGGATCAATATTCTGCAAGTGTTTATCTCCATTGATTCAGGTTTTGTTCCATCAGCTGGAAGCGTATTTCTGCTTGAGGGGCGGAAGCACTTCTTCCTGACATATATTCAGAAAGTCCTCTTCAGAGGGGCTTGCGCTGTGGAATTGGATTTCGTTGTAACCCAAACTAATCGCGCTCTCAGCTTTCTTGACTACGTCTTCTGGACTAGTTGTGATCGCCCACGCCTTTGCAAGCTCCGCATCCGAGATCCTGTTTCCTAGTCGTTCGAGTTCTCGTGGATCTGCGATGGGGAGGTTCAATATGTTTGGTATCAGCACGGATTTCCATCTTCTCGCCGAGGCTAGTGCCTCATTGTAATCCTTAGAGTGTGATATGAAAAGTTCAACGTTCTTGTTCAGCAGCGCTGAATTCCGACCAGCGCCCTTAGCGGCTTCATCGATTATGGGCCAGAGGGTCTTGATGTTTCCCATAACGGGGTCGACCGTGGCGTAACCATCGGCGAATTTTCCGACCAAGGCAGCTGCCTGTGGGCCGTTGGCTGCGACGTAGATAGGGATTGGGGCCTTTGGTTTAGTGTAGAGTTTAGCTTCCTTCAAGGTGTAGTATGTGCCAGAATAATTCACGAAATCTGAGGTCCAGAGTTGGCGAAGTATCTCTATACTCTCCTTTACTCGTTCTAACCTTTCTTGGAACTTAGGCCAAGGATATCCTAACGGCGAATCATTCATGGCTTCCCCTGTTCCCAGTGCTATGAAGATTCTACCAGGGAACATTGCCCCCATGGTTGCGTAAGCCTGAGCGATTACTGCGGGGGTGATATCTTCCGATTGGTGCGGTTACGATTGTTCCAAACCTGACGTATGGTATTGTAGCCGCGGCGGCTGGGATCCATGACCACGCAAACGGGCAGGCTGCGTTGGTGTCAAACCAAGGCTGAAAGTGGTCACTGATTGGAATAAAATCGAAACCAACTTTCTGGGCCAAGGAAGCATATCTTAGAAGGTCTTCGGGTTGGTGGCCCTCAGCTTCCGCTCTGTAACCAAATTGTATTCGCATGGATCAGGAGGATTGTTTTCGGGAACTTAACCAGTTCTCTAGCTCTCGTTCTTCATTTAAGGCGATTTCCAGGTATCTTTCACGACCCAGACAGGTTCTGCAGGGTCGAAATATTCCTGACCTTCGGTCCGGTGTTCCTCTAGGAATTGCTCATCTATGTCAACGCCAAGGCCAGGTCTTGTTGGAACTGCACTGTGTCCGTTCTCAACCTTGGGTTCGTCTTTGACCAGTTGCTTCTTCCATGGCGGAAATACGTCGTAGAATGATTCCTGTATGAGGAAGTTCGGAATCGATGCGTCGACTTGAATGGTTACGGCGTTTTGGATTGGGCCGAAAGCGTTGTGGAATGCTATCTCCACTCCATAGGCTTCGGCTAGCGCTGCGATCTTCTTGGCCTGTGTTACTCCTCCAATATTCGTAATGTCAGGCTGGAGGAAGTCTATCAAATTCCCTGAAAGAAGGGTGGCCACATGTTCTTTCGTAAGTATCCTTTCGCCGAGTGCGATCCTTACACTCGTCGCTGCACGGTACTTCCTCAATCCTTCAAGGTTTTCCGGGTGTATCGGTTCCTCCATGAAGAGTGGATCGAATTCCACCAGTCTCTTCGCGATTGTGATTGCGGAATTGGGGTTGAATCTGCCATGGTGCTCGATGAGAAGGTCAACCTTACTGCCTGTTGCTTCTTTGACGGCTTTCACTCTATCATAAGCAATCTTTAGGCCCTTCTCGTCGATCCAATCATAATAATCTCCAAATGGGTCGAATTTCAGGGCCGTGTAACCCATCTTGGTGAATTGTTTTGCACGGTCGCCGAATTGTTCGGGGGTTACGCACCCGTTGTACCAGCCATTCGAATACAGCCGAATCCGCGGTCGCATCGCGCCACCTAAGAGTTGGTGTAATGGTGCGCCGAAATGTTTCCCGATAATGTCCCAACATGCGATGTCGAAAGCACTGACCGCTGTTGTTGACTCGAATGAGACGGGGAGGTAAAAGTCGTGCTTATGCCATTCATGCCAATTTTCTTCAACCTTCATCGGGTCTCTACCGACATATACTCGGGCAACTTCATGTAATGATTGAATGACTGGTTGGGTTCTCAGAGTCGGGACAGCTTCCCCATAGCCAACAATGCCGTCGGACGTGGTTAGTTTCAGAATGATCGAGTTTGCAGCCCATGCTGCGCTGCCCGGTGTTGTTTTCGCGCCTAGCTCGTAAACGTCTACATTGGCAATTTTCAAACTCTCATATCTTGTAGAATCTGAGAGTGGAAATCCCGCTAAATGTAGGGGGTGAGTGTGTGGCGGTAGTCTCTGCGGATGAGATTCTGCAGCTCTCTCCTTAGTTTCTCATCTAACATTGTGTGAGCGGAGGAGAGCGACTCTAAGGGTTTGGGGGATTGAAGTATTGGACCTTGTAGGATGGCTGGGCTTTCGACTGCTTCGCTGGCGCTTACGGGACTCCGACTGAGAAGTTTGGCTGCGAACTCACTCATAGTTCTAGGGTCATCGATTACGGACGCCATCTCCTTCATTTGGTCTAGCCCAATCGCCCTAAGGCCAAATGGGTGTTCCTGAGGTATCAGCGGGCCTGAGCTTAGGCTTGGAAGTCGTGAACCGAGCCCCACGAACTTGTAAGGGTTAACCTGATACTCTTTTACTTGCCAAGCTTCCGTTCCGTGCGAGATCAATGCATCATAGAAACCCGACCCATCTTTTCCCACCAAAACCCGCCACCCTTGGGGATCTCTTTCGTACAGTCTGCCAATCTCACGCCTAATCTTGGTCGAGTCAAGCAATGTCCGAACGCCTCTAGGCGCCTTCCAAGACTGCTTTGAATTAAGGAGTTCTGTCAAACCTTCGGCTGAGAAGCCTAAGTAAACCTGTTGCTTGTAGTTTCATTCACCTGTCCATGTTTTATGCCGTTAAGGAAAAGGGGCGGGCTGTGCTGCCACGGAAGTCGGTCAAGCAACGCTTCATCCCTGATCCGCGCATTCTCCAACTTATGGAAGCTTTCAGGTTGATGACGAATGACTGCATCCGAATCGGATTGGCTGAAAGTAAGACGTCGATGAAATCCCTATCACTCGCCTGCTACCCGAAACTCAAGATTTACGAAACCGCCTCGGTCTACAGGCTATGCGCGATATCCAGAGCCGCTGGCATACTGAGCAGTTACCGGAAACTCTGCAGAAAACACCAAGTCAAGGAACCATACTGCACGAGGCTGAATCTCACAACCTGCTACGGCGTAAAGATTCTCGCCGGAAAGTTGCGAATGCCAGATCGCGTAGAAATCCCTCTCAATACCTACGTTCAACGCTTCCTATCGCAGCCCAACCTTGAAGTCCGTTCTGTCACCCTAACGCCAGAATCCGTCAACATATCCGTTAGGCGGAATGTCGAAGCGGCTGAGTGTACCGGAATGCTGGGCATGGACAGAAACCTAGACAACGTAACCCTAGCGGACACGGAAAAGCAAGTCGTGAGGTACGACCTGACCAAAGCCACCACCATCAAATCTCGATGCAGACAAACCAAACGGTGCTTCACGAGAAACGATGTGAAAATCAGGAAACGGGTCTTCCAGAAGTATGGACGACTGGAAAGAGAACGCGTAGCCTGGCTGCTACATAACATTTCAGCAAACATTACGCTCAACGCCAAGCTACGGAAACAGGCGATCGTCATGGAGGATTTGAGAGGGATCAGGAAGCTCTATCGGAAAAGGAACGGGCAGGGTAAGGATTATCGTTCAATGATGAACTCATGGTCATACGCGGAACTCCAACGGCAAATCCAATACAAAGCAGATTGGAACGGAATCCCTGTCATCTACGTTAAGCCGTATGGGACCTCGGCGAAGTGTTCAATGTGTGGGCACCGAGTGTTACCCGAAGAGAACCGAAAGCTGCATTGTCCCAGCTGCGGCCTAACGATTGACCGTGACGTAAACGCCGCCAGGAATATTCTAGCGCGAGGCTTGAGGTTCAAGCCCGTAGGGTCTGCAAGTGAAGCGATGGTACAGGAACCCCAGCGTAGGGTAATCCTGAAAGTCGATGCAGACCAGTCAAGTCGGAGGCCCATGGAATGATCCGACGAACATTTGACAGAACCAATTAAGGGTTACACCAAATCACCAAAATCATCTGGGTCGGTTGCTGATGTTCATATATCGATCAGGGGGAACAGGCAGATGCGAAACGGCATGGTTGACATCAAGGGAATAACTGAGAGCATTTTCAAACTTGACAAGCGGATCAGGTATGTTGCAATCCTAAATCCCCGATACGATCTGCTCGAATCAAAGATGCGGGGAGGGGTCTCCTCCCTTACACCAGCTCAAACTGACCGGGATTTCATAAGAATGGCCGCCCCGTTGATGGTCGACTCAGCAGAGAAACTGCGCCCATTCTGCGGGACAATGAGGCACTTAACCGTACGCTACGACAAAGTGTTTCTGGCGCTCTATCGAACCGCTGCGCACTTACTGATTCTCAGCCTTGAACCGCAAGTAGATCAAGCATTGCTTGACGAAATAGGGAATTCTGTAAGAAAACTGGAGTTAGCAGTAGCTGAGGATGAGGATAAAGGTCTCAGTAGCTAAGCGGCGTTTCCTGCTTACCTCGCCTTGGCCGCGAAATCGCCCGAATCGGTGGGAGGGTTAGCAACGGGCGGTCCCCGTGTTGGTACTGCATAGTAACGTGCGTCGGCCCCAATGCCTGCCTAAATATCTCCAAAGCCGCCCATGGGTTGCTGTCACACCCGCAGGTGGCGCAGTCAAACTCCACCGTCCGGAATTTTCTAGACGTGTGAACGGTGAGGTGGCTGGTTGTAATCAACGCGTTTACGCTTACTCCTCCCCCCATGATGTCGTCACCGACTCGGTAGACAAGTGGGTTCGCAGTTCTCGTTTTGGCTAACTGCATGTTCGCTTTGTGAATTGCTTTCAACGTTGTGTCGAGAACCAATTTTTCGTCGAGCATGTCCGCGCGGCATCCATGGAAGGTTGCGACAACATGTCTGTAAGCGTAAGGTCTAGGAGACATTGTTTGTACTCAGAATCCTCAGGAAAGAAATCTCTATTTCCAACATGAATAAATAATTCAGATATAAGCGTTACCTCGACGCGAAATCACTTTACGCGAAATTTTTTTCTTCCTAAATTTTCCGCTGCATCACGAAAATCGGTTCGCATTCCCGCGCAAACCCGAAATGCTACAACGAATCCCTAAACTAGATTTTTCTCTTTTCGAGAATCAACGCTGTGCGAGCTCTCATAGGTCTCGAATTTTGATTAGAGATTTTCGAAACGTTTCATCGGCTTTGATTTTTTCGTGATGTTAGTGAGGATCCTGTTGCTGCAGTTTACGGGATAACTTCTTGTTCGCATTGCCTAGCAGCGTCTTTTTGGTTGCCTCTGTTGCCGGATACGAAACCAAGAGACCTCCATTCCCTCTTATGGGCCGCGATACTGTGATGGGTCGGATTCGTTTTGGGGCAGCTCCGTATTCAGCGTCCCCGCAACTGAAGGACTTGCCATCCATCCCTTATGTTTCGAAGTATCCCGCCATCAGCAGTGTACCCCTGTTTCTCTACGTGCTGTTGATCATTTATCTCAAGAAGGGCGGGGACGGCACGTGAAGGCTTGAAACTCGGCCTCACTTTCTCAGTTTCCAACTCCTTCTCGACCTCATCGTCTACTTCCTAATCTTCAATGCCTCGGATTATCTCGAATATCTCTCTGTATGGATGTCATACGCGATATTGTTCCTAGTACCATTGCCACGTGGCAAACGACATCGCCTTTGAGAGAGAACTTGCCGCAATGGAAGTGCGGCTGTGGGTAGTAGGGAAGGGCCGCGCTTCAGAGTTTGTTCACATGTTTGGCTGCGTCGAGGAGTTTCCCAGTCACAACGCTGGCTAGGTTTCCGATCTTGAACCGAGTGACCCATAGCTCTGTTCTTGGGTAGAAGACCTGATTCAAATCAGTCATTAACCGGCTTTGACCGCATGAAGAGCATGTACCGAAGAAATCCTTACGCTCAACTTCGACTCTATGTTCCATAACCTTCTCACACTTCAAGCAAAAATCACTGAAAGAAAACCCTCCCACAATTGTGCCCATTCTGGATACACCTGGCTTGGGCGATTTTGAGTCTAAATTGGGTTGTTTTAGCCTAGTTTTCTAGATCTGAGGGCAGTTTTTCTTATGGAGGGCGAAGATCTCTTGACTATTCGTCTCGAAACTGCACTTATCGCAGATAAGGCGCTGACCTTCCTTCTCGAACCTCGACATCAATGTTCGACAACTCGCACGGAAGAATTATCTTCCTATGCTTATAGTTTACCGACCGTCGCGACGAGAAAGTAAATGAGGTGTGGTGCCTTGAATAGACTTGGACTTTTCCTCGGAACGGCGGTTCTAGCCGTCGTTTTAGTTGCGGCTCCGATTCCACTCGTTGTAACCTTACAAAACCCAACGCGCAACGTGACAATCTATCCAAACCTGTTGTTCGCGGTACCCCTAATCCTCCTAGCCGCACTCCTTCTGCTCTATGGGCTAACGGCTGAAAATCGTAAGAATGTGGGTTGAGGCGTTCCAATTAGCGTTTAGGCTTGGCGAGGGCGTTTAACTCGTCAAAGGTAATCGCACCCGTAAGTAAACTATCGTAAGTTCCGTTCTGCTTCAATTCTTGCGCAATCCTTCTCAATAGGCCGATTGAGGCGTACATTGGCCCGGGCCCAAGGCTGAGTCGTTTGACGCCGATCTTCTCTAACTCAGAAATCGTGGGTGCACCTTTGCGCGCCATAATGTTCACTGGCTTGTTTACAGCCTTAACGAAAGTGGCGATGGTTTCCTTATCCGTCAAACCCATCGGATACAGGCAGTCTGCTCCTGCAGCTTCGTAGGCTTTTTCTCTTCGAATCGTCTCCTCAAGCTTAGACTTCTCATCCCCAGCCGCAAATCGGTAGGCATCGGTGCGTGCGTTTATCACGAGAGGAATGCCCAAAGAATCGGAGGTTCTCCTAGCGGCCTTGAGTCTCTGAACCTGTTTCTCGATGGGAACGAGAGCTTTCTTCTCAAAGTCAGAGATGTCCTCGATGTTTAGGCCCACCGCTCCGGACTCGATTACTCGGCGAATAGTGTCCGACAGCTGCTCTATGCTGGCACCAAAACCCGACTCTACATCCGCGCTGAGGGGTATTGTGAGAATGCCCGCGATTTTCCTTACCACTGTGAATAGTTCGTCCTTGCCTATTTTTTCCCCATCAGGGTAGCCAAGAGACACTGATAGGGCTGCGCTGGATGTGGCGATGGCGGGGAAACCGGCATCTTCGAACACTCTAGCGCTCGGTACATCCCACGCATTCGGAAGAACCAGTATATGTTTCGCCTGGTGAAGTGAGCGGAATTCCTCAGCTTTCTCAACTTGAGATTTCAAAGTTTGTCCCTCGTTCTCTGGTTAGGTGTCAGCATCATTAGATTCTGTCATGAAAACCTTGGTTCCTAAGGCTCAGAGGGACGTTATGTTCATTAGTTGAGGCAGCCCGAACTTAACCGTCGATTTCATTAGAAGTTGAAAATATGGGTAGGGTGGGATATTTCGAGGGAACCGACCCTCTTCTCTTGGCTACGCTCGCCGTTGAAGGAATCGAAACACTCCCTATCGCAAACACGTGGGATGCGCATGGGAAACCGGTTAATCACCTAGGCAAAGGCGAGGTGGACGTAGTCGTTGGATACCTCCACAAGATCATACCCGCCGAACAAGAGCGCACGGCGATGTTCGAGCTCATGCTGAACAACATGCTCGTCGCCTGCAAAACACACAACATACCGGTTCTACTCATTGCCCCGTCCCAGCTTCGCCAGAAAGCACGCAAACTTCTAGGCGACGTAGGATCGAACGTCCACATCGTCAGCCCAGAAGAACTCGAGACCCAGATCAGAAAATATCTCTAACTCAGGCCACCCTTGAGTGATCCATAGCGGAGGCCTACCGGGAAGGAGAGCCGTAACCGGCTAGAGGCCCCTGGCGCGGAAAAAAATGGTGTGATACACAGTGTATCACACGTGGCTTGTCGGCACCTCTAGCCGAGGAGCCTTGTGTCCGAGGATGACTCGCCAAAAACTGAATTTGTTCCCCCAGGAACAAATTTCGGTGCCTAGATCTTAAATTAGCAATTTTCAGTCGCCATGCCAGGCGTATCTGAACCGCATGAGGGGGGAATGACCGCTACTGATCATGCCGGACAGAAAATGTAGGGTGTCAGACAGGTGTCAGACACACCCTTGTTCCCTTGCATAAGATGTCATCGCAGGTGATGACATTTTCCGGAAGGTACTCACCGGTGATGACATTAGCCGAGGTGGTCGCCGGTGACCACAAAAACCGGAGGCTGGTCGCCCGTGACCATATCTCACAGGAAGGTGGCCACCGGTGAACACAAAATCCGGAAGGTGTTCACCCGTGAACACCTCAGCACTGCTCTCATGAGCACACCATTGGCCAGAAGAGTACACTGGGCCGCAGCCAGTGTCTACAAGGTTCCAGTTTTCGGCTGATCCGAGAAAAAAGGAGGGTGAAGCTTCACGCTTCTTAGGTGTAGGACGAAAGCGAAAGCCCCGCCCTTGCGCCCAATTTCTGAAGATGGATTCGCTGAGCCGGTATGCGTTTGCGTATGCAGCAAATTCTAGCCGCGGGGACAGACGCTTTTGATCGTCGTCTCATCCGGAAGAATCAGGCTCGCGTGCCACCCTCATGCTTTCGCAAGTTTTGCTCACTTTTGCTAGGCATTAAGAGGAAGAAATCGCCAAGGGGAGCAGGGCGCAGGGTCATATGTTCCCGTTCGCATCGCAACTCGACCAAGCAGCCTTCTACGTGGTCTACGTTGGCTGGATACTCAGCCTCATATTGGAACGAGTTATCATCTTTCGCAGCGGTCAGAGCGCGACAAGGGTTAGACGAGACAGGGGCTCACTTTTGATAATATACGGAAGCATCTTCATTTCCATCACAATCGCTTTCTATTTCGCACAATCTCGAGTATGGATTCTACCCGATTGGGCGTTCTATCTCGGCATCGTAATGATGCTGCTAGGGATCTTTGTCCGAGAATGGGCGGTTGTGACGCTGAGGAGATATTTCTCCTATAGCGTTCGAGTTCGTAAGGACCATAAGGTCGTACAAAACGGTCCTTACAGAGTCGTTCGCCATCCTGCATACACCGGTACTATGCTGACCATCATTGGGATAGGTTTCGCACTTCGAACTTGGGCCGGTGTCCTAGTCCTTGCCGTTCTTTTCACACTTGCTTTTGCCTATCGAGTCAAAGTGGAAGAAAAACTGCTCACAGGAGAACTTGGAGACGATTACCTGCAGTACATGAAGCGAACGAAGCGATTGATTCCATTTATCCTCTAAACCATCTTTAGTATTCGGTGAGAACTGTGACGAGAGCCTTCAAAGGTGCGGTGAATCTGCTTCGAGTTTGCGCTCGCGCAAGACCTAGTGAGAGCCTTCTAATCGTGACCGACTCTAACACCGATCCGCGTATAGGCAATATGATAGTCGCCGCCGCGAATTCGCTTGATATAGAAACAAGCATGATTACGATGAGACCTAGATCGCTTCCCGGAAGCGAACCGCCCAGTCCCGTCGTATCTGCGATGCTATCATCCGACATCATCATATCCGTCGCTAGTACGACGCTCTACCATTCCAATGCAAGAATTGCAGCCTGTAGAGCAGGTGCGCGGTTTCTATCAATGGCGTGCTGCACAATGTCGGTTTTAGCCTCTAGCGCTATGTTTGCTGACTTCGAAAAACAAGAAGCTCTTGTTAAGAAGGTCGCGCGCCGTCTCACCCTTGCGAGAAGAATCAGAGTTAGGAATCGAGCAGGGACCGATCTCGATTTGAACGTCGTTGGAAGAAGAGGGGGCGCTGTAACCGGAATGTGCAAACGTCCAGGGGAAGCAACTGGAGTTCCCGATATTGAGGCATACATAGCGCCCATTGAAGGGTCAACAAATGGGACGCTCATTATCGATGGCAGCACCTCAGTCAACGGCCTCGTCCGCCAACCTGTCCAAATTGAATTCGCACATGGCATCGCTACAAGAATTAAGGGTGGACGCGATGCACGGGTACTTTTGAGAGTCTTGCACGACGCGCGAAATCAGGCGGCGTTCAACGTTGCGGAGTTCGGAATCGGACTAAATCCACTTGCCCACATCCGAGGCGCTATAATAGAAGATGAGGCAGCTCTGGGAACTGCGCATATTGCGCTCGGAGACAACAGTAAGTTGGGAGGGAAGAACAAAGCGCCAGTTCACATAGACCTAGTGTTTAGGCAGGCATGTGTGGAACTTGATGGAATTACGATTTTGGAAGGAAAACGTTTGCAGTTCTAGTATGCAGGCGAATGTCGACTGTGACTCTTACGGGCGATGATTACCGGTACCGTTTTGAGGTTGATGCGAAACAACGTTTCATTGATTCGCTGCGTGAACGATTCAACGCTGGCGTGACCTGCAAAGGTCGAGTTTTGAAGTGGGACGCTGTGATCGAACAGAAAGCCAACGACTTTGGTCGATTCTTGCTCGGTAAGTCAGCTAGGCTTAACCTCGCAGAACCACTACTCGAACTAAAGAGACAGGATAACCGAGCGTTGCGAGCTAAGATTCTTGCACTGACTGCCTCTCAAGCTGTAAAGCTAGGGATTGGCAGGAGTACGCTGCACTATCTACGCGAAAACGCCAGAGGTCAAGAATCATTCAAGATCCACGGGAAAACACGCGAAAAACTGTGTCAGAGCAGAACCGAAGTGACGATTGAACACGAACTAGCATGAGAAGTGTGAATGTCCATAACACCTTTTAACCGAAAATCAACCGCGTGTTCCCGATCACTCCAAAAACGTTATCATGTCAAGACCTGCGTTAATGATAGCGACTTTGGTGGCCACCCTGAGACTAAATTCGATAAATCTGCAGGAGTTTAGAGGAGTAAGAAAGATAGAGAATCCTCCGATTAGGCTAGCCAAATTCAACGTGTTGATTGGGAAAAATAATTCTGGGAAAACGACCTTGTTGGAGGCGCTCGCTCTTCTTCCACAACCCAACAGCGCCTGGCCTTTCATAGGCAGTCCACGGTTCGGAACCATTTCGACTTGTCACGGAAAACAGGGAGACTCACTAGTGTACGGATATTCCGGTACTGCGGTACTTTCCTACGGCGTCGGGTCGAACATCACCAACATGCGTTTAGAGACGAACGGACATTTCCAATTCGAAACGAGAAGTTCTGAGGATATGCCACAAAACGTAGTTTATTCTCCAGGCGAGGACGGGATTTACAGATTGGATAGGGCTCCGAAATCGCTGAGCCAAGTGAACTCCGTCTACTACAGTGATGATTTCTACGAAACGCTCACAACGAGCATCGTAACTGAACCCCACTGGAAGTCCATCGAAAAGACCAGAGCCCATAACAGGGTGCTGAAAGAAGTGATCAATCCTTCCATTACTGAGAAGTTTACAGAAGTGGTTCCTCACTATGTGGCCCAGCAGCCAATACTTCAAGTAAGAAAGGAGTTCCCTGACGGTACGTCAAGCTACGTGAGAATAACCGAACTCGGGCGTGGACTTCAGAGGGTCATTGTACCGCTCTTGCTCTTCGAAGCCACGAATCCAAGCATCTGCTTATGGGACGATGTGGAGGCGGGGATGCATCCTTCGTTGATTGAGAACGTGCTGAAGTGGTTGTTCAAGAAGGATTGGCAGATGGTTATAGCCACCCACAGTATCGACATATTGTCGACTATTGCTGAGCTTGAACCCAGAGAGACTCAACTAGTACTTCTCGATAAATCGGCAGACGATTTGTTAACTTACAAGATCGTCAGCTCAGATGCATTCAGCGATCTAGTTGGCTCTGGTCAGGATCCGCGCAAGATGGTGGATCTACTTGGGCTTAGGTAACGGACTTGCTTCTAGTTACAGAGGACCCCAGAAGACATGATGCGCCTAGCGATAGATCAGTTCTGTTCGTAACCGGTGACGGCCCTCATGAGGGCAGAGTGTGCAAGGGCTTCACGTCTCAATTCGACGGGAACGAAATCTTCATGTTTAACCTCAGGTCACCTCAAGTCACGTTCCTCCCACCTCGGAAATGCGGCTTAGAATCACTTGAGGCTATCCGCATTTACATTGATTTGTTTCGAATCAGGAATTTCGTTTGGAGTTGCGATAGAGAACATTTCGACCGTGCTCTTGACTGGATAACCCAGGTCAGGGAGAAGTTAGCAGTTTTCGCCTTTGCAACAACTAACGCTGGGCCCCTAGATGGGGACGCCGTTAGGCTTGATGTCACCTTAGGACCGAAGCAAGCTGTGATTTGGTGTGCGCTAACAGGTCTCCGCCCTGGAGGATACCTCGAGGAGAATCTCGCGCGGTTAATTCAGTTAGAGTTCCATGAAAACGCGGCGCCAGACAAGCATGGAGTTGCGGTCGCATTGAATCGGAGAGGTCTCAGAATTGAGGAACTGGTGAAGATGGCGGATAAGCAAAACCTGAGGCGGGCGGTTTTGTCATTGTTTAGCGTTTTTGAGGACGTGGAACGCAGATTGTCTGTGTGAGCTTCGCTGTTAATGGTATCAATACTGCGACCGTCGTGTGTGTGGGTATAGTGGTGCGAGCACCCAAGTTTGAACCATGATTTTGTGGGTGGTAGTATTCGTGGTGCACTCACTCAGCATGTTTCGTTTGAAACTATGAGCTTCATGATGAGTAGAACCATGCCGGGCATGCACAAAGAAAAGCTTCTGCTCATGGGATGGTTCTGACGAAAGTTTAGATCGATTAGGTCTTAATGCCTAGCTTCGGGAAGACCGGGCTGAGGTTTTGGGAGAGCTTGCTGACGTGAAGTATCCTTCGGAGCGCCGGGGATTTACGGGGTGCGTTTCGTACGGTGAAATTTTGTGGGTTTAGTTTATCGTCGTCCAGCTGTTTGACCGTTAGGGGATAGGAGACTGGGGCTCCTCGTAGGGCTCTTATGCTTAGTGGGGCGGTAATGGTTTTCTCTAGGCCGTTTTGCAGGAAATCTACGTACACGTGCCCCTTTTTCCGATCTGCCCTCGTTGACACAGTAGCCAGGTTCGGGTTTGCTTCTTCAACCAGCTTCCCTATAGCATACACGAACTTTCGGATCTTCTCAACACTGTAACGGCGTTCGATTGGAATCAGGAAGTGTATGCCGTCCGCGCCTGATGTCTTCAATAGGAATTCTAGTCCGAGCTTCTCAAGCACAGTCACAACTCCACGGGCCGCCACTCTCGCATCCTCGAAACTGGCGGGCAAATGTGGATCCAGGTCAATCAGAACCAAGTCCTGCCGGGTTACGTTAGATGCTTTGGCAAGCATGTGGTTAATTTCGATTGCAGCCAAGTTCCCAAGCCAGATGAGGGTGGGGAGATCATTGCATAGTACGTAGTGTTCGGATTTGAAGGAGAATAGGTTCACCCATTCAGGAACGTATGGAAAATGTTTCTGTACGAAGTATTCTTGAGTGATTCCGTGGGGGTAGCGACGCGTCATTATGGGGCGGTCTTTCAGAAAAGCGATAATGTATTCGCTTAGGTCTGCGTAGTACTTTATGACTTCAGCCTTGGTGATCTTCTCGTTGGGCCACAGGACCTTGTCTAGGTTTGTGAGGGTTAGGTTACGGCCGTTGTCTCTGACGAGTTGACCCTTATCAGCCAAAGAATGCTCCCACAGAAATCGAGGATGAACATGACGGCTCTGTTAACTTGTCGGCTCATTGCTTTCACCGACCTCTCATGCCTAAAGGATGCAGAACAACTTAGTTTAGGGTATGCGGGCGGTCAAAGCAGTTCAACAACACTACAGGTCCAGCCCCGAGATTCTACGGATGCTTGACGGGTTCCGCCTGATGCTGAACGCCTGCGTACAGGTTGGTTTGGCTGAGAATGTGACCAGCCTCAAGGCTTTGTCCCTGAAAGCGTACAAGCAACTTGCAGCATACGATGCTATGAGTTACTACAAGCTATGCGCCATCAGCGGTGCAACTGGTATCTTGCGGAATTATCGCAGGGCGGCTCGGCATGGAGAGAAGCCAACAACCCCGTATGTTCGGCGTTTGCGGTTGACCACATGCTACGGATTCAAGATTAAGGACGGCAACTTGCTCCTGCCGCATCATCCCGGAACAACGATCAGAATTCCTCTAACACCGCATGTTCAGACAACTATTCGAAAGCACGCGGTTCGTTCGGTCACGTTGACCCAAGGTAAGTTATCGCTGGCATATGCGAAGCAGGTGGCAGAAATCAGGCCTGATGGTTTCATTGGCATTGATCGGAACCTAAACAATGTCACGGTTGCCGCCACGGACGGCTCGATCATGAAGCATGATCTCTCCGAGGCAACACGGGTAAAAGCTACCTACCGTGAGGTACGCTCGCGCATGAAACGGAACGATGTGCGCATCCGCCGCGAAATCACCAGCAAGTACGGCCGGAAGCAACGCGAGAAGGTAGTTCGAATTCTCCATCAAGCATCAAAGATGATCGTGCAACAAGCCAAAGACCGCGATTTCGGCATCGTGATGGAGCGGCTGACTGGTGTTCGAAAGCTGTATCAACGTGGCTACGGTCAAGGGCGATGGTATCGCGGACGGATGAATTCTTGGTCGTATGGGGAGTTGCAACGTCAAATTGAGTATAAAGCTCGCTGGGAAGGTTTACCGGTTATCTATGTTCATCCGCATGGGACGTCAGCGAAGTGTTCGATATGTGGGTCTCGCATGGCGAGAATACCCGAAGAGAACCGAAAGCTGAAATGTCCATCGTGCCGGGTGAACGTAGATCGTGACGAAAACGCCGCTAGGAATATTCTGGCGAGAGGCGTGAGGTTCGCGCCAGTCGCGCTTCCAGCTGAAGCGATGGGACAGGAACCCTCGATAGGTAATCCTGAAAGTCGATGGAAGTGAGTTAACGAGTTGAAGCCCCATGAGCCAACAAGTTAACAGAACCCTTGATCATTGCAACGCCTGCAGGTTAAACCATGCTATGGACCATGGCAAGTTTGGCAGGAATCAGCTAAAGTGACCACTTACGGAAGAGCACGGTTGAAGTAGACCAATATCCCCCTTGCTCGTGGTCAAACCTTGCCAAGAGCTACTTGGAGTGGATCCATAACCTTCGGCCTCGTCAGCATCCCAGTCAAGGGATTTGGCGCGGTGTCGGAGCACAAAATCGGCTTGCGTCTGCTATGTCCCAGAGATAAGAGCCCTATACAGTTCAAACGCGTCTGCACGAAGGATAAGAAGGAAGTACCCTGGAGCAGTATTCTGAGAGGGTACGAGGTAGAGAAAGGCAAGTACATCGCACTGTCAAACAAGGACCTAGAAACAATCGAGATCAAATCCGGCAAAGCAATTGAGATACTCCGCTTTGTAGACTTGGATAAGCTCGATTCGATTTATTTCGACAAAGGCTACTTCCTCGTACCCACGGAGGATTCAAAGAAACCATACTTCCTCCTCCTCGAAGCGCTTCAAGCAAACGGCAAGGTTGCCGTAGGCAGGGTCGTCATGCACGAGCGGGAGCATTTGGTTGCCATTCGACCCTACGGAAATTCGATCCTCATGGAGACGATGCATTACGCGGACGAAGTCCGGGACCCAAGCGACTTTGAAGAACTCAGAAAACCGGTCGAGGTTTCGCCCGAGGAGCTCGAATTAGCTGGGCAGCTCATACGTATCATGAAAAAACCGTTCAACTTGAAGGAGTACAAGGACCGTTACCATGAAGCGTTGACAGAATTAGTTGAGGCAAAAATGAAGGGGAAGGAAGAGCTCTTCGAGCCCAAAGTTCCAGAAGTTGAGGCCACGCAGGATTTGATGGAAGCCCTGAAGGCCAGCATCAAAGTCAGTGCTAAAGGTTGACGTTACTGGACGCACGCAACATTCGCCCAATGCTGGCGCAAACAGCAGAACCATTCAATTCTGAACAACACGTTTTCGAACCGAAATGGGACGGCATGAGGTGCATTGCCTACATCAAAGACAGTAAAGTAGAACTTCAAAACCGCAATTTGAAAACCGTCACGAAATCATACCCCGAACTCGAAACAATCGCCGGCAACGTCAAGTCAAACAGGGCTATTCTCGATGGCGAAATTGTTGTGCTCGAGAAAGGACTGCCTAGTTTTGAACTACTCCAGTACCGTTTCGGAGCGAACGACCCTATCCAGATTAGAATGCTTTCGAGAAGAATGCCTACCACGTACATAGCCTTCGACCTTCTACATTTGAACGGCGGAGACCTCGTAAATATCCCGCTGACGGAACGCAGGCAAAAGCTGGCAAAGATAGTCGAAAATGTGCCTCACATGTTGCTGAGCCAGTTTGTGCCTTCGCATGGAAAATCCTATTTCAAAAACGCGTTAAAGCTCGGATTCGAAGGAGTCATGGCCAAGAAGGCTGACTCCGTCTACCAGATCGGGACCAGAAGCGAAGATTGGCTGAAGCTGAAACAGGTTAAGACGCTTGATTGCATTGTAGCGGGTTACACGCTAGGCGCGGGATCACGGTCATCAAGCTTCGGCGCGCTCGTATTGGCAGCGTACGAAAGAAATGGAAAGCTTACCCATTTAGGAAACGTGGGGACAGGATTCACGGACGCGAATATTCTTAGATTAATGAAGCTACTGAGATCACTGCAAACGAAAACTAAAACAGTGCCCGGCGAGGTCAAAGCCCCAGCTCCTATCAAATGGGTGAAACCTCAGTTAGTGGTTGAAGTTGGTTACATGAACATGACAAGGGACCGCAAGCTTCGGCTGCCTAGGTTCGAGAGGTTTCGCTTCGACAAGATTTCTTCAGAGTGCGTATTGTAAATCCCCCCAGGCTTTCAATGAGTGTGAGTATGATGGCGCGATTTTGGGTCGGCGTGTCCGGTTTTAGTTATGCCAACTGGAAGGGAGTCTTCTACCCTGAAACCACAAAGTCGAATGAAATGTTAGAGGCTTATGCCAGGAAGTTGAACTCGGTAGAGGTCAATTCAAGTTTCTACCACATGCCAACGCAAACCACGACCTCGAAGTGGGGCAATTCAACTCCCCAGGATTTTAGGTTCAGTTTCAAAGCCAGCCGCAAGATTACCCATTTCAAGAAACTGAAAGGCGCTAAGACTGAGTTTGAGTTCTTTCTGAAGGGATTGAAGCCCGTTGAGGCGAAGCTAGGGTGTGTGCTCGTACAGTTACCGCCGTACATGAAACAGGACTATGAGACACTCGAAACATTTCTCCAAGAGAAACCTGACTGGGCTTCTATCGCGATCGAGTTTCGCCACAACTCATGGTTCGGTGACAAGTTGAACAACTTACTATCGAAATACAACGCTGCCCTATGCATCGCAGATACCGAAGATATGAAACCCGTATTCGAGAAGACTGCCAACTTCACCTATGCGAGGCTACGCCATGAACGCTATTCGAAAGCAGACCTGAAGGAATGGTCAGAGAAACTGAAGAAGTTCGCGAGCGACCTAGAGAACTGTTTCATCTACTTTATGCATGACGAGAATGGTGACGCTGCCAACACGGCGGCCGATTTTAATAAACTGCTGATCCGTTAATCTTCGGTTTTCGTTTTCAACAGTAACCAATTCTTTTCTTTGAACCGCACAAGGGCATATTTGCCGTTCAACCGCTTGCCTTTGAGTCAGAATTCGTACATGTCCTTCGTCCGGATCTTCAGCTTGAAGCTTCCCTTGTCCCAAATCTTTACGGTGCCCGCTCCATATCCACCCTGGGGGATTGTGCCTTCGAATGTGATGTAATCAACGGGGTGGTCCTCAACTTCGACCGCCAATCTTCGTAGGCCGGGTTCCTCAGGCGGCCCCTTCGGAACAGCCCAGCTCTTCAGCACTCCGTCCAACTCTAACCTGAAGTCCCAGTGCAAACGGGTTGCTCGATGTTCCTGCACTACGAACCGATTTTGTTCAGTCTTCTTGATCTTTGGACCGGGTTCTGGGGTTCGGGAGAGGTTCCTTTTCTTCTTGTAAGTCTCAAGCGCCAATTGTGATGTCAAACCTTCAGTTAGGGCGCTCATTGACGTTGTCTAGGAAGCGTCGAACTACTCGCATGAACTTCTCTCGTTCTTCCCAGAATGGTAGGTGGGAGCTATTTGGGAAGGTGACTAGCTTGGAGCGTCTTATTCCTTTGTGGATGCTTCTCGCGACTTTCGGGGATACTTCGTCGTACCTTCCCCCCGTTACGAGGGTTGGGACTCGAATCTTGTGAAGCTGGCTTGTAGCACCCCAGTACCGGATGTTGCCTATGATTGTGAATTCGTTAGGCCCATTCATTGTGTGGTAGACCGGTCGACTCACATGTTCAAGGGTGTGGAGTAATTCTTCAGGCCATTGAGGTAACCTGCAAAGATGCCGCCGATAAAATACTTCGACAGCTTTCTGATATTCGGGGTTCTCGAAGTCTCCCTCTTGTTCGTATCTGTTCAACACTTCAATGACGTCGGCCGGCAGCTGTGCCTTCATCCTTTCCATTTCAGTTGTGGTGAGTGGGACGCTTGCTAGGCCACCGATCGTAACGATGCTCTTGAGGTTTCTTTGATACTTCAAAGCGTAGGCGATGGCTAGCATACCGCCCCAGCTTGACCCAATCAGGTTAACCTTACCCAAACCAAGTCCCTGGCGCATTGCTTCTACCTCCTCGACAGCTCGCTCAACCGTGAAGAGCGTGATGTTCTTCGGCAGTTCGGATTTCCCGCATCCTATCTGATCGTAGAAGACCACTCGGTAGCCGGAATGTGCTAGATCGGCGAGCGGCAACATGTAGTCATGTGTCCCGCCGGGACCACCATGAAGGCAAAGGATCGTACCCTTCTCCGGTTCGCCGAAGTTTTTGTGGAACAGCTTGTACCCGAGAACGTTCACATAGCCTTCAGATGGATGAGGTTCCAAAAGTTGTTCCTAGAAATGGTCGCAGGTGATTTACTAATTACTTTCGATTTGCTAATGTGCCTCAGTGTTTCACTGAGGCTAAGACTTAGCCTTTCTTGAATTGAAGGCTCGTCGACGCGTTGGCCCTCGAAGCTGCATTTGAATATACATTGTTGAGATGGATGTTTCGATATAGAAAGCATATAATCTACTTCCTCAAGAATGGTACTTCTCGGATGTTCTAGCCTTGAATGCAACTCGTTGTAGACGGGCGTATGCAGGCCGAAGCCGCGCCATTCCAGTTAAGGCATTCCTGCTCATGTCATTGTTCCTACTTTCTATCTCTGTCGTTGGGACAGGAAGCGGACCGATCAAACCCGTTTACGCTACTGCAAGCTACACCCTGAACGAGTGGACCGTTCCAACTTCTGGAAGCCTCCCCTTAGGACTGTCTCTGGATCCATCGGGTAATTGTTGCTGGTTCGTAGAATACTCGGGGAACAACCTCGCACACATGGATCCCTCTACCGGCACATTCCAAGAGTGGGCGTTACCAACGGCTGGATCAAACCCCACCGGACTCACTACAGCAACATTCAACGGCCAAGTGGAGGTCTGGGGAACCGAGTTTACGACAAACAAGATCTTCGTCTTCCTCCCCAGTACGAACACTTTCTATGAGTTCCCAGTTCACGCGGGATCAGGTCCAGAATATGCATCTGTCGAGCCGGCCGGAACAAGTGTTAGAGTTTGGTTCACTGAAATTCTAGCAAATAATCTGGGTGAATTAGTCTTCGACCCTTCTACACCTTCCTCAGCGATTTTGTATGAGGACCCATTTCCTGCCGGGTCGGGTAGTGGCGCTAATGGTGTCTATGCTGGTCCAGGAACAATCTGGTTTGCTCAGAGTTCATCGCTGATCAAATGGGACAGGGCGTCCGATCAGTACACCTACTGGCCATTACCATCTCACGGGTCAGCTACGGGCCGATTTCTAACCCTCGATGCTCTCGGGCAGGTCTGGTATACTGAAGGTGTCAGCGATGCAAGCGGTTCGGACAATTATGTCGGCGTTCTGCGTGGCGATAACACGATCAAGGAGTGGCAGATTCCCACGATAGGCGCCGACCCTAGAGTGATCAGCATCAGCCCTCTCACTCAACATCCTTGGATAGCTGAAGATTCACAGAATGCGGGGAACGCAAAGGTCGCTGAACTGGATCCATCTTCGGGAGGCACTGTTATTCCGTCAACACCAACAAACGCGCCTACGGTCAGCAATTCCGCAACGGCTGCATCAACAACCGCGACCGTTGCTGCATCATCCCATGTCGTGACGCCTGCAAGCGAGCCTTTTAACGGCTCGCCGAACGGTCAGTTCACCGAATGGGCCACGGGAAGCGGAAGCCAACTACATGACGTTGCAACCGATCTGTCTGGCAACATTTGGTTCCTCGAAGCCGGAACGAACAAAGTTGGGGAGCTTACGCCAACAACGCCGGACTTTAGCCTAAGCGTCACAACGCCCACAATATCGATTCCACAGGGAGGTTCTACGGGAGTGACAGTCGTTGGAAATTCCGAACTGAGTTTCTCGGGACCAGTCACATTATCGGTGACCGGGTCTGTTCCAAGCGGAGTTACTTTCTCGACATTCAACCCGAACCCAATCTCGATCCCTTCAGGGGGAAACGCCCCCTCTGCGTTGACGGTGAACGTTGCGGCGGCCGCTCCCACGGGGACCTTTCCGATCACAATTAGTGGGACCGGGTCATCCGGGACACACACAACCTCTTTCGCACTTACAATCACTTCCGGCGCTGATTTCTCCGTCTCACTAGCTTCCCCAACCCTCAGCGTGGGTGCAGGAGGTTCAGGAACCCAAACAGTCACGTTAACCTCGATCGGATCTTTCAATTCCCCTGTCACTCTCAGCTACGGATCACTACCAGCTGGCGTACACGTCTCCTTCAATCCCACTCCCGTGACACCACCCTCGGGTGGTACCATTACCTCGGTTGCGACAGTTAGTGTTGACTCGGGAACACCCGCCTCATCATCTCCGATAACAATTACTGGCACAAGCGGCAGCCTTACTCATTCGCAAGTTTTCACGCTAACCATCACAGTAACGCCGGACTTCACAATCAGTGGAGTTCCGGGTACGGTATCGCTTGTTCAAGGCGGGACTGGAATGTCAACTATCAGTGTTGGCTCAGTTAACGGGTTCAATTCCGCTGTTGCATTGAGCTATTCGTGGATTGGCACGGCTCCCACTGGTGTTTCGATAAGCCTTCCCGGGCCAGTGACTCCGACTGGAACACCGGCAACGTCGACTCTCACGATCAGCGCGACAGCTTCCTCATCAACGGGTTCGTTTACGGTGCAGGTCACAGGAACGAGCGGAGCGCTGACTCACAGTGCCAATGTGGGCGTTCTGATTACGACGCCAGCAACGACTAGCAGCACCAGCAGTACGTCCTCAGCCGCGGGCGCGCCGGTCTGTTTGATCGCCACAGCAACATACGGCTCTCAAGTCGCCCCGGAAGTTCAACTACTCCGCAACTTCCGCGACAATTCGATCATGAAGACTCAGGCAGGCTCAAGCTTCATGGTCGTATTCAACGCCTGGTACTACTCCTTCAGCCCTGGCGTGGCGAACTACATATCTTCACATTCAGCGGAACGAACAGTAATGAAAGCTGTACTCTACCCGCTTGTAGGCATCCTCTACCTAACCTCGAACCTTTACTCCGCAACGGCCAACTTCCCAGAACTAGCAGTTCTACTATCCGGTTTGATTGCAAGCAGCCTAATCGGCGCCTTCTACCTCGGGTTACCACTCAGCCTAATCCGATCAAGAGTGCGACGGCTCCGTCGATTGGCTGCAATGGAGAAATACCTGGCGTTTACTGTATTGGGTGGAATTACTGCACTCATAGTCGGTGAAGCTCTCGCATCCTCAAGCATACTGATGATCAGCTCAGCGACAATTGTCCTCTCAACCCTCGTCCTAGCAGCCCTGGCCACATCAAGCAGGGTTGCTAAGCTTCTGCACCATTAACGTCAGAAGAAAACTACGATAACTCGTTACTTGGCAACTGACCGAAACGCCTAGGGCTCGTTGAATTCAGAACTTTCCCTGCGCGGAAGGAATTTCTACCACATCTTGTAGCGAAGCTTTCACATTGGGTAGTTGATCATTGAAGGCCTCAAATGCTCCAATTATTTGCTTGTTTCTAGTTGCCATGATATCCCTGTATCCACACGTTCAAGCCGCGCAGACAACTAAAATTTATCAAATCGTACACCCGCCCGGCGGTATTGCCGGTAGTCAGGATCCTATGCCTGTAACAGCGACGGTATACTACAATGACACGACCCCTGGTTACCAGCTTGCCGTCGGAATACTCGACGTCGGAGTCTCCCCTCAAAGCATCGTTCCCGGCATCGTTGTCGCTTCTACTGACCCTTGCGTCAATCAAGGGGAATTAGGCGCTCTTTGTGTGATCAAGCTTCCCGCGGCGTCCGGAGTTGAACGCATTGAATTTCAGATCGGGGGCATCTTCGGAGGGAATAGTGTACCAGGTGCATGGCATCTGAATATGACTTCCGCCCTCGAAGACGGGCAAGGAAATCTCATTCCGCACTCAACGAGCAGTGACATATTCAGCATCAACCTGACTCCCGTCACGTTAAACGTCGTCGTGCCCGGACCTGTGGCTGTATTAGTGGATGGAGTACAACAGGTTCCCGGCCCAGCTACAGTAGGTGTAGGCCTAGGCCAACATAACATCACAGTGCCAGCCCTCGCGCAAATAGACCCAACGACTCGATTGAGGTTTGACCATTGGTCAGATGGGTCGATTGGAATCATTCACATGATAATCGTCACGGGTAACGCAAGCATAGAGGCAGACTACGTAACCCAACACCTACTTACTCTAGTTGGAGTAGGGGAGAACGCCACAGGGGCGGGATGGTATGACGCCGACTCCGTCGCAACATTCTCCACGAACCAATATCAACCAATCACGGGCTCGCTCGGAGAGATAGGGGCAAAGTCAGCATTCCAAGGCTGGTACGAGAACACTCAGCTCATCACCAGTTCACCGAATGGAACCATTTCGATGGACAAACCCCACACCCTAACTGCGGTTTGGCAGGTTGACTACACCGTTCCGGGAGGAATTACACTCGGAATCGTAGCCGCAGTTGTCGTGGCATACCTCGTCGTCCGTCGAAGGAAAGCTAAACCCGCGAGGCGGCCCCGGACGCGAAGCCGGCGACGCAAACATTCTCGACTACGGACCTGAACCTTTTTCCAACTCCAGTCACGGAGAGTAGCTGGAGGATGACAAGGATTGGTCGGTGGAGACATAGGGCTGATCGGGCTCGGAGTTATGGGTCAAAACCTAGCCCGAAATATGCAAAACCACGCGTACTCCGTTGCCGTCTATAATCGAACAGGGGACAAGACCCGCGCTTTCGTTGGAAAGTACCCTGGGTTCTTGTCGGAATATTCGCTGGAGAAATTCGTTAGCCAACTCAACCAGCCCCGTCGGATCTTCCTTATGGTGACGGCTGGAACGGCAGTGGACGCAACTCTCACGAGTTTAACAGGGCTTTTGTCGAGCGGAGACGTCGTAATAGACGGTGGTAATTCGTTTTTCCAGGATACTGAGCGAAGATGCACCGACATGGAACGGCAAGGGATCCACTTCCTGGGCGTTGGTGTCAGCGGCGGAGAAGAGGGCGCTCTGAAAGGGCCTTGCATTATGGTCGGAGGGTCGCGGGAAGGGTACGATTTAGTTCGTGAAATGCTAGGGCGCATAGCTGCCCAAGTTGATGGGTCTTGCTGCGAATATCTTGGCCCCAGAGGAGCCGGTCACTACGTTAAGATGGTTCATAATGGAATCGAATACGCCATAATCCAAATTATCGCAGAGGCATATGATCTGCTTACGCGCGGTGCCGGCCTGAATCTTAAGCAAGCAAGAAACGTCTTCCAAGAATGGAATGAGGGCGAGCTTGGTTCATTCCTGATGGAGATTGCCGTTGAGGTTCTTGGGAAGATTGATCCAACGACAAAGCGTCAACTGGTTTCATTGATACTGGATCGGGCCCAACAGAAAGGAACTGGAAAGTGGACCTCACAAAACGCTATGGACCTAGGAATTCCAACGCCCACCATCGACGCAGCCGTCAGCGCCAGGAATCTCTCAGGGTTGAAAGACGAACGAGTGAAGACCGCTGAGATTTTCAAGCCGCTCAGAAAACCCCATCAAGTCTCAGTCCCGGGGAATTTCACGGAAAGGCTAGAAGGCGCAGTTCGCGCCTCAATCTGCATGTCCTATGCTCAGGGCTTTCATCTGATGCGTACAGCGTCCAAAGAGTATGAGTACATGGTTCCGCTCGGAGATGTCGCTCGAATTTGGAAAGGGGGTTGCATAATCCGCGCTAAAATGCTTAACCCAATCCAGCATGCTTTCGAGATCAACACCCAACTCCCAAATCTAATGATGGATCAAGGCTTTGCAAAGTTACTCGCCGGTTTGGAGAATCGGTGGCGCGACTCGATCAGGACAGCTAAGGAGGCGGGTTTGCCAGTTCCCGCGATTGGAGCGTCATTGGACTACTATGATGGTTACCGCACCGAACGTCTACCCGCAAACTTCATCCAGATACTTCGAGACCGGTTCGGAGCACACGGGTACGAACGAACAGACAAGCCAGGGCACTTTCATAGCGACTGGCCTTAAGTAAGGCTGTCGCGTCTGGGACTTCAAATGACCGTTCTTGGTGGTTTACGCTACTTGCTCGCTTTGGGTCGATGGCTGAATCGGTTCGGTTTGAGCTCTCACCATTTTCGTTTTCTGTTTTTTCCTCATTGTAAACACCTCTGATCCTTAGTTATCACAACAATTGAAACATTGGCCTTAGTATTAAGGGGGCTTGGAGAAACGGTAAGAGAGGGAGAGTCTCCGACAATTCTACTCAGTAGATTAGTGGGGATTTTCGGACGCCGGATGAGCATCTGATTGTGAACATTGAGAGCTACGATCAGCCATTAGGTTCACTGCAAGCGGGTTCGGCATGGCGCAGATGGGGGCTTGCTTGTTATGTTAGGCGGTTACAGGATTGACCCTTACGGTGGACTTGTGGATTGCCCGTTCAGTAATATGGCCGGTAACCTCGCTATGTTGGTTGAGGCGGTACCCCCCCCACGGGGGGGGTGGGGTCAGCTTAGGATGTCTATGGCCTTCCCCATCTTACGGGAATAGCGGCTCGCCGAGTGTTGGGTAAGAAAAAAACAGGGGTGACCGTTCACCGCGTGAATTCCTTTGGGCGCCCTAACCCGGGCTCCCGCTCCGTCGATGGGGTCCCTGTGTGTAGAGTGCGCGTTCTTTGTTTATCGAGGTTTGAGGCTCAGTAAGTAGTTGCACGCGCTCAGGGCCGCGTTTGCTCCTTCCCCTATTGCTATGACAACCTGCTGTGCATTTACGTCAGTTATGTCTCCGGCCGCGAAAAGTCCTGGTATGTTGGTTTGGTTGTTTTCGCTTATCATGATTCTTCCTTCAGCGGTGGTTTTCACGATGTGTGAGTACAGATCCTTATCGGGCGCGTATCCCAACTCGACGAAGACGCCCTTTACCTTAAGCGTTTTCTCAGTCTTGTTGGTCTTATGTCTGATTAGTATCTCTTCAACTGCAGCTTTGCCTCGAATCTCCTTCACCTCATACTCAATGAGGAATTCTACTTTGCCGGATGCTTTGAGCCTCTTGCCTAGCTCGGAATCTGCAAGTTTGCTTTGTGCTCCAATTACCTTCACGCCCTTGGCTATCTGTGCGAGTTCAGCTGCGGCTTGAAGCGCGGTGGTTCCATCGCCTACAACTGCTACTTCCAGGTCGATGAATAATGGCGCGTGGCTTACTGCCGAATAGCTGACTCCGCGTCCCAAGAATTCCGTTTCGCCGGGGACGTTGAGTCGTTTGGGCATTACGCCAGTGGCTATGATCACCGCCCTGCTCTTGAAGGTCTTGCCGCCTTTAGTCGATACAATGAATTCATCGCCTGTTCGTTCAAGTTTCGTAACCTTGTCTATCTGGCGGGCGAAGTCGAGGTATTCGATTTGGCTTTTGAATTTACTGACGAGTTCTTCCCCATCGATAATTGGATGGGTTTCAACGTCTGGGAGAGAGAACTTGTAGTTCGTTTTTCCTCCGAGGTTCTCGCTGACGAGCATTGTTTCCATTCGCTTTCTGATTGCGTATGCTGCTGCCGTTAGCCCCGCGGGTCCTCCGCCGATAATTACTAGATCGTAGTCCTTTTGCGATGTGTCATTCTTCATTTTCTTTTCCTCCTAATCTGGTACCTTGGGAATGTAGCCCAGCTTCATCGAATTCTGGGTCATGTCCCTTGACCTCTTGATGATTGACTTAGCCGTCTCAAGCAATTGGGTCTTCGTGAGTTTCAAACCTGCCACTCCAACTTCCTGCGCTTTGAGTCCGACTGCCACTGCTTCTCTGGGGTAGACTTCCCATTCGTCCATCGTGGGGGCGATGTAATCCTCGCTCAGGCCTTTCTCACGGGCGCATAGTGCTAGTTCGTTAGCCGCAGCGATGCACATATCATCAGTTATTGTTCGTGCCCTGACATCGAGTGCTCCGCGAAATATTCCAGGAAAGCCCAGCGAATTGTTTACTTGGTTTGGAAAGTCTGATCGGCCTGTGGCGACTACTCGTGCGCCTGCTTCCTTTGCTTCCCAAGGCCAGATTTCTGGAATGGGGTTAGCGCAGACGAAAAGAATGGAATCTTTGTTCATCGATGCGACCCATTCCTTCTTGACGGTGTCGGGTCCAGGTTTGGACAATGCTATGCATACGTCGGCGCCTTTCATTGCTTCGGCTGCTCCGCCTTTGCGTTGTTCGCCGTTGGTTGTTCTGCAGAGGCGCCATTTGTCAACAAACTCCGCCTTGCGCATCTCGATATCTTTCCTCTCAAGACCGAGTATACCCTTCGTGTCTACGACGAACGTGTTCTCTGGTTTGATTCCGTAAGCGAACATCAGCCTGCTGCATGCAACATTCGACGCGCCCGCCCCTATCAATGAAACCGTTACATCCTGGGCCTTCTTACCGACCAGGTGTAGAGCATTGATCAATCCAGCGAGCACGATCGTTGCTGTTCCTTGTTGGTCATCGTGCCACACCGGAATTTCCGCCGTGGCCCTGAGAGTGTCTAGTATGCGGAAGCACTTGGGCTGCGAGATGTCTTCCAGGTTGACTCCGCCGAATGAGGGTTGAAGCCATTTCACGGCCGTAATGATTTCGTCGGGGTCCTTTGTTCCAAGACAAATAGGAAACGCATCCACCCCGCCGAGATACTTGTATAGAATCGACTTGCCTTCCATAACGGGAAGCCCGGCTTTTGGCCCGATGTCTCCAAGGCCAAGGACTCTGGTTCCGTCAGTTACGATGGCAACCATGTTCCACTTGTTTGTGTAATCGTAGACGAGGCGTTCGTCTTTGGCTATGGCTCTGCACGGTTCAGCAACCCCCGGCGTGTACCATATTGCGAAGTCGTTGAAGTCGCGTATCGCACATTTGGGCACGATCTCCATCTTTCCATGATAGAATGGGTGGAGCTTCATCGCGTCTAGAGCGGGTTTCTTGGCTTTCTCAAGGAGCTGTTCTTTCGTAAGTGTCTGCAAATCTCATACCTGATATAAAGGACGAAAATAGATATTCGTCTTTTAATTATCCCGCACTTTTAGCATATACTTCTACATAGGTGACCCCTATCTATGGAGCATAGTAACAGACACAACTCGGTCCTTCAAGCACAAACATGAATCAAGATGAAAATCCAATCTTAACTCGGAAGCCGGTCGACCGTTACGTGGTTTACGATCCCTAGGACCTACGGTAGCATTATCTCTCGTCCTTTCGACGTTAGGAGCTTCTGAATGTTTACGTTATTCGGATTCTCATGCCGTTGCTAACATGCGATGGGCGCTAATTATGACGGCCTCCGTCGTTTGCGTAGCAAATCATCGTTTGAACTCGCTGGTCAACCGTAGCCAATACGCAGTCTCTGAACGTTTTTTGCCCATTTCTCGTCCGTTGCCCCCATACAATTATTCCGTCTGCGTGGCCGAAAGTTATGGCGATGTAATCGATCTGGAGATTGACCTTTGAACGCCTTTTCGCGATTGACTAGCGGCGTAGACGGAATAGGCAGGTTTGTCGGCCTACGTTCGGTTTCCGAGAAGAGTCTGAGAGTCGAGAACGGATCGCCTATTTTGGATTCATACCCTATGGTGCCTGCTCGAGTACCTTCAGGTGTTCCCTTCGCTGTCAAGGGAGTACATCGGCCAACGTTGCCGAATAACTAGGTGCGTCGGAACTGCATTAGCCTTTTGCAGTACCCGACGCGTAACTGTCTCGTTAGGCTATTTTTCTCTGTTTATTTGCAGATTAGTCCGCTTTTATGGGGCCGATGGGAAGGATGACGTGATTATGGGCTGCGTTTAGAATTTCGGCAATGGAGAGGTAGAATGCGCTGAACCCGCAGAAGACTCCTTCGATTCCGGCGATTAGTTGCAGTTGTGGGATGAAGTGTGCGGCGGTGAG
>Ga0074046_10000460_pt1 | contig 37699 bp, 30 predicted proteins | sample BogForMeECP23OM3_FD_94441 | JGI IMG/M metagenome (GOLD analysis project Ga0074046, IMG submission 94441) | Bog forest soil microbial communities from Calvert Island, British Columbia, Canada - Bog Forest MetaG ECP23OM3 | ecosystem: Environmental > Terrestrial > Soil > Wetlands ... | reverse complement strand
GTGATCATCCTGTTCCAGCATTGGGGTCTCGTTGATATGGTAATCCGTCGCGGTGCGATGTGCGTGCGCATACTCTGTCAACTGCTTAACGTCCTCTATATTGTTGCGACAGATGTTGATGTTTAGAAACACCATGTAGCCGTACACGTACTGTTTTCTGAGCAGGTGCGCCAAATGAGACTCGATCGGAACTAGTGCCTTGGGCAGACCAGGCTTCTCGTCCCATGCGTCCAAGGCGACGTTGAATACCGCTACACCGGCATCCCCGAGGCGGTCGGCAACCTCCGGTCTCAAGAGCCTTCCGTTAGTGGCAACGTAAATCCAGACACCCTTGTTGGCCGCATAGTTAACCACCTTGTGCACGAATTGCGGACGCAACAGCGTCTCCCCACCCATGAGAGCCAATACACGGCAGCCGTTGTCGTAGAGCCAGTCGATTGCCTGCCGCGCAGTGTCCTCGGTCATACCCTTGACTTTGTTGTTAAACGCCCAGCAGTACCAGCAATCCAGGTTGCATTTATATTCGACAAACAAGTACGCGACCATCGGGTGGAACTCGCCAGGCATCACCCGCGACCGAATGTATGGGAACAGCCATCCGCGCATCGCTCGACGCACTAAAGACGCCGTCCAGTCCCGTTTTTCCGGCGGCGAGTCGGGCCCGGGGTCGGACAGTTTCTCCGGGTATTGTGGAAATACGGGGTCTGGGAGCGTCAGGCCTTTTGGCGTCGGAGGTTGCGGAGCCTGCGACGGAGAAACCATCAGTTGATCGTGAACATCGGAATCAATACGGAATTTGGGTACCGCAGCCATAAAGACCCTCCATTTGAGACCTATTGATCGCACACCCTCGTCTTGCATTTCCCATCGCATCTTGCTGGCCAAAACCTGAATACTTGCAAGTTCTTGATTGTGCACGAGCTTGAATGGTTTTGTGCTTTCGGACTTTGCCCGAATGGCGGCAGTGACCGAGCGCGGTCACCAGCGGTGACCAAAAACCCACAGTCAAGACACTGGAGGGACTGGATTTAGCTCGACGCCAGATTGGCACGTGATCTGCACCCTTCCAAAGCGAAGTCTTTGTATGAGCGCGAGGTGCGGTATGAAGAAACAGAAGTCGAAGGACGATTTCTGGTTTGTGCTGGCAATCATCAACATTCTGGCGATAGCGTATCCCACAAGCCTTTGCCTGTGTGCCGTCGGACTTGAGGACAGAATTTTGGCGGTGTCCGTACTGTGCGGCGTTGGATTGCTTCTGGCAATCATTGACGGCATCAGCATTATGGTCGTTTATTCGCAATGAGGGTTTCCCTTTCTCAAGCCGTGGTTCCCGGGCTATCGATGGTATTCAGGGTTGCGCTGGTGGTGGCGCTTGGGCTAGTGGTGGCATGGATCGCCATAGTGATCGCATGCTCCCTGCTTTCGTGGATTGATTGGATCTCCGACGCCATCTCCTCGCGATACGACCTCAGAAAATAGTCAATCGTTTCGACGCGAAGCTTGATCGATGCGGTCGGTTTGTTCTCGTCCAAATCCTTAAAACAGAAATATGGAGTCCCAGATTGCTCGATAATGCGCTCGACAACGGAATAGACCGGCGCGTCGTGACCACATTTGAAGCTGGAAAATTCAACTGCAACTAGATTGGGGTGACGGGCGGTGAACTTCGCCGCCCAGACTTTCATATTGCTGCTGGCGGCCGTCGCCGTTTTCCATACGTCGGAGATATCGAGAGCATGGCTGATGAAGCCGGCGCGCACTTCATCCCCAAACAGGCGATCGAGCAGATCCTCATCAAGCGGCAGGGTGTTTTGCGAAAACACCGGGTAGCCGAGCTTCTGGAATTCTTCAAGAATTCCGTGGTTCAAGCCCGGGTCGTGGTGATAGGCGCGGCCCAACATCACGATTCCGAGGCGGTTCTCGCGTTCGAGCATGTCGAGAACAACACGCGCCTGCTGGCGAATGTCGCGTTCGTAGCCTTGCCACGCTTTGTATCCGGCTTCGATGGCCCGCTCGTTTTCCTGGCGAGAAACGCCAAGAATGGGACTCCAGGAGTCAAACATTTGCTGCGCAAAAAGCCGCCTGTCAGAGAGATTTACAAGCGGATGGAGATACTCAATGTTGTTCTCCGCAAAGATGTTGGTTTCTTTGGTGTAGGCGGCCTCAACGGTCTCCGGAGTGATGGCAGCCGTAGGGCACGCGTTGCAGGCGCGGGTGCGAACCAGCGGGGAGCACAGCACGTCAAACATCGGAAGAAAAATGCAGTCAAGACGTTTCCGAACATGCTTCGTGAAAATCAGATTGTGGAAGTGCGCAATTGCAATCTTCGACGGGAAGCATGGATCGATGGCCCCGCGGCTGGAGCCGGACCGATACATTTCGTTGGTGGTGAAATCCGAGTACACGATGTTTTCGGGCAACACGCCCAGGCTCTCGAGGTAGGCACTGAACAGCGGGGCGTAGGAATACATGGCCAGTATGCGAGGAATGCCAACACGCAGTTTGGGGCGGTTCTTCATCAACGCAATACGGCGATTCACAGCCTTTTTCCAGCCTTGGGAAGGGATCTCGTCCGAAATAACTTCGGGTGCACGAGACTTCCAGACCGAACGGGCCGCCAGCTCGACCACGTTCGGGTTGCGACTACGGATGGACTCCATGCCGAGTCTGATTTCGCGCAAGCTATTCACGTCCTGCGCGGACCCCTTTTCACAACTGGCAATGATCACGCGGCGTTTGCCGGATTCGCACGCTTGTAAATGAGAGCTTGCTTCCACGGGGTTGGCGATGTCGAGAAAGGTGCGCATGCAGTTGTTCGTACAGAAATGACAGCGCGTTTCTTCGTTTCGCGTCGATTGATAATGAATCTGTTGCGCTGCTTCCAACCCAATGAAGGTGCTGCGGCGCCCTCTTTCGTGAAGCCGCCGGGCTTCGATCGCCGCACCGATGGCACCCGCCTCACCGCAATGCGGGTGCACGATAATTTCGGGTTGCTGTTGGCCTTTGCCAAAGCTCCCGCGAATGAAATCCACCTCGGCTTTTACCACCGCGAGATTGTTCTGAGTTCCACCCTGCAAGATGAAGCGGGTGCCCAGACTGGCCACGTTCGGAACGTTGGCCACGTACAGAAATATATTTTTCGGCAGAACGGCGGCCAAGCCGGCAAGGATTTCTTCGCGGCGCCAGCCACTCCGCTGAAAATTGACGATATCCGATTGCAAAAACACGGCACAGCCATAACCAAACACGGGCATGTCTTGCGCCGTAAACGCGAGATCCGCATAATCTTCCGTTGCCACGCCAAAAGCCTGCGCCGTAGCCTGGAGGAAATAGCCGTTACCGGCAGAACATTGCGTGTTCAGGCGGAAATCCCTCACCTGTCTGTTGTGCAGCATGATGATCTTGATGTCTTGCCCGCCGACATCCACGACGCAGTGTGGATCCTTAAAGTAGTGCAGCGCCGACTGTGTGTGCGCTACCGTCTCCACTATGGCCGCATCAGCGCAGAGAACATCGTGGAGCACGTCCTTGGCATATCCCGTCGTGCCAACTCCCAGGATCTCCAGGTGCGCCTGCTGAGACTCGATCTCCTGGCGCAATTGTTCGAGCAGATCCTTTGTGTCTTGAATTGGATCGCCGCACGAGAGTTGATACGCCTTGCCGAGCACCTCGCCAGATTCTGAGAGGAGGACGGCCTTGGTTGAGGTCGATCCGGCGTCTAGACCCAAGAAGCTGCGCACATGGTCGCCACGGCGGAAAATCGCAGGTCGGAAACGCGGGTTGGTGTATCGCCGCCTGAACTCCAGGAGTTCCTCGAGTGATTCGACAAGTCCCGGCTGGCTGTTCCTAAGCTTGCTCTCGCGGCCTTTTTCGACGTAGTCGGCAAGGTTCTCTGTTCCCAAATAGCAGCCGGTTTCCGCATCTTCGCGTTTCCCGAATTCCACGGCACCGAGCGCCGCGTAATAAACCGCATCGGCGGGAGCCCAGATCATGTCTTCTGGCCGGTTTCCAGCAGGCAATTCGATTTGGCGTTCTTTCCAGAGAAGAGAAATGTTCCGTATCCAGGCTTCTCGCATTCCACGAATGAGCGCATTCGGTCCGCCCAAGAGAAGCACTTCCGGGCGTAAGGTGTTACCGCGCGTCAGCACGGAGAGGTTCTGTAGCACGACCGCATCGAAAAGTGAGGCCATGAGCTCGTCGGAAGGCACACCTTGTTTTTGGAGGCTGTTGATATCCGTCTCAGCAAAAACACCGCATTTACCGGCGACCTGATGCAACCGCACTCCTTGGTAGGCCTGGTTCCGGAGCTGCTCAGCCGAAATACCCAGTTTGCTGACGATCTTGTCGATAACGGCACCGGTGCCCCCGGCGCACTTGTCGTTCATCGTGCAGATCTTCTTCTTTGGCCCTCCGTTCATTTCCTCTTTGAAAATGATGATCTTGGCATCCTGGCCGCCAAGCTCCACGACCGAATTCACTTCGGGATGAAGCCTTTCGACAGCCAGGGAAACCGCATTCACTTCCTGCACGAACTTAGCGCCGATCAGGCTGGCCAACGCATTGCCGCCAGAGCCGGTGACGAACATGCGGGTCTCGCCAGGACAGACTGCGGCTTGCTGTTCCATACGCCGTAGGAAATCGAGCAGCACTTCGGCCTGACGGCTGTCGTGGCGTTGATAATCGCGCCAAACCGTGCGGTTCTCTGCGGTCCCTACCACCACCGCTTTAACCGTAGTGGAGCCAACGTCGATTCCCGCCAGCAAGGAGGAGCTCATCGCTGTACCGCAGTCTGTAGCGTGAATTTTCGTTGCGCGTTTTTCATTTTCCGCGCGACGTGCAAAACGAAATTGGCGGCGACGCCCGCCACTCCTGGGTGCCTCGGCACGCGGTAGAGGGGGCTGCGCAACTCGGGATGGTCGGCTACGTAGTCTCGGATGTCTTCAGCCTTCAAACGGCTGACCGTCACGGAGCGGTCGAACTCCGCCCAGGCTTTGGATTTGGCTTCGGTCAAGGCCATTTGAACGCGGCTATGTGCGTTGATCTCGCCTTCCCCAGCGGTCTCGATCGGCAAGAAGATTATTTCCGGAAAGTGATTGACAACCGCCGACTGCACACCATCGGATTGCGAAGATGGCATACACGCGAACGGTTTCAACGCGAGGACCATATGACAGAGGTTATTCACACTATAGTAAACGTTCTTGCCGACCTCAAGGTGTCCCTCGCCACCCCTGGCGAGCGAGTGGTAGAACGGATGTGCCAATCGCGCCAGTTCCCTCTGGGGTAGCAACGGAGCGGCAATTTTCCCCAAGCCTTCGGCGGCTCTTTGATATTGCCTGGCCCAAATCCGTTCGCCGAGAGTCAGCGGCGTCCATTTCTTCTGGAAACGAAGCTCGTTCTTCAACTGCTTCTTGAAGTCCCACCAAGCGGCGTCAGGATACGGCGCGTCCACCTTTTTTCTTCCCTCCGCATTCGCCTTGGCTTGGTGGAGGAGGTACATCACCCAATTGCCGATAGAATCCACGGAGACCTGTGCGCCTTCCTGTTCAAGGAAGGAGAACATGTTGAAGTTGCCGTCGCCTTCCGTGAGTTGCGCCCAGAATTCGCCCATGACTTTAACAATAGGCTTCACTCGCAACCGGTCAACTTCGACCTCTCCCAAACGCGCGCGACAGCGGCGAAGAGATTCCGCGTACGGTTTACCGTAAAGATGCTCGCGAACCTTCCCGAGCATGTTCAGTATGTCTTTCCATTTCTTGTGGCCAGCCAGACGGGTAGCAAACCAATGGGGAGAGCGCTCCAGAATTTCGAATACGGGACGGTCGCGGAGCAGGCCGCTGAGTTCATCGACGACCCACGCGATGGCCAGATCGGTTTCTCCGGGAACGACCTCGTAGGGACGAAGGTTGTAAGCAATCACATTTGTGATGTCACCGAGATTCAACGCGTTCATCGAGCCCATGCCGAGATCCACGCCGAATTTCAGTCCGGGCTCACCGGATTGCGCCTTGATGCCGTCGTTCTGCGAAAACAGCAGCACGCGGAATCCGCCAAATCCGGCATTTTCCAAAGCCATGCGATATTCGGATTCGTACATTCCAAAGCGGCAGGGGCCGCAAGAGCCCGCCGTAAAGAACACATAGCTATCGAGAATTTGTTGTCTGGACAGGCCGCGAGCTTCCAATTCACGCAGGTATTGAATCAGGTTGCCCACCGTGAAATAGGTCGGATTGCATTGGCCGGGATTCCCGAAAGACCGCCCGAGGTGATAGCTCGAGAGCGTAGGATTAGGCAATGGCTGACAATGATAGCCACAGCCTTGAAAGACCGCCTGTATAAGCTTCTCGTGTTTCCAGGTGAATCCACCGAACAGGATGGTCACACGATCGCGCTCTTCGGCGGTGAATGGCCGCTCTGTTGGGCGACGAAAATGCTGGAACGGTGGCAGATTCAAATTCTCCCCTCGAATGAACTACCAGGATTTTCAATCCGCATTCCGAGCGGAAAGGGGAATGGACCCTCGTGGAGCGGAAGGGGCTTACCCAAGGGGTCCCGCTGCATACCACCATAACCGTTTTCGACGATTCTCGCACGCTTTGAATTCCTTATCTTCCGGCGTAGGTGCCGTCGCGACGTGCTCCGTGTTCGAGGGTTGCGATTTAGCACTTCGCGCAATTTTCTCCTTCCGAGGAACACCCTGCTCTTTGTTGCACCGATGGAGATACCGAGTATTCGAGCCGTCTCTTGCGTGGAACGTTCTTCCAGTTCGCGCAATTGAATGGCCATGCGCATCGCAGGTGTCAGTTCCTGCAACGCTGCATCCAAGAGCTGTTTTCGCTCTTTTGCAAGACAAAGCTCATCAGGAAGCTGATTGCTGGGAATAATCTGCGGAACCTTCACTTCTCCGTCAGATTCACACGCTGTTTCCATCGGAACCTCGCGCCAATTGCGTTTCTTACGCAGCAACATTAAAGCTTCGTTGATCGCGATTCTGACCAGCCAGGTGGAAAAGGAGGATTTTCCCTGGAAGCTATGCAGTCGTGTAAACGCCTTGAGAACGCACTGCTGCTTTACGTCTTCGGCATCCTGCCAATTGCGCGTGATGCGCATTGCTCGAAGAAGAATCTTTTGTTCGTACCGTGCGATCAACAATTCAAATGAGGCAATCTGGCCATTTTTCGCCGCGGCAATAATGGCCGATTCGTTCTCTGCAAAATGCACAGGAGAATCGCTCACCTTCGCTGCGTTATTCAGGTTCTCTCGGGCTTGGGATCCCATATAAGTTCCTTCCTGTATGTTCCTATCATTCCTAAGGCGTGCCGTAGCCTAGACCGAGGCCTTCGAGTCTCCCCAACACTTGTCCGGCTCGACCAGTACCGATTCCACGGGACCACAGCCATTCAAAGGATCGAGATAGAGAATCTTCATGGCGATTTACCGCTTAGGAAGCAAGTGACCTGCCACGGGCGAACATTGCCATTGCGCTAAGAGGAAACGACTTTTGGGTCTGACGATATTTTGTTTGGGCTATGTATGACCATCCGAGAACAGCCTGACCGTATACGGGCACTCGATTAACGCTGCAGATGTGGCGGCCGTCGAACTATCAGGAACACGCTCCACGGCAGGACGAGTGTGTTGGACTCACACGCTCAGGTGGCGGAGGTGACGTGACGAAGCGCTTTTGGGAGTGGCGAGACACCCTGTCCGGAGGTGCCTGCACGGCGAGCCGACATGGAGATTTTTGGGTATGGGATATCGAGCTGGGCACACACGCTACGGACCTTCAATTCCGCTGGATGAACACCTAACCTCAGACTCATGACCTGGGAAATCTCGCGAGCCGACTCAACCGTGGGAAATAATCGGGCAGAACTCAAGTCTTCGACCAGGAGTGTCACGTCGTAACAGAATCTCGAGATGAACTGACCATTGTGCTCAACAACGTAATGTTTGGTGGCCATGGCAAGCAGCCTCCAAGACCTATCGGGGTTCACTCGTTGTTTAAGAGTTAGACTCCTGCATCGGAGAAGTCAATAGCTGCATTCAACTGACTGTGATAAGACGTCACAAAATGACCTTGTTCGTGATTTCCTCTTGGCAAGGGTCAGTCACCAGACAACTCGGCCCAGGACCTTCGACTGCACCTTGGCCGCTTTCGGCGCGGGAGCCGGGCACCTTGGAAGACACCCGGTCCGGAAAGCGTTGTTGTATTAGGCGACAAGCAGTGGCCCATGTATCCGTCTTTCTAGCTAATCTCCGTCCAGCTCCTGCCGAAACACTTGATACGCGAATAGATACGCGCGACGAGGTCCTGACGGCTAAGCGCCCGGCGTCAGGAAAAGCTGACCGTTAGCGACAATGGGTAATGGTCGGATCCTACGACCGAACTGTGAACCTGAGGGTTGGTTCCGACCAACGGGCCGCGGAGCAGAATCCAGTCGATGATGCGGTCACGCGATGAATGCGAATGCGAGACGGTGGTGGCCTGACGCAACGGCACGAACGGGTTGACAAATCCTATATCGGCAAGAGCCGCGGTGGGCTGACTTTGCGATAGGTCAAAGTTAAAGTCGCCGGCCGCCAGCACGGGTAGGTCAAAAGTGTAGCGTTTTGCATCGTGCAGAAATTCCTGCAACTGGGAATAGCGAAGGTTGTCGCTTCCCCTGCTCTCACAATGCAGGTTGTACGTCAGGAAGCTCCGGCCGGGTGTGAGCACGTTGCTGAACAATGCCATGCGGCCCCCGTGCCTCCTCTGCAGAGGGTGGAGGCTGGGAATAAACCATCGCGGACGCCAGAAATTCGATTGGTTGTAGAAACGCAAGATCGAGGAATCGGACAGTGCCCAGCGCGAGAGTGTCGCTTGGCCATGGTAGGCAGGCGATGCCCGAGTGCCTTCGGCCAGTTCTTCAAATTCACAACCGAAGGCGTAATTCATTTTCAGTTTTTGGGCGATTTCCTTTGCGACATTCCGATAATTTGTTCGCCGGGCATTCCTGTCGGCTTCTTGGAGGAAAATGATGTCCGGATCTGCGCTGGCAAGAAATTCGATAACGGCATTCAGCTTTGAGCCGCGCGCGATGTTCCAACTGACGACGCGAAATGCAGCCGAGCCTTCGCTGAAATCGGAAGAGGTGAACGAGCCGGTTTCAATCTGTTCCATAACTCCGCGCCAAGGCTGTACCCCTGACGCATTCACGCCTCCGTTTCTTTATGGCAGGCGAAGATACGACAGACGCACGCTTAGAGATTACCCGATACGAGTACAAGGCAATGATCCAGACGAGATTCGCGCCGATCGCACTAACAATAAAGGCAACGTGCATTATGTTCAGGACGGCGAACGCCAGAAGGGCATAGGGGAGGAAACAGCGACGGATAACAAACTCCGTTTGGCGCGCGATATACATCAGCGGGTTCCGTTTCTGTTTGTCCGCCTTCTTTTGCCACAAATCCAGGAACTTCTCAGGATGACTGGATGCAAGCCAATGCCGCACAGAGCCGACCGCCAGGAAACTGGCCACTGCTCCGACGAGCAGGAACCCTCCCCAGACGAGGTAAGCTTCTGTCCCGCGACTTCGCGTCAATCCGATGCTCATTCCCACAAAGATGAACAGGTAGTACAGGTAGTCGCAGATTGTCTCTAACCAGCAACCGAGCTTGCTTACCTGCAGCTTGAGGCGAGCGACCTCGCCGTCGCATCCATCAAGGATGCTGGCCCAAACGGACAGAAGCGCGCCCATCACGGTGTTCCAGTAGCCGCCGAGTGCGAAGAATACGCCAGCCAGCAAACTAACGCCGAGCGTAAATAAAGTCACCATGTTCGGTGTAATCGGGTATCGGATGAGCTGTCGGCTGATTGGAATGGAGATCCTGCGATTCATCCGGGCATAAAGGCCATCGGTCGGTTTCACTAACCATCGATTAAGCTTCCGTTCCGCGATCAACCGGTCTGGCGGAGCACCGACCGCCTGCCATAACTCGGCTTCAACCTCCTTGAAGACGAAAGAATGTGAAGGTTTGAACCAAGCGTACAGTTCAACAGGTGTCTCGACCCACGCTGGGCACTCTCCGGCAATCTCGAGAGCGGCCTGGCGAGAAAGCGCAGTGATACCCACGAACTGACCATGAGTCGTGAGAGCCATCGCTTCGCCCCGACCATCCCAATTGCGGATCATCTCGAAAAGGCAGGGGTGGTATGCCGCGCATGCCGACACAAGTAAGGTGCGATCCGAGTCTGCTGCAACCCTGCCAATCAGCTGAGGTAGTTGCCCACGCTCGCCGATTTCGAACCATTCCACCCTTTCGGGAAGGCGTCCTGTTCGCAATAACTCGCGTTGGATTACGATTCTAGCCAATCCGTTTGATGCCACAATGATCCGGCTCGCGTTAGCGCCCTGTGCTTGAAGAATTGCGCGGAGGATGATTGGTAGCGTTCCAACATGTGCGAGCTCTGGCGTGAAACCTCGTGTATCGTTGTAGTCTTCAGCAAATATGACTGCGGTGGTCGTTTCGGGTGCTGATTTACAGCTCCCATTACAGCGGGGTTCCTCGAGGGGCGCCGGACTGTTTTCGCGCGCTGGACCGGAGCCGTCACTCGTCTTGAGATGGCCGACAGATTTAGAGAGCATAAAGAAGGAAAGAACTCCTACAACGGCCCAGAATATGCTGCGCAGTCGACGGCAGAATCCTAAAGTCAGTCCGACGGTGCCACTCAGTCCTAACAGAGTGCCGATCAGCATCGTGCCACCCTCATATACTCCGACATTGCCGGGCGTAAGGGACCCCGCGACGTTGATGAGTTTTGTGAAGGATTCCAGAATTAGTGCACGCGTCCAGGTGATGTTCTTCCCCATGAGCAGCAGGATCAGAAAAACCTCGGCGATTGCCAGACCGTGGCACACGAAATTCAGAGTTACACTCCCCCAGAATGCCGATGGCCTTTCACGGTGGAATTGCAGAAGTTTCTCTTCGACGGAGAATATCACCGACTTCTTTTTGTGGACCGATCGGCCGATCCAAGGTATGCGGGCGAGAGCACTTGCCGGACCTGAAAGGAGAGGCCAGCGGTTCTTCACGGCCAGCGTCGCTATAACGAGAACGCCGATAAAAACAATTGCGGAGAGTGCCGCATAAACACGCATCGCATTTGAAAGCGACAAGACAACAACCCCTGTGGCAATTCCACAAACAGTGATGAAAGCGCCGCACGCGATGAACAATATCCGGTCAAGCGTCACTGACAATATCCTGCTGTCGACAGGTACGTCGGGCCCAAGCAATGCCACTCGCGTTGCCTCGCCCGCCACTATACCGGCAAACCCGAGTTGGCCAATTGCTTCCGAAACCAGCCGCAATCCAAACAAGCGCGAAAATGAATAGTGCGCCGCGCGGGGAAGTGTCACGCGCCACGCCCAGGCCTTGACCACGTGCGACACCCCACCCAACCCGATCACTAAAACCAGACCCCACCCAACCAACCTCATGTTCTCCAACAACGCGCGGGGCCCTGCGCGAACAACTAAAAAGACCAGCAGCGCGGCGCCTATCGCGCCAAAGACATACCGTAAGGCAATGCGTGTGTCCGGACGCCATCTAGACACTGGCCACCTCTTCCACCCGCGGCAAATTTGAGTAGTGCGGGGACAGTTGTACCTGCGCGAAGTCGAGCATTTCGGGTGTATCGATATCCTGCCACATCGCATCCTCGATGTCGTAGGCTCGCAACCTCCTCTTCGAGGCCATGTGCTGCATGCCGTCCGACAGAGAGCAATCGCCATCCTTCATCACGGCTTTGAGGGCATCGAACACGGCTGGAGTGCACAGAAACATTCCGGTGTCGACAGCATCATAGCGCTTGAGGTTCTTCCCGATACTGAGGATGTAATCACCCATGCGCACGACCTTGGTGGCGTCGTCCAGGTCGAAGATACAGTCCAACTTGTGATCTACTCCAAGAATGGCTCCGTTTTTGGCCAAGGGCTGACGAAGCAGAGAGGCGGCGGTGTCTGGTTCAAAGATGTGGTCCGACATCAGCAGTAGAAATGGCTGGTTTACAGCATCTCTGGCCTTCAGCAGAGAGATGCCGTTCTTTTTGTGGTATTCGGTATTTTCCACCCAGGTCACAGGTGTGCTTCGCAGCCGGCTTTCAGCGAACCAGCGACGCACGACATCGCCCTGATACCCGACCACGATCACGAACCGTTCAATGCCCGCCTGCTTTGCTCCGGACATTACGTGCTGAAGCAAAGGAATACCTTCGAAAGGCACAAGGGGCTTCGGAAGGTAGCCGGAAACACTATTCAGCCGGCTTCCCAGGCCTGCGGCAAGAATGACAGCAACGTTAGTGTTGACCATGATTTGCCTCAATCTGATCCATCACCGACTGAGCCGATAGAGACGACTGAGCAGCCGAATTCGCTTGATAATCGAAGTAGGTGATCGTGACCTGGGTTTTTCCGAAAATGCGTGCGTCGGTTACGCTTTCTGTCGAGAAGGGGAACCAAAAGGTGCCGGATTTGTGATACCGCTGCACGAAATGAACGCTCCGCGTCCAAAACGAAGGATTTTTTGCTGGTTTGCCCTCGACTCGAACGACCGCAAAATCCTCGGTATCGACCCAGACGCGGCCCTCGATCAGGTATTTATCCTCGCGCTTCGGCAGAACTTGAATTACATAGGTAGGTCGAGCGTCCACGGAATCGTTGCCGAGCATCTGGAAGCGGTAATTCTCGGGAGTAAGGCTGGTGGTCGGACGGATCTCCGGCTGGGAAGTTTCCGTTTCGGATTCGAGCATCTTGCGAATAACGCGCTTGTTCGCGGACTTCCAACCCTCTTCCGAAATGACTTCGAAATGCTTGGTTCCGTTGGGATCGCACTTGACGCTCACCAGCATTTCGGCGCGTTTGTTCAAGCGATAGTTTTCCAGAACGTAGCGTCTGCTGCCGGTGTAGCCGCCCCCCAACGTATCTCGTTGGCTGTTATGGTTGATCAGCTTCGCGATGACTTCATCCGCGTAGAGAATGGGAGCTTCCTGTGCACAACAGATTGTTGGCCCCAGAGCCAGGAATAAAATAACGGCGGTTCGAATTCTCATAAATTAAAACTCCACAGTGAATTTCCCGCGATATTCGCGCCAGGCACCGTTGAAGAATCCTCCGAAACGGGCGCTCTCTTCAATGGTCTGTACATCGCGTGGATTGAAGTGATTGCAGAGGTTGAAAACCGCGAAGCCCACGCGCGCTCTGATCCTGCGCTCCCCCACCGGGATCGACACTGACCGCGAGACTTGCAGGTCAAGGGATGAAAACTCGGGAAAACGCCGTGAGTTCCGTGGTCCTACATATTCGCGGAACTCGTTTTGTACCGAGTAGGGGAATCCGGTGTGCAGATCGAACACGGGAGCAAATGTCAGCTTCCATGGTGCTTGGAATTCGCCGGAAAACAGGAAACGGTTTGGCGCATCGAATGACAAACGCCCTTGTCCGTTGGGTTGAATGACCGGTTTTGCCACGTTTCCGAAAAAATCAAAGAAATCGTTCAGATCTCCGTAGGCGCGCGAGCGCACATAGGAAGCGTTGATGAAGTTCTTGTGGAACTGGTAGCGCCCGCTTGCCTGTAATTCCTTGTAGGACTGACCCCCGTTGTTAGAAAGCGTCACGAGTCCGGTGCCCGTGCCAGTATCGACTGTAGAAACCGCGAAATCGTCAGCTGTAGTGCGTTGCTCGTAACCCACCTGGAGCAACAGTCCGCTGGAGACCTTTTCGCTGAGCGCTAAATTCCAAGCGGTGCTCCGCGGGTTGCGAAGATCTCCGATTATCTGGTTGCCATAAGCGGTTGAGCTGGTCACCTGGCCCGCCGGGTTGAGAGCAAATACGGTCCGGTCCGGGAACCGCTGGAAGGCTGGAATCATCAAGGGCACGCGGTCGTAGAACTCTCCGACCCCACCGCGCAGCATGGTTCGTCCGCTACGGGTAAGAGCGAGCTGGAAGCCGAGACGCGGAGCGGCGTGCGCCGAACTCGTCACTGTGTCACCGTCGAAGCGCAGCCCAACCTCCAGAAGCAGGCGTGGCGAAACGGTCCAACGATCCGCTGCAAACCACGTGACTTCTTGCTGGGATACATAAGCCTCACCACCGCCCGTGAAGGTGATTCGCTCAATTGGAGTTCCGTTAGCCCCTTGGATCTCGACAGGGGAAAACGATTGGAGACCGCTGTAATTGGAGTGCGCGTATTCCAGGCCGACGTGCCATTCGTGAGTTCCGAGAAAATGCCTCGGCGCAAATTGATACATTTCCTCCCAGTCAAAACGCGAAGCCCGGCGCTTCTGGGCGTTGAAGAATCCACCGTCGGTGGTCTCCAGCGAAAGTTCGTAAGGACCCGAGCCGGCCGGAGTGATATCCACATCGAAGGTCTTGTAGCTGAACTGGGAAGTCAGAACACTCTCGTTTCCGGTGAGGTAGCGGTGTTGTCCGTAGAGCTGGTATCCCCGCTGGTGGTAGTCCGACGTGGATGGCTGCGGTGTAAATGTGTTCAAACCCAAGTACTGCAGCCGCTGCGGATACACTGCGGCGGAGATGGTGGCCGTTTGTTTGGTGCTGATGTTGAAATCGAGCTGCGTGTAGGAATTAAAGCTTTCGAGCGTCGTATCCCGTTGAAACGGCGGCAGACTATTTACAGGAGTTCTCACGAATCGATATTCCAGCGATTGTGTGATGGCAATGTGATCGCTCCACAAGGGACCAGTGCAGGTCGTCCGAGGCGTGGCGCCGCCAATACCGTACACCGTGTTGTCACGAACACGCGCGCGCGGAATGAAGTTCTGGATGGAACAATGCCGTTTTTCGAAATCGCCGGTCTTCGTGTCCAATGTGGAAACTGCGCCGGTCAGCTTTCCATACTGAGGATCATAGGGATTCGAAATCACGTGGACGGAAGCCACAACGTCAATGGGCACGGCGATTCCGGGATTGCCGGTTGCCGGGTCGGTCGCGTTGGCGCTATTCACCAGCGCTCCGCTCTGGGTACTGCGGGCTCCTTTCATGTTGATGCGCCCGTCTGGGCCGCGCACCACTCCAGGAATTATCGGGAGGATGCTCTCAGCCCGGTCGTCGATGTTTGGTGCATTGCTGAGCGTGCTGGATGTGATGCTTCCGGATGGAGACGCAGAGCTCGCGAGTGCTTCGCTTGCGGTGGCCGTCACCGTTACGGAGTCATGAACGGCCGTGGGTTTCAACTCGAAGGAGATTTGAAGGACCTTATTCACTTCTACGGTCAGAACCTGTGTTGCCGCTAATCCTGGTACAGCGGCTTCAATGGTGTACGTTCCCGGTTGCACTTCTCGAAACTCGAATTGGCCAGCCTCATCCGTTTCCGCTTCCATGATCGCCGGTCCGTTCAGCGTCACCTTGGCCTTGGCGATATAGGACTGGCCCACGGCTTCCTGAACAAAAGCTCTCCCTTGCACCTGTCCCGTGGGATTGCTGCTTTGTGCAGCGAAAGCTTGGGACGCGAAGAGACAGAGCCCCACTATCGTCACGTGCTTTCGAATCCGGCTGCAGACATTGGGTCTGGCTCGCAACCATGTTTCGATCGCTTTTGCTCTCATACTCCAGATTCCCCGACGAGCGGTGCACGCCAAAACCCACTTCGTCGATTTCCCGAGATCTTTCATGATTCAGCTTCACGCACTTAAGAGGAGTCCGACTTCGTGTACCGCATAGTGCATTCGACGGACCATGCATGCCTGTTTCATGCTCGTCTGCTCAACTGCATATCAGTGAAGAAGATAATCGCTGCAATTCGAATATGTTGTGCGCAGGGAATAGGCCAGATTCAGGGCGCACGTGACCGAATGCGGTCAGGCGGGATCTCCAGCGTGGGCCAGTTACATGGAACTGCGTCTGACCCTATCTGGTCGCAATGCCCATAATTTGAGGCAACCCCGCGAGCAGAGAATTACGCTGTCGGTCCATAGCTTATTGACAAACGAATGAACGCCGGTGTCGTTCTAGCAGTGAACCTTGGAGCATTGCTGACCGCTTCGCTAGGCATGGCCCAGGAGGGTCGGCGCGGTGAAATCGCCGTCCAAGGAACAGGGCTATTCGCAAAAAACGCAGATAAATAAGGATCGGTCTTCTCAGATCGCGGCATCCCAGCACGCTCGGAACTCTTCCAGATCTGCGTCAACGTCCTTTGCAGGCATTGCCCGTATCGCGGCAGTGAGACGAGTTCTTCGCCTCGACGGTCGCACACGATATCAATCGCATAACAATATCGAGATTGGCAGCTCAGTTGCCCACAGCTTGCTTGAGTCGTCAGTGTTATAGGAAACGGCGACCCACGGCTATTGAGCCTGATAACAACGATTGGTACCTGAGTTACTCGCATGGCAACTGAGGATTGGAAGGAAATAGACACTATGTCGACAGCACCGCAATCACAGTCTAGGAGAGTCTTGGATCCGCAGCGGCGAAGCGCAGCGTCATGTTGCTTCGAGCAGGCACTGCGACGCCGAATTGTCGGGCAGGATGAAGCAGTGCGGGCTCTCGTCGAGCTGTATCAGGTATTCTGTGCGGGTCTCAATCCGCCAGGGCGTCCCATAGGAAACCTACTGTTTCTGGGACCGACGGGCGTCGGCAAGACACGCTTGGTGGAAGCAGCGGCGGAGATCCTGTCTGGGGACAGCCGTGCTCTCATCAAGGTGGATTGCGCCGAATTTCAGCACTCTCATGAAATTTCGAAACTGATCGGCTCACCTCCGGGATACATCGGGCATCGCGAAACAAGCCCCCTGATTACGCAAGAGGCCCTTACAAAAAGCCATCGGGGTGAACTCAAACTCAGCATCTTGCTCTTTGACGAAATCGAAAAGGCAAGCGACGCCCTTTGGCAGCTCTTGTTGGGTATTCTCGACAAGGCCACCTTGACTCTAGGCGACAATCGTCGAGTGGATTTGTCGCAAACCATCATTTTCATGACTTCCAATGTTGGTGCTGTCCAGTTAACTGAATTGATGGCGGGCGGCATGGGATTTGTTCGTACCTGCGAGCACCGGGAGCAACGGTTGGGACAAAAGATGGAACGAGCGGCCGTAGAAGCGGCGCGTCGCAAGTTTTCACCGGAGTTCATCAACCGCTTAGACAAGATAGTCGTGTTTCATCCGTTGAACCGCGCACAGTTGGAAGAAGTACTTGAGATCGAATTACAAAAGGTACAGCGTCGTGTTAGCGATGCGATGAATAGGCCTTTTCTCCTTCGCATGACCGACGATGCGTGCCAATTCCTTCTGCAGCAAGGTACGGATCAGCGCTATGGAGCCAGGCATCTGAACCGTGCTATCGAGAGGTATCTCGTCCAACCGCTGGCCAGACTGCTCGCCACGCGACAACTTGGGTCGAGTGATGTGCTTGTCGTTGACAGGTATCCCAGCGAAGATTATTTGGCATTCACGAAAAATGTCGAACAGAGCATGGCTGCTGCAGCCGACCCTTCAATGAATGGGGATCCAAATCTTCAAATGGCCGCGGAGTCTTGTAGCTATGCTTAATGGATGCGCACGCAGTCCGCTAAGGCCTCACCGTGGACACCACACTCGCGGCCCGTGTCTTTACTGCTTGTCCCCTTACTGTCCCTGCCTCAAACTATTGCAATCCGCGCCCCCATTTGGGCAATGCCCTCCTCGCGGCAATTGGGAAACTTGCCCGTCGCGAATCACGACAGAAATCAATGACTTACCACCGCACAGTCTTGGCATGCGATCTGCTCACATACCGAGTGGTGCGCGATCGCTTGTATCGCCCAATTAAGGAAACAACAATGCTCCGAGCGGAATTTGATCAACGAAAAAAGCCCGTGGAACTCAAATTGGAGGGCAGACTTGTCGGCCCTTGGGCGGTTCAAGTGAAATCGCTCGTGTCGAGACACTTCGTAGCAGCGGGCCTCCTGGTGGACATATCTGAGGTCACCTACGTGGATTCTGTCGGTGAACAGCTATTGTGTTGGTTACGGGACTTGCATGCGAGTTTTGTGGCGGAGACGTGCTATGCACGTGACCTCTGCGAGCGGCTTCACTTGATGATGCAACAATGCCCTCATCGTGCGTCCCAGGCAGTCTCAGAGGAGTGTCGTTCATAACCCCGCCCCCCACCCATACCCGGGCCTCCGCCAGCGTGCGAGCCCGGGTATGGCTTTCGTTGAGGTGTGCAATGTCGTTTGTCGATTCAAGCAGACGAAAACTGCCTTCCAAGCGAACACTTCTTCACGAAGTGGGCTCCCGGCTATGTTGACGCTGATTTTCAGGATATCAAATGCTTGCCGCTTTACGGGCACTGCCCACATCGGGGCAAAACATGTGCTCTGATCTTCCGACATCATCTGCACTATCAACCAGATATCTGCTGCCGTCTCGGCACCCGATTTGCATATTCCATTGACGAGCGACGGCCTAACAGCAGAAACAAATGCTCAGGCCAAAGCTCTTTGTTCATACAAATTGAGTTCCTATGAGTTGGCAGGGAGGCTCGTCGGCCACTGGACCGTTCCGGCAGACTCAGGCCTGTGTTACCGGCGAGCCTTAGTTCTTGGAGACACTGACCGCAGTATGCGGTCAGCGACCGAGGTGGCCCTCGTAAACTCGCCCCTCAGCCGTGCCCGGGCGGTCTCCCCCGAAAATCGCCCGGGCACGCGCCCCGTGAGATAGATGCGAACTATGTCTTGGCTCCATTCAACGAGGAAGACAGCAGGGATGGGCCGCCGTGTCTCAACATTGGAAATCCTGACGTGTTTCGAGGACCAACATGAAGCCTTGTTGCAGTTGGCGCTTCTGATTGCGGGCGACATAGAAGTTGCGGAACGGTCGGTTAGCGGTGCATGCGAGATGGCCATTCACAGGGCGAATCCCTTGCCGTTCCGCGAACAGCTGACAAACTGGGTCACAAGGGTGACGATTATGGCTGCCATAAGCAACACTCTCTATGAAATTGGCCCTTGCGAATTAAGGTATGTGAATCAGACTTGTGACCATTCCGCGCATCTTCTGAACGGCAATGATTCGAAGCTCCAGGAGTTCCACAGTTTCCTGCTTCACGTCGACCCCGAAACCTTCATCACCGGCCTTGATGCGCTAGCCAGGGCCGTGGCGATTCTAAGGGCGACCGTACGCGCATCGATTCTGGACTGCACACTGCGGTTGAATATGTCTCCCGACATACTGCTAGCAGCAAATTGCCGGGCGATGACTTGGCTGGCGGAGAATCGGAACCGATCGAATGGCAAAGCGGATTCCCGAACAACGAAGGCGGTGCAACCTTGTTTAGAGTAATCACGATTACCCACCAACCTGGAAGTGGCGGTACGGAACTGGCTCGCCTGGTGGCACATAAGCTTGGCTGGGAGTTTCTGGATCAGCAGTTGGTAGCGCGTGTCGCGCGTGTTGCGGATCTGGATGCGCCTACTGCGGAGCGTTTCGATGAGCAGGCGGCGCACTGGTGCGGGATTCTACGGAGCCGAGGTATCGGTCTCGAAAAAGTTTGTCCTTTTGTTGAACCACGCTGGTTTGGCGAACCTGACCCGGATGCGATCCACGCTCTTGCGACGAATTTGATCCGGGCAGCGGCTGATTTTGGTGAATACGTCATCCTGGCGCGCGGTGCGCAGTGTTTGCTGCAAAGTCGAGCAGACGTCTTTAACGTCCTGGCTTACGCACCCATTGGCGAACGCATGACGAGAGTGCAAGATCGCCATCCCGGATGTGCCGACGTCCAAGCGTTTCTAAGACGCGCGGACACACAAGCAGCCAAATACCTTCTCGAGCACTACGGCGCCGACTGGCTCGATGCAAGCCTCTATCATCTTTGTATCAATACTTCGATGGGCGTCGATCTTGCCGCTACGCTGACCAACGCGGCAGTGATCTGGCCAGACAAGAGCTGCACACCAACGCCAACGATCGATGCCACTGCCTCCGCTGAAATCCAATCTATTGTTGACGAGATGGACGGTATCCGCGCGGCGGTCAGCAGCGTTCTGAAGCAGCGCGACACGGAACCAGATCCCAATGAGGAAGAGTCGTCATGTCATTCGCTGGAACAGTTGTAGACTTGCGTTTGAATTCCGTTTTGCTGGCAACGGATTTTTCGCCTACCTCCCTGAAGCCCCTTCATCACGCGCTGGCCATCGCCCGCCATTACAACGCCAAGCTATACGTTGCTCATGTCGTTTCGCCCGTTCCTTACTTGATGGCTGGACCGGACGCCCTTCAACTCGGCTGTGACGGGGCCTCCCAGGACATGCAACAGCTCCAGCGTGACTTGCTGCACGATGGATCGCTGAACGGCTTAGATCATGAATTCGCCATCCGGCTTGGTCGCGTTTGCGAAGAACTGCGAGCAGTAATCTCCGAAAAACAAATCGATCTGGTGGTAGTCGGAACGCACGGCCGGCGCGGCTTTGAAAAAGTATTTCTCGGCTCCGTCGCCGAAGAAATTTTTCGACAGGCCGACTGCCCTGTTCTGACGGTTGGGCCGCACTCCTATCGGGAGGACCTTATCGAGTTTACGAGCGAAACTCGGACCTGTGTGTTTGCCACAGACTTCAGCGAGGCTTCTCTCGGTGCATTACCACTCGCTGTTTCCTTTGCTGGTCGAACCAAAGCGAGACTGATTGTTGTGCATGTAATTCCAGCGCCCCCCATACCGCAAATTCCCGGGTGGTATAGCGCGTCCGAGGTCGTCTTAATGCGAGAGAATGCGCGGATGGCTTGCGTGCGACAGCTCGATCAATTAGTGCCCCGTGACCCGGAGGTGCCAGTCGAGTTTGAATTCGCTGTCCAGTTCGGTATACCAAGCGAAAAGATTTTGCAGATTGCTTTGAATAAGGGAGCAGACTTGATCATTCTGGGCTTGCGCCGCCCATCGCTCATTAATCCGGTTTCTCACATGCCGTGGGCAACGGCGTATGAAGTCGTGTGCGGCGCTGGATGCCCTGTGCTGACTGTGAGGCAGTAACCCTGCCAGGCAAGACGCAGTGCTGTTCGTTTAAGCTTCAAAACCGTCGGATTATATCGGAAGGGTTAACAGACATGCGCGGAATGCGCGAGTCTCGTCACGCGGCGCGGCCGGCAGTACGGGCAAGGTCCAGTTCCATCTCGTGTTTCTCCCAACAGCTTAATTCCTCTCCCGCAAAAAGGTCGGCGTGGTATCGGCGATAGCGCGGGGCATTCAAAGCGAACGGTTCATAGATCTTTTCCCGTACCCATCGTTCTCCCGGGGCGATTGCCGATCGGCAGTACGCGCATTCGTGTGCACTGAAGCCGGCGGCGAGAACCCCATCGGCCACCGGGTCAGTTATTACGTTTGCCGGAGTAATCATGCTTGCCATGGGGCCTCCTAACGATTGAATTGCTTTCCGCCAATCGTAAAGGCAATTAGAGGACCAGATCTTCAGGCGTTTTTGTTTCCCACATAAGTGATTGAATGTTCTGGGTTGTAGGGGCGGGAGATGGAGTGTGGCAAACCGGATACCAGCTTGCGGTGCCCACCAGGCAGCACGCACACTGCCGATTTTCTGACACTCGCGGGACCTGCCACCGTCCGCTATAGTGTCCAATCAACGCCCGTAGTCTTTTTTCACGATGCCCAATCGCTTCATCTTGTTTTGCAGAGTGGTGCGTTTTAGCCCTAGGCGTTCGGCCGCGCCACCGCGACCGGAGATCTGACCCGAGGCGTCCTTCAACGCGTCGATGATTGTCTTCCGTTCCGCCTCTTCCAACGTCGTAGCTGTAGAGCCTGCCTGCGTTTGGGCGCTCTTGAGTTCTGCGACGGGCACTTTCAACTCTTCGCCTTGCGAAAGAATAACCGCGCGTTCGATGAAGTTCTCCAGCTCGCGAATATTGCCTCGCCACGACCAGTTCATCAGAGCATCCAGGGCCGGCTTGGGAATCGTCTTGATGGACTTGCGCATGCGCCGCGACAGCTTGGTCACGAAATAATTTACTAGCAAGGGAATGTCTTCGCGTCGTTCGCGAAGTGGCGGAACTTCGATGGGGAAAACGTTCAAGCGATAAAACAGATCCTCTCGAAATTGCCCATCCCGAATCATGCCCCAGAGGTCGCGGTGCGTAGCGGCGATCACCCTGACATTGACGTGGATTGTTTTCGTGCTTCCAAGCCGTTCAAATTCCTGCTCTTGGACCGCGCGCAACAACTTCGGCTGCAAATCCAGCGTGATGTCGCCAATCTCGTCCAGAAACAAGGATCCGCCATCGGCTAACTCGAATCGGCCTCTTTTCTGCATCAGAGCGCCGGTGAAAGCGCCCTTCTCGTGACCGAATAATTCGCTTTCCACCAAGCCAGACGGAATAGCCGCGCAGTTGAGCCTGACGAATGTGCGCATGCGCCGCGGGCTTAGGTTGTGAATGGCGCGGGCGATCAATTCCTTGCCGGTTCCGGTTTCCCCATGCAGGAGCACCGTTGAGTCCGTCGGAGCGACAATAGAAACCTGTGAAAGTACCTTTTGCAGAGCCTCGCTTTTTCCAACGATGTCTTCGAAGCTGTATTCAGAATTGATTTCCGATTCCAAGTAGACGCGTTCGTCTTCCAGTCTATCCCTGGACGCGCTGAGTCTTCCCCAAGCCAATGCGTTATCGAGCGCCAAAGCGATTTGATCGGCGATTTGCCGCAGCACGTCGAGGTCAGCTTGCCCGAAGCTGTTTTCCCGCCGGCTCCCTAGGACAACAGCTCCCAGCGGTCCGTTTCTGGAAACCAAAGAAGCGCTCGCGATCATGGCGATGGATTCGGCCTTTAGTTCCCCTGCTAGAGCTGGGACCCATTCCACAATTTCGGAGAGAGAAAAAGTCCTGCTCGCCCGGGTTCCCATTTCATCCATGCCTTGTTGGGAAATCTCTGCCGCCGCAACCTCTGCCATGTACCCGCGTGTTCCGGGAAAGTCCATGACCATGCATTTCAGGCGGTTCGAGTGCTCGTCAAGAAGCCAGAAGCTGGTGAAGTCATTTGCAAAGTACTTGCGCAGCGATGCTGCCGCGGCACGAAACAGCTCGTTCATGTTCAGCTTCGTAACAACATGATTGTTGATCTCCAACAGGAGACTTAGCCGGTCCCGCTCCCGTGCCAACTGCGTTTGATACGACTCGGCGGCGGCCATCGCTAATGTACTTTCGAGGGCCACCGAGACGTGTTGGGTTACCGAACGCATGAGTTCGATATCCTCGGCACTGAAACTGGATTTGTTGACGGTTCCGAAAATTAGCACCCCGAGTTTCTCGCGCGGCGTTGAGACCGGAGCAATGTATCCGGACTGCAACCCTCCACGGTTCAAACGCGCATTCAATTCCGGTGAAAATTCTCTGCTTACGTCGGAAATGGAGGTCGCGACCTGCTCCTCAATCACACGCTCAATGGGCGTGCCCCTATAGGGAATCTCGGTTCCAAGCTCAAGTAGGGGCAAGCCTGGCCGCAGGTACTCTTGCGCGCGAAGAGTCAAAGTGTCTTGGCTGCGAAACGTAAGCAGACTAATTACGTCGAAGGCTACAACTTTCGACAACAATCCTGGGAGGCTTCGCAGAACTCCTTCTTCACTTCGTTGTTTGGCGAGGGCGCTGGAGATCGCGAGAAGCGTATGATATCGGCTCGGGCCTGTGGGCGCGGGATGCTCATCTGATCCCGCAATGTCGCTGGTTTTGCGAAGGCCTGCCTTGCTGCCCACATCACCCTCGGTTTGTATGGGCGGGACAGTGCTTGACATCGCGACACCTCATCTCAGTTGAGTTGCGGCGATCATGCCAATGGCAACGTCGGTGCTTGAAGATGGCGAGTAACCCTGGGATTGCATCTCGGCACACCGAAATGCCGGCTCCCGACTGCCATATATCGCCGTGTTTCCGATTTCCTAGTAGTAATTCCGAGACTACATGGAATTACGTTCGACTCCAAGTTTTTTCATTCTCACAGCTGCACCGAAATACTGCCGCAACGTGAGCCTGGCGATCTGGGCTTACTCCTGTGTGCTCACACGGTTTATCCGCTCTTGCTGTCGAATCTTGCTCGGCGTGGCCTGGTTGAATCTACTTTCGGAATGTCGCTCGGATTCGCGGAACTGCGTTTTTCAATCTGCTCCTTGATGATTCCACAGACATGATCAACTCCGTCGGAGGATGGGTTGCCGAAACTGGTCTCAGCTCGCCCCCTCAGACCAGTTGCATCTCAGACGTCCGTGGGTAGAACTGCCAGCCACTTTGCCCGCATATGGGCACCGCAGCAACCCAAAAATCTTCCTTACCCACCTAGATTCAACAACATGGAATACCTGCGAATTGGCATTTGATCTGCACCCCTGAAGCACGCAGGCATGTGGCTATCGACAACATTAGTTATTGGCACTGCCCACACTTGGTGACGAGATCTTCCGACGATTACTGCAATGAACAACTCAAAACTTCGGACACACAGCCAGGATACTTACCACCACGGGGACTTGCGTAGAGCGCTCGTTCAAGCCGCGCTTGAGCTCGCGGCGGAAGACAAAGACTGGAATTTCTCCCTGCGAGAAGTCGCGCGCAGGGCCGGGGTGAGCCACAACGCGCCCTATAACCATTTCCCTCACAAACGAGACCTGCTGGATGCCGCAGCCGCGGCTGGTCACGACCTGCTACGCAGTGAATTGACGGCTGCCGTCGCCAAGATCGCCGATCCTCGCGCAGCGTTGACGAAAATGAGCTACGCGTATGTCAGCTTTGGCATTAGGAATCCCGCGCTTTATCGCCTGATGTTCAGTGTGGCGCCGAGCGGCCCGGACTGGCGTCCGGAAGAGGTTCTGCAAGCGTGGCTAGCTGCGTTTGCGGCTTTGGAGAATATTCTCCGTCGCGGCGCTCGCATTGGAGTTTTCGATCCCACCCTTAACCGAAAATCGGAATTGCAGGCCGCTACTCTTTACGCGTGGGCATTGGCTCACGGCTTCACCATGCTTGCGATCGATGGCTTGGCGAACTTCGATCGTCTGCCCATCGAGCGTCTCGCACAAAAATTGGTCACAAGACTTTTCGAGGCCTTGCAGTGCGGGGGAACCTCAAGAAACGGAAAGACAACATGAGATTCGAACATTCTCTGGTTTTCATTCGACCTGCGCTTGCACCGCCGATAGTCTCATCGGCTCAACAGCAACAATCGAACGAGGCGCCATTCTGTCAGCTGCCTAAGTACCTTATCCAAATCGCGCTTGTTCTTTTGGCCCTGGTTGCTCCGACCGTGGGCCTCGTTGGATGCGCACGTAGCCACGCCGCATTCAAGCTGCCGGATACTGAAGTGCTCGTGGCTCCTCCCGTGCAGCAAGATGTGGCCGTGCACAGTGAGTGGGTGGCGATACTCGACGGTTATGTAAACGCCGAAATTCGTCCTCAGGTTTCAGGCTACATCATCAGCCAGGACTATAAGGAAGGTGCAGTCGTCCGCAAAGGCCAAGTCCTGTTCGAAATTGATCCGAGACCGTTCCAGGCGGCCCTCGACCGCGCCAAGGGGGAACTCGCCCAAGCAAAAGCGCAACTAGGCAAAAGCACGATCGACGTTGAACGCGATACTCCCCTGGCAGCACAGAAGGCTGTCCCAAAGGAGAAGTTGGACAACGAGATTCAGGCCAAACTCGCTGCCGAGGCGGCAGTCGCGTCGGGCGAGGCCGCCGTAGAACGCGCGGAACTCGATCTCGGTTGGACCAAGGTCACCTCGCTTGTAGATGGCATTGCGGGAATCGCCGAAGTCCAGATGGGCAACCTGGTGGGTCCCATGGCCCCCATGGCTCGGCTGACTTCCGTTTCACAGGTTGATCCCATCAAGGTGTACTTTCCTGTTAGCGAACAGGAGTATCTGCGCGCGAAACACCTCAGCTCCACCGGGCGGCCAATGGAACTGTTCGACAGCTCACCGGAGCTGATCCTGGCCGATGGCACGGTCTATCCACACAAAGGCAAGATTCTGCTGACGGACCGGCAAGTAGACACCAACACCGGCACGATTCGCCTCGTCGCAGCATTCCCTAACCCCGGCAATATCCTGCGCCCGGGGCAGTACGGACGTGTGCGCATACGGACCAGCACGAAGAAAGGCGCGCTGCTGGTGCCGCAGCGTGCGGTCAAAGAACTTCAGGGAGGTTACCAGATCGCGCTTGTGGGTGCCGACAACAAGGCCATCATTCGCTCAGTAAAAACAGGCGAGAAGGTCGGAACCATGTGGGTGATCGACGATGGTTTGAAGCCGGATGACCAGGTCGTCGTCGAAGGAGTGGAGAAGGTGAAGGATGGAACTCCCGTCGTTCCCAAGCCAGCAAACATTCAGGCGGAGACACGCTGAGCCATGTCCAGATTTTTTATTAACCGTCCGATCGTCGCCATCGTCATCTCGATCCTGATGGTCATTGTTGGTGCGATCACCATCACCAACCTGCCTGTCGCCCAATTTCCAAATATTGCTCCCCCCGAAATCCGAGTGTGGGCACTATACCCGGGCGCCGATGCCGAGACCATGGAGAAAGCCGTCGCCACGCCCATGGAGCAGCAGATCAATGGCGTGGACAACATGGATTACATGTACTCGCTGAACTCGACAAACAACTCGAGTACAGCGCTCCTTGTCAATTTTGATCTCAAAACCGACCCCAACATGGACCTCCTCCTCACCCAATCACGCCAGCAACTGGCGAATGGACAGCTTCCGCCCGAGGTCAACCAGATCGGTATCGACGTGAAGAAATCCTTGACCTCACCGATGATGCTGATCGACCTGTATTCACCAAAGGGCACTCGCGATGCCGAATTCCTATCGAACTACGCCTACATCAATCTGACCGATCCGATCGCGCGCTCTTACGGTGTCGGTCTGACCCAGGTCTATGGCATCGGGCAGTACGCCATGCGCCTGTGGGTAAAACCCGATCGACTGGCGAAATTGGGTGTCACCGTCAGCGAGGTGGTCAATGCAGTGCAATCACAGAATACGGTGAATCCGGCCGGTCAGGTTGGAGGCGAACCGAGCGTAGCAGGCCAGCAATTCACATACACGGTACGTGCCCAAGGCCGGCTCAAAACGCCGGAAGAATTCGGCGACATCATTGTCCGCGAAGGGGCTGACGGTGGAGTAGTGCGCGTCAGGGATGTTGCTACGGTGGACTTGGGCTCGGAGGACTATGGCTGGCAGGCTCGACTCAATGGTCAGCCCGCCGCAGCCATTGGTGTCTACCAATTGCCCGGCTCCAATGCTGTCGAAGCGGCCAAAGGCCTTCGCAAGCTCATGGTGAAGATGAAGGAGCGGTTCCCGGCGGACATCGATTACAAGGTGACGCTGGATACGACGGATGCCGTAAGAGCAGGCATGCAGGAGATCGTCATTACTCTGGTGATCGCCTTTGTGCTGGTCATCCTTGTCGTCTACCTCTTCCTGCAAGACTGGCGTGCCACTTTGATTCCGATGCTAGCCGTGCCGGTCTCGCTGGTGGCCACGTTCGCGGTGTTTCCGTTCTTCGGCTTTTCCGTCAATACGCTCTCGCTGTTCGGGCTAGTGCTGGCGATTGGTCTGGTCGTGGACGATGCCATCGTCGTGGTTGAAGGCATACAGCGACACATTGAAGAGGGCCTGGCTCCGAAGGATGCGGCGCGCAAAGCCATGGATGAGCTGACCGGCCCGGTCATTGGTATCGCACTGGTACTCTCGGCGGTGTTCGTGCCCACGGTGTTCATCCCCGGGATTACCGGACGACTCTATCAGCAATTTGCGTTGACGATTGCCATCTCCGTGATCATTTCCGCGTTCAACGCCTTGAGCTTAAGCCCGGCGCTGGGCGCGGTGTTGCTCCGGCACAAGAAAGAGACTCATGGACCGCTGGCGAAATTCTTCGGCTGGTTCAATCGTGTGTTTAACAAGGGCACGAATTTTTACCTCCGGATCTCGGGCAGCCTGATTCGAAAGAGTGTCGTGGCCGTAGTGGCACTCGCGGGTTTTGCCGTTGCCGGCGTCTTCTTTGCGAAAGCGCTGCCGTCGAGCTTCCTCCCCGACGAGGACCAGGGCTACCTGTACATCCAAATGCAACTGCCTGAAGCTTCTTCGATTCAGGCCTCGGCGGAAGCGTCCCGAGCAGTGGAAGCTGTCGTGAGATCCACGCCAGGGGTCAAATACTGCGCCAACACTACCGGATTCAGTCTCCTCAGCCTCACGCGCACCAGCTATAACGCGTTCTTCTGGGTGACCCTGGAACCATGGGAAAGCCGCAAAACAATCGAGGAGCAGTATCAGGTTATCAAGGCCAGATTGAACCTGAAACTCATTACCCTTCCTCAAGGAACAGTCTTCGCCTTCTCGCCGCCGGCAATTCAGGGAGTCGGCACCTCCGGCGGATTTCAGTTCGTGCTGGAAGACCGCTCCGGAAAAGAGTCCGAGTTCCTGGTGAACAACCTCAGCAAGTTCCTGGACGCCGCTCGCAAACGGCCCGAAATCGGGATGGTCACCACGACGTACATACCGAGCGTGCCGCAAAAGTTCGTGTATGTGGACAAGGAGAAGGCAATAAAGCAGGGTGTCAATCTCAGCGACGTCTATAGCACTCTTCAGACTTTCATGGGCGGGCAGTTCGTCAATTACTTCAACGAATTCGGCCGTACATGGCAGGTGTATGTGGAGGCTGAAGCGCCATATCGCGCCAACCTCGATAACGTCGGACAGTTCTATGTTCGCAATAACCGAGGGCAGATGGTGCCGCTGTCGGCGCTGACTCGATTCGAGTCGCGCTACGGGCCGGAATTCAAGATGCGCTTCAACGAATATTCATCAGCGCAGATTATCGGCAGTGCTGCGCCAAGCTACAGTTCCGACCAGGCCACAGCGGCGCTGGAAGAGGTCTTCCATCAAACGATGCCGCCGGAAATGGGTTTCGATTACATGGGCATGTCCCGCCAGGAACAGAAAGCGCGCGAGGGGCTGCCATCGTGGGCTGTCTTCGGCATCTCGCTCTTGTTCGTGTTTCTCATCCTGGCGGCACTCTATGAAAGTTGGTCACTGCCGTTTGGTGTATTGCTGAGCACGCCGGTCGCGGTGTTCGGCGCGTTCGGGTTGTTGTGGCTACGCCGTACCGTGCTCGGGCTTATCTTCCCGGCCTTCATGGTGCAAATCGAAAACGATGTCTACTCGCAGATCGGACTCGTGATGTTGATCGGCCTGGCAGCCAAGAACGCAATTCTGATCGTGGAATTCGCGAAGAGCGAATACGAAAAAGGCAGGCCACTGGTCGACGCCGCACTGGAAGGAGCCAGGCTGAGGCTTCGGCCAATCCTGATGACTTCTCTGGCCTTCATTCTCGGTTGCGTGCCCTTGTTTGTTGCCACCGGTGCTGGTTCGGTAGGTCGCCAGATCATGGGAACGACCGTGATCGGCGGTATGTTGGCTGCCACCCTGCTCGCCATCTTCATCATCCCGGCGCTGTATGTGCTCGTGGAGCGGATCGCGAGTATTCGCAAGGGCCATGTGCATAGCCCCGCAGATGTTGCCCAACCGCATCCCGTGGAGGCCGACTAACGTGAAGAAGGCAATCGTTCTGCTCATCTTGACGGTCTTCACGGGCGGATGCACCGTCGGACCCAATTACAAACGACCGAAGGTTGACGTCCCGGGCACGTTTCGCGGAGCGCAGCCGCAGGAAGCCGCGCCATCGCAGCAGAGTCCTTCGCCACACGCGCCGAACCCTGCTGAGACTCCGTCGCCGCAGAGTTTGCAGCCTTCAAACAATTCGGCGCAGCAAACGTCAGCTTCTTCTGAGCCATCCTTCGGTGATCAGAAATGGTGGGAGGTGTTTCAGGATCCGCAGCTTCAGCAATTGATCCGCACCGCCCTCCAGCAGAATTACGACGTTCGCATTGCGGCGACCAGAATCCTCGAAGCACAAGCGCAGTTAGGCATCACCAGGGCTGACCAGTTGCCAACGATCAATGCTGGCGCGGCCGCCGTCAACCAGCGTGTCGCAAACCAGAAACCTATTAACCAGGCATACGAAACAAACGCGACCTCAGTGGGCGCTTCCATGGCCTGGGAGCTCGACTTCTGGGGCAAATACCGCCGGGCTACCGAATCCGCGCGGGCAAATTTACTTGCGACAGAATGGGGGCGCCGGGCCGTCATCAACACCCTGGTGAGCGAGGTTGCCGCTGCTTATTTCCAGCTTCGCGCGTATGACCTTCAGCTTGAAATCGCGCAGCGCACTCTCAGTTCGCGCCAGGAGTCGCTACAACTCACTCGCAGGCTGTCAGACGGCGGCGCCGGAACCTTGCTCGACGTCCGACAAGCAGAACAGTTAGTCGCCGTGGCTGCTGAAACGGTTCCTGACCTCGAGCGACGTATCCAGCAGCAGGAGAATTTCATCAGCACGCTGCTGGGTAACAATCCTGGTCCGATTGCACGTGGAATGAAGCTGACCGAGCAGCCCCACTTGCCGGACGTTCCCGCAGGAATCCCCTCCCGTTTACTGGAGCGGCGGCCCGATATCCGTGCGGCTGAAGGGCAGTTGATGGCGGCCAACGCTCAAATAGGAGTAGCCAAAGCAGCGTACTTTCCGGACATTGCTCTGACGGCAAACGCCGGATTCCAAAGCTCCGCGCTGACGAATCTGTTCAGCGGCCCGGCCGGTCTGTGGACCTTCGGAGGCAGCCTCACGCAACCGATTTTCGCTGGGGGCAGAATTCGATCTGGCGTCAAGCTGGCGGAGGCACACCAACAGGAATTGGTGCTGAATTATCAACAGACGATTCAGGAGGCTTTTCGGGGAGTATCGGACTCGCTGGTTGGATATCAGAAAAGTCGTGAGTACCGGGAGCATCAGGAGGAGCTCGTGTTTGCGGCCCAAGATGCCGCCCGGCTTTCCGAGTTGCGCTACCGCGGTGGCTCCACCAACTACCTGGAGGTGCTCACCAATGAAACGAATGCTTTCGACGCCGAACTGGGCCTGGCACAGGCTCAATTGAATGAGCTCTTGGGACTCGTCGACATTTACAGAAACCTCGGTGGGGGCTGGCAACTGTGATGACGCCCAGGAAGCAATTCGCATTGCGCGCAGTTCACCTGGCGACTTGCCGGGTCGAATGGCGCGAACACGCTGCTGCTTGTGCCCGTGCTGTATTCGATTTTTGTTTGGATTTGCAGCTAATCAAATGGGCCGGAGAGATCCACTTGTCTGCGCAACTCGCCGAGGCGGGAGGACTTTGTCATGTGTTCCATAAGACTCCCTAAGCCACATGATCGATGGAGAATTCAGATCAATTGGAATACTTGCATACTGCTTGTCGCACTATCACTTGTGATTGTGATTATCGTTCTGATAGAGCTTCACACCGGTAGAGTAACCGTCCATTCGGGTTTCCTGGGTTATTTGATCTGTTTAGGGCCGGAACGGCTAGGGGGCGTGGGATTCTCGTTACTCTCCCCTCTGCGCTGGTAGGTGAAAGCAATGCCTGATGCGAACCTCCAAACTCCGGATTGGCTGCGCCAGACGAAAAACGTCTTGGAAGAGCTCAACGAGGGAGTGGTCGTTGTCGATGATCAGTTTCGTATAGTATTCGCCAACGAAGCGGTGATCCGCATGGGACAGTACGAGCGTGGGGAGATCGAAGGCCGAACACCCGCTGCAATCTTCCCGGCGACAGATATTCCGTACATTAAGCGACAGTATGAATCAGGCTACCGCTACGGTCGCCATCGCAATGAGTTCTACGTGCCTTGCAAAGATGGAGAGAAGATCCCTGCGATCTTCAGCGGGCGAATGATTCAAGGGCCGGATGGAAAGGAATATGTCCTACTTATCGTCACCGATATCAGCGCACAGAAACGCGTCGAGGAGCAACTTCGCCAATCCAACGTCCAACTCGAAACGCGGCAGATGGAAATTGAGGCCGAACTCTCACTCGCTGCTCGTGTTCAACAATCGCTCGCGCCACAACGCCTGGTGTGGAACGATGTCTCGGTCGCGACCTACTATTGTCCCGCGCGCACCATTGGCGGTGATTTCGGCGTGGTTTTTCCACACAGCGACGAGGTTCTGACCATCCTCATGTGCGACGTGTCGGGCCATGGCATCGGTTCGGCACTCCTGGCCAACCGCATTTACTCCGAAACACTGCATCAGCTCAAACGCGAGCCGAGACCAGATACCTTGCTGCGGCACCTTCACGACTTCGTATTCGAGCGCATCGCAACAGAGGGCTTCTACTTCACCATGGTTGCAGTTCGTTTGAGTCTGCGTGGACGCCGCGCGACCTTTGCTGCCGCAGGGCATCCGCCAGCAATACTCGTTTCAAAGCACGGTCTCCGCCTGCTCCATTCGAAAAACGGCATTCTCGGTTGTTTGGCCGAGACGGCGCCGTCGGAGTCCGCTGACGAAATTGATCTCGAGCCTGGCGACCGTCTGGTTCTCTACACCGACGGACTCGTCGAGGTCTTTAATGATCGCGACGATATGCTGGGCGTCGAAGGCCTTGGAGAGTTGGTCCGCCAATCATCCAAACGAGAACTTCCCGAAATGAGGCAGGCAATCCTCGACGGCGTGGCTACCTGGAGGCACGGTTCCCTCGCCGACGACGTGTCCCTGGTTATCATCGAAGTTCGCTAGTTCCGTGGTTTGGCTTCGGGCATCGGGAATCGTCCATATGTCTGTGATAGACGCGCACAATGAGCAGGTCGTGATGGAACGACAACGCGAGTCGAGGCAGAGGCAATTCGTCAGATTCTGAACGCCGCTACCGAACTGTTAAGAGACGGTCTCGAGAACATCACGATGAGCCGTATCTCGCAAGAAATTAGATATTCGCCCACAACCATCTACTTACACTCCGCGACAAGGCAGATGTACCTGCACACGAATAAATAACGCCAACCGGGTTCGTGAGTTACTGTCGAAGTTCTTGCCATATGGCGAACGCGCTTGCCTCGATTTCGGCAATGCCCGAATCAGGTCAGGGCACCGGGCTTCTATTCAAAAGCAGCGACACTAAGGCCTTTAATTTTAAGGATTTATCAATCTTCTCGAAGCCGCGAAGTTGGACGTCGAAGTGCTGTCTTAATGGTTGAGCTTCGGTTTTGGATCGCGCCCGTTTCCGCCGTAGTCACTTAGCCTGCGGGTTAAGGAACGTTGAAAAGTGCGGGCCGAGAACCACTCGCGACAGGGTGTGGGCAGCACCGTTCCTGTGCGCCTTAACGACCGCGTCTCCCGGCGAGTGGCGATGGAGGTAGCAGAATGAATCCGTCCGTTTGTACCCAAGTACCCGCTGAGCCAGTTGTGAGCAAGGCGAAACAAAGCACATCCGAGTCTGATTGCAAGCCGCGCGGCACACACGAACTTGGAGAGCAGGCTTCCTATCGATCGAAACCGGTGGAACTCACGTTTCGCTCGTCAATGCTGGAGTGCAATCGCATGGGCCGCCGTTCTCGACCATTCGATTTTCTGATTGCCTTGCTGGTCAATACATCCATTCTAGTGGCACCGGTTTTTGCAGGACTCTATTTTACTGACACCATCAATTTGAAGCGGTTTGAAACAACATTTCTCCTCGCTCCCCCGCCACCCCCGCCTCCGCCAGCTCCAGCTGCAGCCGTTGCGCCGGTGAGACAAGTCCACCGCGTATTCCAAGAGGCCGGCAAGTTGGTTGCTCCGACCGTTGTGCCAAGACAAGTCGCCATCATCAAGGAGGCGCCAATTCCCGAAGCCGATTTTGCCGGTGGCGTCGCCGGTGGTGTGCCTGGAGGAGTTCCTGGAGGCACCATGGGTGGTGTAATCGGTGGCGTGATTGGTGGGGTTACCTCCATGGTTCCCAAGGCACCCCCTCCGCCCTCAGAAATCAGGCCAAAAGCGCCTGTTCGAGTTGGAGGCAACGTCCGTTCCCCGAAAGTCATCACGCGCGTGGAACCCCAGTATCCCGCCTTGGCGAAGCAAACTCACGTGGAGGGTGTCGTTGTGATTGACGCCATCTTGGACGACCAAGGAAACGTTCAGGACATGAAAGTCGTATCCGGCCCCGCGTTGCTTTACAAGGCGGCGCTCGATGCGCTCGCGAAGTGGAGATACGAGCCGACCTATTTGAATGATCAACCGGTTGCAGTGGAGCTGCTTGTCACTATTACGTTTCGACTCAGCTCGTAGCAACCGAAGCTCCTTGCGCGTCGCGTCCCACCTGGACGGAAAACGCAGGGTGCCCCGCCAGAGGCGAAAGATCGACCTCAAGCGTGTAGGCCATAAGCCTTCTGCCCAATAGCCCGTATAAAAATATAGAGCCCGGTTTGCGCCGGGCTCTTGGAGTGTCATTGGCTCTAAACCTCAGTGACACCGAAGAAATTCTTGCACAACAAATCGCGACAAGGCATTCTCGGCGGCGATAAAGAACAGGTCAACTGCATATTTGTGATTCAGCGTATCTAGGAAACAGCAGTAGAGAAAAAACCATGCGCGAGCATCTGTCGTCCCAGTACCCACATGGACGATTACCAAGGTTAACTCGAAATATGATTGTACTGAGCGTCGCCGGACGTGGAGAAGCGGAGAAAGAGTCGATCACGGCTGCTTGGGCTTCTGAATTATCATTCGCGTTTGCACGGAAAAAAGCTGGAAATCAGTAAAAGTGTGCTCCGTGACGATCCGCTGATTGGCATAATGCGTGTACCCGAGGACAAATTGAGGCAGCCAGACTTCGACATCTTGCGACGGGAATTTTACCGGAGCATAGTCCACAGAGTAAGCATTCTCTTCCAGCTCAATCATGGGAACTCTCTCCATCAGATTCGTTTCCAGGTGCAAGACCTGGCCGGAGCCTGCCGCGATCCAGGCGCGGCCCTTGATACTCACCGGGTAGATTTTCGTTGGTGTTTCCATCTTCGTCGTGCGGGGTGGCTTATCCCTTCTCTGTTGAAAGTGAACGAGCCAAGCGCGATGGTCTCTCCACTCTGTGGCGCCCTCGCACCGCATTTCATAGTCGTCTCGCAGCGCGGGAGAGAAAATCAGGGCCAGCACCGGCACCCCTTGGTCTAAAACGGCGTTGAGGTGTTCATCATTTGTTCCCGCAAGGGGCGTGCGGGTTTCATGAACCCGAAACGCGCCCGATTTTTCTCCAAAGTCCACGATGTAGTCGAACTTCGCGGCGGCAGATATCTCTCTTGGCGCAACCTCCTGGATGCCAAGGCCTGTGGCCAACATCCCGGGCGTGACCTGCGAGCTTGTTTGTTCGTAACGAACGCGCTCGTGCGCTATAAAGTTTTGAAGATGATCGACTAGCTCTGCGGTGCGTTGCCCGGCCTGTTTCAGGACATCGGGAAGCGCGCACGGCGGCGTTGCGGAGAGAGACGGAATGGGAGTATCCACGCGGGGCGGGTCCCAGTGTAGCGCCGGCACCTTCTTTTCTTTTTGCGGAGATGAGCGGGCTGGCGGAATTTTCGCAGTCGCGAGGGTTGCGAACAGCCCCACCGTCGAGAGTAGAGCGAGCGCGGTGCGGCGCGAGACTATTGGGTTACGGGCAGACCCGCGAATGCGAGTCAGCGAGCGTAGGTGGCACCGTCTCATTTTGGTGGCCCAGGAGGCTCAAGGCCCATCATCTGAAATCCGGCACGCTGTCATGAGAATCATAATCAAATGGTCGACGCAGCAGATGTGACAGGGCTCACAGGGCCCAATCCCGTGAAGGGTTGACGCAGAGAAGAACGGCTCAAGTCCGGGGAAACGCGCAAAGCGTCGAAGTACGTACTAGCCCGAACATGTCCCGTTTCATGTCCGGTTTCTGGACTAACAGGACCTAGCGAGGTACTGAGAGATGCGGAGAGCGCAACTCCGGTGAACGAGCTCTGCCGTCGGGCGAGATTCGACCTTCAACCGAAGGACGAGTCAGTTGCCTGGAGCTATTTCAGCAAACTGCTGAGGAGGGATCACTGGGAATCCTGGCCGCCGTGAATTTGCATATCTGAACGGGCGTGAGCCTAAGGGAGATCAGTCTTCGCCTGGTCAACTGTCTTGACAATTTGCCCCACTACTAGCCCCAGCCTGTCGGTTCCGCTGTACACATGGAGTACGGCATTACCGCGGTCCAAGAAGACATACCGGGGCAGGCTTAAGTCAGGAGCTGCCGACAACGGGAAACGAAAATAAGTTTCCGAGCCTTTGTCCCGGACCTGTGCCCAATCCATCTTATGTTCAGCAATGAAACGGCGCCACACCGCATCATCCGAGGTCTCTTCGTCAAGGCTGATTACCGTGAGTTGCGTCGGAGGAAAATAGTGCGCCAACTCTCGCATAACGGGAAGTGCCCGAAGGCACGGTGAGCACCACGTTGCCCAGAAGTCCAGGAGTACAAAACGGCCAAGCATAGCTTCAGACGAGAACACTCGGCCCTCGCTATCGGTCACCCTATACTCTGGTGCGGGGCCCTGCGATTTGAGCGGAAAACCCGTGTTCTGAGCTGGATCTTTTGCGGCAGCTTCGATGAACTTCCTAAATGCCTGGGCAGCTTCTGCATCCCGGTTCTCTCGCAGCAGCGTTTCCCCCAAATTGAAGTAAGCCGAGTCGAACCAGGGGTCGAATTGTAAGGCTCGCCGAAAGGAGTCTTCCGCCGACTGCAGCATCCCGGCGCTCATCGTTGTTTGCGCGGACTCGCGCAGCCAGGACATTCCGATGATGTTGTGGGCCTCCGCGCGTCTGTGGTCACCAGACACCGTTTGCAACACTCTTGACTCTCTCTCTCTTACGATGTCGAAGTGGCCCAACTGCAATTCCGCTATGGCAATCCCGGCATTGATCTCCGCAGAGGCTGTTCCCGCCAACTTCTCTGCCTGCCGAAAATGTTGTGCCGCCTCGGGGTACTGGCCCTGCTGTAACGCCAAGACGCCGCTTTGAACTTCGCGTTGCGCCGCTTGAGGATCAACCGGAGGGGACTGGCCCATGCCGAACGAAGGAGCCACAAGCAAGAAGAGGGTACGGCAGACGAATCGCAGATCCATGTGCTGTCCGAAAGTACAACCAGAGTATAGCGAAGGATGAGGATTTCGCCACAATCATGTTGGTATGGCCTCTTACATTCGTGGTGTTCTATGTCGTCACGGTTCTTCTGACTGGTGCCCTTCTGACACGCTTTCACGTAGCCTCCCAAGGGATGGGAAGATGAGCGAGTAGTCGGGTGCATCGCAACGAAACTTCTTGAGGCAATCAAGCAGAGTCGCTCACTGTGATGGTGCGTTCTTCCCAATCCTTGGGCTTGAAGTTGAACTCCGGCTTCAACAGGACTGTGATGGTTTTGTCATTCCAGTTTATATCCTTCCACTGAGCCACGGAGGCTTCGCCGATTCGAAAACCTGTGCCAACGAGAAAGCGGATTAGGGCTTGCTCTAAGGGTTCTGCAACGTCGAGCATTGCCAATAATTCTTCCTCGGTGTAGGTCGCGTATTTCTTGTTCTTATTCCGTTTATCCACGTTGACGGGCCACGGAAAAGCTGGCGATCAAACTTGAATCGGGTAACAGTGCTTGGTAACAGTTAGCGGTTTTCGGAAGTAACTTCTTTGGATTCTTCAATTGGTGGAGCCGATGGGATTCGAACCCACGACCTCCTCGATGCCATCGAGGCGCGCTCCCAACTGCGCCACGGCCCCACCGATCGACTTTATTTTACCACACACCCGCTCACCGTCGGCCACC